>OHAY01000005.1_pt1 | contig 186412 bp, 191 predicted proteins | sample 1577191 | NCBI WGS metagenome assembly OHAY01 (sample SAMEA3541504, study PRJEB24748) | human gut metagenome | biome: human gut; feature: human-associated habitat; material: faeces | place: China | collected 2012 | reverse complement strand
ATATTAACTAGTTCTTATTTTATCTCTCAATATTGACATAATATAAACAATATTTAAATAATAATATGATATATTCTTATCACACTATAACAAACATTTTGTTTGACTCGTACCTTAATATATGAGTTATAATAATTGTAGCAATTATCAGAAAATTTTGATAGTCGTAATACATATCCAGTCGCTTTCAGCTGGACACGACAGGGGAACAAATTTTCAGGGGTGAAAAACTATTATGGTGCAGTATACGGATCGATTGAAATATTTGCGGATCAGCAATAACCTTTCGCAGAAAGATGTTGCCAATTTATTGGGATGTTCTCAAGTTGCCTACGGTATGTATGAATTAGGAAAACGCCGTATTTCTCTCGATAAACTCATCATACTCGCTAAATATTATAATACGACACTGGATTATATTGCCGGACTGTCTGATCAGAGATAGGATGATTGTGTTGCCACATTGCCTTATGGTGATGTGGCATTTTTTTGCTTTTGTTGCTTTTACAACAGAAAAGAATAGCATTTCCGTCTATACTGATAGCGTACTAAAAGACGCCAGAGGAGGCGGAAGAGATATGGATAAAACAATTGATGATGTCTGGGCCATTGTGCCAGATTATTTTAACCGGAAAGAATGTGAAGGTTGTGGCTGCTGCATCAGTATCTGCCCGGCCCGGGCCATTACTATGATAGAGCGCGTGGATGGCAGTGAACGGCCGATTGTCGATATGAGCAAGTGTATCCGTTGCACCCGGTGCATGGATGCCTGTGAGATTTATAAATGCTATCATGCCTGAACAGCCTTTCATTCTGACACCATCATGATTCCCATTCAAAACCGGAAGATGCCAGCTGACAAAGCATCTTTCGGTTTTTTTGTTCTGATGAACCGGCGTCGTTTTTTCTCATGTATTCCTGAAACTTGCATTGCAATATGTAAATTAGAAGCATATAATGAATCCGTTATAAAAAAATTCAGTGCGCATTTTCAGAGGAGGAATCAGCACATGAATGCTTGGATTAGTGATGCATGTGAAAAACAATTTCATCTCAGTCGGTTTCATTCGTCTGTTAGTACAGAAGTTATAGCCGGACTGACTACTTTTGCTACGATGGGTTACGTACTGGCCGTCGTGCCACATATGATGGGAGAAGCCGGCCTGCCCGGCGGTGCCGTCCTGACGGCTATGGTATTGATGATTTTTCTGACAACTATGGCTATGGGCCTGTATACCAATCGGCCCTTTGTCCTGGCTCCGGGAATGGGTAGCGTAGCCATATTTTCTATCACCCTGGTACAGCTGCAGCATGTATCCGTCAGCATCGCCAGTGCCATCGTATTTTTAAGTGGGATTTTATTCATTCTCGTCACCGTTCTGGGGATCCGCAAGGCTATCGTCATGGTCATTCCCAAAGGCATCAAGATTTCCATCAGTGCCGGTGTCGGGATGTTTCTGGCTGTCATCGGTCTGCGTAATGCCAAATTATTGGCAGCGAATGCCAAGAAAGTTGCTCTGTCTTTCGGTGACCTGACACAGCCTGTCGTCATTCTGGCTATGATTACCTTCATCATTCTGCTGGCCTTGCAGGCGCGCCGTGTCAAAGGAGCGGCCCTCATCAGTATCATTGCAGGCACTGTCATCGGCATTCCCATGGGCATTACCAAAATCCCGGCTACGCTGTTTACCATGCCTGACAGCCTGGCGCCGGTGTTTTTTAATTTTGACCTTTTCGGTGCGCTGGATGTCAAATACCTGCCGTATTTATTCGTATTTTTCCTGCCCGATTTCTTTTCCAGTTTCGGAACGGCCATCGGTATCGGCGGCAAAGCGGGGTTCCTCGATAAAAACGGAGATCTTCCTGACATAGATAAAGTGTTCCAGGTCGATTCCGTAGCGGCTACGCTGGGTTCCTTTTTTACGATTCCTGTGCTCATTACCTATCTGGAATCTGGTGCCGGTGTCGAAGCTGGTGGCCGTACGGGGCTTACTGCCATTACCACAGCGGTCATGTTTCTTCTCATCCTGGCGGTGACGCCACTGGCCCTCATGATTCCTGCAGCAGCTACAGCTCCTGTACTGGTCTATGTCGGTGTTAGCATGATGGGTGGTATGAAAAATCTGGATTATACTGATTTGTGCGAATATATACCAGCTTTTCTTTGTATTGCCTTTACAGCTTTTACCTTTAATATAGCCAATGGCATTTCCGTCGCTTTCATTGCCTATGTCATTATGAAAATTGCCTCCAGCAGAGCATCAGAACTCAATAAAGGTCATTATCTGCTGGCACTGCTTCTGGCTTATTATTTCTATGCCATTGCCGGCGTCAAATAAGGGGGTTTTGAATCGTGAAAATCGATTGGCTGTTAAAAAACGGGAATATTTATAATGTCTATCTGAAAAAATTCATCCCCTGTAATCTGGCTATCAGTGGAAGCCGGTTCTGTTACATGGGAAACGATCCTCTGCCTATGGAACCAGAACAGGTACGGGACCTAGGCGGCAAGTACGTCATTCCTGGTTTTGTCGATTGCCACATGCATATTGAAAGTACCATGGCAGCACCGCGGACTTTTATGAAGGGAGCAGTCCGCAATGGGGTAACGACGCTCATTGCCGAACCGCATGAAATAGCCAATGTATTTGGACTTGCAGGGATACAGGCTATGGCGAAAACGATGCAGGATGGCCCTTGTGACGTTTATATCGCCATTCCCAGTTCGGTCCCATCGACGAACGAACAGCTGGAAACAACAGGGGGCATCATTGATAACGATGATGTAGAAGCTCTGATGCATATGGACCACGTCATCTGCCTGGGTGAGGTCATGAACTGCCGTGACATCATCAGGGACAGTCATTCCAAGACCAGTCGCCTTATCCGGCAGATCCGGGCCGGGCGCCCCGATTTTTCCCTGGAAGGGCACTGCCCCCGGTTCAGTGGCTGGGAGCTGGCGCAGATTTTAATGAGCGGCGTCAATTCGGACCACACAGACCAGTCACTGGAAGGTCTGAAAGAACGTCTCATGAACGGCATGTTTGTACAGCTGCAGGAAAAATCGCTGAAACCAGAATTCATCTCTTATATTAAAGAAAATCACCTGCTGGAGCACATGGCTATCGTAACGGATGATACCATGCCAGATGCATTTATGGAACGGGGACATCTCAATTATCTTGTAAAAAAGGCTATGCATAACGGCCTGACACCGGAAGAAGCCATCTATACAGCGACGTATACACCGGCCCGGCGCATGGGACTGCGCGATAAAGGGAGCATTGCTCCTGGGAAAATCGCCGATTTCGTCATTTTGTCTGATCCAGCCAGCCTGAGTATTGAAAGTACCTGGTGTGCAGGACGGGAAGTATATACGAAAGGAGCCCCCTGGCAGGAAGAAGAACGAGATACATCGTTTCCGGAAGCGTTTTATCACAGTGTCCATGTAACACCCCGTACGTCCGGCGATTTTACGCTGACAGCGCCTATAGAAGAAGGGGAAGTTATCTGCCGTATTCTGGAAGTTCAGGAACATACTACGTTTGTCAAAGAAGGACAGGCGGTACTGTCCGTTCATCATGGAGAAATCGACTGGGAACACAGCCCTTACAATCTGGCAGTCGTCTGGGAACGCCATGGGAAAAACGGCGGATACGGAGCAGCTCTCGTCGGTGGGACAGCCATGACAAGAGGAGCTGCGGCTACGACATATGCCCACGATCATCATAATCTGCTTGTCATAGGACAGACCAAAAAAGATATGATGGCTGCGGCCAATACGGTCATCACCCATCAGGGAGGCTATGCCGTAGCCTGTGACGGTGTCACGAAGGCTTTTGCGCCACTGCCGATTGCAGGAATCCTTTCTGACCGTCCACTGCCTGTACTGGGTAAACAAATACAAGAAGTACACCGTGCTCTGACAGACTGTGGGTATCGGAGTGATAATGTCATCATGTCCCTCAGTACCTTGTCACTTCCAGTCAGTCCCTTCTTCAAACTGACGGATAAGGGAATTATTGACGTCCGCAATGCCCGGATTGTTCCTCTTATCATCGAAATGCATGAAAAATCGTAACGTACTGTCAGATAAATACAGCTATTGAAAAAACGTGCTGCCTGGGATTTAATGCCAGACAACACGTTTTTTTGATGGAATCTCTGATGTGGGGGATTGCGGCAGAAAAAAGACCGGCTATAATGAAATAAAAGGAAGTGATATTTGTGACTATTGCCATCGTAACAGGTGCGTCAAGCGGTCTGGGCCGGGAATATGCAAAACTCCTCGATGAAGAGAATGTCGGGGAAATCTGGCTCATCAGCCGTCACGAACGGACCTTACAAAAAACAGCAGAGCAACTGAAGACAAAGTCCAGGATTCTGCCACTGGACCTGACCCAGCCGTCATCATACAGCCGCTTTGCCGATGTTCTCCGCGAACACCATCCTGTTGTTTCCTACTTTATCCATGCTGCCGGCTTTGGCCGCATGGGAAGCACCACTGCCATGTCAGAAAGAGATACAGCCGGTATGATAGCCATCCATTGCCATGCTGCTGTATTCCTTACGACAGCAGTCCTTCCGTATTGCCAGAGAGGCAGCCATATCGTGGAAATCTGTTCCTGCGCTGCCTTTCAGCCGCTGCCCTATCTGGCGGTATATGCTGCCTGCAAGGCATTTCTCCTGCGTTACAGCCGCGCATTGGCAGAAGAATTGAAGCCGGAGGGAATTTTTGTCTCTGCCGTCTGCCCATACTGGGTCAAGGATACGGCGTTTATTGCGACCGCCAAGAAGACCGATCAGGAGAACCGGTTTCATCACTATATATTTGCCGGGAACGGGGAACGTATTGCCCGCCGCTCTTTCCGGCAGATCCGCCGGGGCCGTGTGGTCATTACCCCTGACGTTATTTCTACGCTTCATCGCATCAGCTCCGGCATACTGCCGCAGTCGTTCCTGATCTGGATCAGCCGCTTTTTCCGCTAAATCCGGTCTTCCTTGCAGGCTTGATGCCTGTCAGGTTTTGTTGCGGATAGCTGACGGGATGATGCCAATAGCACAGAGAACCGTAAAAATCAAAAACGCTAGTTGGATATGGGCAGTGAGCCACGGTACCGTACTATTCTGGCTCTGTGAAAGAATCAGGGTGATAATAGCAACGCTCAGGACCTGTCCGATGAGCCGTACCGTGCCGACAACCGATGAGGCAACCCCATAAAATTGTGGTGTGACAGAACTCATGATGGCATTGTTATTTGGGGCTGTAAACAGGGAGAACCCGATGCCGATGACGACCAGGGCAGCGATAATACAGACAAAAGACGGATGAGTGACATTATATGTCAGCATGGCCAGACCGGCAGTGATGAAGACCATGCCTGATGAGGCCAGAACCGAGGGACTGATTTTATCAGAAAGCGTTCCTGTCAGCGGTGATAACACGGCCATAAATACAGGCTGCATCAACAGGATAAGACCGGTGTCACGGGCATTCAGACCCATGATGCGCTGCAGATAGATAGACAGGAGAAAACTGATGCCAAAGGTGGCACAATAATTGAGCATGGCAGCCAGACTGGAAAAAGAAAAGACACGGTTGCCGGCAAAAATACGTACAGGAAGGACGGGACTGGAAATATGCCATTCCCGGTACAAGAATAAGCCGAATACCAGGAGACCGGCAATCAGCAGATATTTGCCAAAGTCCCAGACGGCCAGCTCAGAAAGACCGGTCATGACAGCCACCATAGCCAGTGCATATAACAGACTGCCTGCACTGTCCAGACTGCCGGATGCATTGACGATCCATTCCTCTTTCATATGTCGCAGGGAAAGAAAAAAAACGATGGCACAGACCAGAGCAATAAAATAGAAAATAGTCTGCCAGCTCAGGTAATATGAAAAGAATCCGCCCAGAACAGGGCCCAATGACAGGCCACAGTATACGGCAGCTATGGTAAATCCCATGGCACGACCGCGGCGCCGGGGATTGGTCACCAGTGAAATAATAGCCATATTCGTAGCAAATATGCAGGCGCTGGCCAGTCCCTGCAGGACGCGGATGAGAAGCAGAGCCGGAATAGATGAAACAAAATACACCGATAGAGAAGAGCAGCAGAAGAGAGCCACGCCGATGAGGAAGATGCGCCGTTTACCCCACCGGTCGGCCATCTTACTGATGGGCATAATCGTAATCGTAGAGGCGATGAGGAACGTTTCTATGACCCAGCTCAGGGCCATTTCGCTGGCTCCGTATGCATTTCCGATATCAGGAAGTGCCGTCGTAAGGGCACTGCTGGTAAATGGGTTGATGAACGAGACCATCATCATAAGAATTAAAATTGTATTTTCATAAGAAATACGGTTCATATCAATATCCTTTCTTTATATATCTATAATATTATTTTTTATTGACACATTCTTTATCATACGCTTTCGTCTGTATTCTGACAAGTGACTTTGTATATTTGTTGCAAAAAACGGGAAAACCTGTGATTCATTTTACAAAATTCATAGCCATCTCTGACAGAGCGTTTACATCTGCCTGATATATTGGATACAAATATACAGGAGGTGTAAACTGCATGAATAAAAACTGGAAACGCTGGATAGCTCTGGGATTGACTATATCCTGTCTGGGAAGTGCCGCTGTGATGGCTGAAGGAGTACAGACTAAATCGTATATTGTACACGCTGATTCTTATCAGCTGCCGTATAAAGGCAATGAAAAGGCATTTAATCATCACATCAACCCCGGGTACGGCTCAGCGCTGGCCTTGAAAGATATCAAAGCCGATGGAACCATCGAATTTTATGCGATTACGGACCGGGGACCCAATGGAGACATTCCGACTTACGTTAAAAATGGTAAAAAGGTAAGTGGAAAATTCTTCCCGACCCCTGATTTTGCTCCGTCCATCGGGGTTATTACCGTACGCCCGGGACAGCATCGGGCTGACGTAACGGAATCTATCCCGCTGAAAGTACAGGGAAAAGCAATTACAGGAAAACCTGTACCGAAAGGAATGACTGGTTCTACAAAAGAAATTGCTCTCAATTTTAAAATGAAAGACCTGGGAACAGATGTCAATGGTCTGGATACAGAAGGACTGGCTGTCGATAAGGACGGTAATTTCTGGATCAGCGACGAATATGGCCCCTTTATCGTAAAAGCAGATAAAAACGGCAATATTGTAGAAAAATTTGCTCCCGGTGCCGGACTTCCCAGCATTCTTGCCAGCCGTGTTCCCAATAGAGGCAGTGAAGGCCTCACCATCGATGAACGGGGTCATATCTTTGCCCTTATCCAGAGTCCGCTGAATGTCGATGGCAAAACAGCCAAAACGTCAAAATATACGCGTATTGTCGAACTCGACCCGGTAACCAAAGAAACGAAGATGTACGCTTATCCCGTTGACACGGGCTATAAAAATACAGGTGCAGCTAAACTGGGCGATATCACGTCCATCGGTCATTGCCAGTTCCTCATGATCGAACAGGGAAAACAACACGGTGTCATGCAAAACCTGGTCTATAAAGTAGACCTCAATGGCGCTACGCCAGTCGCAAACAATGGCGATCTGGAATACGGACGTCTTGATGGAAAATTGGTACCGGCAAAAAAAGAACTCGTCCTGGACCTGCGCGCCAACGGCTGGAATATTGAAAAAGCCGAAGGCCTGGCATTATTACCGGACCGCAGAACCATAGCCGTCGTAAACGACAACGACTTTGGAATGGATATAGCCGTACAGGATGCCAAAGCCCCGTCAGCCGACGTATCCGATTATACTTATGACAGTGATAAAAAAGTCATGATATACAATAAAGACAAATCTGTCCATAAAGTAAAAGACAAATCTGTCCATAAAGTAAAACTCAGCCTTAAGAAAAATGCACCATCTGAACAAGAAAGCCAAATCTGGTTCTTCACATTGCCAAAAGCATTGTAAGACAATAGACTGCACACATCCATAGCAAATCCGCCACGTATAAGCCAGAACCCCCTTATATGTGGCGGATTTGCTTTTGGAGAAGTGCAATTACTTCCGATAACCTTAATTTATCGGAAGTAATGAAATATACGTTTTTATAGCTTACTATTAATTACATATAAACGGCTTTATAGTACTATTTATCGCAGTATTGTCATTGTATCTTTTACCATCATTTACTATAGTTTTATCCATAAAAAATACGTGTATAGCGGAAGAAATAGCGGAAGAAAAAAGTCCCGTCATACTGGAATTAATCAGTATGGCGGGACTTTTGTGAACCCTTGTAAACATTGGCTACATGCGTTAACGTTATCTTATTATGCCTCTATTTCATAACAAGGCCAATTAATAACGCTCCAGCCGCTACAGCCCAGGTATCGCGTTGCCGTTTAGCAGTTGCGGTTTTATGTGTTTCTTTATTGATTTGATCGCTCAACGTCGCTAAAGACTCGCTCTGCTGCGTCAATCGCGTCTGTGTCTGATCGATTGAGTTCTGAGAGTTCTGTATTTGTGCCTGTGAGATCGTCAGCTGCTCTTTGAGCGTTTTGATTTGCTGATTCTGCTGACTGATTAGCTTCTCGCGCTCGATCGAGTTCCGCCTGAGCGTCTCGATTGAGGTCTTGAGTGTTTCGTACTGTTGTAATGACATCGTTACTGTTGGCTCGTTCGATGGCATCGTAGTGTCGGCACAGTAGCCAGCCGCCGGCACCAGCCACAGTAATGAGCAAAACAATAAGGATAATAAGGATCTTTTTATTTCCAGCAATCTTATCGACCTCCTCTTTTATTTGCGGCAGATACAAAGGGACCACCTCCTAATTAAACATATCATCTGCGTACATATAATCGCCGTCAACCTGCCGACCACCAATCAATAATTGATTGGTATCCTGCCAGACATATCCGCGTAAGTCATCGGTATTTCCCCATTGTGCGTTCCATACAGGGCAGCTTAAGCCATACCAATTAATTGGCTGGCCGTCACCAACGAAGCCGTCATTACTGGAAACCAATTTGTTCAGCCAACTATACGAAGCGTATATCCCGGCATTTAGCCCTATATTTTCAAGCCATGCGATACATTGTGCTGTGGCCGTTGCTCCGGTAAAATCGTATCCATTACGATATTTCCAGTCGTCAGCGTCTTCCAGGTCAAAAAAGACCGGCAGTTCCAATAGAACGCCAGCGTCGGCGATAATCTGCGCGCATTTCCGTGCGTGGTTAGCCGTGACGTCTGGTGTTAAGCTGTAGTCATAGTGATAAGCGCCAACTTTTAGACCGTATGCATGCGCCATCTGAACGTTGTTACGGAACTGGCCATCTTCGTGCCCGTTGCCCCAGGAACAGCGTACATAGACAAATTTACAACCGCTATCGACGGCGGCCTGCCAAAAGTCAGCGTCTAAATAGCCCTGAACTTCTGATACGTCAAATCCTCTAATCATATATCATTTCTCCTTCCCTTTTTCGAGATTTTGGGGCTGTGATTGCGTAGATACCGGCATTGTGTATCGTGCGGAGTTGAAGCGGCTGTCATAGCCGTATTTCGTCCAGCACGCTTTACCAAGGCCGACGACTGTAGCGATACCACCACCGACAGCCGTCACGCCACTCCAACAGCTCATCAGCTCAAAATGTGTACCTCTCAATGCGTTGCTCCAATAGCCAAACAGCCAGCTGAAAAGCACGAGAAATAAAAAAATCATCATCACAATACTCATGATGATGATTAGCTGCAGCCAGTGTTTCTGCCCCCACTGACCGAGGGCCGTGATTTTATTTTTCATCGTCCACCTCCTGCATGGCCATGACTTTATTGTATATTGATGTCATGACTCCATTTTTTCCGAGTGCGTGATAGCACTCATACATATTAGCAAAGGATTGTTTTTCCGATACGGTACAGCCGCGCTTACGGAATACATCGTATACTGTCAGCATATCATACCGCAAGATGGCCTGCACCCCTCGCCGTAAGGCGCGTTCACTACGATATCGGCCATATAGATAGGTAGCGCACCCCGTTATAATAGATATAGCCAGACTCGTTGCAATCTGTTCAAGCATTTTACACCTCCCCCTGTCCTAGCACCATCTGCAACATCTATCAACCTCCATAGCATACGTAATAAACAACCGTATATGATTTGGGCTGTACGGTATCCGAAGCACCATAAATCGGATTAGATAGAGATGCATTGAATTTTGCCCGTATAATAGGGTCACCAGATGGCCATTGAGAGGTTTTGGAGAATACAGGGAAGCCATCACCATAATCGTTACTAGTATCAGCAACTAAGGCACCATCAAATTGGGCACTCCTAAATAATCCGTTCCCTGAACCTGCGCCAGAGCCAGAGCCACCGCCTATACAGCCCGTAATATTAGGCAAGCCTGCATTTTTACTAGTCCCTGCTGACGTACTACCTTCCAGGAAACGGCCATCTGTCAAATCAGGAACCTTACCAGTCGTAAATACTTTTGCCAGCAGAGGGTATTTTGTTTTATCAAAAGAGGCCCCGTTACATGGAAGTAAATATTCGTAACTTTTAGGAGTTGTGGTTTTTGCAATAATGTCACCGACTTCATACCGACAACGAGTATCTCTAACTCTCCAATGCACAGTACCATCGGCCATATCAGCTATTGCCATCGAAGTGGATACGGAGCTAAAGTTAGGCTCAGTGCTCCCCGTAGCGCCGGCCGTAGTGCATTCAAGGTATGCCCACGAAGGTAGCTTTGAGCTGTACGCTATATCTCCAACTGAGTACGCCGTATTACGCTGTAACTGGTTTTTATACGCTGATGTGTTTGTGATAAGCATCTTTAGCGCCGCTACGTCGATGGTCTGCCCCTTATCATCCTGAGAGGCTTTACCGGCATGAGCAACGTTATTTACGGTTACCGTAGATTTCGACGCGTCTTTATGGATAAGCGTAAGGGTCGCATCGGATGCCGTAGCTGATACGACTGCGCCATCTATTTCGTCTTTCAGCGCATCGAAGTTATTAATCATGTAATCCAGGATGCCTTTATTATCAGCCGTAGCAAATGCCGACTTTTTTCCGTATGCGCCTTCACGGATTATAGTATCGTTTTCGTCCCGGATTTCACCGGGCTGGAATGCCTGTCTCTTCATGCTATCAATCCTCCTTATAGATTGGATACGTCAATTTGGCTATACGGCGTGTTAAAGTAATATGTATCCGTTAAATTAATACTGTTTAAACCGTTTCCGATGAGTACACCGTTTAATTCCCCGGGATTGGATAAATACGACGACAGAAAATAACGCGCGTCTGCAAAATCCGAAAAATTTCCCCGAAATGAAACCGAGTCAAACGACATCGTCACTGCCACCCCCTGCTTATCTTTTATATATCTGCCCCCGTAATCGGATTTTGCTCCCCAAAAGGTTGATTTTATTTTAAGGTACTTAAAATTACTGTTATAAATGATGGTACCATCGCTACCATATATGGATAGCCCGTAAGCGCCATCAGTCACAGGCAGCCACTTATACGCATATACATATATATTGTTAAGGTCACAGCAAGGCCGACAAAACACAACTTTCTGGCTGTTATATACTCCCCACTGATAATTACTACCGTAAAGCTCATCTCCGGTATCGGCATCGTGATAACGGGCCGTGATGGCATACACCAAAGCGCCGTCATCCGGTATTTTTCGGATGACGCAATTTTCATAAACTCTAGTATAGTTCATGTTAGTTAAGTTAAACCAGGGATTTGCAATCATGTTTTGGGTTCCAATAACGCTTAAATCAGACAATTTGTATTTTTTCAAAAAGCCTAAATTTTTCCATGTAACGTCAGCTCTAACTGTTACATCATTTGGGCCATCGTGGCTAAATATGTTTTTTAGTGTTTCTTCAAAACCGCAAGTCATTAAACCACCCCGTAAATAAAAGTCACTGAGATTCGTCGTAGTTTATATATAGTTGGCTGAATTACAGTATTTGTTTTCACAGAGGCCGTGTCGATGAATGTCCAGCTGATGGCGCCTGCTTTATAATCAAATTGCATGTCTGGGAAGTCCAAAGTGTACAAAGTTAATACTTTACTATTGAGTGGGTCCTCGGGCTCTTCGGTGTGCGTAAATAAATTCGAGTCAACAATTAAACTTTTGCTAATAAACCAAATCCGACTACCTTTTAACTCATCCCTGGAAAAGCTTCCGCCGGTAAAGCCTGTCGTGAACTCGCCGAGATATTTTGCAATACCTGTTGACGTGTCCACGTCAAGGTTACCGTTAGCGTCAAACACTTGTAAGCCACACGCCATATCACCACACCCCCAGTCGTAGCCGCAATACATTATTTTCGTCGTATATCAATATTAAGTTGTCATGCAGCTCCATTCGCGCCCCGCTGGTTTTTGTCCGCAGTGTTCCGATGGTTGCGGTGATGGCTGACAGTGAATCAGCCGCAATTTTATCCGCTGTAACAGCCCCGGCCTGAATCATCCCTTTCGTGATGACGTTATTATCAAACGTCGTATCGCCTGTTACGTGTATCCATTTACCATCTATCGTAATAGTTTCCGGCGATAAGTTAATTTTACTTATCAAATGCTTTTCCGTATCCTCGACGCGTGCTTCCATAGAATTTTGGAGCTGTACCAGTGCGGAATATTTTTTATAGCCGTTTTCATCGTCCAGGTTTCCGGCAATAGTAATGACCTTGTCCTGCGCGTCAACGCCTTTGTCAATAGCATCTTTCAGTGCTTTATTGACGTTATCAATGGACACGGCTTCTGCATCAAGCAGGGACTGGTCTACCTTTACTTTTACTGTGCATCGAGTTTCGTCAGAATATGGCCCGACGCCGAACAGGTCAGTATACGCCACGCTTACATCATAGATACCAGCGGGGCAGCTATAGGTCAGCGCATTATTTACCGTAAACAGGATCGTATCGTTAATTTTTACGTACATCCCATTGGAGTCATCCGGAATAGCTCCGGCAACGATACTCATACCGCCCAGTTTATCCGTAACGGTTGGCGCATCTGGTTTCTTCGGTTCCGGTTTATAGTATTGCAATTCTGCCGCCGCGCTGTACTTCCCGTCGGTACCACAGGCGAACACATACAGTTTACCTGAGCGGCTCGTCAGCTTAACGTCTGCTATCAGGCTGTTCGTACGAAGCAGGAAGCCGTTAGTTTTCGTCCCCGCCCCGGTATCAGTACGGATTTCGTAAAACGCGATATCAGCGTTCGTGACGGCATCCCATGTCAGTGTTGCCGTGTATTTTCCGAATGTAACAGCCAGCTTGCCCGGCGTATTTGGTGTCGTCGTCCGAGCGGCACACATAACATCAATCGTTGTAGCGGCATCCGGCAGTGTAAACTGCCCTAGCCCATTTGCTGTGCAGATTGCAATACGATACGTATCGCCTGGTATGCACTGCGGTATCGTCAGCTGGTTTACCCCGGTGCCCGCAAACGTCCACGGTCCGAGCCAGCCCAGATTATCCGCGGCGACGCCTTCAACGATCACCAATTGATCAGACTGTACATGGTTCGGCTTATAATACACTCTGGCCAGAAGGTTGTCGGGCTTCCAGGATACATTAATATCGTATCTGGGGGTACCATCAAGCAGCACTCTATACTGGGCATACGCGGAAATATTGCTAGGCGTAACTGCTGACGCCACTCCTGGTACTGCAACTTCTATAACAGCCCCGGTTGAGCGTTTCTGGTTATTAACTGTAACGACCCGAACATAGTATTCCGTGTCAACATCGGTTTCACATTCGAAATGCATACCAATGGATGATCCAGGCGTCTCAAATGTTTTACCGCCATCCCGGGATAACGATATGACAAACCGCTGATAGGGAAGCCGTTCCGGATAGGACCACGACAGATACATACGGGCATGAATCTGCCCGCCATTATCGGTCCAGTGGATTTGGTGTCCTACTAAGTCTGTTACATTCTGCACGTCGGATGTATCAATTTCAGAATCACTGTAGTTCATGGGCGGGATTGTATAGTTTTCGTTGAATACGTTTTCATTGTACTCAATCGCTTCGATTTCCCGGACCATATCCTCCGTACGGCTGATGGAGCGGACAACGAATTTCTTCGTCCCTTTACTAACTTCAGCGATATCGAATATGTCCCCGGCAACTGGTACAACCGCAGGAGCATCCGACAGTACAACCGTAGTCGTAGCATCATTTACAGTAATCGACTGACAGCCTACTTCATACCGGGTATCATCCACGGCGGAACGGTAGGCAAATGTATATGTCTTAGTACTGTCATATGACTTCATTACCGCGTTCACGACTACCGTATTCCCGTCTACGCTTGCAATCCGGCCACTGGTCTGCCACATAGGCACGTCGTGTGCTACATAGATGACATCCCCAACTGTGCAGGCGATAGCGTCGATAGCCGCTTGGAAGGATACTGTGCGCACCATATATGCATTGCAGTACAGTTGGAATTTAGCTTCCCGGTATGCTTGTTCGTAGTCAGTGATGCCGTCATAGGTCAGTTGTGACGTAGTGTCATACTCGTCAGAGTCAAACGTAGGGCCAAAGACTTTCACGGTGTCCCGCTGATAGTCTTTCTGGGCATTAGTAAATGTCAGCTCTACGGCGTTTGCCCGGTCTGACGTCTGGAGGAATGTTTCCGAAAACGTACCGCTGATGATATTGCCCATGCCGAACATCTGCACGGCTTCTTTAGGCCCATCCCAGCAGCATCCGTACTTCGTACCGAACAGTTCGACCATCCCTCGGCCAACAGGAGCGATGAACCGGTTCACAACGTCCAACAGTTCGCCCGATGTATTGATTTCAATGTTGATTTTTAGCTTGAACCTGTCACAGTACGCCGCCCATTCGGCGAACTGGTTGTACAGTAACAGGGACGCATCAGCCCCACTGTGGATATACGTCGTTCCCCCGCTTCGTACATCGGTTATCTTTTCCGCGCGATGTATCATATCATACGCGGCCCATGCCGGGTTTGTTGCGGCCTGTTCTTCGTATGCCTGCGTTCCCGGATTCCAGATGTACACAGTGCTCCGTTGTTTCATGAACTTCATCGTTGGGGACCCGGAGAGCTGATCCGTAGCCAAAGCCCGCACGCCGATCAGAGCAATTCCCGGATATGTAAAATCATCGTACACAATGCCACTGACAGCGGTCCACCATATCCGGGTACTGGCCCGGGTAGATGTTACCGGATATCCACGGGACACGACTCTAACCCGTACCTGATACTGCCCTTCAGGGAGATGGTCCACCCGGTACTGCCGGCGGATAGCGGACGATTTATTGCCCTTAATCATACCGTCATCAGCTGAGTCCGTCGTGGATCGCACATACACTTTCCCGTAAGAACGAGTAAGCCAGTTTGCAAATTCATGCGTAGTTATCCAGTTGAACGGCCCTACGGCTATCGTCCGTTCGGGCTTTGTCGTATAGGTCGTACTGTAGCTTCCAATGCTGATCTTGTAGCTGGCACCGCTATCATGGCTTTCAAATTTAATATCGTACTCACCAATAGGAGCCGTATCATCGTTCAAGGATACATATTTACATCTGGATTCCAAATAATGATGCGGCCGTAAAAAGTCTTTCCAATCGCTGGACCCCTCTGGAGCGTACTGCGCGGCGATTTCGACAAACGTTTCATCCAGTCCGCCTTTATCATTGGCATAATACAGCCCGTTGGAGCACTCTACATAGATGATGAGGCCCTGAGTCGCATTACCTGTAACCAGATCTGTACGCCATTCGCTTTCGAGCAGTTCGTATCCCAGGCTTTTCGTGCTTACGGTGTCGTTGAAATTAGGGATGATGTCCTGATCATTCAGCCCGGACCGGGTATCCAGTCTGACGTTCTTATAGTTTTCTATCGGATTATCGTTCAGTTGGACATCATAGATCTTCAATGGGCCATATCCGGCGGCGACAAGCCAGTTAAGGTACTGCTTATCAGCGTCAGACGTTATGTATTTCCCGATAGTCTGCCCGCCACTACGGACTGTACCGTACGTAATCGGGATAGGGTTGTTCTGCCCGGATGTAGTCTGTATGCCAGACCATGAATACGTCGGATTTTCTGAATTGTCCTGGTATCCTCGTGTGTTCGCCGTGCCAAAGGCCCGTTGTATCAGCGTGCCACCGATGAACATGACTGCCGCCGCCGCCAGATACCCGCCGATAGCGGCAAATCCTGTTGCACTGGCTAAAGCCGCACCGCCCCACGTACCGGACGCTACCAGACCACCGACGCCCATAGAGACAACAGACAGGGCCACGGTAGCAATGATCAGCAGAGGATTCTTCCCATGGCCTTTCCCGACTACAGGCGAAAACACGATAAAATCACGGTCCTGTACGGCCTGATCACCGTTAATGGTGTAGCTGTTCCGGGAAATCACCATATCTGATAAAGACAGCATATCCGTGCATTTCTGCACGTAATGGCTGACTGGCGCCCCGGCAACATACGGGAGCTGATGGATTTCTCTGTTCTTCTGTGGCTCGAATGGATTTTTGACAAAAATAACAGTAATCATATTTTGCCCCCTACATATACATAAAAACCTTCAATTACACCACGCCATGCCGGGGAATCCAGGCGGCTGATGCAGGCGCCTATTTTGGCCCGGGTATGGATGAATTTACCGTTCCCGATATACACCCCGGTATGGTTCACGATTCCCGGTGGTGTGCCCATCCGGAGAGCTACCAGGCACGGAACAGGAAGCGGCGGCGCTACCCGCCGCCATGCCGATGATGCGGCCTCCCGCTGTACAATGCCATTTATCTTCTCTTCATCGTCCCAGTCCGCTGTAAATTCCGGCAGGCGTACTCCAAACCGGCTATATACCTCCATGACAAGGCCGTAACAGTCAAAGCCTATGGCACGGTTCCGGCCGCCGTTGACGAAAGGGATGCCGATAAGATCATCATAGTCAATCATACATAAATCCCTCCCTGGTCAACACCCGGAAAACCGCCAAAACGGGAGCTACAGCCCCGTTTCCGGCAGTCTGAGAGCGTCCGGTTACAACTGGTGTAGTCGGTTCCCTTATACCCGCACTGTGGCCCGCCAAATTCCTTATACCGGCAACTGTTCTTAGTGTATTTCCCTTCTGGGCGCCGGGAATGAGGATTGTAGGATGTGCCTACCGTTGCTGTCACCCATTGTTCATTGACGGTCAGCTTCGTGATCCGGTAGTGTTCTTCTACCTCAGCACTTGTGCTCTGCAGGCCTTTCGTATTGACAATATAGAACACGACTTCTCCATTATTGGCGCCGTTCGAGGCCTCAACATAATAGGTCAGCGCCTGGCTTGTGTTGTCGATACGGATTTCAAAAGACGGGATGCTCCCCGATTTATCTTCTGATACCTTACCAATTTCAAACGGGAACGCCTGCCAGATATGCCCATTCCATTCAACATCTTCTGTATTATGGCAGACCCGGATAGGATCCACGTCTGCCATTGGGATATTGAGCTCCAGGAGCAGGATAAACACGCTGTCCGTATCCATCTTGTTCTTTTCGGCTTTAGCGATTGCCGATAGTGATAACATATGCTCCCTCCTAATCTTCCCGTATCGTAATACTGCCGGTCATCATATTCACAGCCTTAGACGTAAAAGCCTCTTTTTCCACAAAGCGCACCGCATAAGTCTTGCCATCGATAGGCGATACCCATTCAAACGGCTTTGCGCTGAAATAGGACTTGTTCTGCAGAAAATCCATGAGTGTTACATACTCAGCGTACGGCAGATTGTCCCATTTCAGTACCCAGGTCTTGCGGCTCTTCGTGTATTTCCGTCTGGCCTGTATCGTCCCGTCTTCAAAGGTCGAACGGATAGATGTGTCTTCTACGTCCTCCGTAGATCCGTATGACGGCGGCGTTATATCCGGCCATTTCAGTGCATCAGCCATTGCCCAGCGCTCCTTTCAGCATCGTACGGCTTCCCATGTAGTCAGTCGCCACGGCTTCCAGCATGGTTGTCACTATCAGCTTCTTACCGTCAACCTGCGCTGTAGACTGCGTTGATTTGACCTGCTGGCCGGACTGATTGACGATCCGTACTTCTACATTTTCTATACCAGATTGGCGGTCATTCTGGCCGCTGTTTAAAATCTCTGCCGTTTCACGGGCATTATGCACATACCCGTTTCCGCTCATTTCTACCAGTTCCCGGCCTTCTTCACCGGCAATGAAATACCCAGGGGCGACGATGCCACCGCTGGCAAATCCCGTCACAGAATGATGATAAGCGTAGGAAGTTGGAAGAGATGCCCCGCCGCTGAATGATAGCCCACCACTCAGTGCGCTGATTGCGCTGTTTGTGATGTCACTGGACAGGCCTATGTTTGCGCCCATACCACACGCCTGCATGATGGCGTGCATGACAAGGCCCTGCATGATGATCTTCATCATCGTGTTCAGGATGGTATTAGCCACGGAAATATACAGATTGCGCATCCGTTCGCTGAATGATTCGTTCTGGGTCAGCATATTATCAAACGCACCCTCCATGGTATCCGTCAGACTGCTCCATCCCTGTGTAAGCGCGGATCCAATATCCTGCGTATACGTTTTCATGTTCCGGCCCAACTGCTGAAGCCCTGCGCCCCAATCCGTTTTGGCCTCCAGTGAATGTAGTTTCTGCATGTTTTCATACAGTTCCTGCTCCAGTTTTATCCGCTGTTCCTGTGTCAGTTTTGCCGTATTGAGCTGTTCCTGCTGATAACGGGTAAAGTCCTGTAGTTCCTGCTGTTGCGCCTTGTTCAGGCGGAATGTAAAGTCATCTTGCAGATACGCCATGCTTTCCAGATGAGTCTGCCGTTCGGAGTGCTCTGTCTTCATGAGCTCCCGTTCTTTTTGCAGTTCTTCCTGCCGGGCTTTTTCCTTCTGTACTTCCTGATAGCGGTCTACAATAGCCGTGCCTTCCTTATCATCAGCACCCTTGCCTACGACCTGCTTGTATATATCCTTGCGCTTTTCATCGATTTCACGCAATGTTTTCTGCAGTTCACGCTGCATCACGGCAAGCCGGCTGTCATAGTCACCGTTCATACCGATTTCATCCGCCGTAATTTCAGCTTCATCGCTGTATTTTGCCCGGCGCTGTTGCCATTCATCCATGGCGTTCTTGACAGCTTCCTTTTGGTATTCGCTCAGTTTTGCGTAGGCTTCTCCCATGAGCGGTGAACGATACAAAGATGTACTTGTTGGCGCAAGATTGATACCGTCGCCACCGATAGAATCATAGATGGCCCTGACGCCGTTTACGTACTCTTCTGTGTTTTCGCCATAGTGTTTTACGCCTTCCCATACGTCGCCGCCTGCTTCCCGGATTTTACCCCTAAGCAGGTCTATAGCGGCAATGGTATTCTGTCGGTCATTGGCTGCATAATCATCTGGCAGACTGTGGCGCATTCCGTCGTCGCCCAGGTAATCCTGTCCGGCCAGAATCTGGAAGATGCCAGATGCCCCGGATGCCGGATTGTACGTATTTGCCCCGATAGTAGTAATATCGCGCTGATCACCGGATTCATACGTAGCTATAGCCAGCAATACTTTCAGCAGATCCGTAGCGTTCATTTCCTGCGCCACGTCTTCAATAGTCTGGATAGCCGGGGTCTGGGGAATCGCGACGGATTCCTGGGAAACGGTAGGCTGTACCACCGCCGCAGACTGAGGGAACAGTTGAGCCAGAGATATGTAACCTGTAACCGCACCAAAGTCACCTTCTACGGATGGCTTTTCAATAACGCCCGTACTGGAGTTAGCACCAACATAGCCGCCTTCCCCGTTGCTGATGACAATATGGCCGTCACCTAATACGACAACGCCATCGCCTTTTGCCGGTACATAGCCATCCCCCGCCGGGTGCCATGCATCCCCAGCGGCGGCTATGATATCGGGCACTACGCGGGGAAGACGTTCTCCTGTAGCCTCGAAAACGGCATCGGAAAACAGCTTCCCGCAGTCCGTTGCGCTCAGCCCGTCACCGCCCAGCAAATACGGCATGCCATCCCGGGATGCCCCGTATTGATATACCGTATCACCGACGGCGCCGCTACCAGAAGATGCGGCAGAAGGTGTAAAGGATTTCAGGGAAACAATGGATTTAGCGATATCCTTATTGATGCCGCTTACCTCACGGGAAATCTTTGCCAGGTCAATCTGGAGCTGTGTGCCGGTCAGGTTCAGCAGTTTATCATTCAGGCTGTCGATGATATTAGCCACTTTTTCATTAGCCTGAGCGATCTTACGGGAATTTTCCGCAATCACATTTGCGTATTCTTTGTTTGCCTGAGCCTGTTCCCTTGCGGCTTTAGCCGCTTCGCGCTGAGCCGCGGCCGCTTCCTTATTAGCTTTCTTAGCAGCGTCTCCGTCGTCATCGTCACCAGGAGGATACTTGCCGGTAACCTTATCGATAAGATCAGGGCGTTCCTTTGCGATTGCCTCCTGCATGCGCTTAGCTTTTTCCATGCTGGCAATCATTTCATTCTTTTCCTGTTCTTCCTGCTGGCGCTTCAGCTCTTCCTCATGCTCAGCATTCATCTTCTTGATGGCTTCCACGTCTTCCGGGCTTTCTTTATCCCAGTCAGCGCCAACACCGGTCCAGTCTAATACTGTCGGTGCCCCGGAGTCCTGCCGTTTTACGCTGCCATCCCGGTTAACGACCCAGGTAGCACCTTTGTACCAGTAGGAGTGGTTCTGCTCCCAGTCCCGTTCTGCAGATGCGTATTGGTACAGCTTATACAGCGCGGCCCCTATAGCTACTGCCACGCCTATCCAGCCGCCTACAAGGTTCCATGCCAGCGAGGTAAGATTCTTGATTGCCGTCCCGGCAACAGCCCCCATGTTAACGACTTTTGCACCGCTTACGGCGGCCGCAGTACCTGTCGCTACGGTAGCGGCATTGGTTTCCAGTGTTTTCGCTTTGAGCGCTGTCTGCGCTTCTCCGGCGATAGCCGCACCGGTCGCACTCTGAGCGCCTGCCGTAAGGCTCTGCGTGCCCTGAAGCTCATTAGCCAGCGTTGTCTGTACGACCTGCTCTGCCAGTTCTGCCTGGCCTGCCCGTACCAGTGCAATCGCTTCACTCGCCCGGGCGGCCATCATCTCAGCGGCTGCCCCCTGGGCTTCTATGTTGGCACTGGTGGCTAGAATCTGAGTAGCCAGCTCCATTTCCCCGGCCTTCATAGCTGCTAAGGCACCTTCAAACGCCGTACGGCTTGTCTGTGCGACCGTAGCGCGCTGTACTTCCAGTTCTATGTTCCGCTTGATTTCGTTGCCCAGGGATGCTTCGAGTGTGATTTGTTTCGCAACGGCCGCGGAATCCATCCCGCTACGTGCCCCGGCAGGAGATACACTGGCCAGCGCGGTCATACTGCTTTGCGCTTTAGCCAGATTTGCCTGACGCTGTGCGTCTGCCTCTGCCATAATCTGTATCCGGGTCTGTTCAGCGGCCCGGCCCAGGGCGGTCTGAGCTGTTGCGGCCCCGGTTATGGCATTGCGATAATCCGTTACATAATAGCTAATTTTCCGGCCAATCCACAGAGCTATCATACCTTCTGTCAGGGTCGCCGTGTGCTGTGCCGCTACTTCGATGATAGCGGCTACGGCTTTCATGGCAGGGAGGAATACGCCGGACAGGTCACGGCCCACTTCAGCGATGCCGCTGGCGAAATGCTCCACGACGATACCGGCGTTGCGGATGCTCTCGATGACGTCACCATTGATGCCGGTCACCTTTCCACTGCCAACATCTACCGATACCAGTTTATTGGCAAGCGTACTCATTTCATCTGTGACTTCCTGGATCATAGGCGTCAGGGCTTCCCCACCGACACGGGCAATGGATTCTTTCAGATGGTTCCAACGGCCTTCGAATGTTTCCAGATAATGCTCATTCGCTTCGATTTCACCGCGCAGACGTTCCGACAGGAAATTAAACAGGCCTTCAGCCGACTGTTTTGCTTTCTGGATATCCTCATTGGACAGCCCTAACTGCATGCCCAGTGTCGTCCGTTCTACGTTCCGGCCATTGATGATATCACGAACGTCACGGGATAATACGTTTCCGTCAATGCCCATGGCCTTGCCTGTCGTAGTGAAGGCGCTGGCCAGTTTCATTGTCTGCTCAATCGTCATTTTGGCATTGAGCGCACTCGGGAGCATGCCACGGAACACTTCAGATATTTCTTTCGTGCTGGCTCCAGTAACTAATGCCTGGTCAGACAGTTCCCTCATGAGCGTTTTTGACATGCCCAGTGCTTCATTCCACTGGATGGCCTGCCCGTTGATCTGGCCCATAGACATGAGCGATCCGGCCAGAGATATAGAGCCGGTCTGCATCGTCGTATAGAACTCCAATGCGGACCCAACAGCGCTATGCAGGGCGTCTGTAATACCGTTCAGCCCGGATATAGCCGTGGCATACGCCATAGTGTTCTGCAGTACGGAATGAACGGAAAGCATGGAATTTCCGAATGATTCGAACTGCTGCTGTGCATTGGCCGCTTCCCGTGCTACGTTACGGAATGCGCCTGTTGCATCGTCCTTGCCAATAATCCGTATCTGCACATCAGTGCCCGCCATCTTTAATCATCTCCCTCATTCGTTTCAGTTCATACCGTTCCAGGCATTGGATCTTGATGAAATCCCCCGGTGATGGCTCAATATCTAACATCTTAGCAGCCACAGCGACAGCGTTATAATCCAGCCCCATCGGGACAGGGGCGGCGCCGCCCATACTGCCGACACTGCTATACCGCCATTGCGTATAGCAGTGCGCCCATAAGGTATACGCTACCATATTTAAAGGGGAAAGCTCTGGCATACGGTAATCACAGCTATCGCAGTCATCATCTTTCCCCAGGTCTTTACACGTCCGGCAATATTCCGCTTTAGTAACGGCCCAATCCCAGACGTCAATCAGTTTTTTTCGCTTAACTTATCCGAATACGTGGCCGCGAAAACCATCTGTCCAAAGTAATAGCAGATGTTATTCGGCAGATTGTCAAAGTCAAAGTCTGGATATACATTGTCCAGAATCCAGTCAGAGCACCGTTCCTGTTGCAGAACAGCGCTTTCCCCGGAGGATACCCCTTTAAAATAGTTCAGCTTCTTAGCGTCCAGTTCGCGCCGCTGTGCACGGGTCATGGATTTGATTTCAGGGAGCTTCCCTTCAGCAATCAGATCATTAATAGCGTCCTGGACTTCTTTACCGCGTTCTTTTGCCTCTTTATCTGTCATATTCGCCATTGTCTATTCCTCCTTAGTACGTTGCAACGTCATTGATCAGTGTCACTGTAATAATGCTGTTTCCCGTATCGTCTGCGTAATACCCACGGAAATTCAGCGTCTGGGTTATTCCTTTAGGACCACTGATGCCCGGTGTAGCCCGTTCTAAGATGACTTCCGGGATAGAAAACGTAAGGCTGAAATTATCCCGGGTAAATGCCAGTTCCAGGGACGTTTCTGTACTGTTCATCGCTTTCTGCAACTGGGCGTCATCCTCAAACAGCGTTTCAATGTTGCCCGTAATTTCAGACATCCCTTCATTGATGGACGGGCGGATACTGGAGCCGTTCAGGCAGTACGTGTCACCATCCAGATTGTTATTGATGTCTAATTGCATCTTCCGGCAGGTAGCCAGTGCGGTACCGCCTTCTTTTACAGAAGCGTTCACATTATTAAAACGGGTCAGTTTCAGCGCCGTAGGAGCCGTAGCGGCCGTCTTTTTCGCTTCTGTTTCATTGCTGGCCATGGTATCCACTGTATACGTTGTTTCATTGTTGCCGACCTGGGCAGTCAGTGAAAATTTATTGAATTTCGTACCGGTATACGTGAAGAATAAACCGATATCAGGGAATCCCTTTTCAATTGTCAGCGATGGGATTTCATCAGTCACCTTAAAGACGTGCTTATAGGTGCCTTCCTTCGTGCCTGCTGTTGTAGTCGGTGCCCCGAACAGGCCCTTTAAAATATTGCCGATATTCCGGACATCCAGCGGAAGCTCTAACTGCCCGGATGCGTCCATTTGTCCGATTCCCGGTTCTGTCATATCGCGGCGGCCGGTAATCGTATTGGACTGAATCAGGCTCTGCTTGCCTGTCAGTGCATTTTTATTGATTGGCTGCTGATACCAGGTGCCGTCAGACGGCATCTGGCCATATGTTTTTTCAAAGGTCAGATTCGTAATCGACTTCATGCCTTTTGCTTGCTTAGCCATGTGTTATCTCCTCCTAATAGGTCAATTCTTCCCCCATAGACGGGGTGATTTCCGTTATACAGATCATCGTACCCGTAAACTGTGGATACGTAGCGGATGGCGTCACGTCGTAATCAATACGGGAAATAGGCCAGTCGCGCCCGGCCGCAAATTCCTGGAGCTCTTCACATATGATCTGCCCCAGTTCATCGCACTCAACGGCGCCATTCAGGATGATTTCATGGGCGCCCGGGTAGTATTCGTTTGTTTTCGTCTCCCCGTCCACCTGGATAGTATTGTTCTTTACGACCCAGCCAACGCCAATCGTATAAGACAATACGCTCTGGTCGTCGCCTTCTATTTTTGACCCGTTCATCACGACAATATACGGGCAATAATCCCCGTCCGGTGCTTCCCGGGGATTTCCCCCGTTTATCAGCACAGGACCACGGCCGTAATGACTCTTACAGTACTCCTGTATCCGCGTACTGGCCTTTAGCGCGTCCATCCATGCCGTAGAAATCGTTTGCAGTGGAATCGTATGCTCCATATTGATTTTCCTCCCTGTCATTTATAGACACGGTATACCCGTTTGCCAGATGCCGCGCTCCGTTCCTGACTGCCGTTGACGTATGAAATAATTTTCCGCTGCATGACAGCGGATGCCACTTCCTGTACACGCGGCGCCATCGGCGCAAATGTCTGCCGGGGCTGGGTGGTAATCATGAGTTTAGAGGATGACGGATGCAGGCCCGCCGCAAAGAACGCCTTGCGCATACGGTCCGTCATAGGTGTCGCATACCCGGCCTGCTGTTTACGGCCCAGATACGCCGCGGAATGGCTGAGCCAGCCAACAGTTACCACGCCTTCATCGGCATGGCTCTTATCATAGCCGACAGCCTGCCGCAATTTGCCCATAATCGGATATTTCTTCTCATTCCATCCGGTGAGAGCCCGCTCCAGTTTTGCCCGGTGCCAGTCATCCAGGACATGCGGGGCATACGCCTGCCCACCCGGAGCCTCTGACCGTATGCCTTCCTTGATAGCTTTCTGCGAATAATAAGCCGCTGATTTCAATGCCGATGCAATCCATTTCGGATTATTGTCTACGAGCTGTTTCATGAAAGGCGTGGCCATGTCTTCATACTCAAGCCGTATATCTATTTCTGTCACCTACCCCCACATGGACCCATAATCCATCGCAGACTCATGCATAACGAATCTCAGGCGCCATACAGCACCGGGATTATGCTGTTCTACGCTGACAAATGTATAGGTCGTACCATGGAATTGAATCTCATCGCCGGCATGAGGTTCGGTTATCCCATTATCAGCGTCGTCAAGGACTGTAAAGGACGCATCCCCGTAGCTCCGGCTCTTATCATGGGCATTCCTGGATGTGTCGTTAACGCCTATTTCAGCGATGACCTGGACATCCTTTTTATTGCCCTGTGATATGTATACCGCTGCCTCGCTGACATCCTCGAACAGGTCCCCGATGTCATCCCGTATCCAGTCTGTCAGGGCCATGCTATTTCTTACGGCCCACTGTAGCTTTCGGATCTACCGGCGGCAGTCCCTTATCAGTATCGGCTGATGGCATGCTTTCTTCTGCTACAGCTTCCGTTTTAAGCGCTTCTACATCCCCGTCAGCGACACGGATGATTTCCGCTGCTTCATCGTCCGGGATGTTCTTTAAAAGCGTACCCGGCGCATAATCGATGCCATTATGGCGCAATGTATATCGTTTCACGATTAAATCCATATCGATTTCCTCCATCATATGATTAAGGGCGTCGTGTATTGCGACGCCCTGCAACAAATTAATAAGCCTTCAGGGTAAACCAGTCATCTACGCAGTCCGGTTTCGGTACGCACCGTGTAGCCAGGCGGATTCGTTTCGTATCGCTGTTCATGTCATCCCATACTTTAGGAACGAATGCGCCTTCATACGTCTGGAAGGAGCCGTCCTTTTCTAACTGGGTAATGGCGCCAAAGAGCTGAGAGCCCAGGCTTCTGCGTGCCATGATGACGTAGCCATCGGGGATATACTTCTGAAGCTTCCCTTCTTCGTCTTCGTACACACCGTCATATGCGTATACCTGCAGGCCGTTCATATCGAGGAACGTGCCGACATTCGTCACAGCGTCGCTTTCGATACGGGGCGCAAAGGTAGCTACCTTCAACTGGTCCGACGGGCGGAGCAGGTATTTCATCAGATCTTCATTTTTCAGCATGTAAGAAATGGTTTTCGATGTCGTGATGAGCACGGACGGCGCACGGCCGCTATCGGTAGCCACAGTCTGATACATGTCTTTCAGGCAGCCATAAATATCAGCCCCGGTGTTGCTCCACATATCTGTACCGCTCAATGTCTTCTTATGTGTAAATTCGCCAAAAGATACATTGTCGATGATATCGATAGAGCCATCGTTGGTCGTACCGCTTACGGTAAATCCGGCGTACAGCATAGTCTGGACACACATCCATTCAATACGGCGTACGTCCATATCCATGAGTTCTACGATGTCGCGGGCGGCGATTTCCTGTTCACGGGCGGATGCTGTACGGGTAGAAATGACCGATTCGCCGAATCCGCGTTTTTCGATATCGCCGATAGTCGTTACCCGTGCCGGTGCCATCATAGGCGGGGTGTACTGCTTAGTGGTAAACCCATCACGGATTACGTTGACCGCGCCGCCGTTACGGGACACAAAAGGCGCCATTTTACGGCTTCCTTTACGGTAATCCATCAGAACGGATTCACTGGCAAATGTCTGTTCTGTACCGAAAAACGTATCTCTGAAAAGAGTAGTCGGGCGGTACATACGATCAATCGCCTGAAGAAGTTCATAGGTATTCGTGTAGTCAATTGCCATGATTTATAGCCTCCTATTTTTCTACGGTTAAATAAATGTCGTGAAGACGGAGATTGTCTTCCTGCTTGGCACGCGTATCAGAGCCACCAAAAATCAGCTTATCAGCATTGAACATGCCGGAAACATAGATTTCAGCTTTGACGTCTGCATCAGCACTGGCATCTACGTCGTTGATCAGGACGGCACTGCCTACCTGGGAACCATCCGATTTAGAGCTGTCCGCAATGGTGTATTTGCCACTGGCTGTTACTTTGCCTAATACAGTACCCCGTTTCAATTTGCCCGCGCCGGCTACAATAACCGCGCCAGCTGTGATGATGTGCGGGTACGTACCGCCAATCAGACCGTCGTATGCCTGTGTGCTCACGTTCTGTACTAATTCTGCCATTATCGTTTACCTCCTGCCTGTTTATTCAGCATATCGAGAAAAGACGCCCGTTCAGCGCTATCTTCTGCGCCTGCCGTTACGGCCCCGCCCTTTACATCATTGACGCCGCTGTTCATATTATCATCAATGACTTTCTTCATGAATGCCTGCCCTTTGCCCAGGTCATCCGGCTTATCTGCTGGTGCTGCTTCTTTGGCCGCATCAATGAAGAACTGTACATCATCTGCCGTCTGGCCATTTTCTTTGGCGTGCATGATGATCTTATGCACCTGTTCGCTGCCATCGTCCAGCGCATCGAGAGCACTGACCCGCGCCCGTTCTTCCTGGATAGCGGTATTACGGATTTCAGTTACCTGTTCGCCGTAGTTAGCTTCCAGGTCAGCTACCGTTAAAGTTGTTTCTGCCATTGTATCTTCTCCTTTTTTCTTCTGCAGGATCTGCCTGATTTCAGCCAGGTCCCCTGCCGCAAAATTAACAAATTTCTGACGATTAAAATCGACACCGTGAGGGCCGCTGTTCTGCACATCTGCGTACAGCATCTCCGTAGCGAATCCGTTATCAATGGCCGTCTGTGCGCTCATATACGTTTCAGCGTCCATCAAATCAGACAACTCCTGACGCGGCCGGCCCGTAGCCAGTTCATACGCATTCAGGATGGATTCCTTGATTTCGTCCAGGACATCCGCCGTATGGCGCATGTCCGATGCGTAGCCGTTAGCATACGTCAGCGGATTATGGACCATGAAAACGCATCCCGGTGCCAGTTTACGCTGTTCCCCTGCCATGAAGACAACCGTAGCGGCGCTCATGACTTTCGTATCGCCGACAGTCGTAACATGCCCACCGTCATGGCGATGCTTCATCAGTGCATTATAGATGCCAGTACCGGCGTAAACACTGCCGCCGTAGCTGTCAATAGTGACGGTTATATTCTTTCCGGCATAATTCTTCAGCTCTTCCCGGAACGCATTAGGCGATGCGCTTGGAATTCCCAGCCATTCATAGATCCACGCATCATCGCTGTCGATAAGGTCACCGTCAATACGCAGTTCTACATCGTCCGGCGTTTCTTCGTTCGGTTTAAAATTCCAGAATTTCAATTTCAGACTTCTCTCCTTCCTGAGGGCAGTTCCTGCCCAGTATTGGCCTGCTCAGTATTGTCATCAGCAGACGCTGCGCCGTTACCATTGACCGCCGGATATGCCGGCAGTTGATGTTGATTCAATCGGCTGTTTTCAATGGCCAGGCGTTCCACGTTTTCATCCCAGCTCGTCCCTGTCATTTCAGCCGCTTCCTTTTCCCGGGTCGATAAGCCGAATAAGATACGGAGCTGTGCGCTCTGGGCCTCTTTCACTGGATCCAGAACGCCCATGACAGGTCCGAACCATTCACTGTTACACCAGGCGGCCCGCTTGATAGGATCATCAAAAAATCCCGGTGCCCGCACCCTGCCGATGGCAATTGCTTCTGTCAGCCAGGCTTCATACACAGGCTGGCAGAAGTCCCGGGAGAACCACACCCGGCGCATCTTGAATTCAGACCATGCCTGCAGAAGTGCCGCCCGGCTCGCCGTATAACTGGAATTGAACGACTTCATCAGTACTTCATATGGTATCCCCAGGGATGCCCCTATCTGCTTAGTCAGCTCTTTCACGAACGGCTCAAACGTAGACAGCGATCGCTGAGGGTCAACGGTTGCGATATCGTACCCCTGGGGCAGCATATTAACGGTACCGGGGCCGATTGCAATGCTCCCTGGGTCTAATGCTGGTGATGGCCGGCCGGACCCGTTCATCAGGTCCGATATAGGCATATCCCCAGTTTCATGGTCTGATGTTTCTTTGATAAACATCGTAAAATACGCCTTGATGATAGCCGCTGTCAGCTCAGCATTCGTATACCTGCCGGTCTGTTTGATAGTTTCGATGACAGGAGCCAGTTTAGGTACGCCCCGGTACTGTTCGGCCCGTTCATCATGGCATACCTGCAGGATATTAGGCACCCCGGTCTGTACGCTGCGTACTGTCACCCGTGCCCAGGTCGTAGCATGATACATATTGGCCGGGTCGTACTGGTACCGGTTAGATACGTAATAAGCAACAACTTTGCCATCGTCATCCACTTCGACACCATTGATGATACGGTTCCCGTTATCGGTGTTACGCATGACGACATTCCCGGGAAGTACAATGCCGTCCGTATTGATTGCCCATGGATTGCTTACCCGGGCGGCTTCTACCAATTGGATACGCAGGGAGTATGGCATGAGCGGACCTGCCTGGCGATACTTGAACAGTGCGAATGAGTCGCCATCTACAGCGTAGCCCATATAAGCTATGTCCTGCATATCATAAAAATTATTCCGGCCGAACACATCGCATTCCGTTGATGACGCCCATAGATTGAATTCTGCCTTCACATTCCGGCTCCATGCTTCCGCCTGTTCTGCCGTGATGCCCAGCAGTTTATACATAGGCCTCGGAGCAACGTTCAATCCTGCCCCTACAATATTTGTACGCGACGTGTTGATGGCGGCAGACGCTACCGGTGTACCCAGTACTAAATCAGAAGACCGGCCGCGTAGTACGCCTAAATTCGCATCGATATCACTTTGCGGCGACGATTTGACCGGATGCCAGGCGGCCAGACTCCCTTTGCGGAATGACGCCCCAGACTCAGAATAACCGGAATTACGTACAGCAGTACGCACTACGTTCATCGTCGGCATACGCGCCATCTTGCTATGCTTATGCTTTTTCTTTCCCATATCGCTACCCTCTCAATCCAGTAAAATAAAGCGCTTCGTCCTGGCAGATCCGGATGCCTGCACAGCTTCTGCTGACTCTTCCGGCAATGTCACACCAGCGGCGCGCAACTCGTCGATGGACCGCCGGATCTGCTGATAGTCCGCCCGGCGGTTCTTTATCGTACCGTCCTGCCATTCCTGGGACTTAAGCACTTTCTTTTCTGCTTCCAGCAAGGCCCGCAAACGGGCCTGTTGTACCGTATCTGTCATACGACAACTCCTTTCCGGATGCATCCGTACTTCTTCTTAACGCTGACCGGCTTAGCATCGCCTATCACACCGCTTATGGCGGCTTCATAAGCGCTCCAGTCAGGGCGGATAGACCGCATGCAGGCCAGATTATATACCTGCAAGTCGATTGGTTCGTTACGGCCATCAGGCGCTATGTTCTTCCACCGCTTGACGATTCTGCCGCGGCTCTTCTCCAGTACGAGCTTTTCTGCCAGAAGTCCACGGAAATACCGCCGGTCATAGCCGCGTTCATCGTCATCGGGAAAATGCATGTACTGGGCCCCTTTTTCTGTGACATTCTTTAATCGTTGCAGGATGTATTCCTTGCCATCGTTGACCCCGATAAGTGTCAGCAGGAGCCCCGGGAAGTTCCGGGCCTTAGCCGGTTTATACAACAGCGGAACACCGAATTCATGCGCGCCACGGATAGCAAACCTCTGCTGGTACTGCCTATCCATACAGTACCGGTATACCTCTGATGTGTAGTGGCCGCCGGAATCGATGAACGTCCGGGCAATTTTCAGGGTCCGGCCGTCGGAAAATGTGAATTCCCGGTTTAACAGCCGGTCCAGGTCCTCCCAGACATGGGACTGCGCATCCGGAACGCCCAACAGGATCCCTTTCTCAATGCCCCAGCGTTCTTCACCTCTGCCCCAACCTGCAATCTCGTACTCCAGACGGTCATCCTGCGTATCCACCGCGGCAGTCAGGAGCAGGACACCTTCCGGGAGCTCTGCGTTATACGGCTCCCGCCGGGCCAGTAGCGGCTCGATATCCTTGATACTCGTATCTGGATTATAGATTTCAGCAAGCCGTGTATTGACGAATGTCTTCATCGATTCTTCATCGTCTTTGGCTTCCAGATACTCTTTGACGATATCCGTCCAGTGCACCCAGGGGGATGAAAAGGCGTTCACATGGAACGACCGGACAGACGTAACACCGGGATTCAGACAGATGTACCCCTGCTTAGCCGCCTTTACCTGGGATTCTGTGTACTGGAAACCGCAATCCGGGCAAACCCACCAGACGTTATGCACCTCGTAACTCTTCTGGCCATCTTTATCGTATTCGTCATACTCGAATTTCATATCATCGATGGTCACCCAGTGCCATTCGCCGCAATTCGGGCACTGATACCGCCACTCTTCCTGACTGCCCAGCATGTACTCACGCATGATGCGGCTCGTGGCATCCGTCGGAGTGGAGAACAGCCCGATGATGCGGTTCCAGAAGTTGGATGTACGCTTTTCAGCCAGGTTTACCGGATCGCCTTCCGTACCGGCCGATGGCGCAAACCGGTCTACTTCATCACACACCAGCACCCGGATAGATCGCTTGGCAAGTCCCGATGGAGCGTTAGATCCGACGAGCGATAAATAGCCGCCGGGAAATAGTTTCTTTAAAATTGTGTTGTCGCCGTTCCGGGATTTCTGTTCATGGATACGGCATGCAAGGACGGGGGTCATAGCGACCGTCGGAGTCAGTCGTTCTTTCGAAAAATCCTTACTATCTTCTACAGTCGGCTGTACCATAAGCATCGGGCACGGATCCAGATGAATGAAACGACCCAGAAGATTAAACAGGATTTCGGATTTACCTAACTGGGCCCCCAGCATAGCAACTACTTTCGTGACTCCTTTGGCGGTAAACGCGTCCATGATAGGTATCTGGTAATTCTTGGATACCCATTTGCCGGGGTCTGCACCGTACTCAGCCGGTATCTGCCGGTATTCATTCGCCCATTCCGATACGGTCATGAGCGGCGGGGGCGCGACATCAGACAGGATATCCTGCATAAGATGGATGGTTTTTCTGGGAATATAGCCGTGTTTTTTCGGTTCAGCCGTCATCATCATCCCCGGAATCGATATTTTCCAGTTTAGCAGCGTCGAACTCGGAAAGATCTTTTAACGCCCGGTTGATTTCTGCCGTTAGCATCTCGTTAATGTCCTCTGGTGATTTCCCGGCGAGGGAGGTCGCCATTTTTGACGGCAGTGCCAGAAGCGTTCTGCGGAACACAACAACCATATTCCCAACAAGATAGACGATATCCGATGTCTTATGCAGCTCATTTTTCAACTCCCCTAACTTCAGCTCAGCTATTTCCCGTTTAGCCTTTTCATGGAGGGCCCGTTCCTTCTCAAAAGCTACATCTTTACCCCCGTTTTTTTCCAGTTCCTGCTTGTGCAGGAAATCCAGGCTTTGTATAAGTAAGATTTTCCCATCATCATCGCATACCAGTTCTTCGTTCTGGCGCATCTGTGATATTCGCTGCTGTGTCACCCCCAGGATTTTAGCCATTTCGCTTTGAGATATAACCAGACTGCGCCAACACTTGGAAACATTCACCCTCCATCACCTCCATCTATGCGTTTTTGTAACAGCTATGCATAATAGACAAACAAACTGTAAAAAATATTCATAACTAGAAAAGTGTCGCGGGGCGACCGACCCCTGCGACGCTCATATTTCACGGAAGAACCTAAAAATAAAAAGAAATTCTTATTTAAACTTAAAATTATTCAAAATTGAAAAATTTAGCTATGAGAAAATGTAATAAATATACTGCCTTGTACCTGCCTATCCCAGGCATAGAAAAAGGACATCGCATTACACGATGTCCTTTTTCAGATGCTCCAGCATCTGCTGTGCTTCTTTCGGGTGCTTTTTTAGGATCTGAGAGAACTCCCGGATCATCTCCCATTCTTCTGTTGTTGCCCGGATAGAACGCAGTTTACGGAATTCACCTGCTAGAAGCGGACGCCCGGCGCCTTCCCGTTTTCCGCCTCTCATGGCTCATCACCGCCTTTCAGCCGATATACAATGTACCCGGTAACAACGGTGCTGGCTATACAGCTCAGCACGTCTTTCACATCCATTGCTATCCTCCTCCTTTCAATTATATTATAGCATATTATTTATAATATGTAAATACATAATCAAATAAAAGAAGGATAAAAAAGGAACCCGCTAGCCTGTCCGGCCTTTTCGCTCAGACAGAATAGACTGGGTTCCTTTACATAATTTGATATCTTAATTATACCACGTCAAGAGGTGGGGATTTTGGGGTATTTGTGGGGTAATTCATAAAATTCATCAAAAAATCGTGATGAAAATTCATCTAACGCGGCATTTTTCAATTCTTTGCGGACATAATCTACTGAATACTTCATGCAGTCGGCAATCTCCTGCCAGTCCTGCAGGTTGATGTACCGGCCATACAACAGCGTACGGAAGTCTGGCCGCTCTATCTGACCTATCTGCTGTACGACCGTCGTCATGAACCGGCGGAACGCCGCCACTGCCTGCTCCTGTGTCTGCAGTTCCTGCTGCATGGTTTCCAGGTCGTGGGCGTCCCATGTCGCCCCGGCAGTCATCCCGCCCATGACGCCATCGATGGCCGCCGTCACCCGTCCTGTCGGACCGCCGAAAATCTCCTGGCGCATCCGGCGTATGACAATATCCCGCTGGATGATTTCGGCCTGTACCTGCCGGTACTGGCCCAGATACTCTTCTGCTGTCATATTACATCTCCTTCCCTACAATGGACTCACGCAAGAAACGAATATACTCTTCTGCCTTCAGCAGGTCGCTTTCCAGTGTCCCTTTGCGGGGATATCGATAAAGGTACTTGATGATGTTGCCCATGTAGTACGCTTCCACCCCGGATAGGCCGGCCGTCATCATCTGGATGATATCCTTGCACTCTGTCCCTTTCCATGTGTAATGGTCAGGGTGGTGGATTGCATCGCAGGACGGGTCATGCGGGGTGTAAGACTCCGGATAGCATAGCTCATCGTTGTCCGTGCTGTCATCGACTTCTATTTCTTTACCCTCGAATAATACCGTATGTTTGCCCATTTACTTTCCTCCTTTATACCGGTACCCTTTACGGGCCAGCGTCTTTGCATGCCGCACATGGCTCCGTTGCTTCACATGGCGGATGGACCGCCGCCATGACTTCTGCTTTAAGTAATGATTATGCCGCTGGGCATGCCGTGACAGTGACAGAAGCATGGCCACGAGGTCATTGCATAGGTTCTTTTCCATGTCGTATCCTCCTGCGTTTATTGTATGATCACGACATGCGCATGGCTGATATGGATTACATCTCCGCTTGTATGATCTACAACGGTATCATCACCAGAGTCTTTGTCGAGCCAGTTCAGGATGGCCCCGGAACACGTACCCATAGCATCGCATGCCCTATCGGATACCGGGCAATTGCCGCAGGTCGTGACATCAGCCATGAACCTGGCCAATTCTTCTTTATCCATCATTTTTATTGCTTCATAATTCGTCATGATATATCCCCTCCTATTAATTCAGCCGTTCTTTCAAAAGCGTACTGGCCTTGAACGTAGCAACGTTGCGGCCAGGTACGTCTATTTCTTTCCCGGTCTGGGGGTTTATGCCCTTACGGGCTTTCCGTTCCTTTACGCCGAAAATCCCGAATCCTCCGATACGTACCTGACCGCCGTCATGAAGCTCTGACGCGATGGTTTCACACAATGCGTATAAGGCCCGTTCCGTATCGGCCTTTGTAAGGTTTGCCATAACAGCAGATTTTGCAATCAGTTCTTTTTTATTCATGGTGTATCCTCCTATGCTCTCGGTGGCCGTACGATAGGCGCCCAAAATGGCACCTCCTGGACCCGTACAGGCCTTGTAATCATATCGACGGTCCAATAGTCGCCGTGGAATGTACCGCCCGTTACAAGCGGGTATGGCGTCGTTACGTGCATCGCTACCAGTACACGCATAGACTCTTCCGGCACCTGCTCAGCTGTCCGTACCCATTTCATGTGATACGCCTCCTTAGATCTGCACCTCGCCATGCGCGGCCTCGTAATCGTTCAGTGCCTGATATTGCAGGCCGCATTCCCGGTTCAGGCATTTCATGTACTCCAGGATATGTGTCGTCCCGTCCCGGATGAACCATGCATAGCTCTTGATACGCTCCTGGATGCGCTTCATCCGTTGCGGTCCGAAATGGTACAGGTCATGCAGGGCGAGGAATATCAGCGTATACGTTGCCTCGACCCCGGCTTCTGCCCCTCTCATCTCCTTCCCGCCGGTATACTTCAGCCCTTTCAGTAATGCCCGGGTAAAGTCCATCTTCAGTTGAAGATTCAGCCCGTACCCGTCCAGGCGGTTGCGGTATGCCGTGAACTTGTCGCCGTCACCGTCTATGTCATGGCTGTACTCGTTGACTTTATCTGTGATGCGGCACAGCCTTTTGCCCCCGAACTGCAGGGCATCGTCATCGTGCAGGGCCATGTAAATCAGCACGGACGTTGATATGGTGCTCCCATTGGCGGCTATGCGGCCCCTGTCAATCATGTAGCTTCCTCCTTCCGTATCCTGTCTATCCGGGCTTTCAGGCTCTGTAATACCCATGCCTGTGATACGTCTTTCTCGTTCAGCGCATCCGCAAGGTCTTCATCCCGTGTGCCATCACAGATAAGCTGATGGACGATGACCGGATACTCCTGTCCCTGCCGGTGCAGGCGCTTGTTAGCCTGCTGATACAGTTCGAGAGACCATGTGAGCCCGAACCAGATGACGTGATGGCCGCCCTGCTGCAGGTTCAGCCCGTAGCCGGTCGATGCCGGATGAGCCAGAAGCAGGTCGATCTTCCCGTCGTTCCATGCCTGCTCATCAGCGGCGCCTTTATAAATACGGCATCGCAGTTTCGTTTTCTTCAGGGCTTCCATCAGCCGGTCCCGGTCGTGCTGGAAACTGTAGAACACCAGCGCGTGCTGTCCGTTCAGCTTCTCGACCAGTTCCAGGAACGCCTCGATCTTGCAGTCATGGATGACATGCACACCGTGCTCATCGTCGTAGATGGCGCCGTTTGCCAGCTGTTGCAGTTTGTTGGACAACGCCGCCGCTGATGTCACGTCGATATCACCGTCCGGCAGGGCCAGCACCATCGTGCGTTCCAGTTCTTTATATGCCTTTTTCGCTTTCGGCGACAGGACTACCGGGACTTCATCATAGACACAGGCAGGAAGCTGTAAGTAATCCGATGCTTTCATGCTGATGCAGATATCGGATATCTTCTGCAGTACGGCTTCCTGCGCCCCGTCTTTCGGGTCGTACTCGTAGATGACGTCCCGGGTCCGGCGCCCCGGTTCAAAGTAGCGTTCCCGGAAATGCGTATAGTACCGTCCCAGACGTGCGCCCTGGTCCAGCAGGTACACCTGGCTCCACAGATCACCCAGCCCGTTAGGCGACGGCGTACCGGTCAGCCCGACGATGCGCCGGATATGGGGCCGGATGGCCGCCAGGGCCTTGAACCGTTTCGCTGAATGGCTCTTGAACGATGAGAACTCATCACACACGACCATATCAAAGGGCCAGTCGTTCTGGTAGTAATCCACCAGCCAGACGACGTTTTCCCGGTTGATGATGTAGATATCTGCCGGGGTGTTCAGCGCCCGGATGCGCTTTGACACGCTCCCCAGGACCGTAGAGAACCGCAGATGCTTCAGATTGTCCCATTTGGCGGCCTCCCTCTGCCATGTGGCTTCTGCTACGGTCTTAGGGGCGATAACCAGTACACGGTTCACCTGGAACCTGCCGTATTTCAGTTCGTTGATGGCTATCAGCGTGATGGCCGTCTTGCCCAGGCCCATATCCAGGAACAGCCCAATGGCCGGCTTTTGGATGACCTGCTGGATGCAGAATTGCTGATAGGGGTGCGCTTTGAATATCATGTAGCATCTCCCCTTTCTGCCAGTATCCTGGCCTGCCTGCCTAAGTACTCGTGTACGGCCAGTTCACCGTACAGGATATGGACGGTACAGCCCAGGCGCTGCAGGCGGTTGATCTGTATCCGCTGCAGCGGCCGTACCTTGCCGGAGATGGTCTTAAGTTCGACGAACTCAACCCGGCCATCAGGGAAAATGACGATCCGGTCAGGCACCCCGGTATTTCCCGGGGATACCCATTTATAGGACCGGCCGCCCAGCTGTTCCACGCCTTTGGCTAATTTCTTCTCTATATCTTTCTCTAAGAGCTTTCTCATCCCGTCCTCCTTGTATAAAAACTTACAACTCGGGTGTTCACCCCGGAGGGGGGAGTGAACATTCTCAGCTATAAAATAAAAAAAATGGGGCATTAGAGATGAAAGTAATAGTTATACACGCGTACGCGCTCTATATCCTCTAATTTTAATTAATATATATAGAATGTTCACACTATACTATATATACTAAAAATTCCAGTAATGAAGCGGCCTATGGCGTGAACATTCTATCAAATTTATGGGCACGTTTGTGCACACCTATCATTACCAAAAGTTCTTAAAAACTTTCTCTAGCATCTGAAAAATTTAAAGTAGCCATTAGAATGTTCACGCTAAATGCTATTATATTTATTCATTATTTTGTATATCTATCCTTTCGAATCCCCGTTGTGTGCCGCAGTAGCCATACCGCCTCCGCGATTTGTTCCGGGCCCAGCCGGGAAGGTTTGCAAGCACGCTGTTGATCTCACGGGTATCCCCCCTCTTCATGCTGCGCGGCTCGCCGCCAAAGCATTCGCACCATACCTCCATGGCACAGGTCTTTTCCCGGGCCCGGGGATTGGCGTTCTGCATCGTGCCGGCCCACCACATGCGACGGGTGGATAACGGCATGGAGTCGTAGCCGTCAGGTACAGGCCTTTCCAGGAATTCCTTTATCAGGCCTTCTTTGGCATTGTCCTCCCGGTGCCGTTCCTGTTCTGCCCGTGCCAGGGCGTCGAGTTCCGGTGTGTCCATGTATAGCGGTTCATTATTCTTCCAGATCTGCACGGCTTCCGCCCATAACTGGTCTGTCTCGTCGGGAAGCAGGCGCCATATATCCTTTACCGGTTTGTGAATGCCCACATCCACCGGCCAGAAGCGCCGGGACCCCGTCGGATCCTTCAAAAAGTCATGGTCGTTGCATGTGCCGAAAAACACGCCCTTACGGGGATACCGTCCGGTATGCCGCCCGTATGGCTGCCGGTACACATCATCACACCGGGACAGGAACTGTTTGATTTCGTTGTCATCGGATTTGCTGTAGCCAGTCATTTCCCCGATTTCATTGATCCATATCCCCTGCACCATTTCGGCCGCTTCCTTACCACGGAAAGACTGCAGGCTGTCGCTGTGCCATTCCTTCCCCAGGGTCTTTAGGAACGTCGTCTTGCCGATGCCCTGCGGTCCGGTGAATACCGGCACATAGTCGTACTTACAGCCCGGCATCATGACACGGGCCACCGCGGCGGCCATGGATTTACGGGCTACAGCCCGGGTATACTGGTTGTCGTCGGCGCCCAGATAGTCATGCAGCACCGTTTCCACCCGGCGGCGCCCGTCCCAGTGGACGCTCAGCAGGTAATCCCGCACATCGTTGAATTTATGCTGTTCCGACACCAGCATCAGCGCCCCGGCTATCTTGTCCCGGCCGGTGATGCCGTAGCGGTTCTCCAGGTACCATGCGATGCCGGCGTCGTCCGTATCGGTCCACAGCCGCTTGCCGTCCGCCGGGTTCCATGGCAGGCTTCCCAGTACCAGGCCGCGGGTAGAGAAATCGTCGATGGCGATCTTCCCGGAAAGCTCCGGGTCGTAATTGAGGATCCGGATGATATTGTCCATCGTCTTCTTTGGCCGTCCGGTGTTGCTGTCATACGCCAGTTTGGCCGAAGCCATCCAGCTTACGGAGTCTTCCTCTGCCGTGTCCGGTTCCGTCCGGCCCTGTCCGTCCTTGTCCGGGCCTTCCTGGTCGATGCAGGAAAAGACATCGGATGCGCTCTTTGCGGCGGCGATGTTGAGTTCTGTCATGACGGATGCATCCTGCATGGCCAGTTTCTTCATGGCCTGATAGCTGGGCAGGCGGTTCCCCGGCAGGCCGTCTTTGGCATCGGCATCGAGGTCGCCGAACCGGTGCAGCCGTACCAGGTCGAATGCGTTCACCAGCTGGCCGCTGCATGGGTCCGTAGCGTGATGGCTGTACAGGAACGTGCCATCCTCGTACAGGACCGCCCCGGCGACGGTTGAGCCGCCGGTATACGTCAGCCGGTCGTCCCGGTCCGTGTCCTCATAGGCATTCGGGATGTACGCCCCGATGGCGCCCCGGATGTCATAGGTCCGGCAGAACGCGCCGACGATGCCCGCCTTTTTCGTAGGATCCGCCTGCCGTGCCAGCAGTTCTTTCGGTTTGGTCTCGCCGCCCGGCACCTGCGGCCATGTGCGCACGTCATGCCAGTCTTCATACTGGGCCAGTATCCCGTCCGCGCTGACGAACGGCTTATCGGCATAGGAGTAGATGTACTGGCTGTCGGCACTGCACCCCGGCCAGTACATCAGCCGGGACGGTTCGAACGTCGTCGGGTCGCACAGCTCGATGCCGATGATACTGGCTAATTTCCGCGCTATAGGCTCATACTCGTCTGCCGTGACCGTTTTATCGAGCGGCAGGATGGCACGCAGTCTGGGGCGGAATGGGGCATGTGAGCGGGTGCTGTAGACGACATAGGCGATGCCCAGGCTGTCTATCCGGCGGATGACGTTGTCTGTCTCGCCCGATGCGATGTTATCGAGGTCCAGCGTCACCAGGTCCCGGCCTGTCACAGCCGATGCCTTGCGCCGGGTCCCCTGAAGGGCCCCGCCGACGAAGCCGCCGATGTCCTTCAGCTCGCCCTGTCTGCCTTTGGGCATGGCCATGTACTCAGCGTAGGATTCATCAGTCCGCTGTGGCGTGCGCAGGCGGGAAATGAACTCCGACCACATGAACTCTGTCCGGACCCAGTTCTTGCTGTTGCGGCTGGCACCTGCGCTGATAGTCAGCTTCCTATCGTACTGCAAATCGTTTCACCTCCTAATCTTTCTTATAGTACGGACTGACGAATCCATCCGCGTTCAGCAGGAGCCCCGGCGCCCACGGTATCGGGGCGCACATGATGGCACTGACCCGTTCTACCTCGTCATCGTGCAGTTCTTCTTTTGGCACTTCCAGCACGACCTCATCATGGATGTGCATGAGCGGCTTATAGCCGTGCTGTACCAGCCTCCTGAGTGCCAGTGCCAGACAATCCCGGGCAACAGCCTGCGTGATGTTTTCGGTGAGCTTTCCGCCGTATGTCGATGTGTTGACCCACTTTGTACCTATCTGGGTCCGGTAGTAGATGGCCGGGCGCCCGAACTGGTTATCGGCCACATACGGCTGTGGATAGAACAGCCGGCGGCCGCTGGGAAGGGTGATGGCCAGATAGTCATACCCGTACAGCAGATTGCATTCCCGGCTGAACACGATGCCATGTGGCAGCCCTACCGGGCGCGCGTCCTTCATGACCGACAGGGCCGCGCCTTCCACGGCGTACCAGAAATCACAGATACGGGGATTGGCACCGCGCCAGCGGTGGACGATATCCGGCAGTTCCTCTTCTGTCAGGCCCTGCTTGAGGGCGCCCATGGAGATCAGCGCATTCGGTCCGCCTGCATAGCCTAAGGCCAGCTCTGCTACTTTGCCTTTCTGGCGCAGATGGCCGTTGATGCCGTGCTTTACGACCGGTACACCGAACATGGACGATGCAGAAGCGCAGTAGATATCCCCGCCCCGTGCGAAAACGTCCATGCGCCACTTTTCATCGGCCATCCAGGACAATACCCGGGCTTCGATGGCGGAAAAGTCAGAGACGCACAGCATGGACCCTTCCGGCGCGATGAACGCCGTACGGATCAGCTGTGACAGGATACTGGCAGCATCCCCGTATAACAGCTCCAGTCCGCGGCGGTTCCCGGCTTCTGCCAGATGACGCGCGGCGTCGATAGCGGGCGGCACGTCATGCGGCAGGTTCTGGACCTGTACCAGACGCCCGGCCCATCGCCCGGTACGGTTTGCCCCGTAGAACTGTAGGACGCCCCGGATACGGCCGTCACCACATACAGCCCGTTCCATAGCCTGATACTTCGATACGCTGCTTTTGGAGAGGTTCTTGCGTATCGTCAGCACTTCTTCTGCCGGGCCGTCTGCAATTTTAAGAGACTCTGCTACGGTCGCTTTTGTCAGCTTATCAAGATTCAGATCCGTATTTTCATTGAGCCATTCCATGAGCTGGTTGCGGCTGTTGGGGTTCTGCAGTCCCGTAATCTGTATGGCCCGCTGTATCAGTTCTTCCCGGTGCTCTGCGTTGATGGCCAGCGCACCTTTGACAAGGCTCATGTCCAACTGGATGCCCCTGTTATTGAGCTTGTAGTCAATGACCCAGTCCTCCTGCACCCAGTCCGGCACGGGATAGGCCATCAGCCGCTGATAGTCCGCCATCTCCGTCACGACATCCTGGGCGTTGTACTCTTTGAACGTCCGCCACTTATCGGGGTCATGCTTTGGCAGGTTGCGCGGGCGTCCGCCGTTGCGCTTCGTTGCCTTGCACGGCATGCAGAAATATCGGATCAGTGCTTTGCCGGCTGTCATCTTCCGCTTGTCCTCCGGCAGTCCCAGGGCGTTCCCCAGTCTTGCCAGCCCTGCCGGATATCCCAGATACAGCCCATGGAGCATCGTACAGCGCCACTGGTCCGGCGGTGTCAGGTACCCGGCACGGTTGAGGCAGGTGATTTCAAAAGCGGCGTTGTAGGCATGCTTGATGACATCCGGGTTATGCAGGTCTGCAATGACCTGCCCTGGTATTGCCTGTCCGCATGCCAGGTCCACGACTTTCACCGGGCCAAAATCGTATGAATAGGCAAACAGCAGAATCTGGAACGCGTCTGTATCGCAGTACCGGTACAGCCCGCACTTGCCGATATCCACATCGGAAAATGTTTCTATATCAATGCTTAGATGTTTCATTTCGGCCTCCTGTAATTCGTAATGAAAAGGGGCCCTGTACGGGCCCCCGTGATTACATTGGCTGGCCGGTCAGTGGATTGATTGCGCCTGTCTTAGGGGCCGCCCCGGGAGAAACGGCTTTGAATACGGACCGGGCAGATGGCGCCTGGCCGCCCAGAGGCTCACCGTCGCGCACTTTCTGTACCGGGCCGAGGCCGCATCCAATGCCTTTCTTACCCTGATAGAGGTACGGATAGAAATTGACGGATACGTTGACATACATGCCAGAGTAGACCTGTGTCGGGTTCATGATCTTCTGTACGTTCTGGTCTACGACTTCTATCGGGCTGTCGGCTCTGCTGGACGCCGTGAATACCCAATGGCCTTTGCATTCCGGGGCGTATTCCTCGCCGTTCTGTTTGACCCCGTCGCCGTCGTGTACCGGGTTGGGCACGATAGGAGGCATGACGCCGTTCCATTTCCCTTCGAGGCCGTTCCGTGTTGCCGCCTGGATAGATGCGTCGATTTTCGCCTTGTTTGCCGTGTCGGTCTTAGGCACGAGGATGGTTATCTGGAATTTAGGCTCCTGTCTGGCCGGGTCCGGGCTGTAGGCTTTCAGGATATGTACATACGAGGCTCTGACATTTTCTAATACGATGTTCGTGTTTTCCATAATTAGTTATCTCCTTTTTGTTCAATGGATTTGAATACATCCGCCGCTTTGGGTGTAAGGTCGAGTGCCGGGCGTTTGTCGGACTCAGGCGCAAGCGCAGGCTTGCCCGGTTTCTTTTCGATGAATTCCCCGCACAGTTCAGCAAATAATTTCTTCCCGATGGCCTTTTCCGTTTTGGCAAGGGTGAGCGGCACCCGTTCGTACAGGATGGATTCATCTATCCCGTTCTGCATCAGCTTGCCAAAGGCCGCATCCGTATCGGTAAACGTACGGCTCCCGCGTCCTTCTACGGCCTTCCAGCCGGGCACATGCACGCCCTGCAGGCACTGGGAGAGCGCGTATTCCTGCAGGTCTTCTGCCCATTCCTTGAGCTGTTTCGCCTTCTTCAGGTATTCGCCCAGTTCCGGCATGGTTATCATTGTCGGGTCGTGCTTTTCTTCTGCTGTGGCGGCCATAGCAGCATACGCTTCAGACCGGGCCTTGCACTGTGCCTTTGCCCGGCAGAACCGGCACCAGTCACCTGGGTGGAACTGCCCTTTTCCTTCCGTATAGGCCTCCTGGGCTTTCGGTTTGACTACGGACTCAGCCCATTGCGTGAGCTGTTCGATGCCCAGTGTCTCCTGGCTGAAATTGTTGATACGCGGCTGGATGATGTGCATGTGTACCGTCTCGAACTGGTACAGGAACTGATAGGCCGATAGCGCCCCCAGGGCGTACAGCCTCATCTGTGGATTATTGGCGGCGTCTACGGGTACGCCTTTCCCGTACTTGAGATCGATGACATGCAGCTCTTTCGGGGCCATGATCAGGCAGTCGGCTGTACCGAATCCATCTGGTACGTACTGGCTGAAGTCTACTCGCTTTTCTGCCGCCACATAAGGCTTTACTTTATACGACAGCAGGATGCCCTTGATGTAGTCCAGATATGTTTCTGTATGGCCGTCCATTTCTGACTGATAGAGTTCATCTTTTTTCAATTTGTTCATCCGCCGGGTGTACGTCGCATGGCTGATGGGTTCGATAGCATATGAGCGTAATTTGAGCTCAGCGATTTTATGCGCAAGGGATCCTTCCTTTGCAAATTCCGATGTCGTATCCGGGAATTTGGCTTCCATCCGCGGCGCCGCCGTGCATTGGAGCCAGCGGTGCGCAGCGGATGCGCTCAGCAGTGCGTGCTTTGTCATATTCTCGCCCCCAGAGCTCTAAGATCCGTAGCAAGTTCGCCGTATCTTTCTTTCGGGATTTCCATCATGGAGGCGACGCCGTATTTCTGCATGAGCGCCTGGAGTTCAGAAATCTTCCCTGCGTCCATGAGCGGCGCTGTAGCCGTCAGTAATTCATCGAGGGAGTAATCCTTCGCCGGGGCTGTCGGAACGGCCGCTACGGGCGGTTCTGGTGCTTTTGGGGCTGGTGCAGGTTCTGGTGCCGGTGCAGGAGCCGGGGATGCTGTTACGGCCGGGGCCGGAGCAGATGCAGGCGTTACCGGAGCAGGCGCTTCTGCTTTCGGTGTTATAGCATCCATATCTGGATGCGCTTCCGCTGCCATTGCATCCACATCTGGATTCAATCCTGAGTTCTGCTGTAAGAATACTTTCATATCGGATAAGACTTCAGTTACGTTTCCTTCAAAGCTGATTTTCATCATGGTGTGTTTCCTCCTCTTTGCAGTTCAAAACCATTTGATTGTAATAGGATTCCTTGAGTTCGAATCCCAAGGCCCGGCGGCCCATCTGTAGGGCTACGACGGGGACACTGCCGATACCGGCGAACGGGTCCAGTACGATGTCATCGGGATTGGTCCACAGCTCCAGACACCGGGCAATAAGGTCGAGCTGTAGCGGGCAGATGTGCCGTTCGTCCTTTTCATCCCGTGCCGCCGCCCGGTTGAGCGTGTTGCTCTGCCGGATGTCCATCCATACAGGCGATGCGTACCGGCGCCATACCTGATGGCTGTATATCGGTACCGTGTTGTACTTCTTCTTTGCTTCTACGAGTTCCGGATCCGGCTGAGGGCGCAGCGTCTTCACGCCCTCCGGTTCGTTTTCGCCGTAGAACCGTTTCAGCCCGTCTTCATGCGCGACCGGCTCCGGATTATCCCCGGGCTTTCTGAACGTCACGACATAATCAGGGAGCCCGTTGCGGCACATGGCCGAATCTTTGCATAGCTGTTTGTGCATCAGTCCCAGGGCTTTTGTACGGGTCGCTTCCACGAGCGGATCCTTCCATATGACGACCCGGCTGTGATAGATGAAGCCGGCCTTCTCGAATGCCCGGATGATTTCGCCGGGGAAATCCTTCAGCCCGATGACGCCATCACGGCTCTTCATCTTAGGGATGTCCATGCAGTGGACCGATACCAGCCTGCCCGGCATGATGACCCGGGAAAGCTCCGTCAGCAGATAGCCGAAATGCGTATAGAACTGGTCATCACTGGCGCTGTTTCCCATATCCCGGTCGCTGTTGCTGTACGTATACAGTGATGAGAACGGCGGGGAAAATATGCTGTAGTGTACGCTCCCATCCGGCAGGCCATGCAGGATCTCTACGGAATCGCCATGATACAGGGACACCTTATCTGAGATATACTGGCTTATTACTTGCGTCATCTTCCAGTTCCTCCTCCGGTTTCGGCATGTACAGTACCGGGATACCCCGCGCCTGGGCAAATGCGTATTCTGCCATGACGCCCCGGGATGTGGTCCAGTCCTCACCCAGGATGATCAATGCATCGCATCGGGCCAGCAGTGCCAGGCAGTCATCTATGCCGTCTTCATAATCCAGCGCGTGGTAGAACGCCCCGAATGCCAGCACAGGTGAGATGTACGTGTACTTGTCCTCAATCTCGATATCCGGCAGCTGTTTCCTGAGCCGGTACGGGATCCGGTACTCCCGGCTGTTCAGGTCCTGCAGGATCTTTGCGGCACGGCCCTCGACTTCTTTCTTTCCGCCATATGGCATGGCTACATAAATCAGTTTCATCGCTATATTGCCTCCATTTCTGCCCAGTGGGGCAGTTTCATCTGTATCGTAGGCTTGTACGCCGCCATGATGCGCCGGGTCTGTGATAACTGGTTCTTTACAGCTTCCCGGGTCAGTTCTGCCATCTGCTTGCGCATATGGATAGCGTAGGCTTCCTTACGTTCGATGTTCTCTTTGACACAGCCCTCTCTGGCTGAGATGATGATGTAGACGTTCACCGGATGCACCTGCCCGAACCGCCAGCAGCGCCGTACGGCCTGATAGTATTGTTCATAGCTGTCTGACAACCCGACAAAGATCATATTGTGACAGTTCTGCCAGTTCATGCCGAACCCGGCTATACTGGGTTTTGTGATCAGGCATTTCAGCACACCGACAGCGAACCCCAGCATCGTAGACGATTTATACCGGCTTTTGTCGGATCCGCGTACCTGCCGGGACATCCGGCACAGCTTATGCAGTTCCTCCGATTCGGCGTTCAGGTCGCACCATACGAGCCATTGTTCGTGGCTGTCATTTACCAGATCTGCCGCGGCGCGGCACCGGGCCTCCAGGGAGTCCTTCCGGGCGTTGCGCCGTTGTGTCAGTGTCAATTTCTCCTGTATCGGCGTGTCGCCATCTACGATGACCTCGTGTACATTGAGCTCAGGCAGGGTGTAGCCTTCATCCTTATAGCCCAGGCTGGCAGGGTTGTCTATGACGGCCGCCCATTCGGCCATCCAGTTCCAGAACGCTTTCTCTGCATGGCCCTTGAGCCGCCATTTGGACGTTTCCCCGCCATCATGTACAAAGAACATGCTGAGCATTTCCGTACGGGTCATAATACCCAGGAATTCGGCGTGATTGCCCAGCTCCATGTAGTCGTTAGGTGCCGGTGTCGCTGTGCATGCCAGCCGGTACGGTGTCCGGCAGAAAGCGTTGATGAGAGCCGTCCGTACCTTTCCGGTGAACGACTTCAGGATGGACGATTCATCAAGCACGACCCCAGCGAATACGGACGTATCGAACCGGTCCAGCTTGTCGTAGTTCGTGATGTTGATGCCGTCGATGATATCCTTAGGGGACTCGGCGACGGCCGCTGGAATCCCGAACCGCCGCCCTTCTGCCGCCGTCTGGGACGCGACTGCCAGTGGCGCCAGTATTAGTACCGGCTTATTAGTGGCTTTGTGTACCTCCGACGACCATGCCAGCTGCATCAGCGTTTTCCCCAGCCCGCAATCCGCAAAAATAGCGGCTCTACCCTTTGCCAATGCCCAGTGCACGATGTCGCGCTGGAAGTCGAACAGCGCCGGATTCAGCTGATCCGCAGGGACCTGCAGACCGTGGCTGGCATCGATCGTCATCTTAGATTGTATGAAATCCGTATAATCCATGGTGTTCACTCGTTTTCTGTGGTATACTGTTGTTGGAGTATTTTTTTTATGCCGGTATCCTGTTGGCGCAGGAGCCGGCTCTTTTTGTATGCCCATGCACTCATCCGGGATGCAGTAGCCATCCCAGGCGCAGGCGCTGCAGCCTTCCATAGGACCGCCTCCTTTACATTTTCTCTAAGATCAGCCGTATTTCACGGCCTACGGATAGCCGGTCCGCAAATGTAGCCTGCTGCCGGAAATCCTCCATGTAGGCTTCCACCATCTCTTCATAGATGGCGGCCTTGAATACGCTGGTCGTATTGGCTGGTCGTGCCCGGAACTCTTTCAGTACCGATACGCTGCCATCGCTTTCCGGTTTCAGGTACCCGGCGGCGATCAGCCGGTGTTTCATCGTCCGCAGCGCGTCAGAAGATACGTCTACGGCCCTTGCCCCTTCTTCATTCGTTAGATTCGGATTCTCAGCGTACAGGGAAAACAGCTGAGCCATTTTGGATTTTTTCATTGTGCCCTCCTTTAATGGATGATTAAATGGTTCGTCCACATGATATACGCGACCATGAGGATCATGACAAGCAGCCCGCCCAGGAACATGGCAACAGACATCGCTGTGTCCGCCTGATTCTGCAGTCGGAGTATTTCGTCCCATGCGCCGTCATCGATTTCCGGTTCTATGTATTGCTCCGTGTACTGTTCCGGGTTGTGCCGTGAGTTGATCCATGGCGCCGGGTTCTGTAATTGCTGTTTCATTCCTTCTCTGCCTCCTTTAACTCGTCTAATAGGTCTTTGCCGTCGTAGCGGCGTAAGAATTCGTTGAACGTAGCTTTTCGTACCCGTTTGAAATTTCCGAATTTCAGTGTGATCAGCATACCGCTCTTCACGAGCCGGGCAACATTCGCCGGGCTCGTGTGAAGGCGCATCCGCACTTCATCCAGAGACATCAGCCGGTCGCAGTCATCGGGAAACATCTGTTCTTTCATCGTTCTACCTCCTCTCATTGAAAGCTGTTAAGCTCTGCTTTTACTTCCCTCTCTACGCCTTCTTCCCATGCCCTGACCCAGTCCTCAGCGGTAGTTGGCCCATTGGATGGGGTCAGGAAGTCTTTACAGGCAATCCGGTATCCTTTTGCGATCTGTACGATATCGTTAAGCTCACGCAGGGATATGGACTGGAGCATAGCCGGGTCAGGGTCTTCCATATCTAGTTTTGCCAGGCATGCCTGTCGGTAGAGCCGCTGATAATTACGGCTCAGTACATACTGCTCATGGCCTGTCATGCGTAGCACCTCCTTAATCGATCAGATCCGACGCGTTGCAGTCCAATGCGTCGGCGATTTTCTTTAGCGTAGAAACACGCGTATCTGCATCATGCTCGATGAGCCATAGATTCTTATATGCGATGCCTGTTTCCTTTGATAGCCGATACAACGAGATGTTCTTTTTTTGTCGTACTTCTTTAATCCGGTTCATAGGTATTGACCGCCCTTTCTATGTCATGTATACTATATATTGTATAAGCTATATAGCAGGATGATGATATATGCTGAACTGCAAGGTAACTTGCAGATGCATTGGATAAAAAGCCAATGCGATAACATGAACGGTGGCTGTAACGGAAAGTGATGCATTAAAAGGTATGGTTGAATCTACTAAGAAAATAGTTTCTACATTCCAAGACGACGGGATGTTAGCAGATGCGATTAAATCGTTAAATACTGCGCCCCGAGTCGCTGATGCGTTTAAATCCTTTGAGGCTGTGTCCACGGCTCAAGCTCTCCATGATAGAAGCTTGAGTGCTTTAGCTCGAAATGCTTATGAAAGAAAGGGTATAACCATGCCCCATTAATCGGTAACGGTTAATGCAAACCGGGTTAATTCATGGAAACTCCTGTAAGGGACAACCATGAGCCAAGCTGATGAATCGGGTCCGTAATCAGAAGGTGCAACGCATAGGTGGTGCCGACCGTAGCGAATAACCTGCCCAAGAAATCCCGGCATCCTGCTATTCATTAGAGCCCTGTTCCAGCAGGGTTCTTTTTTATTACGTCCAACTGCATCATCTCATCGAGACCCGCCATAATTTCTTCTTTTGAGAATGAATCCTTATCCAGTGCATTGGAAAAGGGTTCATTTTTCATACATAGCGCGATGGCCCCCGGGTAATCCAATACAGAATAGCAGTCTGTGTCAGTACCGCAGTCCTCTGGTGCTAAGACGGTATGGATACCGGCAGACCGGAAGATGCGCGCCAGAGTGGACTTTCCTAGTCCGGCCCCGTACAGGCATACCGTGCCATGGTTCTGTATTGCTATGGCCAGTGCCTGTATCTGCGTATCCGTGAGCATCGTCTTCAGATAAGTGTTGAATTGGTTCATGTTCTGTGCCTCCTTTCTTCTACTTGAATTGCGCTACGCAATTTAAAATGCAAAAAATAATCGATAATATTCTTCATCGCTTAACTTAAGAATATTTCCAATCTTTTCAGCCTCATCTAAGGTAATAGGTCTTATATGATTTAATTTTTGGCTAATAGTCGGTTCACTGCAGCCAATGGCCATGGCTAAGTCTTTTTGGGTTAATCCCATTTCAACCATTTTGGCCTTGATTTTTCGTGTATCTAACATTATGCTCTCACCTCCTCGTGATTGCATTACGCAATTCATGCTTATATAATAGCGCTTTCCTTGCAAACTGTCAATGCACAACGCAAAAAAATATATAAAATTAGTTAGTTTTATTTGCTCTGTGCAAATAATGTGATATAATATAGTTAGTAATTGACAAAGGAGAAAAGCTTATGGACGCATCAAATAATCGTATGATTGGATCCAGAATTATAAAAGCAAGAAAATCAAAAAACATTACGGCAAAAGAACTTGCTGATAAGATTCATGTTGCCGCTTCTACAATTTCAAGATATGAAAAAGGCGAAATTAACAAAATAAAAATGCCCGTTATCGATGCAATAGCTAGGGCATTAAATGTAAATCCTATGTGGATTTTAGGGAAATCAGAATATCCGGATGAAAGTGATATGATTAAATCCTGGAATACCCCTCTCCCAGAAGGAGCGTTCCGCCCGGCATTGAAACGCGTCCCTATGCTGGGATATGCCGCAGCGGGAGAACCTCTCGAAAATCTGGATGGCCAGGATACGTACTATGTTGAAACAGATAGTAAATACCGTGTAGATTTCTGTATCACGGTCCGTGGTGACAGTATGATTAATGCAGGTATAAATGACGGGGATATCGTTTTTGTGCGCCGACAACCGGAGGTGGAAAATGGTCAGGTCGCATGCGTTGAAATTGAGCGTAGCCGGGTATGTATCAAGCGGTTTTATAAAACAGATAATGGCGTTATGCTCGTTTCCGAAAATCCTAAATATGCCCCGTTACAGTTCAATGAAGCAAATTGTGACGATTTCCGTATTTTAGGATTAGCCGTAATTAAACAATCTGAAATACAGTAAGGAGGCCGATATTATGTTCTGTACAAAATGCGGTAAACAAATTCCTGATGATTCAAAGTTCTGTTCATACTGCGGGGCTGCTGTTGAAACACCTGAGGAAATGCAAAAGCGTATAGATAAACCCGCTATTGAGAATAAGAAGAACACGACATCGGTTGTCACTAATGAGCAATCGCGTACGTCTTCATCTAAATCCTCAATTATTATTGCGACATTAATTGCGTTAGCTATCTTATTGGGCATGCTAACCATGGCAATATGGCCTAAATCACAAGCTGTTCCGAAAAAACCGGCTACATCAACAACGCAAACAAAACCAACAAAAGAAGCCGTACAAAAAATACCAGCGCCAACGTCTATTGAAAATTTTGAAATTGGTATCAATGTCATTGGAGAACCTGTTGCAAAAATCCAGATCAAAAACAATAGTGATAAAACAATCGACGGGTTTAAAGTACTTGTTTCAGCCAAAGACAATTTCGAAAAAGATGTTCATGAGTATGGTAGCGGTAGCACTACGGCACGGCTTATTAGTCAAAGGAAGATAGCTCCTGGCGCAGTATCTGATAGCCGGATTTATTGGACTCTGCATGGATACGAAAATGGCACTAAATTTCATGTAAAGATATATGAAATTCATTATACAGACGGAACATCATGGAAAGCATCGCAAAGCGATCCAGTAGAATCTGATACTGTTAAAACCGATAAAGTAATTGAGTAGGGAAGTGGTGGCCCGTAACAAAACAGCCTGCGACCTGCATCGGTACAACTTCTTCTATCATTACGTAGGAGCGTAAATAGCTAGTTTTTATTTACGTTATCTGTATAAAAATCCGTCTTTTTCGTTTATATGTACATATAGAAAAACTTATGAGACATATGATTGAATAAAGTTACATTTGACATTTTCGCGTTTTGTGGTATATTATAGGTAGTGAAAAGACTTCAACATTTCGGATGTTGGTCACTGGCCCGCTGCCTATGGTAGCGGGCCTTTTACATTATAGGAGTATTAGTATGAAATACGATAAACCATTTAAAAATCTGGATGAGCAAATAACTATATTGCGCAACCGGGGTCTAGGAATTTATGATGAGCAAAACGGAAAGCATATTTTATTAACGGCTTCATACTACGATTTAATTAACGGGTACAAAGATGTTTTTATGCCCAATGATAAATTTAAATCGGGCACTACAATAGAAAAACTTTTTATATTTGATTATATGGATAAATCAGTTCAAGCACTTACAATGAAATACGGCTTGATGGCAGAGGTAAAGTTTAAAGCACATTTAGCATATGTATTAGCTAAAAACATAGGGGTTCATCAAGACGAGTATTTAAATGCTAAGCACTACAAAATAAAAGCCAATAGAAACCTTACATTTATCAAAGTAAAAGAAGAAATAGAGAAACAGTTAAATATAAATTTTGCTAAACCTCCTACAAAACACTATTTAAAGAGGCATAACCATGTCCCTCCTTGGATTCTATTTAAAAATGTTTCTTTAGGCACATCAATAAATCTTTTTAAATGCCTCAACTCATCGGATAAAGCAGAAGTAGCGAACATGCTAATTTCATCGGGTAAATTAAAAACGAAAGAAAAAATAGATTTAATAATAACAGCTATGGAGGGAATCAGAAGATTTCGGAATTCCGCCGCCCATAATTTGAAATTCGTTAAGTGCAGGACCGTATATAATATCCCTGGCGAGTCTCTTTACAAGCTGATCCATAAAGGTGTTATCAGGCGATATAATGGTAAAATAGCAAAAATCGATAAGAAGGCATTACAAAGTATTTTCGGTATAGTATTATCCATATTTGTTTTATTGGACGATGCATTAATTCAAAGTTGTATGGTATCAGAATTTTCCGCAATACTTGCGCCATCATCTGATAGGCTCGCCTTCTTTAAAGAAGAATATGCACGTGCAATGGATATCCCGTGCGACATAACTAAAAGGCTCTTAAAACTACTATAACTGCGGTAATAAATAACCGCAAAACCCGTAGTTTTTTGCTCTAAGCATGCGTTAAGAACAGAAACTTGAATTAATTTGCCCTTAGCGCAAAATAAAAAAAATCCCGTCTCCTGGGTAGCAGGAAACGGGAAGCCGTGCGGGGCGCCATCCGCGCACAGAGTAAATCCACCACCATCGTATTAGGGCTGATTTACGTATATAGTATATCATAGTCAGCCCGCTATCCGCTATAGTTACAATCAAGGAGGCTGATTTTTTATGTTTTTGCGTCAGATTAAAAACCGTTGGTACTACACCATCAATGAAAAGGACGATTTGGGCCGGTACCATAAGCATGAGCACTTCGGGGGCTTCACACGGGCCGAGGCCGCTAAGGCCTATCGTGCGGCCATGCAGGAGATAGACCGGACGGGTAAATTTTTTGAGCCCAGCGATATGCTGTTCCCGAAATTCCTTCATGAGTGGCTGGAGAAAGAGGTAGAAGTCAACCTGAAACCGAATACGGTAGATTCGTATGAAAATATCGTAAATAATCACCTGACACCTGTATTTCAGAAGGTCCGGCTGAAAGATCTAACAACGCCTATGCTCCAGGACTACATCACGGATCAGCGGAAAAAGTACGCCCGCGGCACGTTGAAATCCATAGCCGCTGTACTGCGGTCGTCCCTGCGCTGGTGCGTAGCAAACCGGCGATATCTCACGGCGAACCCGATGGATAATGTGAAGATCCCACGATATGAGGCGCAGATGGCATCTGTAAAGGTGTTCTCCCCGGAACAAATCAAGAAAATCTTTGAACGGTTCCCCCGCGGGAATCAACTCCGCATGCCCTGTATGCTTGCCTACTGCACCGGCATGCGCATCGGTGAGATTCTGGCCCTGCAGTGGCAAAACGTAGACCTCACGGCCTGTACTCTGGACGTAGTGGGAAATAAATACGATAAGTCCAGGGGCACCTGTATCCATTCGCCTAAGACAGCGTCATCCTTGCGTGTCATCACATTCGGCAAGAAACTGGCGGCAGAACTGCAGGCGCAGAAGCTCTGGCAGGAAAAGAACCAGTTCCAGTATGGCAGGTACTACTGGCGTAATGATTTTGTCTGTACAGAAGCGAACGGAAAGCCGCTTACCAGTAATAAGGCCAGGTATTTCAACATGTGGTGTAAGCAGGAATTTGGCGGTCTGTCCTTCCACTCGTTCCGGCATACGCACGCCACGATGCTGATTGAGAACGGTCTTGCTCTGGACTACGTATCAAAACGCCTGGGCCATGCCAGTGTGTACACCACGGCCAATATCTATGACAGCATTACCGATAAACGCGAAAAAGAGGCTCTCTCTGTAATGGACAATATCCTTTGAGTTTTTCCGCTATTAAAATTTTATGACGGAAAAAATAGCGGAAGAAGTGCCGCAAGCCCAGCGCCTGCGCTTTTCCTCGCACCCCTTAATTTATCGGAAGTAATATATAAGTAAATTCCGGAAGTACTTTTAAGGTCTTATAAACCGCTTATTTGTGCCAACTGTCAGGTATCACTGTACATTGGTAATACTCTTCAACGTTAGTTAAATCTCTTAAATTTGTATCTCATAGTGGGAAGTTTTGTGGGAAGACTGACAAAAATACTGCTGTAAATTTATTATGCAGTATTTTAACATGGTATATAATTAATAAAAACAGAAAGGCCAATTGCAAAAATGCAGCAGGCCTTTCTGTTTTTATTTCTTGTTCTTATGCGTAATGTATGGCTTTAATTCGATTAAATTCTTCCTGATTGATATTTTCGGCTTGCCGGATATCAATAATGATAATCTGTAATTTCTACGTTAAAAAAGTCTCTTCCCTGAACAGTGAAACAAATACGATGATGGATGAATGTGAATGATAGAAAATATAGAATAATCAAAAAATCAAACATAATACGCTTACCATTTGTACTACGTACGTGATATAATACCTGTATACAGCAAGTTATTGTGATGCCCACGAAGGAGGGTGTGTTTAGGATGTTAGCAAAAAAAGTTGCCAAATTGATTAATGATCAGGTTACATTAGAATTTTACTCTGCTTATCTCTATCTGGACTTTGCAAATTATTATATTGACGAAGGACTCGACGGCTTTGCTCATTGGTTCGAAATCCAGGCCCAGGAAGAACGTGACCATGCGATGCTCATGCGTACATATCTGCAAAATAATGATGTCCGCGTCGTCTTTGGCACGATAGACAAACCGGATCAGGAATACAAGGATTTGAAGGCTCCTCTTAAGGCTGCGTTGGAACATGAACAGTTTATCACCGGCTGCATTAATAAGATTTATGGAGCTGCCTCTGATGAAAAGGATTATCGTACCATGGAATGCTTCAACTGGTTTGTCAAAGAACAAGGTGAAGAAGAAAAAAATGTCGGCGATTTGATTAAAAAATTCAAATTATTTGGCAGTGACCCGAAAGGTCTCTATGCGTTGAATCAGGAACTGCTTGCCCGCGTCTATGCCGCCCCGACACTGGTCCTCTAATCTAATTTAAAATCCCGTAATATAGGATATATGCCAAATCTCCCCGGTTATGTGTAGTAATTTACACTAACCAGGGAGATTTTTTACTAGTACAGAAACGTTACCAATGCTGATGAATGATGCGTGCTGTATCTTCATGGACCAGACCATTAGTTGCTATAATATGTTCATTGTGTAATACGTCAGGAGTCTGACCATCATACGTCGTAACTTTGCCACCGGCTTCTTCAACGAGCAAAATGCCTGCAGCCATATCCCAAGGTTTCAGATTGCGTTCAAAATAGATATCCGTCCGGCCGGCTGCTACATAGGCCAAATCGAGGCATGCACTGCCCGTGCGGCGGATATCCAGACATTGGGAATACATGGCCTGGAATAAAGGAAAATTCTTTTCTGTATATTGCCGGTCATACGGAGACGTTCCAATGGCAACCAGACAGTGAGATAATGCTCCATTTCCAGTCACGTGAATCGGTTTATCATTTAAAAAGGCGCCACCACCCCGGGTTGCATGAAACAGTTCATCAGTAAACGGATTGTACACGACAGCTGTCTGTAACAACCCCTGTGCATAATATGCCAACGATACGGCACTCATATCGAAATGACGGATGAAGTTTTGTGTACCGTCAATGGGGTCAAGAATCCAATAACGGCCATCGGGATCCATCGTAAGACTATTATCTTGCTCTTCCGAAAGGAGTATGACATCCCTATCTATTTTTTGTAAATGAGTACGCATATATTCCTGTACGGCAACATCCATCTGGGTGACAAAATTGGCCCTCCCCTTGGCAGTGATTTCTAATTCATTCTCTTCCGTCAGCATATCACGAGTGCTGCGTACGAGTTCTATCATTTCTCTTTCAAACATGAATCGTATGTCCCCTTTTTTCTAGTATGTTGAACATTTGTTTGGCGAGCAAATTCCGGCTTCCATGAACACATGTTCGGGAGTTTTTCAAAACGCCATATCCGTTTGCAATCGGGATATTTCTGGTGATCGACTTCACTCATAAACATTGCCAAAGGACGCAGATAATGGCCATATGAGCCATAGAGCGCCTGATACACCACATAGGATTCTCCAGTCTTGGCATCCTCTGCCAGCGTGATGATACGGTACTGTTTTTCTTTGAAATGAATCCAGATTTCTCCGGACGATGGCAGTGCTCTATCCATGATGACCTCCTTATCTGCGTATTCTGGTACTATTTCAGGTAGTAAACTCTGTCGGGTTTCCGCAGAGCGGCTTTTGGGAGTTTTTCTGCCGGATAGCCTATGATGCAATGGCCAATGCCTTCCCATTCATCAGCAGACAGACCGACCTGATCCAGAATCTTCTTTCCCAGGGGCATCGTCATTTCCTCTTTGGCCCGGTGAATCCAGCAGCTGCCCAGCCCCAGTGCGTATGCTGCCAGCATCATATTGCCTATGACAAGGCTGCCATCGTACTTCTCTTTGCCTTCTCCTTTTTTACCAAGCACAAGGATGACGACAGGTGCGCCATAAAACGGGTCATTGCCGGCAGGCCAGCCACCAATCTGATTATTGAGTTCTGATAAATCGTGACGGAGTTCTTCATTGGTGATGACGATGATTTTTGTATTCTGCCGTCCCATGCTGCTTGCTGCATAAAGACCAGCTTCTACAATATCATGAATCAGATTTTCTGGTACAGGCTTATCTTCATACTTGCGGATACTACGCCGGTCCAGCATAGCTTTTATAATTTCATTCATATCAATCACCCTTTCCTTTGTCATAGGTATGTAGTTACTCTTATACTATAATACTTTTACTTTTTACTGTCACTTTTGACCTGCGTGGCAACGAGAAGTGTAAAGACCCCCGTACCGCCGATGATATTTCCCAGGCCTGTTGGCAGGAGAAAACGGAAGAAATAATCAAACATCGTGGAACCACCCATGAGTACATCATAAGCCGCTTCGCACGATCCGACGACAACATGGGCGAAATTACCGATAGATATAAAATAGGTGAACATGAAAATAATAAAGAAGGCAAAGCTCCGCGACATAGGCATCATCCAGACGATTGCGGCAATCAGCATACCCGCCGGAATCCCCCGCATAATATTATCTATAGGGCCGGGAGCCATGATGTGGTGGGATACATTGTATAAGCACTGGGTAATTTCCGGTGTCGTGAAAATCGGGCTGGACATAAAAAGAGCAGCAATGGCTGTGCCGACTATATTAGAAAGAAAAACAATCCCCCAGAGCCGCAGGAGCAGGCGGAGATTTTTCCAACAAGGGTCACGGAAAACAGGAATGACCGTGGTAATCGTATTTTCTGTGAAAAGTTGGAGCCGTCCCAGAATAACGATGAGGAAACCCGTCGTATATCCAACACCTGTGATGGCTTCTGCCCAGGAAGCACTTCCAATGTAGACATTAATGATAGACCGGAAATAAAAAGAAAAAGAAATCATTAACCCGGCAGCCAGTGCTGATAAAACAAGGGGCCAGGCTTTGCGTTCCAGTTCCAGTTCGCCATCGTGGCGGATAATTTCAAAAATCAGATTCGGTGATAATTTTTCATATTCTTCAACAATGACACGGGTTTTCTGTTCTTCCGACTGAGGGCAGGAAAAATCACAATCGCAGGGATATTTTGTTGTCATACATCCTCCTGATAGGTACTAAAATATTACTAATAACTGGGTTATTGTACCATATACAGCTTCATTTTGGAATAGAAATTATTCTGCTAAAAAAGCATCTAGTTGTTCAAAAGACGAAAGAAAAGCGACTTGTCTGGCCCAAGAATCATCGACAAATCCTTCATGCGCCATGTGCAGGAGTAGAGCTTTCATCGGCTGATAATAACCGTTAAAATCTAGAAAGGCAAACCGGCCTGGCAACAATCCCAATTTGATCTGGCTCATGACTTCACTGATTTCTTCCAATGTCCCGATGCCGCCGGGAAAAGCCAGGAATACATCGCCCATTTCCATCATTTTCTTTTTGCGGGACGCCATATCCCTTGTCACGATGAGCTCAGTCAATCCTTCATGCTGCAGTTCTTCCTCCATAAAAAACTGCGGTTCAACGCCGATGACGCGTCCACCATGATCGAGTGCCCCATCAGCCAGCTTTCCCATAAGACCGGTCCGGCTGCCTCCATAAATGAGCGTATGACCGTGACAGGCAATCCATGCTCCTAGTTCATAAGCGTACGAACGATATACGTCACGATTTCCCGTCCGGGCCCCCAGATACACCGTAATATTCATGATATTCCCCCGATTAATCGTCTTTAAGTGATGCATCAATGAAATTCAGATTTACTTCCTGGGTCTCTGCTCCGTATACAGTCGTAACCCACGCTCGCAGAAAACTTGGCACATCGCCCTCTCTGGCATCCCTGTCAGGATATCCTGGTATCCCTTTCTGTTCCATTGCAAACTGTACCAAAGACTGTACGATGTCCTTTCGCGTCAATACACGGGCATACGAAGGCAAATCAGGTGGTACATCGTTTTGGGTATCATAGATGCAGTGGATAGTACCTTCCAGCGCATCGCTGCCACCGGGCTGCTCCCATTGTTCCCGATAATACCGTGCCATAGCAAACCGTCGATTGACGGCTTTTTTATACTCTTCATACCGGACGCTGATTTTGTAAATCCGGTCCCGGTCTTCCGCCGACTGCATGCACATGCGGAACAGATTCCGTTTCTCATCCTCCGTCACAACCAGAGGATGAACCGTAAACCGTGGGAAATCTCCCAGCTCCTCTTTATCAGCCTGTACCAGCTTACGCCATTGCAGCATCGCTGCTTCCCTTTCATCATGAGTACTCATATATATCCCTCCCATTTATACAATCTGAACTTTTCCCTGTTTAATACTTTTATTATATATTATAGCAAAAATCAGTTTGGCATTACAGACCTTGCGAACCAGCGTTAGTGTCAAGAAGTTCCCGTTTGTTTCCCATCATCCAGCTACGGTAGATATAGCATAGTTGAACGCTCAACTATGCTATTTAAAAATCAGCCTCTGCTAGTCAGACTCATGGAAATCTGGCAACAGAGGCTTTGGTTTACGTTTGGTATATGGTTGGAATGTTATGCGCTTATAGCTCTTTCAGGTATTCGCGAAAAGATGGGCCCAGGTTTTTTCGTCTTAGGACGTATTCTACCGTTGCTTTTAGGTAGTCCAGTTTGTTGGCCGTGTCGTATCGCTTGCCTTTTATTGGGCAGGCGTATATAGCCTGTCGGTCCAGCATGAGGCGCAGGGCATCGTGTAAGTGGATTTCTCCGTCTTCTCTGGGTTCTACCCGGTTCAGGATTTCAAAGATATCCGGGGTAAAGATGTATCTTCCCAGGCAATTGTAGGTTTGGTTGTCTTCAGGTGCTTTGTGCAGTTCTTACTAACAGCGATTGTGGTCTAGGAGATGTCTTTTTCTCCTTGCAATCGTCTTACGGTAACTATTTAAAAAGCTTGACGCTACCTTAGTTATTACATAATTTCCGATTTCTTCTATTTAATCTAATCGAATAGTTTCTTCCCCTTTCAAATATACCTGAACTCTATTTTCTACACTGACATCATTTACAATCCATCCTCTAACTTGACATAATTGCTTGAATAATTCAATCCGATTTATTCCCTTTATCTCTTTTAACGTGATAATCAAACCAAATGGAACTTCTTGTCGAGCATGCTTATTTAATCTCTCCTTGCAATATAATTTGATACCCCAAAGTCCTTTTTCGTAAGCTTTACGAGGTTTCATATTATTATATATTGGGTCAGCAACTATTTTTACGTTATCCCATTTCCGATAATCATTTCTAGCATCCTCTTCATAGATAGAATGCTGACCCGATTCGGCTTGTAAATTTCCATTAATGGATTTTATTTGTAAATGTTGTGCTTTATCAATCTTTAATCGTCCAAAATGCAAATCTAATTCCGTGTCAGTATAATCAACGCCTTGATTACGATTACACAACGGAAAATAGACCAAAGTAGCTTTTGCAAGATAAGGGTGCTTATTCTCTACAACTGGGACAGGCAGTTGATATGTATACGTGCAATAATTCTTAGTTTTTCCATAAATGATAAATTTAATTTCATCATCAGGAGATTGCAAAATATCTTGAATAGATACAGGTACTATGCCATATCCCTTTTTTATATCTGGCCTACAATACCAGCCCGTTGCTGAATCTATCAGCAACGCTTTAGCAACTTCCCGAGTAAATCCCATAATATAAATCAAGTATGCCATCTTCCTTGCAATCCAAGGAGCGGCAAAAGAAGTGCCAGCTGCCTGCTTTGCACCCAACGCATTGTTGCATACCGTTATATATTCATGTTTTTGCCTATCCCCGCCATAATAGCTGATATCTGGTTTTACAAAGAAAGACAATACAGGTCCACTTCGAGAATACGATGCACTTTGATTCTGAAAATTAACAGAATTCACAACAATAGAATTTAAAGAATCTGCTGGAGCACCAATTTTATATTTTTTTTCGTGCTTAGAAGATAAATTAGTTCCCGCTACTATAAAAACAATATCGTATTCATTCTGCAAGCGATCTAGTTCAGCAGCTTCTGGCGAAATAAAATTGTCATTAATCTCTAATACAGAACCTAAAGAAAGATTCCACACCTTAATATCACGATTTAGTCGTACAATATTCCCAATCTGCTTAATAATTGAAAAGGAACTAAATGTACCAGCAACAGCTACTCCGAAATGTCGAACTCTAAAACGACCACATCCATCATCTAAGTTTGGATTTCCTCTAGGGCCATCTACAATAATTGAACTAACAGCTGTTCCATGTTCATAATCCATTGGCCCAATTGGGATATTCTCAGACAAACAATTTGTATAATCTACCCATTCATGAAAATAGACATCTTTATTGAAAGGAGTATCAATAACACCAATAACAGGTTCATTTTTAGGAGATGGAATAAGTTTGGGAATTTCCGAGGATTCAGTCAAGTGTTCAGGGATATATTGAGTTAAATCATTTACTCCCATGGCTACTAGATATGGAGCTTTTTCCAGTAACATGTGTATTTCTTCTGGATTCATTTGAATAGTAAGTTGATTAAGTATTCTGCTTTTTGGAATTGAAATACCAAATTTTCCCAATAACTCCTGTGTTTTTACCTTAGTTTTGTAAATTGTTATAATGCATGCTTCATGAATATCCTTTTCCAATTTATCAATCCGAAAATATTGAAGATTAGAACTATCTACAATTATTTGTCGAAATTCAGTCTTAGATAAACCATTACACTTGATTTTTTTTCTTTTTAATTCTTCAAATTCTTCATATGAAATCTTACCTTGATATTGTTTTATCAAAACATCATAAGCCTCTTTTAAGGAATTTATGGTCCGAAAAAGTGCTTCTAATGGGATAAAATATGTAAAGACATGATGCTTCTTATTATCCGAGCCAATATTAGTCTCAAATTTTGCACCTACTATAAAATCGTTTGGTGATTCACGAGTACATGAAAGTAAAAATTGCAAGCGACTTGACTTAGGAACAATACGAACATAATGAGCACTAACTAAAGCACCTTCAATTTCAGAATGTACTGACCAATAATCAGCTATTTTTTTCAAATCATTGGCCAACGTCAGTATATGCTCTGCTTTGACAACTTGACCTTTTTTTAGTGAGATACTTCCTCCTCGAGATTGATTTGGTTTATGTTGAAATACCCCCTTTAACTCCAATATGTTATTCATTTATAATGCCTCCTTAAGTTCTCTATCAATAGTACTCTTAGATTTGTTTGTTAGTATAGCTATCTCTCTTACTGTAAATTTTTGTCTTTTTAATTCAATTAAATTTTCTGGAGTTTTTCCACAAACCGTACTATATAATCGCCTAAAGTAATCAAACTCATCATTAGGATTGCTAAAAGCTATCGCTGTGCGAATCATATTCTTTAAATCACCTGGATAAGGCAGGTAATCTATTAGTTTCATAATCTTACGAAATAGCCGAATATCCCGATTTTTTAAATGCAATTGATCCAAGTATCGGTTTAATATTTTTTCAGCAATGTCCAACAGATCATCTTGGGTATACCGATTAAAACTAATTACTGAATCAAACCTTCTAATTAAAGCTTTGTCAAAATAAGAATAAAGATTGGTTGTAGCAACTAAAATAATATCCTTATCCAGTGAGTCAAGACATTTCAATAAAGTGGAAGTAGCTCTTCCCATTTCCCGCAAATCATTATTATTCGTTCTATCTAAAGCCAATGCATCAATTTCATCAAATAAGAAAATCATATTGTATTTTTGATAAATTCCATTCATTTCTTCAAATAATGCCATTATATTTTTAGCAGTTTGCCCTAACCTACTATCAATAAGCTCAGAGAAATTCACCATATAAACGTCTCTATTTAAGATTCTGCCAAGTTGTTTTACTGCTTCTGTTTTTCCTGTGCCCGGAGATCCTTCAAATAAAAAACGATGAATCCCCATATGATGATTAATAGCATTCACAATCCCTAAGACATCATTCATAATTACATCAGGTAAAAGCAGCATTTCTTCACAACCAGAAACCTTATCAAAATACTGTAATCCTTTGTAATTTTCTTTACTTTCCTGCACTTGTGGTACAAAAGTATTAGCATCTGATAAAAGTGACATGAGGTAAAGACCTAATTGGGTATCTCCATCTTGATCGAATTCTTTAGCGATTTGATAAGCAGTAGCTCTAAATCCGGCATCATTTCCTTCTGCATGACACTTAATTAAATTCACAATATCTTTCTTTTTCATCACACTCCAGCTCCTTATGTTTTATGACAGTTACTATCTCTTATGATATTATAGCTTACTGGGACATTTTTTTCAATATTGGGACAATTTATTGTTTTTATGCTTTATTTTGATAGATTGAACTAAAATATCTTACATTAAGTTATTTCCACATCCACCTTCACACAATTTTTTTCAGATAGTATAGTTGAATGTTCAACTATACTATCTGAAAGCTGGCCCCTGCCAGTCAGACTCATGGAAATCTGGTGACAGGGGTTTTGGTTTATATTTGATATATGGTTGGAATGTTATGCGCCTATAGCTCTTTCAGGTATTCGCGAAAAGATGGGCCCAGGTCTTTTCGTCTTAGGGCGTATTCTACCGTTGCTTTTAGGTAGTCCAGTTTGTTGGCCGTGTCGTATCGCTTGCCTTTTATTGGGCAGGCGTATATAGCCTGTCGGTCCAGCATGAGGCGCAGGGCATCGTGTAAGTGGATTTCTCCGTCTTCTCTGGGTTCTACCCGGTTCAGGATTTCAAAGATATCCGGGGTAAAGATGTATCTTCCCAGGCAATTGTAGGTTTGGTTGTCTTCAGGTGCTTTGTGCAGTTCTTGTATGTTGTGAACGCGTATGAGTCCACTATCGGCACATTGGCTTCCCTCCAGAACATCTACGGGCATCAGTTGTTCTTCCGTCAATGGCTGACAGCCTATGATGGTTGTTCCTGTTTTTTCATAGGCTTGTAATAGTTGCTGTAGTGCAGGATTCTGATTATTATACATCATATCATCGCCGAGAAGGACGGCAAATGGATCATGGTCAATGAATGATTTAGCACAAAGGATGGCGTCTCCCAGGCCACGAACATGTTTTTGATGGATATAATGAACATTGATTGCCGAGATATCCTGTACCAGCTTCAACATCTGGGCTTTTCCTTTTTGGTACAGGTCATGCTCCAGTTCTACATTGGTGTCGAAATGGTCTTCAATAGCCCGTTTCCCATGACCAGTGATGATTAGAATTTCTTCGATGCCGCTTTGCAATGCTTCTTCTACAATATATTGAATGACCGGCTTATCTACAATAGGAATCATTTCTTTGGGAATGGATTTGGTAGCCGGTAGAAAACGGGTACCAAATCCGGCTGCCGGGATTACGGCCTTGCGTATTGGTTTCATCGTGAACTCTCCTGATTTATTTTCCCATAACACGGCGTACCATATCCAATGCACTGGCAATGACATCATCCATGTCATAGTACTTATATTCTGCAAGCCGTCCGCCAAAGATGACATCCTTTTCTTCTGCTGCCAAGGCGGCATACTGTTCATATAAACGCTGATTCCGTTCGTTATTTACCGGATAGTATGCTTCTTCCCCGGGCTGCCAGTCAGCCGGATATTCCTTGGTTACATAGGTAACAGGCTGTGTGCCAAATTCAAAATGTTTGTGTTCGATGCTGCGCGTATACGGCGTTTCCCGGTCGGTGTAATTCATGACCGCTACGCCCTGATGATTGACTTCTTCCAGCCGTTCCGTTTCAAAGCGGAGTCCCCGGTATTCCAGTCGTCCCAATTTATAATCAAAGTATTCATCAACAGGGCCAGTATAGACTACCGTCTTAGCTATGCCTTCATATTCCTGACGGACCTGATTATAATCGACGCCAGTCCGCACTTCGATACCTTTGAGAAGCGCGTCAATCAAGACATTATAACCACCGATAGGAATGCCCTGATACCGGTCATTGAAATAATTATTATCAAACGTATAGCGTACAGGCAGACGTTTGATAATGAACGCCGGAAGTTCTGTACAGCTCCGTCCCCACTGTTTTTCCGTGTAGCCTTTGATCAGTTTCGTATAGACATCCGTACCAATGAGGGAAATGGCCTGTTCTTCCAAATTCTTCGGTTCCGTAATCCCTGCTTCCTGTCGTTGCTGAGCAATCTTAACAGCGGCCTCTGCCGGTGTTACGACGCCCCACATCTTGGCAAAGGTATTCATATTAAAGGGAAGATTGTACAATTCACCCTTATAATTTGCAACAGGCGAATTGACATAATTATTGAATTCCACGAATTGGTTCACATAATCCCAAACCTCTTTATTCGATGTGTGGAAAATATGAGCTCCATATTTATGGATATGGATACCTTCCTTTTCCTCACAATACACATTTCCGCCTACATGATCACGCCGTTCCAAGACTAGACAGGACTTGCAAGCCTTCATCATTTCATGAGCAAAAACAGAACCAAACAATCCACTACCAATAATAAGATAATCGTATTTCATGAATAAAACCTCCATGCATAATTAAAATAATCGTCTTAATTTAATTTACGTCTATGATGTTCTTTTTTTACTAAATATAAACAAAGAATCAAACTAATACAACTTATGCTAATTCCTGGAATCAATCCAGGCAATGAGTACCTCATAGTAATTTTATTCGTACCTTCTTGAAGTCTAATTCCCATCAGACAATCTGCAATAAGCATAGGTTTAACATTTTCTCCATTTACATAAATTTGCCAACCTTTATCGAATGGGATAGAAGTAAAAAGTACTTTGTTGTTGGTAGCATTGACATCCATCTCAATATGTCCATCCCTAAAAGCATAAATATGTGCCGGGTTCTCTTTTAATTTAGTCGTAACAGCTTCTAACGTATTCAAATCTACATAATAAAATTGTACATTATCCTTAATTTTATTTTTATCTTTTTTTAATTGAAAGTCAACAACATGCTCTTTCATTCCATTATTGTGTGAGATATAAAAGACAGAAGGTGCTAACCAACGAGAATACCCCTGTTTAAATTTAGAATCAATTATTAAATTACCATCAATGTCTTCTTTTGTAGGTATATTCCCATAAATCATAGTCGTGGGCAAATTATCGGTTTTTAATAAATATCTTATATGCTTTTCATTGATTTTCCTGCTTATAAACGGAATATCCTTATATATTTTCACCTCCTGGCCAATTAAAACTGAATACAACTTATTTTGATATATAAAAGGATTATCATCATATATTAATCTCGTCGTAATATTGTTATTAACTATAAAAGCCATTGGCAAAGCATATCTATTGTAATATGCATATTCTTGGTTATATATATTAATCTCAGGTACTATTTCCAAACCATCGATAGGAATCGGGGATAAAATATATTTAACACCCAGCAAAGTATCTGTTCCAATAACAGAATTTACCATAACACTTAAATTAACACTACCTTTACGATATCCCATTTTATCCATAAAAGAAAGTTGAATATTATCCGGGCTTGATGTATAACTAGAGATTCCCTTGTATCCATAAGCAAGAGGCTCATTATAATTTGCTGTAATATTATCTGCACCAGTTAAAAATGGATGAACTTGGTTTACCCTATATAGTCCAGAATCCCTATGTTGAATATTTTTGATTTGTGTTTGGGCTTGTACCACATAATTATGATATTGGTTTACCCATGAATTATAATAGATGTGCATAATGTGTCCTGCATTAAATGCTAATTCACTGCAAACTATGATAAATAAAATGATGCCTCCATGGCGTAACGAAACTTTCCATCCATGTCTTTTTTGATAATATAATATGCCAGTGATAATAATATAAATAAAAGCAGAAGCTATAACATACGGAAAAGATTGTAAGGGCCTGATAAATTCCAAAATCAGAAAAAAGCAAGGAATACATAACAAGATAAGCCATCTTTTTTTATGCAAATCCTCTATTTGATTAAATTGTGAAAAATAACGAGCTGCTAAAAAAATAATAGGAAAAATTGCTATAAAAGAATACCGATACCAATAACTATCTGCGTTTTTTAGTAATGAAAATAAAAAGAATAGTGGTTTCCAGTAGAATACAACGACAGGAAAAATGATCCATAGTAAAGCCCATAATTTCCTTCGTTTACTGAATTTTGGGAAAACGAAATAGGAGCCTGCGCCTATAAGAGAAAATGATCCTACAAATAAAGACACTTTCCCTTCTTGGCTAATAGTTCCCATCATTAACCCTTGAAGTAATGCTTTTTTATCTCCAGAATAATGAAAATTCAAGAATTGCCAATCTATCCCTGCCCTTCCTGAAGCCATAGCTGAAAATGCAGGGATTAACACCACACTGCTTAACCCTATTGCTAAAAGGACTGACAAAACAATTTTACACTCATACAGAATAAACGGTTGGGCTTTTAAGCCATGATCTATCCATTCGTCAATATATTCCCAGGTAGCCCAGATAGTCGCAAACATGACTGCGATAAAACCCATGTACCAATTAAACCAAAAAGCCATGGCAGCTGTTACGATAAAAAAAGTACATCCTTTGTTTTTTTCTATTTTATATATCCCCCACAGGAGCAGTGGCAATAAATATATAGAATCCAGCCACATTATATTTTTAGCTTGTTCGAGATTATATTGCATTAAGCCAAAACTAATGGATAATAGAATAATCACCAATGAAGATAGACTTTTTTCAAATCTTTTATCCAGGTAAAAAGCCATTGTTCCACTACATAATGACAATTTAATAATAACTAACAAATCATAAAAAACATTTAGATTTTCTTGGTTAAAAAAGACCACTAGTAAATTAAATGGAGACAATAAATAATAGGCAATAACAGCCCAAATATTACTCCCTAATCCTTTATTAAAAGAATATACAGTATTTCCATCTCCCAACAGAATTTGTTTTAAATATGAAAAGTAATCAATATATTGTATACGAGCATCAACATCTGACAACGCATTTGTTCCAAATGGTGCCATTTTTAAAACAATGTATAATATTGCAATAATAATGAAAGTAGTAATAAAAGCTACACAAGGATTATGCGTTTCCTCAGTAAGATAGCTCTTAATTCGTATCATGTCTCTGTATTCCTCTCTGCTCCATAACTCTCGTGCCATTGAAATCTTGAACTAGATACAAAGGTCTAAATTTACTTTCATTAAAAACTCGTCCTAAGTATTCTCCAATGACCCCAAGAAAAAAAAGCTGGACACCTCCAATAAAGAGGATAATAGAAATCAAAGATGGATACCCAGGAACATCACCTCCACAAATAAGTGTCCGCATGATAATGAACAACATATAAATAATGGCAATGAACGATAACATACACCCTACAAAAGAAGCCGCTCGCAATGGTGCAATTGTAAAGCTGGTAATTCCTTCAATCGCAAGATTCAATAATTTCCAATAATTCCATTTTGTCTTGCCTGCTGCACGCGCATCACGATTAAAAAGAATCTCTTTCTTTTCAAAACCAATCCAACTAAATAATCCTTTAGTATACCGTTGTGATTCCCGCATCATTCGTAATGCGTTAAGACATTGCTTATCGAGCAATCGGAAATCGCCAACATCGCGTTGCATAGGCACATTAGATAATTTTTGTAATATTGTATAAAATGCATGAGATGACCACTTTTTAAAAAAGGATTCTCCTGCCCGGCTCTGTCTTTTCGCACTGACATCTTGATATCCTTTTTCCCACCAGGAAATCATTTCCGGAATTAATTCTGGCGGATCCTGCAAATCAGCATCCATGATAATGGATGCATCTCCTGTTAAATAATCTATTCCTGCAATCATAGCAATTTCTTTACCAAAATTCCTCGATAAGTTGACATAAGAAACACGACTATCTTCTTTCCTTAACTCCCGCATTATATCCAATGTATGATCAGTACTACCATCATTGACAAACATAAACTGAAAATCATACTGCGGGATATTGGTAATTACTTGAGATGTGCGCTGGTAGAATTGGTTTAGTACTGCTTCTTCATTATAACAAGGAACTAATATAGAAATTAATTGTTTATTAGTATGTTCATATCCAGGTTTATTCATTAATAGGACCCTTTCTATTTTTCAGTCTCTATCAAAAATATCTCTTGTATAAACTTTGTCTTGAACATCTCGTAATTCTTCATTCCATCGGTTAGCAATAATGACATCACTCTGTCGTTTGAATTCATGTAAATCACGAATGACACGGGAATGGAAAAACTGATTCTTTTTTAACGTCGGTTCATATACAATAACTTCGACACCCTTGGCTTTTACCCGTTTCATGACTCCCTGGATTGCGGAAGCCCGGAAGTTATCAGAATTACTTTTCATGGTAAGACGATATACACCAACGACCTTCGGATTTTTTTCTAAAATCATATCGGCAATATGATCTTTACGCGTTCGGTTTGCAGCAACAATAGCCGAAATAAGATTCTGTGGTACATCCTGGTAATTGGCTAATAACTGTTTTGTATCTTTCGGTAAACAATATCCACCATAGCCAAAAGAAGGATTATTATAAAAATTCCCAATCCGAGGATCTAGGCATACCCCGTCAATAATTTCTTTAGTACTTAAATTTCGCATTTCAGCGTAGGAATCGAGTTCATTGAAGTAGGCAACTCGCAAGGCCAGATATGTATTGGCAAATAACTTTATAGCTTCGGCTTCTGTTGAACCCGTCAGAAGAACCGGTATATTCGTATCGACGGCACCCTGTGCCAGCAATTCAGCAAATCGTTTTCCTCTTTCCGATTTTTCACCGACTATGATGCGTGTAGGATACAGGTTATCATAAAGTGCCCTTCCTTCACGAAGAAATTCTGGAGAAAAAATGATATTATTCGTATGAAAACGTTTCTTAACTTTTTCTGTATATCCAACTGGCACTGTAGATTTAATCACCATAATTGCATGAGGCTCAATAGTACAAACTTCCTGGATAACGGTTTCTACTGAAGACGTATCAAAGAAATTCTTAGTTTCATCATAATTAGTGGGAGTCGATATAATGACATAATCTGCCCCAGAAAAGGCATCTTTCGAGTCTAAAGTAGCTCTAAAATTCAGTTGCCGACTAGCTAAAAATTGTGTTATCTCTTTGTCAACAATAGGAGATTCTCCTCGATTCAACATTTCTACTTTTTCTGGCACAATATCCAATGCTACTACTTCATTATGTTGACTGAGCAACATTCCATTAGCCAAGCCAACATAACCTGTACCTGCAATTGCAATTTTCATGATAATTCATTCCTTCTTTATTTATTCTTATAGAAGTGAATACTTCATCTAGATAAGGTATTCATCCTTTTACTGCTTTTCGTTTCATACCATAATTCCAAATTGTTACAATCACTGTGGCAAATATTTTAGCCAACATATAATAAATCCCTACTATACTGACAAAGAGCCACATACATAGTTGATTTAAGCCAAGGCCAATAATGCTAGAGCCAATAAAAATAGTTGCTTGTTTTTTCGTCTGATGCCTTGCCCCATGAAAGACATAAACTACGCATAGCCAATAATTAAAAATGACAGATACCGTAAAAGAAAATGCAGAAGAGTATAAATAATATATCTTCAGCCATTCTGTACACAAAAAAAGCAATCCATAGTCTACCAAAAACGATAATCCCCCAACAATACAAAAGCGTAAAAGTTCATATATACGTTCTTTATTCATGTTTTAGCAACATCCTTATGATGTTCATCTGTATCTCAAAATTTTTACGATTGTTAGTTGCATTCGTATCTAAAATTAATCCGCAAGAAAATGAAAGCAAAGCTGTAATCATAAAAAATCCACTGGCAATAAATGTAGGGAATCTTGGAACGAGTCCTGTTTGCAGATATTCCATAAAAACTGGGATAAATAATACAATCGAACATAAGAGAAAAATCAATGACAAACTTCCAAAAAAATGCATAGATTTGTAATGACGATACATATTAAATATGGTTAATAAAACCTTGACTCCATCTGTATACGTATTTAATTTACTTTCGCTGCCTTCTGGACGATCCCGATATCGTACAGGGATGCTTTCAATCAAAAGGTTTTTATCCAAGGCATGAATAGTCATCTCAGTTTCAATTTCAAATCCTTGAGATAATATAGGAAATGTTTTGACAAATATAGGGCTGAATGCTCTATATCCAGTCATGACATCTTTGATATGATGTTTAGGATGCCATAAAATATTGATAAACTTTCGTACAACATCGTTTCCCAAATTATGAAACGGCCGCTTATTCTCCTCAAAATAAGTAGAGGATAAACGGTCACCTATAACCATATCAGCTTTGCCGTCTAAAATCAATTGGCACATTACTTGGGCGTTTTCAGCAGGATACGTATCATCTCCATCAATCATCAAATAACAATCTGCATCAATGTCGCGAAACATGGAACGGATTACATTGCCTTTACCCTGACGATATTCTTGGCGGATAATTGCCCCCCTTTGTTGAGCAATAAGTGCAGTGTTGTCAGTTGAATTATTATCATATACATAGATATTGGCACTTGGTAGTACTTGATGATAATCAGATACTACTTTACCAATTGTTTTTTCTTCATTATAACATGGAATCAGTACTGCTATCTTGTTCATATGAAATCCTCCATTAAATCAATCAATATTTCTGAGAATAAAGCCAGACAGATAAATATGGTATCACTTCATTTGTCTAGTCTGTTTTACTATTTAAAGAATATATAGTCCACGCAATCAGTAAGGGCATTGTAGCTATAATAGGTAACATATATCTGATATATCCATTAACAGGTGAAGCAATACAAAAAAGAAGTGTAGACGCAGTAGGCAGAAAAGCAAACAATGCATAAAATCTCTTTTTCTTTGCTAACAACATTACACAAACTAAACAAATCCATGTATAAACACCTGTATTATAAATTAGCCCCAGAACAGGAATTTTTCTCCAAAAGTCGGTCATATAATATGTCACCTTTTTCCTTATGGATTCGTTTTGTACATAGGTAACATCATAAGTTCCTGTATTGGGAGAGTTTTGATCGTGTTTATCTTTTATATATAGTTTTAAGCCGGTTTTTCTTGCTTTACTAAAACCATTGGGATAAAAATAATCATAGGTACCACTTAATGTCGCATCCAGATATGTACCAGGATGACGAAGCCCCATAAAAAACCAAGCCTTAAAATAATGTTTTATTTTACTTGTATGTTGATCTTTTATCAAATTTTTAACGGAATCTGAGATTTGTGAATCATACACTTTGGGTAATTGTTTAGCTGGCAACACATCATTTACCGCATTATATTCCCACGAAGTTATATCATCTGAATGATATTTGATATATCGAGCTGTTTGCTGAAAAGGAAGAGAGAGCATTTCTCCCACACTTCCTTTTCCAATTCCCATAGCTGGAACAATAATATTCATAAATGAAAAATGTACAACTAATACTATACTACAAGTTAAGATATAGGATTTCCAATAATCTCTATTTTTTTTATTTTTATAAATTAAACAAATAATAATCGGTAAAAAAGATAAAAGAAAAAGATATATTCCGGTATTACGAAAGGAGAGTATTCCAAAAATGGATAATAGAAATTTTACCATATTGGTTTTATGATTAAGCCAATATGGATCCAATATTATTTCTATTAAAAAAACAGTGTAGAACATACAAAATATAAAATTCATACTATCCTTAATGACACACTGTACATATCCAGCCCATATAGGTATCATGCTATAGAAAAAAATCGTTGTATAAATACCATACTGAGATATTCCAAGTTTTTTCATCATCTCAATTACTTTTAAGATAGCATAAATACTCAAAACAATTTGAATTAATATATAAATAAAGACACCTGCATTTACATTATAAATAACATACTTTCCAAAATCCATAACTAATCCCAGATATACAGTAGCAATTACAGGATGATGCGTTGACCAGTTAACTTCTCTTGTCCAATAAGTAAGTTCACGAAAGCTATCATGATCAAAGCTGCCTGGCAGAAAAGTTATAAAAACAGGAATCCAACACATTAATATTATCCCTGCATATTTCATCTTTTCTTTTTTAGAAAGAAATTTCTTCTCTTTTAGTAAATCAGCATTTAAAACAACCTTTTCTGCCATGCATAGGAAAAAATAAAAGAGAACAAAAAATCCACAAATAGAAAAAATTGATACAATGATTTCCCATTTATTTGAAATTAAAATAAAGAAGGTATCCTTTTTGTCATATGCTCTTCCCAATACCATACATATAGAGAAAAATAAAGAAAGTAATGCAGTCCATTTATCCTTGAAGCATAGACGCCAATAACGAAAATAAATAAATGCGATTGCGATAAAAATAATTCCCTTTTCTAATGTAACAACAGGCAATTTACCAAAGATATCAGAATATATGGCAAAGTAAGTTGTTAACGTTGCTATTAGAATTTTAAATATCTCATATGTTTTTCTTGCACAATCCATTTTTTCCCTTCTTCCAAGAACTTAAATCTCTATATTATCACATGTTCTGCCAGATGATATTTCATCAGATGATGGTACATACTATCGAAACATATAAATAATCAATGGTATGGCGGAATGTACCCCGAGTCGCCTGATCCATTACTGAATTAGGTCGCTGGATATAGTGATAAAGATATCGTTTCAAATAAAACCTTTTCCTGCAATACACAAAATACTTAATAATAAAATCGTTATCTTCAAAGTATCTGTTTTTTTGTGAAGCGAATTTTGAACTGGTCTAAGATAGATTTTTTCCACAGCTCGTTCCATACGGTGACTGTGATTCTTTTGACGGTATCACTGGTAACAAATTGTTCCCCAGTCAACTGGATTTTATGATACTGTATGGCCTGAATAACCCTTGGATGATCAAATGCCAATCCTTCAACTTCAATTTTGACTCCCCAGCAGACTACATCCACATCATCCTTCATATGGGCAAGTGCCAATTCTACCGTATCTTTTTCAATCCAATCATCAGAATCTACAAAAACAGATAATTGCCATGTGCGCTGTCAATACCCATGTTGCGGGCTGAAGAAATTCCTCCATTTTTCTTATGAAACACTTTTATTCGCGAATCCTTTTTTGTTCATTCTTTAAGAACTTTTAGAGAATGCTTTGTAGATTCATCATCAATGCAAAGAATTTCAGCATCTGAAATAGCCCGTTTCACAACGGAGCGAAGACACCTTTCCAGATATGTTTCCACATTATAGACAAGAATAATTATAGATACTTTAGCCATAGTTTTATCTCCTCAGCAAAAAAATATATCTCGGATTTTTCGCGGTAACCAGGTCAGTTTTCTCCCTACTCGAAAAGATAAAGAGCACTGCATGGCAGTAAAATCATTCTGCAGCGACTGGAGCAATTTCTTACTATCAATCAATTGTTGTTGATAGACAGTATTTTTGTACTGGATTTCTTCATTCTGTTTTTTAATGAGTGCAAGTTGCTTCTGAAACACTTGTTTATCAGCACTAATTTGCTGATACTTCCTAGCAAACATTTCTTTTTCATTTTGATAGCTGTGACATTTTATTGTTATTTTATTTTTCTCTGTCTTAATTAGATTTACCTGTTCGCTATACCAGTTAAAATACAACATAGCCCCTCTTTCTTCTGGAGAAATAAATTTTATTTTCACCTTCTCATCCTCATTGATTCCTCGATAGATTCTTGCCATATTTTCTAAAAGACTCAAACAAAAAATCCGTAAGGCGTCTTGCGTATCTTCCGAAAAATCAAGTTTGAAAAAATATTTTTCCATAGCCATAGCGCAACGAAAATACCCATATGTATTGATAAAAGATTGAGGTTTCGTCATGATAGAATTGGGCCGAACCCTTCGAATATACAGAGGTTTATTTTCATGACATACTCGTTGAGCATGAAGCATAAGTTCGGCTGTAAAGGCATTGTCTTCTTGTACAATGCCTGGTATATATTTCACACCACTTCGCAGAAGAAAATCTCGGCGAATCATCTGGAGATTGCCATTGGCGCGAAATCCGCCATCCTTTATCCATTTCGTAAAAAGCTGACATCCTGTTTGAATATCTTGATAACGATTTTCTCGTTGATAATACATTTTATAGTTACTCTTTTCTCTTTCCAGCTGAACTGATTCAAAAGTAGCATGAGCGTCAAAATAAAATACATCCAATTTTTTCTCTATCATCTGTTGGACTTCATATGAGAGAACGTCTGTCCCAAGCATATCATCACTGTCGATAAACTGAATATATTTACCAGTGGCTACCGCTATCCCTGTATTTCTGGCAGCGGCAACGCCCAGGTTTTCCTGAGAAATAATATGAATTCTGGAATCATGCCTAGCATACTCATGTAAGAGCGCCCGGCTTCTGTCGGTTGATCCATCATTTACGCAAATAATCTCGATTTCTTTCAACGATTGTTTACACACACTGTCCAAACAATCTATAATAAACTTATCCGTATTGTAAACCGGAATAATAATTGAAACTTCAGCTCCCATATTTTATCTTCTAAAGTCACCCGTCCCCATATCAATGCCCAAATGTTCAATAGTACGGCTTAAAGTGTACTTTAAACCATGATCAATGAGACATCTAATACCACCACGGATTTTACGTGGTCCCCAAGTGAAACATCTGCCTATACGAAAAGAAACTGAATTTTGTATAGCATCTAAGTCAAAACGTAAATTTTCTGTTTTTTTTGATAATTCGACTTGATTTTTATAACGATTTATGACATACTCCTCATATCCAAGTCTCAAGAAAACCTGTTCTGTATCCGGCAACGCCAGACTGATTTTTCTTTCTTTCCATGGAAGTGTTCTATAAATATTACGTCCATTAAAGTAAACGTTTCGAACGATTTCATATATATATGGTGTATATATGAAATCGTTTCTTTTTTTTATAAAATTCATCATTTCCCAAAAACATGTATAATACCCATATGCATTATCCCAGGTTACGCCCTTAGTCATGGTTGAATTATTCCTAATTCTTCTTTTATAATACGATTTATGGATGTATCCTACTCGTTGTGCTTTTAACATACTAATAAATGTGAATACATTGTCTTCATGAATGATTCCCTCAGGAAAATGAAGTGTTTCCTTTTCGTAGAAAGCACGCCGTAAAACCTGTAAACAAGGGGAAACGCGATATTCACCATAACTTTGCATTAAACTCATTAATTCTATTCCAGTAAATATGCCATTGTAATTATGCTGTCGTTTATAATAATTATCATACTGTTTTAATTGTATTTCATCATCATCTTGAAAGGAGTCTGCATCAAAATAAACAACATCTAGAGAATCATCATCCATTCGGGAAACTAATTCTGATAAGGCATGTACGGAAAGAACATCATCACTATCCATAAAATAGATGTATTGTCCTTGTGCCACACTGGCACCACGGTTCCGCGCTGTTCCTTGACCACAATTTTCTTGTGTATATACGGAAATTCTATGGTCCAATTCAGCACAATGACACAGTATTTCTAACGAATTATCTGTAGAACCATCGTCTATACAAATAATCTCTATATTCAACAATGATTGACTCATTATACTTTCAACACATTGCCTAATATAACCATCAGTATTAAACACAGGAATAATAACAGATACTATAGGAGAATGAATCTCATTCGGAACAATGCACTTGAAATGACTATCTGCCAATTGATCTTGTTTTTTATAAAACAAAATCAATTTTTTCATAATGTCAATCTTATCTCGAGCATCGATTGTATTATGCTTACCATTTACGGCATGATATGCTCTGTAATCTTGGATAAGACAATCCAACTCTTCTAATTGAACTTGATTAAAATACTTTTTTCTTAAAAATCCATTATCTATATCTTGAGAAAATTCCTTTGCCATATGTTTCAAAAATTCTATTTTTTCCGGCATGGCAAGACGTTTGTAATTCCAAAGATATGCACCATATTTTAAACGGCAACGAATACCTTCTGCCCGTTTCTTTATTTGTGGCCGCTGGGTTTGTAGAAATCGTTCTTCCTCGTTATATTCATCTACAACACAATATACTTTTCCTCTGGAATTACTGGAAGATGCTTCATTATCGCGACGATAATGAAGCAGACATTTATCAATAAACCGAACTCTATCCGCACAGCACCAGACTTTAAAAGTAAATGCGGTATCTTGATATGAAGCTCCTGGAGTTTCAGTAAATAAAATGTTTTTTTTCCGAATAAATGATGCTTTATAAAGTCCTGTCCAGATAGAAGGAGACATGTTAAAAAATTGGGGAGATTCAATGAATTTACTAAATATTGGGCAGAAAACAGTTTGTGGAGCATTTGCAGGAATATGGACAGGAATGTCTTTGCCACTGCCATCAAGATCCGTATAATGATTAAAGAACCCTGATTTGGCCAAATCCAAATTCTCTAATCTAGCGGCATTGTATAGTGTTTCAAACATAGTATGCTCTGCATAATCATCCGATTCAACAATACCAATATACTCTCCTCGGGCCAAATTAAAACCTAAGTTCATTTGAAATCCATAACTTTTTTTATTGGAATGGATGATCTTTATTCGACTGTCAACAGCTGCATATCCTTGTAATAGTTCTAGTGAACCATCAGTTGATCCGGCATCAACACAAATTATCTCAATTTCTGCCAGAGTTTGTTCGATTACACTTTCCAAACACTCCGGTAAGTACATCAACGAATTCAAGCACGGAATGACAATGGATACCTTGGGGGAATCCATTGTTTTATATTTTTCGTTTTTCTTCCATGTTGCTTCTAACAGTTCTTTTTGCTGATACTGCTGCACATTGTAAAACTTATCTTTGGGTAAGGAATTAATTCCAAAATCATCAAACCATTCCCTGCAAAGCTTCTGGCGAAGTAAATACCGGACTGGACTATGAAGAGTGTTGTAATGCCAAAGTGAAAACGCAAGACAATAGTTTACATAATCCTGTTCAAAACGTTCAAAAATATTTCGGGCGCACATAAAATCACGTACTTTACGCAACGCTTTGTAGAAACAATCCCATGATTTTGTGCGAGTATTTTCCAAAGAGTTATCTTCATGAATTCGATGATGTACCAAAATATTATCAATATATCCTATACGTTCAGCGACCAACACTGTTGAAACACAAAAGAACAAGTCATTGGTGGTGCGCAATGACTGAAATTCAATGCCAACATCATCCAAAAATGACTTCTTATATAATTTATCCCATGGCCACCAAACGAATACATTAAAAAAATCATGCTGGATATCTTTAGCGGAGAATACTTTTTTATCAGGCAATAACTCTTTTCTGATTGTCCAAGGAGTCTCTTTAATAGAACCAGACTGATTATCAAACTGATTTGATCTGCATACAGTTACATCCAGCTGGTTTACTAATGCAGCAGAATACATTTTCTCAAGCATATCTTTTTCAAAAACATCATCACTATCCAAAAAAATGATATACTCGCCCTTTGCTTTCTTCATGCCATTATTTCTGGCTACACCAGCAAATTGATTCGTTTGCCGGAGCACCTTTATTCTGGAATCTTTTTTGGCATAATCATATAGAATTTTTAATGAATCGTCAGTGCTACCATCATCTATACATATGATTTCAATGTCTGATAATGTCTGTTCGGTAATACTATCCAGATTTTCTTTCAAATATTTTGCTGTATTATATACAGGAACGACAATAGATATTTTACACATAAAAGCATCTCCTCCTAAAAGGCATTTATTATTTTTATTAGTTACTATCAATTTTGTCTAAATAATTCCGGCTTTTTCTTTTTAATAATGGCTATCGCAGCTTGTAATGCAGCATCAGAATCACCTTCGTTTAATAAATCTTCTAATCGCTGCGCTTCTGTACGATTTGCTAAAGCGTGTTCTCGCTTCTTTCGGATATGGAAATTTTCTGCTAGAAGTTGAATTTCATCTATTGTATGAGGTACTTTCTTGGTAATTAAAAATTCCTCATAAGCATCACAATATGTTTTCACCTGGTCAGAAAAGCCAATCTGATTTCCATGATCCAGCCAAAGTATCTTGTTACACATACTTCGTACCTGAGGTACAGAATGAGAAACTAAAATGCCGGTAACACCACTTTTTAGAATTTTCTGCATCCTATCTCCACTTTTGCGGGCAAAAGCTCCATCCCCTACACTCAATACTTCATCCAAAATCAGGATATCTGGATGAACCAGACACGCTATAGAAAAAGCTAAACGACTTTTCATACCACTAGACAACTGTTTAAATGGTCGATCTTGAAAATCCTGCAGTTCTGCAAAATCTATGATTTCCTCATACTTATCATTCATGAACTTACGCGTATACCCCAGCATAGCTCCACGAAGATATGTATTTTCCTGCACTGTTAGTTCCGGATCAAAACCACTAGCTAATTCCAGTAATGCAGCTACCGATCCGTTGATTTCCATATGTCCTTCGGTCGGAACCATAATGCCTGATACAGCTTTCAACAAAGTAGACTTCCCTGCCCCATTGGTACCGATGATGCCTAACATGTCTCCGCGTTCCAGAGCGAAATTAATATTACGATCTGCCCAAAATTCCGTCACATGATAATTATGTTTTAGCTTACGCATTATGTACTCTTTTAAGCCAATATCTTTAAAATCTCCTGTAAAATAAAGGATGGAAACATCTACGGCTTTGATGATACTCACAATGATTCTCCTTATATACTTTAAACATAATACAAGAATTTATGATTGTATTTCTTGTATATGAACCCACCTATAACTAAAACAAACAACGCATAAAATGCGCATAATGCGTGATATCCCAAGCTGGGAATTTGGTTGTCGATGACAATGCTCCTAAAATAATTAATATAGACATAAATAGGATTGCATAAAAAAAGTGGTTGGAATTTAGGTGGCAAGATATCGACACTATAAAAAACGGCAGACGCGTACATAACTAGCATGGTGAAAATACTGTATAGGTACCCAATATCTCGAAAAAAAACAAACAAGGCTGATAAAATCAATCCCATACCGACATTAAAGATAATCAAACAGCCAACGGGGTATACAAGACATAAAAATTTTGACGTAAATGGCAATCCTTCAGCGAAGACGAAAACAAAAAAGATGATAAGTGTAAGGCCGAAGTTAATCAATGAAGAAATGTTTTTTGATAACAAGAAAATGTATTTAGGAACATTTACTTTACTAAAAATTCCCGCATTGGCCATTAGTGAATTCATACCACTATTTGTAGATTCTGTAAAATATGAAACAAGTAAATTACCACAAAATAAATAAATCGTGTAGTGAGGAATTCTTTGTCCAAAAAAATTAGAAAAAATAACATTTAATACTAATAATGTGATTAATGGAGATAACAGACTCCATCCCATTCCTAAAATAGTTCTTTTATATTTTTGCTTAAAATCGCGTTTAACTAACTCTTCAAAAAGAAATTGATTTTTCTTTAATTTTAATATAATTTCAGAAATCATGCTTTCACCTTTTTCATTAAATCCCGTACTTTCCTTGGCCCCCATGTAAACACACGCCCTATATTAAAAGAAAAAGAATGTGACATCTGCTCAAAGTCACACTGCAAATGACAATATTTATCGTTTAATATCGAGTGATTATGTAAAGCTTCTCGAAATTCTTTAATGACATACTGTTGTTCTTCAGAAAGTTCAGGACGTACTTGTTGCAATAGTGCTGTATCAATAGTAGCATTTACCTTTACCAATAATTGTAATACTTTCGAATCATTTTTATACATTTCCTGCATCACTGCATCAAATGTATAGGGGTCTTCAACGTGTTCTACCGCTACAGAATGCATGGTTGCCAGTTGATGCGTTCTAGATAGATTAAGAACATCAATCCATCCATTGATCATATCATTAAGTTTCGTAACTGGCCATTTTCTAGGATCTGTTTGATGCCCACATCGATAACAGTAAGTGACTTGAGGAAGCGCCAAAAATTTTTTTGCTAAAATCATTGCTTTCAAAAAAAACGGTGGATCTTGAAAACGTGTATAAGCAGGGAAAAAAATGTTATTATCTATTAAAAAGCGTCGTTGGAATAAAAATCGTTGATAACCAAAATCAAACTGGTAGTCAACAAATGGAATTATTTTTTCTTCACTAAATGTATATTTTGCAAAGATTCCATCAAAATTTTCCCAACTATGAGTTTCATCAAAATGCCGCATAGATCCACCACAAATTAATGCCTGATACTTAATAACTTTATTATATAATAACTCTAATGTTGTACTACTGGGATATAAATCATCTGCATCCATAAAACAAACATATTCGCCATGTCCGTCACGAATACCTCGATTTCGTGCTTCGTATACTCCTGAATGTTCTTGATTCACGACGCGGATACGACTGTCTTGTCTTTGAAATGAATGCAGGATTTGTAAAGAATCATCATCAGAGCCATCATTGATACAAAAAATTTCGATAGACTGTAATGATTGCTGACATACACTTTGAAGACATTCTTTTAAATATTGATCCGCATTATAAACAGGAATAATTATGGTTATTTTAGGTGATGTATTGTTTGTATCACATTCCATAATAGCACCTACAGTTTCAAATACTTTCGCCAAAATGGCTCACTTGTCATTTCTGAAAAAGCGGCAAGGTATTTTTCTTCCAATTGCCCATAATTGGTATTCAATCTCATGCTCACCTTAAACCAACGAAGAAATAATTGAAGTGCCTTCTTTCTTTGTATTGGAAATACAACTGCTCGTTCAAAATTAGGATCACAAGCAATAATTTTTTTCTTTAAAAAATACATCTTACTGTTACTTCCATATCCGTATTCGGCAAAACCGCTTGAACGGAAAAAGCACGAAGGAATCAGGTGTCCATTCCAGGTTACAAACCGAATCCACTTAACTAATCGGCTTTCTTTCGCTTTATCTAAATCCGCACTATACTGCTCATATAACATATCTGTATCTGTTATTTCACCAATCGGTTTCATCTTGACTTGCTTAATGCTGTGTTTTTTTAAATCCTCTATAGTATTAACTGTTTTAAAAAAGTCAGGTCCCTTTAAAAAGCTTTCTGCACCGTCCAATAATAGTTCCGCTCCACTATAATCATAGCGAAAAACATCATGAACAAAACGGCGTAAAAGGAATTTTAATGCCATTTTTTTATTGCCGGTGTGATGGATACAGTTGACTACAAGGTTATTACGAAACATAAAATAATTTTCCATCAAAGTAGAGTATTTTTTATCAAAAGCTTCATGCCACACGGCAATCCCATTTAGAGAAATACCTTGATGAATATTTCTGATAGAATATTCTATATCATCCATGCGAATGAAAAACGGATATGGTAGATTTTCTAATGTGGCTACGCTTTTGGGAATACAACAATACCACCAGGCACAATAGGGATTTGTAATCGATTCTTTTTTTTCATTAAAAAGGACATTTTTATACTTATTCAAATCTAAGTTTTGTTTCAATCCAATCAAATGATTCCCTTTGAATCCAGCCAAATTTTCATGTTGCATATTCTTTTGATCCAACCGTAGCATAGCGCCACCAAGGAATTCATTTTTATAGTCACCTTTTAGCAAGGTTAAAAAATTATAAGTTTTTTCAAAAGCCTCTACTTGGACTAATACATCATCGTCCATAAATAAAATATGCGTCGAAGTATCATCATGCAATGATTCAATCATACCACGACAAAAACCGCCAGATCCGCCAACATTGAGATTAGGAAATATCTGTACTATTTCTGGGATTCCCATTTTTTCAACGGGCAGTGTTTGTCCATTGTCCACAACTTTAATCTTGAAGTGACTGGAGCCGTTATAATTCTTAGATTTGATAAAATGATTTACAATCAAATCGATATTGCGTGTAACATATTTTTCGCGCTTGAACGTACACATGACTAAATCAATATCCACTGGATTTAATTCTTCTTCATCAATTTCAGTGGAATAATAGCTATTATATAAAACTCCAGGCCGATTAATTGCTTGTATTGTAAAATAAATAGAATCGTTTCTAGAAATATCTACTGGAAATTGATAGTCCTTTTTTTGTTCAGTTTGGACTGTAAATCTGCCAATACATTCATGAATGGCCTTTTCATGAAACCAAGAAGCAGAATATAATTCAATAATAAACGTTCCTTGAATAGAAAGGGTCAATTCTAAATTAGATAATTTTGTGTATTCCAGCCACTTATTTAAAGAAAAAGAATTAAAATACGTAGAAAAATCACAACTGGCATATTCACCCAATTTTAAACAATTATTTTCTTGTATAACATGTCCCTGCTTACGGAAATACATCTGTTCTTCGTCGCAAACTTCACGATTAGGAAAAATGATATTCTGTACAATATAATTCATAAACGCTCCTTTATTACAAATGCAAGTAATTCTCCCAAAACTGTTGAGTCTTTAAATTTTTGCACCGAAATGCTATGTATTGCTTATGTATAAGTCGATACTGCCAAAAAGTTTGGGAAATAAGGACTAAATTTTTTATGAACGTCAAACAAATATTTTCATCAATATGATATTGTTGTATTTGTTTTAGCTTTTTATCTGCATCTACAGAAGTAATTTGTTCATATCCATTTTGATAATCCTGTAATGCAATGAAAAACATCCGTATTCCTGCTTTATTGCGACGTAATATGTGCTTGCCCAATCGCCCCAATGCAGTGCCTAAAAAATTCCATCGATTACCGCTTAATACATAGTGATTCAATATTAACATATTCCGGTCATTAAAATAATTAACGACTGCATTTTCTTTTTTATTAAAAGTTTCATGCCATACTCCAATGCCATTCATCGTAATAATATCCTGACGATTACGAATACCATATTCCATATCATCACTTTTTATAAAAGCTGGCAAAGGGTAACCATTTTTTTTAACAACACCTATAGGAATACAGCAAAACCACCACGCAGCATATTGATTTTTTACATTTGGAATAGTATCATTTTGAAGTAAATAATCTGTCTTTGTCAAATCAAAGTTTTTTCCTAAAGCATGTAACCGTATTTTTCCCCAATAGGCTGTATTTTCATATTGGATAGTTGGCTCATCCATGCTCATCATGGATCCAGCAATCATTTGCTGGGCATATTGTTTTTTGACATGTCGGCATAAGGCATAAACGCGTTCCAGTGACGATGTTTCAATAAGGATATCATCATCCATCATCAGAACATAATTATTTGTGCCCTGATTCACTTGTTCCATTAAGCCACGGGTAAAACCGCCGGAACCACCGTAATTCCGATTCTGGATGACTTGTAATTGTTCATTTCGTGTTTCTGATAATGTCCGGCCATTATCAATAACCATGACGTGAAAATGGGGATTCTCTTGCATTAGATGCTGGAGAATTGTTAAGTTTCGTTTGACATATTCTTCTCTCTTAAACGTACAGATAATGATTCCTATATCTACATTTTGCGTGTATTCGAATTCTCCCCAATATGAACCATTCCAAACCTTTACATCATCTTCTAATGCTTGAATCGTAAAGACAAGAAAATTACCGCTACAATCAGAAAGAGAAATGGTTTTCTCTAAATCATTCTGACATGTATCGGTAAAAAGAATCGTTCTATCATTTGAAGAGACACTGTATACTGTCACTTTATATTTTCCATATATATGTAATAGCAATTTTATCGATTGAATCGATGTATAGGTCTTCCATTTCTTAACAGAAAACAGATTGAAATATGTGGAAAAATCTACAGTCTGCCCTTTCTGTAAGCAAATATAGTCAGGCTGTATATCTATTGAATCGCCTTTTATGTATAGTTCTTTTCTTGCCATATCCATCGGCAGCTTTATAGAATATAGTTTCTCAAACATGTATTTGTATCGCTCCAAAATCAAAGGAATAATGAATACATCTTCATCATTTTATCACATTCAATATTATTTGTCAGTACACGAAATATTGCCATAGCGTTCTGAAATTTATTCTATAATTAATAATAGATAATACCTATTTTCCAAATAACTTCCGTTTTAAAAATAAGCCTCCTTTTTTTATCCAGTTTTGCTTTTCTATGAATGAGACATTTTGCTCTGTATAATTTATTTGATTGTGTTCAATCCATACGTCAAGTAATCGTTCAGCTACAAATCCATAGACCCGTGAATCGTAGGAGTTCCAACTGCTGATATCTAATCTTTTTTCGAGTTCGAAAAGGATCGAAAAAAGCCATTCCATATAGGATTGGAAGTAATCATTGCGCATGACGAACATGTTAAACATATGGGCCCAGGTACGGTTCATGACCATTTCAAAAGCAGACAGATATTCCGGATACACTTCTTTGATAATTTGTTCAGTCATATCCAGGCCTTCTGGATGGTGGGCATGGTTATAATGGGAACGGTTGGTTTCAATATAATAGTTCCGCTTATCTGGTACGATGACGGGGTGTTGGGCTAATAAGGCAGTCCATTCAGGTCCGGTAAGAATCTGTTTCTTTTTACCCTCGATGGAGTGTACTTCTTTACGGGTAAAATAACGACGATAATGAACAAGGCCCAGATATTCAGCATCCAGATTTTTCCAGGCCCAGTAGAGGCCGGTAAGTTCACAGAAATTAGGATTTTTAGTACTGATATTCTCGCCCGTATTATCTGGCGTATAGCCTATGTCTTTTTTTCCTGCTGCTCCGACATGGACTGGAAGATACACCGGATCCGATGGCATCCAGTATGGTTTATGTGCAGCTACGATGATTTTTATTGACAATGTGTCTTTTCCTTTCAATGATTAAATATGGGGTTAGTAAATGGACTCATGATATAGACTCTGTTCGTGAGAAAGAAACCTTCCGCCCTGACGGGCACCTTCATCTCTGCTGTCCGTTTTGGCAACCAGCCTGCATCTTCCTTTGGTCGATACCTGCTGGGCCCAAAAGGCCCCTCACGGGAACGGCTTTTAGCGTGTAAGGTTCAGATCTAATATGCGCCTTTATGCTTCAATACGACTCCTATGGTTCTCCAGATGAGTACGATGTCGAACCAGACGTCCCAGTTGCGGACGTACCAGGTATCCATCTGGACCCGTTCGTCGTAGGTTGTGTCGCTGCGGCCGCTGGTCTGCCACATGCCGGTGACACCGGGGCGGACCATGTAGAAGTCTTCGATGTATTTGCCATATTTAGGAACTTCGACCTGTATGATGGGGCGTGGGCCGACGAGGCTCATTTCTCCTTTTAGGACGTTGAATAATTGGGGCAGTTCGTCCAGGCTGGTTTTGCGCAGGAATGCACCGCTACGGGTAATCCGCGGGTCGTCTTTGAGTTTGAATTCTTTCTCCCATTCTTTGCGGGCTTCCGGATTTTTGGCCAGGAGTTTTTTGAGCCTGACATCGGCATCGACGCACATGCTTCGGAATTTGTAACAGTTGAATTCCTTTCCATGACGGCCGACGCGGCGGTGCTTGAATATGATAGGGCCGGGTGAGTCTTTGTATATCCACAGGGAAATAGCCAGAAATACGGGACTCAGACAAATAATGCCGATACAGGTACAGACTATATCGAACAAGCGCTTGATGATACGGTTGTACCGCCGGGCCATGTTATTGCGGATTTGGAAAGCGACGATGTGTCCATCGATGAGGGTTTCCATATCGAGGGTGGCCAGTGGCATGGTTCCCATATCGGGAATGAAGGCGATGTTTTTTACTTTGGGCTGCAGACGGTATATGATATCCTGTACTTTATCATTGCTGAGACCCGGCGCGATGACCAGGACGTGCTGGACGCCGGTCTGGTCGATGACGGCTTCGGCATCGGCAAAGGTCCCCAGATGTGGCATGAGTCTGGCGACTTCCGGTTCTGGTTTATGATCTTCCAAAAAGCCGATGAAATCATAGGCAAGACCGGAATCGTCCTTGAAATATTTCAGCACAATAGCAGCCGTCTTTCCTGCCCCCATGATGAGGACCGGAAGCTGCAGCATATGGAGACGGTTCAATAGTTTGCGGCTGATGAAGCGGAATAATACGAGAAAGAAGAAGGCAAATATCCAGATGAATCCGATAAATAACCGCGACGTATGGGAGGCCGTTTCCAGAACATACATGAGAAATATCATCACACCGACGGCATACAGATTAGCCTTAAAAATGCGGGAAATGATGCGCCAGAACTGCATGCGCCGTGTATACAGAGACTGAACCTGCATGAAAAGGATAAAAATAGCTGGCCCAATTACGTGAAAACTGAGCCAGGAAATATGCAGGGCCGGATTGGTAATGAGTGCATTACGCAGGAAAAAAGACAGCTGTTCCGCCAACAGGACAGCTATATAATCGATTACGACCCACAACAGAGGCAGCACGACAGTGCTGTATTTATTTTTTATAGAAATGGATGTTTTCATGACGTCACCATGTCCGTTCATTCCCAGAATCCTCCTAGTTTGTAGCTTGTTTCATTTTAACACACCCGTCATAGTTTGTCAGTATGAGGAAACGATTTGTTTTTTAATAGCTATGGTACCATCAAATCTACTCTAGTACATCGTAAACACAGAAAAGTCCGCACGGCGATATACAATACACTGTGCGGACTTAGTATTATTTCATGATCAGGATCGGTACGTGGCTGCGCAGGAGGACGTAGTTGCTGACACTGCCAAGGAGTATTTTTTTCAGGCCTGACAGGCCGCGGTTGCCGATGATGATGAGGTCTACCGGATGTTCTTCGCTGTATGCTACGATGTTTTGTGCCGGGTCCCCTATCTGGACGACGGCTTCGGCATGAATCGTATCGGGAATGAGGGGCATGAGTTTCAGAAGCAGTTTGTATCCTTTTTCTTTCAGTTCTCCCGGTATATATCCACCGGTGCTGACTTGTTCAAAGGAATTGATTTCTTTATTCATATCTACTACGGTCAGCAGTGTCAGGCTGCTGCCGCATTTTTGTGCCAGATAGACGGCTTTTTCCAGGGCCCGCCTCGATGGTTCGGATCCATCGACCGGTATCAGTATATGTTGTAATTCTTCATTCATGATAATTCCTCCTTCTGACGGGCCAATTCTTTCTGTCTCGTCCCGTAAAAGACCAGACAGAAGACGATGAGGATGCAGGCGAAATAAATCAGGAATCCGCCAAATTCCGGGGCAATATCCCAGAATCCGGCACCGCGGATCGTAATGTCCCTCGTAAATTCATATTCCCAGGTAAGGGGAAAGAAATGGGCAAAGTAGCGGACCCACAGGCTTTGTTGCATAATCGGGCTGGTGGCACCGCCAAGAATAAATCCCATAGGAATAAAGAGTATCATGCGGCTGGCAGCTACGCCGGGGTTGGCTGCATTCCACCCAAAGAGCAGGCTCATCATTCCGACGGCCGGGATATAGAAGCACTGGGTCAGGAAAAACAAGAGCAGGCTGCCTGTGAAAGCCATGTCATTCAGGAAATGAAGGATGACCATGCCGACGGTAAGGGCCGTCATAAGGCAGATACAATACGGAACGAGGCGGACGAGTATGGCAAACGGCGTTCCCTCCTGCTGGATCCGGGCCAGTTCCCCGGTCATGCGCAGTCTGGGTATCATACCGATGGTGGCAAAGGTAAAGAACATGGAAGAAAAGAAAAAGAGGAATCCTTGGACTTCCCCATTGTTGGCTGCGGAACCTTGTGGATTGAACAGGAGCCGGTCGCGCAGGGTAATGCCCCGTTCTGCCCGGGATGTTGTGGGAGCCGCCAGTTTTTCATTTTCTATCGCCACGATGGCATTGAGTCCTTCTATGATATCTGCATTCTGGGCAATGCTCGTATTGTCATAAAATACGCCAATGGTCCCGGCAGCATCGCTGTAGCGGTTCTTTTCCAGATCTTTTGGGAAATAGACGACGGCAGCGAACCGGTCCCGGTAAAACAGTGATTTGGGATTGATTGCTGTATGAAGGACCGTATCGATGCTGATATACGGGGAGGCATCCATTTCGTCGATGACCTGATGGCTGTATTTGGAGTTATCCAGATCGATGACGGCGACCGGGGCATCCTGTATATAGTTATTTCCCAGGAGTACTGTAAATAACACGGCACAGACCACAGCTACGACCATAGCCACTTTTTCATAAGGCATGCCCATACCGGAAAAGAGAAAAGCCAGCTCACGTTTCAGGGAGTTCATGATCGGTCACCTCAATTGTCTGACCCGGCAGTACTTTTTCTTCCGGATTGGTGTAGACGCGGATTTGGAAAGCTGTAAGGTCGGCCTGTCCTTTTTCTCTCGTGCCCTTCAGGTCGGCAAAGCCCGGTGCCTGCGTGATAAACCGTATTGTACCGGCTACACGATGTCCATCCGTTATAGCCGTACCGGACAGGTCCTGCCCTTCATGAAGGCGTACAGCCTGTTTTTCACTGACATAGATATCATAATATTTCCGTTTGCTTTCCAGGAGGATGACCGGCGTATCGGCCTGAATCATTTCTCCTTTCTTGGCCAGCAGTTTCAGTATTTTACCATCTTCCGGCGCTCTCAGGGTCAGGCGGTCTTTTTGCACTTCCAGCTGCTGCAGTTGTACACGGAGCTGGTTGCGCTGCTGGACCAGGGATTCTCTGTCATGTCCCTTATTGGCTACAGTCTGGCGCTGTTCTTCAATCTGCGGCAATACCATGGTGTTCGTATCACCTGTATCCACGGCTCCGCCCAGTAATTTAGCCAGGCCTTCCTGCTGCTGGTTCATGGCAGCCTGGGCTACAGATAGAGTTGCTTCCGAGTCGTCCATATCGGATTTGGCGATGGCTCCCTGACTATACAGGGCCATTTTACGGTCATAATCCCTCTGGGCATTGACCAGTGTGGCCGCGGCCGAATCGATAGCTGCACGCTGCTGATCTATCTGGCGCCGGCTTTCCTGTTCTGTCGTATTGGTCTGGGCAAAGCCAATCTGTATAGACCCTTCCATGGATTGTATCTGCGCATCGAGCTGGGCAATCTGGGCCCGGGTCTTGGCGATAGCGAGGTCTACATCGATACTGTCCAGTTCCATCAGGACATCGCCGGCTTTTACTTCCTGCGATTCCTGCACGGCTTCCCGGACCAGTTTGCCACTGACTGATTGAAAGGATACTTTTACCTGCTCTGCTGTGACGATACCATCTTTTTTGATGATGCCCTGAGCGACGGCATCATTTCCCTTATACAGCAGCAGAATTCCGCCGGCAATGAGGACGATGATAAAGAATATCCCCATATGCATCGCTTTTCTGCGCCATATCATATCTTGTCCGTCCATACTAAACAGTCCTTCCTGTCTATATATTTAGCTAGCTAACTAATTATGTACGATATCACACAGGTCCGGTCAGGCAGACTTATCCTGTCAGTTTCTTCAGCAGGCCGATGAGTTCGTTTTGTTCCTGTTCCGTGAGCCGTCCCATGAGCTTCGTAATGCGCAGATAGTGACCGGGCAGTACTTTTTCTGTATAGGCCTTCCCGGCTGGTGTCAGCAACAGCTTCTTTGCCCGCCGGTCTTCCTGGCTCGACCGGGCTTCTACTAATCCATCACGTACCAGTCGCTGTGACATGACACTGATTGTCGCTTTGGTCACTCCCGTCTTTTCTGCCAGGTAACTCGGTGCAATGCCTTCCGGATGCTGGTGCAGGACAATGAGGACCCGCAGTTTACCTTCGCTGAGCTGGTATTTTTTTTCCAGGACGTCATTGATATCGCAACGTATTTCTTCGGCAGCCTGCATGATGCGCAGCATGGCCAGTACTGCCGGAGGATTGATTTCAGGCATCAGGCTGGCATGTTGTTCCAGTTCTTCCCTTGTCGGAAACGCTTCTATTTTCATCATTGTCATCCCTTTATAATTAGTTAGCTTATTAACTATTAGTATAGACACTTTTTCTGAATTTGTCCATACTTAAGCCTTCTTTCCTTCATTGGGGCTGTTGCATCGCATGCTCCAGTCCACGATAATACCAGCGGACGAAATACAATTGAAGCAGATATACCAGAAATTCCATTTCCTCTTCCAGATTTTCATCAAAAGGTCCGCCTGTCAGGAGTCCTTTATCAGCGATTGCTGCTACGATTGCGGCTGCTATAATTAAGAAGAAGGCCGGAACAGGAACGGGGATTTCCAGGAAAATTCTCCTCCAGGGCATGAGCACAATGAATGCCAGCATCGTCACCATAATGATCACGGCAATGATGCCATGGATAACTACATGATGTGGCAGGGAATGCATACTGACAAAGACAGGTCCGTGATCGGTCATCGTTTTCAGCATAAAGACACGGCCCCAGCTCAGTTCTCTGCCCAGTAGGATGAGAAAACAGAGGCTTATAGCCAGACACAGACTATGATGGTAGCATCCACGGGCTTTGCGGAAAAGAGCAATACAACAGACCGCTCCGGCGGCCAGGACGATATTCTGCAACATCTCCAGCGGCCCATTTTCCCAGCCGGCCCACGGCGGAAACAAGAACGCAGCAGGAAATGCCATAAGAAAATAGAGACCCGCCCAAAAAGAGACACCACATCTCTTCCATCGGATTATAAGATTATGTACTATCATGGACATCACCTTGTATACTACTATTTCTTTTATTATATCATATTTAAAGGCTGCCCATAATAGACATATTTACAGAATCTGTCCAGTCCCATCGTATAAGTATATGACGGGACCGGGCAGAGTTTATCAGTACAGGCTATTCTAGGCCGAGTTTCTTTTTCCAATAGCCGGAATAGACGACCGACATGGGGTTATGAGCCAGTACACGGTCTTTAACTACCAGTGTCGTGACAGGACCTTTGCAAGCCCGGGCAAAAAGCGCGTCATGACCAACGCAGAGACCGGCCGATACAAATAATTGGCAGTTCTGCTTATTGAGAAAATCAGCCTGGCCTTTTGGATTACACATGCATTCCACAGGGGCATGGGGATTTACTTTTTTCAGACCTAGGACGTCTTTTTCGACACCACAATTTTTACAGCAGACAGAATACACTTCGAACTCCTTGGACAAGTAAGCAGCAAACAGACGGGCTTCTTCGGCAATGCCAATACAAAAGCCGATACCAATTTTTGTATAACCCATTTTTCTGGCAAAAGCTGCCGTTTCCTGCAGGCGCGTATATTTCATATAATATGTAGCTTCTACATAAGCCGCGGCATCCATGATGCGCCGTTCATCCTCATTATATAATGCCAGTACTTCTTCTGGTTGTACTCCCGTACAACTTTTTCCTAATTTGGCACACATATGATTGCAATTACAATTGGCACAATCTCCTAACATTGAAATCATCTCCTCTTTCCCTCATTTCTTTTAGTATACTACGAATTAACCAGGAAGTACTCCGATTGTTTGTATACCTCTTCTGTAATATCCTGCCCGATTCCTGGGAGATCCGGAACGGCATACTGTCCGTTTACAGGCTGGTAATCGTATTGGACCAGTTCCCTGTATTCCTTCAGTAAGGTTTTCTGGTGATGTTCATGAATGATAAAATTAGGAATAGCTGCTTCCGCCTGAATCGCTGCCGCTTCTGCTACTCCCGTACCGGCTGTACGGTGATTTCATATGCATGGGCCATATCTGCAATTTTCCGGAATTCAGAAAATCCGCCGCATGACCCCAGATCAGGCTGTATAACATCCAATGACCGGTCTGTAAAATATGGCAGATAGCCAAAGCGGGAGTAAATCCGTTCTCCTGATGCCAGGGGGATATGTATATCATGTTTTGCAATCCGGAGCAGTGATGGATTTAAGAGTGTATTGATTTCTTCATATAAATATATATTATATTTTTCGATTGCCTTTGCAAATTGAATGGAACTGGTAATATCCGTACGGCCATGATTTTCAATGATTATGTCCACATCCGGGCCAATCGTTTCCCGGATTGCCTGTACCCGTTCTTCGCCTAACGCAATAATCCAATGAGGTAAAGGACCTTCTACCCGGGGAATGGTTTTGCCTTCTCGGTCAAAGGAAAGGACGTCTACCTTTATAGCATCATATCCATCGTCCAGGGCATGCTGTGCTTCTGCCACATAGTCTTCTGTTTTTCCCCGCGCGTATCGTTCTGGTCCCCAGCCCAGTTGCAGCTGCGATGCGTATGCCCGCAACGAGGAATGCGTTTTCCCTCCCAGCAGCTGATAGACGGGAACTCCGAGTGCTTTTCCTTTGATATCCCACAAGGCTATATCCAGCGCAGAAATGGCCGTAAAAATGACCGTGCCGCCACCCTGGCCCCAAAATGTTTTCTTGAATAAGGTTTCCCAGATTTTCTCTGTGGCAAAGGGGTCCTGTCCGATAAGCAGGGAACTGAAATCCCGGATAGCTCCTACAGCACCGTTGCCACCTTTTCCGTAGGCCATTCCGGCTTCTCCGATTCCATATATCCCTTCATCCGTCGATACCTTGACTAAAATTGGACGTTGTCCCGACTGCGGACGTGTAGTAACGTAAAATATTTCTACTTGTGTGATTTTCATGTGAAATTCCTCCTCAATAGGTCATACAATTTTTTTCTGTGGTTTCATAATGCCGTCTAAAATGTGCTTTTCATACTAAATCGTTTCTGGCCCTTTTCTATGGGGGCGACCGAGTTCGATTAGCTGATTCATCTGGATATGCCCGTCTTCTATGAGAACAACCCGGTCAGCCAGATAGACGGCTTCGCTGACATCGTGTGTCACAAGAACCAGAGTAAACCCCAGTTCCTGCCAGAGCCGTTCAATCAGACGCTGCATATGCAGGCGGGTCAGTGCATCGAGAGCACTGAGCGGTTCATCGAGCAGCAGTACCCGCGGCCGGCCAATCAGTGCCCGTGCCTAAAAAGGAAATACTGGGCTGTCGTAGATTTGACATAAGCTACTTTTTTCCCTTTCAGGTCGGCGACTGTATGGATAGATGCTTTGCTTTTCGGGCCCGTAATCAGTTCCTGATCCAAGGTTGATCCTTTTCGTATAGCGACGATTTTGAAATTCCCGCCATTATTGCTTAGTGAAGCAAAGATAGGTGGTATCTGACTGCCACAGACCGCCAGTCCCAGAACAAGAAAACAGAGTACAATAAACAGAATTGATATTTTTTTCATAACATTTCCCCCTTTAGCAATAAAAAAAGCTGAATGCACCCGGTACGCCTGCCTTGATGGCATACGTACCAGGTGATTCAGCCTTCAGCTTTTCTGATCAGCTTTTTCTCCGTCCGTTCGATGCGGACAATTTCATGTTTTTTGATGACGACGACTAGTTTTCCGTATTGCAGATTTCCCAGTGATGAGCGGATCTGTTGTTCTATCCCTTTCCGGTCCGGTGGTTTCCGGCAAATTCCCTGTCACTGACAAAGAACGATGCGTTCATTGCGCTCCAGCTGGATCAGCCGGGAATCCTGGATGACCAGGGCAATCTCTCCGGAACAAGTCTGTTGTATTAAATCCAGTGCATAGGTCAGTGCATTTTCCTGATCCGATGCTCCCCCTCTGTTTTTTTCCATGTATCCCTCCTAAAAAAAAATCAGCATCCTGAAAGATGCTGCTCCCCTAGCCAGTTTCATCTTCCAGGTTTAATCCTGCTGGAATTGGCACCTTACCTTCCGGCAGGTTGCCGCAGCTTCACCGGGCCAGTCCCTCCGCTGCTCTTGATGACGCGCATTCTGTTGTTTCAGATCCGCGCTATGAATTTGTACACATACAGTCCATTCTGTTCATACCCGATACCTCCTGATTCGTCGGTTTTTAATGTATACCGAAATAATACACTATATTTTTCCACCTGTCAAGAAATTTAGAATTTAATTCTATGTTTTTTTCGTTTATGCAGAAGAATTCCATCCCTATGCACACTATGTATTCATTATTGCGAATCTATTGTTCCTTTCATGTATCAATTGTGATATGATTGTGAAAAAGCATATGAAAGGAAATGCCCCATGAACCTGAAATGCGTGTTGCTCCTGTTTATCCTGACAGCCATTCCCATGTTCTGCGGCTCCAGCCAGGCAGCCAAATCTTCCACTTTGCCTGTGATTGTCCCTGATGATGTACAATCGGAGCCATTAGAAGACGAAGAAATTCCGAGGACGCAGAAAAGTACCTATCCCTATGTCGAAGTGCACGGTGATTACCGCTGGCTCTGGGGGAAAGGCCGTTTTTCCGCATATAGTGAGCAGCCTGGAAAAGGCCGCCGCCGTCATGACGAAACGGTATATCTGGCCACGCGCAGACTGCGGATTTTTCCCTTCATCCATCTGAACGAACATACGTCTATACGTACCCAGCTGGAAGATAACCGGAATGACAAAGACCATAATCAGGATCATCATCTCTATCTGGGGCGATTATACATCCAGCATGAAACTGAACGAATGAAACTGGAAGCAGGGCGTTTCAATTATTATCTGCTCGATGGCAATGTCATAGACAAAAAGGTAGACGGTCTGCGGTTCCGCCTCGGCCAGAAGGGAACGTCCCCCGGCAGCATCACTCTCTTTGCCGGCCAGACGACTGGGGCTGATGATGAGCATCGGAAAATAGGCTGGAGTCTCTTCCACAGCAAACGTAACGGCCGCTTCCAGAGCGATACGGTATTTTTGGATTTCCGCAACGCCAGCCACCTGCCACCTGCATTCCCATCATTAGCGGCTTATGGGATATACCCTGAACGGGCCGGCCGGGGATTTGACCGGCAGCGCATTTTACAATGGCGCGGATTATATCAGTTCCAGCCGGATTTCAGGGCCAGCCTGGAATTGCTGCACGCCTGGGGGCGTCATGAAGCAGACCAATACAGTCAGTCCGAAACGGGATTTGTCGCCTCCCTCATCTACGGCGAGCTGGATGAGCGGAAACAAGGCTCTTATGAAGCGTGGATACGCTATTATAATCAGCCATCATCGACTATCCTCTATCATACGATGGATGCCGACACGACGTTTTTCCGCCGCATGGGCTTCCGTGGCTGGGGAATTCGTCTGGACTATATTCTCCGTCCGGGCCTTGTCTGGGCTGTAGAAGGTTTTTCCCTGAAAAATCGTCAGGACGCATCTCTTGCCGGCTCATTCCATGAATATGTCCTCGGCACCAGTCTGACGGCATATTTCTAAGGCCCCGATGCGTATCCTTTATCCGTCGCTTCGACGGCGAGGCCAACGATGCTTTTGTGCCCTGTCTTGGTAAGCATATTGCTGATGTGAAAGCTGACGGTCCGCTTGCTGATTCCCAGCTCGCTGGCAATTTCCTGATAGGACAGGTTACGGCAGATGAGCTGCAGGATATCCAGTTCCCGCTGGGTCAGGGTGACACCATGGATACCAAATTTCACGGTTCCCTGCACATCGGGATACAACCGTTCCCCTGCCACTGTCCGCTTCATACAGTCTATAAAAACGGCTGCTGAACTTTCCTTATAAATAAAGCTGTCGGCTCCTGCATCCTGGGCCATTTCCAAAAAACTGATATCCTGAAACCCGGTCATGATGATGATTTTCTGACCGGGATTTTTTTCTTTTATCCGCCTTGTCAGTTCAATGCCGCTGTTCTTCCCTTCCATACAGATATCCATGAAAATGACGTCCGGATGTGTCAGGGTACAGGCAGACTCGGCTAGTTCCGAGAAGGGAATCGTGCCGACGATTTCCACATCATCACATTTTGATAAAATCGTTGACAGTCCTTCGAGCAGAATTTTTTGATCGTCAATGATGAGTACGCGAATCATAGTCATCCTCTCTTTCTACGGACAGAACAAAATGGGGAGTTCCTGTCAGGTGGAGTGTAGCACCCATTTTTCTGACTCTTCGTTCAATTCCCTGCAATCCATTGCCGGGCCGTATCGAGCCGTGGCAGCCGATGCCGTTATCGCTAACGGTCAATATATGTTTCCCTTCGGGATGAAGGTCGATAGAAACTTGGCTGGCTTTACCATGAAGGATAGCGTTGGTCAATGCTTCCCGGATAATGCCCACCAGTCCTGTCGCCATTTCCTGATTAGCCGGAAGACTGCCCGTCACAGTGACCCCGATGCCCAGACTGCCGTAGGTGTGGACGAGTACGTTCAGCCGATCTGCCGGATTATCTACGGTTTCGCGGCGCATGTCTGCCAGGACATTTTCTACCAGTGGCAGGATTATGGCGTAATCCGTCGTGTTTTTATTATTCAGGAGCTGTTGCAGAATAGTGATGCGCTGTCCCATGAGGTCGTGGATTTTATAGCGCATTTCCTCTGTCGTCCGCCGGGTCTGTATATCAACCAGGTGATTGAGGAGATATTTCATTTTTTCATTTCGTTGTTCCAGAAGCTGATTTTTCTGGTCCAGTTCACGGTTCACGCGGTCCAGATTCGTCACATCCAGTGCCGTAATCTGCCATCCCAACTGGTTCCTGAAGCGGATATACCGCCGCTGCAGCAGCCACGACGCACCATCATTACGGCGGAACAGGAAATCCCGGCCTTGACGTTCCATGGTAAGGCGTTCCGTATTGTTCCAGTTTGCCAGGATATGCCAGAAAATATTCGCATTGCGGATAACCGTGCCCAGCAGCTTTTCCATGACATCATACATGACGTAGTTTACCAGCACGGGTTCTCCTTTTTCCAGACTGAGCAGGACTCCTTCTTCCAGAAAATCGACGGCAGACTGGATGGAACGGGCCGTCAGCTGCTCCCGGTATTGGCGGTATGCTACTGGGAAAACCCGGATGAGACGCAGAGCAATGCATGACAATGCTAGTAGCAATGACCAGGGAAGCCACGTGTCTAATTCCGGGAGAAGAAGAAATGAAGCCATGAGCAGGTACTGGCCACCGGCATGACGATCATACATCATATAGAGGGTAGAAATCAGTGAAATCAATATGATACCGTAACGCCAGACATCCATGGCTTCTATGTACAGGATGCCACTTGCACCATCTTCAAAGACTTCATGCAGGATGGTTGCGATTGCCAGCAGGACAACGAGATTGCTCCCTTCCAGGCATTTACGGCCCAAGTGGCGGAATTCCTGTTGAGGCATTAAAAAATAGTAAAGCAGGCTGCTGGCAATAAATAGGATGATGGCTGTAGTCATGCAAAAGATGTAGAACGTACTGGAAAGGGTGTATATATTAATCATGGCACGTCTCCTTTCCGATAGATACGGTCAAACGGCGCCCATATTCCAGCCGGTCATAGGAAGATTTCTCAAACAGTGTGCTGTCTGACAGGGTCCCTGGAATCCAGTCTGGCTCATCTGGCCTGTCTTCCCACGTTACCGATAAGGACCAGGACGTATCGGTTTCAAAGAAATGGCAGATCCAGTAAGATTCCTGATGGGCAATAGATTGTTCACCTATTTCTTCAAACATATCATACAAGGAAAGCGCTGCACTATCCGGTATGATCCCGGAAATAAGAAATGTTGCCATGCCATGCAGTCCTGCGACGGTCATATAGTGCTGGGATTCGCTGACTGCCAGAGATAATTCACGAATTTCCAGCATCCCTTTTTCTTTTCCCCGGAGCAGCAGCACGCAGCGCTTCTTTAAATAGCAGACCATGACGTTGAGCCGGCTGACCATGGCATCGGCTTCGATTCCAGGCTTCATGGACTGCAGCGATTTCATATAGGCTGCAATATGCTCCCGCTTGCTGCTGATGATTTGTTCCAGTTCGGCATAAATACGGCGGCTGACTTCCTGATGGATGACCTGGCGCCGGATTTCTTCTTCCTGCAATAGCAGGCGGTACGACCGTTCCAGTGCCTGCGCGACGAGGGAGAGTTTTCTCTTCTGCTGACGCAGATGGCGGACATCACGATACCAGCGTACCCAGCCTCCCCGTATAGGCATAGTCTGGATTTCCATATCGGCCAGCGGCAGATTATCTATATTCTTTGATGCATATGCGACACGGCCCGAATCATCACAAAGCTGTATGGCCAGCCGGGACTGACGGAAAAATTCGATATATCCTTCATTGGTCGGGATGATCCGGATACGCATGATTACTTCCAGCCAGATAAGCGTCCATAATACGGTCATAAGGGTTAGTTCAGAAAGATGGCAGAAGGGAATTTTCATCATATAGCCAACGATATATGCCCCGTAGAACAGACAGCACAAGAACGGCAGGACAAGACGGAATGAACGCTGTACATGCTGCTTCCACGATGCATAACAGAGACAGAAATTGACAGCCAGGAATTCGATACCATATGACGATGCCAATAAATAATACAGCGGCCCATAATCATGACGGGAATCAGCATCAGCAGCAATGTCCGGCAGGATAAAAGCCCATTGGTGTATATCATTCGTACATACGAGTACGGCCAATATCAAGTTGTAACCGAACAACAGGCGCAGCCATCGCGGACAATCGGGGCACCAGTCTGATTGTGATGCCATATAGCCGATCCATACAATGAGGGAAACAAGGAGGCCGAAAAAAAGATAGTATCCGTACCAGCTCCAGCGGATCAAATCCACGGCATATTCCGGCATCATCAATTTGTATATACGAAACAGGATCCATCCACAAAGAGTAAGAGTAAGACAAGCGTAGGCATTGCGCAGGCGGGGCTGTATGACATGGTGGCGCAGGCGGCAGCCCCAGAGGATTGTCACAAACAGCGCAGCCATATACCATAGCATGTGATTCGTACCGGTGAGGAGATTGTTTTTATACACACGAAAAACACGGAGCATCATCTGCTGGCTGATTGAACCAGCACCGACAAAAAAGGATTCCTGGTCGGATACCCGCACGGCTCCTTCCATGAGATCCGTCCGGTAAGCGGCATCAGCCAGACGATCAGCCAGTGCGGCATCATCCACTACCAGAGGGGTCTTTGATAAGAGCCCTTTCTGGAATGCCAGCGTTCCCTCATCGGGGACGATGATGTGTATAGGAGCCCCGCGCCGCTGCCATTGCCGTGCCTGGTAATCGTAGAGAACATAGACCTGTGCAGCCGGGCGGTTTCTGTAGGGCATCATCATGTTGAATCCCGTGAGTGTATCCAGGCGGAATCTTCCCTCCTCATGAATCTTCTTCAGTGCCTGCACGGCCGGCCAGCCGGATACATCCCGGCCTAATCCATAACTCATGGCCTGAACGGAAAAAGAATACTGGGGCTGTGCCGATATCATACAAACGGATACGGGCATGGTTACCAGACTCTGCCAGCCTGTGACGTCATAAGGACAGTCATCACTGACAGCCAGTATAACCGTGGCCATATACTGGGGATACCAGTAATACGAATCAAGAGTACTTTTTTGGAAGACAGCGGCCTGTATATCATAGGCTTCTATCGCCGTTACATCCGTATCAGTAAAGAGTTCCATCAAGGAGGTGTCATATCCGGTACATTCCTCCAGATGATGTATCGTATGTTCCAGTACCTGGCCATAGGCGTCGCTCCAGGTATTATCATATAAGACAGAAACGGCCTGGCTCATCATTGATACAATCCAGAATACAATAATCCAACATGCGGTCAGCCATTTTTTCCTGATCATTGTCTCACCTGCCGATCGCGACTACGTATCTTGATTTTTTGTTATATTTATTATACCATACACACATGGCAGCTGTCACGACAAATAACCGGCATATCATAAAAGGACGACATACTTTGCTCCAGGCAAAAAAAGAGGCTGTAACAAGATGATTTTAAAGGAGCATTTTGTTACAGCCTGCTTTGTTCAATATCCAGAATCTGCCGTCACGATTTCTGTCACCTTAGGGATGCAGGATTTTTTCGATGTGGCAGTCACCGGGAATTTAACAGACAGTCTTTATTTTTTTACGCGGACGCGCTGTACTGTTGGCGTCCCGTCTTTATCCTGATGGACCGTATCGATGCGGATATACGAAAGTTCATTGCTGAATTCGCGGGCCAGACGGTTCATTTCCGAATCGGTATGTCCCATGCCTTTTTCCATCAGGCGGTAGACAATCGCTGCAAATTCATAGCGGGTCATTACCTGATTGCCTTTAAAGAGTCCATCCGGGTAGCCTTCGATAATGCCATTGCCAGCCAGTTTCGTGACATATTCGTAAGCCCAGTGGTTATCGGCTACATCGGGGAAGAGCATGCTCTTATTGGGATCGATAGCCAGATGATGCATGGCCTTGAGCTCTGCAATTTCAGCTGCCTGTTCAGCCATAGCCTTGCGCATATCGCGGATTTCTTTAGCCATAGCTACGCGGGAATTCGAAACATGGCTGCCGCGTCCCAGTTTGAGACTAACGCCGGCGTTAACCATATTTTCACCACCACCGAAGCTGCCACCGACACTGAACATAGTGTCTTCATTGGGCCGGTAGTAGAGTCCGACAGCCGCTGCATTGGCATCGCGATAGTTACCATAACCTGCAGCAAAATCCCACTTGCTGTCCGGATCAAAGTCGAGCGGATGAAGTGCTGCCAAAGCGGCTGCACCAGCGCCGACACGGTTGATGCGGTTATCCAGTTTATTCAGGGAATTTCCAAGCTGGGTAATATTCTGCTGATTTTCCTGAACCATCTGGTTGGTCGCGTAGAGCTGGCTGCCGTTGACGGCGTCCGTAGATGTTTCAGAGATTTCTCCCGGTGCCAGCTGGGTGATGGATTGATTGGCCATATCGAGTCCGGTTCCATCCAGTTTCGGGCCGTTCCGGGAAATCTGGACGCTATCGACGGTGATGTCCGGCTTCAGATTGATATGGATAGTATCGGTGACCACTCCGTTATCGTTCTTAGTGGAGCTGGATGCGGTCTGGATATTGTCCCCGCCCAGCACATTGACGGTGCCTCCGTCATTGAGCTTGGCCGTATTCCCGTCATCAGTGGCAAAATTTACTTCATTAGACACATATCCTACATGAATGGGCCCGCCGTCGTCCCTTTCCGGTTCCGCTACGGCACGAGCTAACTGTATCCCAGATGCCTGTCTGGGCTGATTTGGAGATATTTCCTGTTGATCCGGGTTTTGTGGAAATTCTTCCGGATTGGACAGAATCTGGACTTCCCCATGAGTATTGCTCAATCCGTTCAGATTCGCTTTGATTGTGTACTCCGATCCCAATTTCTCAACGATGATGCCTTCGCCGGCATGGATAGAAACCCGGGCATCGCTCATAGCTTCCTTCAGCTGGGCTACGTTTACAGCATCAGTGTCTTCTGTCCCAGCGGCTAGGTTGATGATCTGCCGGGTCCGCTGGGAAATCACTCTGCCGTTTTCATCCTGAGAAGGCCCGGCCCCGACAGAAATGGCCCCCCACGAGGACTGCCAGGCAGGAGACAAATCGACCATCTGGCCATAGACTGGATGGTATCCCTGCCAACCCGCTTTCCGGTCGGCTACGGAACTCATGCCCAGAGCGACGGAACCATAGACGGAAGCACTGCTCAAGATACCTACCGCTGTCCCACCTTGACCGCCGGCCTGACTGGCAGCGCCCACGGCCGTGCCATTAAGGCCGGCTCCACTGCTATAGCCCAAAGCAGTCGCGAATTTCTCAGTAGCTTTGCTGAAGCCACCTAAGGCTGAGGAAGCCAGTCCAGAGGATTCAGAATAGGCCCCGACTGCAGTTGCATGTTTGCCAGCAGTTCCGCCCTCACCCATGCCATTGGCCATGATGCCGATGCTGGTACTGCACTCTTCTTTGCTCTTAGCCTGCTCTCCCAGGGCGACGGCTCCTTCGGCCGTGGCTTCGGAATAACTGCCTACAGCCGTCGTATACATCCCCTTGGCATGGCTCTGTTCGCCAATGGCGATGGCATTAGTACCGGTGGCTTCGCCCTGGGAGCCAGTCCCGATGGCGATGGCATCCAGCCCCGTAGCCTTCGAGCCATTGCCTACGGCCAGGGCCCGTTCGCCATTAGCTACGGCATCGTTGCCCAGTGCCGTGGCACCCATTTTCCCGTCTGCATAGGCTCCGGCTCCGACGGCCAGGGAATCGATCCCGACAGCGCCATCATTATCGTAATTATTGTCACGGTTCCCATCTTCAGGATTGACACTAAAATAATGGTTGCCGTTCTGAACGGGCGCCGCGTCCTGCCCGGCATCAGAAGCCCAGACAGCACTGCCCCAGAAAGCTGTTACACCGCACAGGGCCAATACGGCCAACATCACTTTGGCCTGGGATGTTTTACAATGATGACGTCTCTTCATGATGTACGCCTCCTTTGCTTTTATACTATAAATTATGTAAGTTATTTTCTTAATTTCATTATAGTAAAAAGGTGAAGCCTGTACACTGTAATTTATTACAGGTAAATTAAGTATATTTTGCAATTACTATCGTGTTTTAAGCCGCATCATTGCCTTTTGCGAATCTGTCATGACACATGACATAATTCAACAACGCAACTGTCATGACAGATAAAAAGGCAAAAAAAGACTGCCCCATGATGGGCAGAAGCCTTCATGGGACAGTCCCTTACCGTTAGGGCAGATCCAGGCGATAGAGGTGCTGGACGTTCTGCTGACGATTGTAAATGGTGAAATAGACGTGGTTCGTTCCGTCCGTGGTGATGGCATCGGGCGTGTAGACCTGGTCGTCAATCTGATAGGTGATATCTCCGACAGCGGCACCGGTCTTTTTATTGAAAATGCGGAACAGGCTCCGTCCGGTAAACACGACATAGTCCTGAGTCACTACGATAGGTCCGCTGGCGGAAGCTTTCTGCATTCCTTCAGCCAGGCCTGTATTTACTTCAAAGGAACGCAGTTCCTTGCCATCCGGGTCAAAAGCATAAACCGGTTTCGTCCATCCCGTGCCATTGTTCGAACCATTACGGGCCGTCCACTGCATATAGAAGCCGTCTGTATCAGCTGCAATCAGCTTGGGAGCGACTTCGTCTTTAGCAGCCTTGCGCTGGTCCATATAACCAAAGGTAGCCAGCAGCAGTTTGGGATTCGAAAAGCCGTCTTTCGTGAGCGTGCCCCGCGTGATGCCGGCCGTCGCACTGGCCCCTTCGCGATCGAAATAGACCGTATCACTGCCGTAGACAGCCTGGAGAGAACGTTCCCGGTTGCTGCTCAAGGCCGCCTGGTGGACAGCCGAACCGTCATAGATGCCCTGGACATGATTGCCCTGGCAAAAATAGACGTTCTGGCCGTTCGTCGTCAGCCAGTACCGTTTCATCAGACCGATTTCCTGTCCGGCCGAGAGCTTGTCGCCTTTCATCGGGAATTTCCAGAGATGAGCATCGTCTTCCCCTTTCTCCTGAGTCGGAGCATAGACCGCATCGACTGTTACGGCCAGAAGGGAATTGACGAAGTGAGGCAGCTCGGTCCCCGTCAATTCATAGAGCGGTACGTCTTTGCCAGCCAGTTTAAGTGTTTGGATGGCTTCCATCTTCACGGCATCCGCTTTCGGTGATTCCGGTGCGTTACTGCCACATCCGGCCAGGAAAGCGGCGAAAACGAGGCCTGCCGCCACTAGTGAAAGAAGCCGTTTGGTCATCATCTGATTCATCGAAAATACCTCCTTTTCTATAGCCGTCACACAGCTGCTGTTTACGGGCCGACGATAATCCGTCCCTGTCCGGCCGGGTTGCCATAGTCAGCAGCCAGGGTGTCTCCCTTATGGGAGAGATACTCTGCCAGAGCCTCGACGTCGGACAGGCCCGTATCTTCCAACAGGATGCCGCCTTGCAGGCTGGTCTGTCCATCGCCGCCATGGCAGAGGACGTAAGCCGTACCGCCGACGCGGTAGTCTTCATCGGCCTCGATGGCCTTTCCGTTGACTTTGACGTCTTTGACCCGCCGCGGGCCGGCCACTTTGACGAAGCGGCCTTTATCGTCGAGGACGACGGAACTGGGAATCGTCGGATCGATGCGGTAGGTCAGGCCGGACACGTGTAAAAATCCGCCGAATTCCTGAGGATACCGCGAAGCCCCCATTTCCAGGGCATCGAGTAGCTGCTGGCCCGTTACGCTGCAGACGACGAGCTGATTGGAAAAGGGAAAGACCCGGTACAGCGATTCATAGGTCACGACACCGGCTGATAGCGGAGCCCGGAAGGAGCCGCCGTTCAGGAGCGCCACATCGGTATGCAGGCGGTAACGGATGGCATCGACAGCTAAATCGGCCAGATTCGTTTCTCCGTTGCGGACGCGCCGCTGGCCCTCGATGTCGGTCACGAAATCCACCGGTGACGTGGTGACCGGCTGCTGGAGCCGTTCCCGGACGACAGCCATCCCGCGCTGCACGACAGCTTCCGTCGCCGCATCGGACCCATCCAGCCGGGTCACTAATTCGCCCCGCACGTGGCCGTAGTCATCGATGACCAGCTTGCCGACGGACTGGAATTTCGTTCCCGTCTGGGCGATGAGGACAGGCTGGCCTTTGCGGTTCTTGACCAGCCGTTCATAGCGTTCATGGGAATGACCGTCGATGATGGCTGCCACTTTCTGCGTATGTGCAGCCAGGGCCTCGCTGGTCCAGACCGGGAGCGACCCATTCTGGCCCAGGTGAGTGACCAGGATGATGGTCCGGGCTCCTTCGTCCCAGGCCTGGTCGATGGCCTTTTGGACCTGTTCATAGAGTTTCTGTCCTGTCGCATCTTCGGAAAAGCCGTAAATGAACTGTCCCTTATCGTCCTGGAAGTAGCGGGGCGTCGAGGAAATCAGGGTCTGCGGCGTCGTCACGCCGATGAAGGCCGCCTTTTTCCCACCGTCATAAGTCACCATCTTATACGGTGGGAAGACCGGTTTCCCCGTCCGCAGATCAATCAGGTTGCAGCTGTAATAGCCGCCGTTCAGCTGCGGCGCCAGTTCTAGGAAGCGCGCCATGCCGTAGTCGAATTCGTGATTGCCGGGAATGGCGAAATCATAGCCGGCGACATTCATGATGTCGATAATGGCCTGTCCCCGGGTCAGGCTGCCCAGGGGTTCGCCCTGGATGGCATCGCCAGCATCGACGAGCTGCACCGTATCGTCAGGGTTCTTCATCAAGTCCTTCTTATATTGAGCCACCTTGGCATAGCCAAGTTGATTTTCCACACCACAGTGGACGTCGTTGGTATGTAAGACGACGAGGTCGGCGCGGACCTGGCCCGACCCATGCAGGGCCAGGCAGAGAGCCAGGGCCAACCAGTATTTTCTGCCAAAAGCCATCCCATTCCCTCCTTCTCAATAGGCCTTCAATACATAGACAATGATGCCTTTCGTAGAAATTTTCCCCATACCAATCATCCTTAACCAAACGCATTCTTACGTCCCATATAGATGTCATAGCTGTCCTGGAGCATCCATTCGACAGTTTCCGTACGGCCTACCCAGGGGCCGGCTGCCGTTTCAGGATGCATGGTGAACCAGGCGATGTCATGTTGGAAGACGTGACGGTAATACCATTGCTTGCTTTTCAAGGTTATCCCCCGGCGCTGCGGGTCTACTTCATAGACGACGGGAACGGTTTCCCCCTTCTGGGCCCGCGTCAGGATTTCCAGCAGGCCGTTACCGTCGAGGTCGGTGACGGCAAATTCCTTTAAGGGGTTCCCGTCCATCGGGTAAATGGTATCCCAGCATTGCGTAAAAACGTGAATCTGCTGGGCCTCATCAGACTCCAGGCGCACGGACCGGTAAGGGGCACCTTCACAGGCTGAGGCACTGGTGCCGATCAGGCAGGCTGCCATCAGCATGAGCAGTATTTTTTTCCCATATCTCATAACGAACCCTCCTCATAAGCCGGCTTAGAACTTCCCGCCGCCACCGCCGTGATTCTCGTCGGTACTGTCGTTGCGGCCCGATTTTTTCGCTTTGGCTACGCGGGATACATTCATGAACAGGAACGTATCTTCCTTTTCCGTAAGGTCGAAGCTGTCCTCATCGAGGTAGGCCGACGCCGCCAGGGCCGGTGCGACATTGCTCATGGTGCTGATGAGATAGCGCCGGATGAGGAAGCCGCCGCCGATGCCGAGAGCCAGGGCGATGAGCAGCGCCGTCCAACTGAAGGCGTCATGCGGATCATAGGCCTTGCCATTGGCTTCATAATAGGCCAGCAGTTCACCGGACTCCAAGGCATAGGCTTTGAAAGCCTCGGCATATTTCTTTTCTTTCAGCAAGGGCAGGAATTTCTCTTCCAAGACGGGAAGGCTGCCTTTATCGCTGATGCGCTGGCGCATGGCTTTATCGGTGGCTACGTAATAGTCCCGCGTATCCATCGCCAGGACCAGGACCATATTGCCGTTCTTCCCGTCTGTATAGGTGCTGTCCAGGAGCTGATTGGCATAGTCGCCGATTTTTACTTTATTCGTCGTCTTGACGGTGACGACGGCCAGGCGCACGCCGTATTTCCTTTCAATGTTGCCGAGTTCATTCAGCACGGCAATGCGTTCACTGCCCTTCAGGAGCTGGGCCCCGTCAGCCAGGCTGGACGGATTGGCGGCCAAGACATTCATCGCCAGGAAGAACAGACAGGCCAGGAACAGCAGACTCTTGGTTACATATCCTTTCATGGCTATCCCTCCTTATACGAACAACTTGGCAATGAAATAAAAAACCACTGTCAGGATCAGAGAGCTGCCGGCCCAGTACAGATTAGCTTTCTGCTTGTCATAGGGCAGGCTGCCGATCATCTTGCCGGTCTGGCCATTCATCATGAAGGTATAGGGCTGATTCTGGTAACGCGTCGTCAGGATCCATACCGGCGCCATGGCGTAGGACACAGCTCCTTCGTCTTTGCTGATGACATCTTCTTTGAGTTCTACCCGGTCATAACCTTCGACGGTATCTTCGAGTACACCGATGGCGCTCTGGCGGACCCGTTCGTCTGCCCGGGGTACAGCTGCTTCGGCATCAACATCGTATTTATCGGCAAGGCATCCCGTCAAATAGACACTGCTGAAAGCCATCATGCCATCATAATCGTAAGGCTCGATGCTTTCCATATACGTGTCATCCATCTTTTGGCTGCCATCGACGGGGATACGCTGAAAGCGCATGGTCCCTTTGCGGTCACAACGATAGACGCTGGTTTCGGTGATGCGTTCGTCTTTCGTTTCATAGACCGTATCGGTTTCGGCCTTGAATTCAGCCGAAGCCGTCACTGCTGAATCAAAGAGCCAGAACGGTACGTACATGGGCTGGATGGCTTCGACGCGGTTGTCTGCCGTAAAGGCTTTGGGCAGGAGACGTTTTCCCTTATAAAAAGCGTTCAATGCCGACACAGCGTCTTCTTTTGTCTTTGTAAAAGGAATGACGAAATCCGGCTTGAGCATCCCCGAAAAACGGCTGGGGATCATGGTCGGGTTGCCGCAGTAGCAACATTCCGTCGCCATCGTATTGCCATCGCTGACCAGCTCAGCGCCACAGGAGGAACAAGTGAAGGTCTGCATCTGGGCTGCTTCGTCTTCGCCCCATTCACTGCCGGCATTTGCCGTATCCCATTTAGCTTCCTTTGCTGCCTGGGCTTCTGCCGCCATCTTTTCCTGTTTGGCAAAAAGTTCTTCGATTTTGGCAACTTCGAATTCCGTATCGCAATACGGACAGGTTACCTTGGCTGTACCAGGAGAAAATTCCAGAGGGCCTCCACAATTGGGGCATGTATAGCCCACAGAGGTATTAGCCATAGTCTCACCTCATTTCATTGGCTATTGTTTATCGTTATCATCAAAGGGATCGCCGCACTGAGGGCAGAATTTTGGAGGATGATGGGGATCAGGTGGCTGCCAGCCACATTTATCGCACTTGAAAAGTGGGGCATCGGCCGGTTTTTTCGTTCCACATTCCATGCAGAACTTGCCCTGATTGACGGCGCCGCACTGGGGGCAGGTCCATCCCGCTTCCGGCCCTTTCCCTTCGGGTCTGGCTTTGCCGCAGTTCATACAGAATTTCCCCGTATTGCCCGTCTGGCCGCAGTCACAGTCCCATGTATCTGCCGGCTTAGGTTCCGGTTTCTTCGTGCCGCAGTTCAAGCAGAACTTGCCCTGGTTCGCCGTGCCGCATTGCGGGCAGGTCCAGCCGTCTGCCGTACCGGCCGCCGTCGCTCCGCCTGCCTGCGCAGCCACTACCCGTTCTGCTTCCGCCTTCACTCGGGCCATTTCTGCTTCCAACTGCTTCTGGTCCATCAGTAGTTGCTGCCGCTTCATCATTTCTTGCTGCTGGGCCATCTGCTGATACATGCCGGCACCGGCATTGCCGGCCATATTCATGTTCATGAAGCCAAAAGCCGCACCGCCACCGCCTTCATTCTGGGCCGCCATGCGCAGGGAGTCACTGGTGGAATCGGCCATAGCACCCATGGCCAGCGACGGGTCCGACAGGGTCTTGCTCATCTGAACTTTCTGAATCTTCGCTTCATCTTCTTCATTGGCCTTGATGCTGTTGATACCAAAAGATACGATTTCCAGACCGCGCAGTTCCCGCCAGCGTTTGGACAGGACTTCATTCAGGGCGTCGGCGATTTCAAAGGTACGTCCCGGCAGTTCCACGTAGTCGATGCGCTGTGCACTGAGTTTGGCGAAGGCCGGCTGTAATGCATTGAGAAGCTCTGACTTCAGCTGACTGTCAATCTGGTTGCGTTCATACAAGTCTGTAACGTTGCTGGCCACGTTCGTATAGAACAGGACTGGATCGACGATGTGATAGCTGTATTCACCGAAACAGCGCAGGCGGATCAAGAGGATCTGGCCCGTATCAGGGTCTTTCATCTTAAAAGGGACTTCCTGTGGTGTACCGTATTTATTACCGACCAGTTCTTTCATGTTGAAATAGTAGACACGCTGATCTTTTCCCGTATCGCCACCAAAGGTAAACCGTTCTTTCATCTGTCCCCACATGTCTTTAAGGCCCTGCTTGAGGTCACCTGTAAAAATAGATGGTTCCGTAGATTGGTCGTAAATATATTCGCCCGGCTCGTTGCAGAGATCAACGACCTTGCCCGATTCGACAATCATCATGCACTGGCCGTTGTTAACGGCAATCTTCGATCCATTGGAAATGATGTTGTCTTCCCCGCTCGTGTTGGAACTGCGGCCGCGCGAACTTGTCCGTTTCTGCCCTTTCATCATGAGGATTTCAGGGGGCATGCTGTCACAATAGAAAAACTCTTTCCACTGGTCGGCCAGGACGCCACCTGCCGCACCCATTGCTGCTTTAATTAAACCCATAGTATAACCTCCCTTATACATCGATTCTTTGCAAACTTTTTCGTAATTACATACAGTTCGTTTTTTATCTACTTATAGGATACTAAATTCCAAAAAAAAATAACCTGTACTTTAATACAGGTTATCGATACTCCTTGCGAATGTATAAGCTATATTTTTGCGTCTGTATGTATTTTCAGAATAGCTGTTATGTAAAAAGCAGCTATGACCGGCGTTGCTGAAAAAAACTGCCCCATGATGGCATTAACCATATGGGGCAGTTCCAATTAATCTACTGGAAAATTATCATTCAGGGAAATACTTAGAATGCATTGTGACTGTATTCATAGTACAGGTTCAGCAATTCATCCATCTTGTCGTTCATGACGACCATCAGGTCGGAAGCTGTGTCATAATCTTTGACAGCCAGGGCTTTTTTAATCTTGGAAAAGATAGACAGATTCTTTTCTGTATCACGGCCCAGTTCCGTCCGGAGCGTGTTGATGGTCTTCCAACGTTCAACTTCTAGCGGATTAGAATCGGCTTCTGTATGGAGCTGTTTGCAGGCAATGACTTTTTCCAGGTTATCAGGAATAATACGATACTGGAGTTCCAGAGCCCAACGGGTGAGAGCCCCCAGTTTGAACGATTCTACGAAGCGTTTTTCAAAAGCACCTTTAGTAATTTCTGCCAGTTTTTCCGGATATTCGTCGAGAGCCTTGAAGTTTTCCCAGACCGTCTTCGGAGCCTTGCCGAACATGTCAGCCCGTTCTTCATCGGTAAAGGCTTCGAATACATCGACTTCGCTGCGGTAAGCGCGGTCTTTTTCGAGGTAATCAGCGTCATCGCCCGGTTTCTTCGAAAGTTCGGCACATAATTCAGCCGGTGTCTTACCACTGGACAGGGCATATTTGATGCCATCGAGAGCTGCAATATATAACAGAGAAATGGCAATGTATGTATTGGTGAAAGCATTCGGTGCACGCAGTTCGAAACGGGTAGCAGCCGGTTTCATCGTGTTGCGGATCAGGCCGATGAGGACCGAACGGTTACGGGACTGTACATCCGGTGTTTCGCCACCAAGAGCCGTTACGATGCAGACAGGAGCTTCAAAGCCCGGTTTCAGACGATTGAGAGCATCGTTTGTCGAAGAAACGAACGGATTGATGACTTCGTAATGTTTCAGGATACCCATGATAGCGCCATAGCCGAGGGAGGAAAGGAATTCCTGGGACATATCATCAGGGTTGTAGAGGTTGACGAATTTGCCATTCTTCATGATAGCGCCAATGCCGATATGAGTATGTTCGCCACTGCCGGCAACGCCCTGGATCGGTTTAGCCTGGAAGGTAACTTCGAGGCCGTTTTCACGGAATACTTCACGTACGATGACACGGGCCTGGATTTCATTATCAGCCGTCTGTACCGGATCGCCTGTGTATTTCCAGTCGATTTCCAACTGTTCGAGAACGTAGATCAGATTACCGGAATCATCAATCTGGGCTTTGATGCCGCCGACTTCTTTATGACCCATTTCCGGTTCAAGGCCATAGAGACGGAGACGTTCGACAGCCTGTTCCAGAGCCGTACGGACTACGCCGTGAGTACGCTGCCAGTACGATTCCTGCAATTTCTGGGTAACGGAAAGGCTGCGGGTAGCTACTTCCTGGCTCGGGGTCTTGACCCAGAATTCCAGTTCCGTTGCCGTCGTAAATACGATTTTTTCAATATCGTCGGTATTAATGGTCAGGCCTTTGATACCGTATTTTTTGATGACTGCCAGGAGTTCGTCGTTTACATAATTCAGCGTGTTGCGGAGAATAGAACGGGAATCAATATAACCCGTCGCATGGCGCAGGAAGCTGGGAATACGCAGGGTACCTACCGGCTTGCCCGTTGCATAGTCGATGTTGCCATCGTTATAATCAACAAACCAGTTTACACCGGGATCGGCTTTGATATCGACACGGGCGTTGGAAAGCGTTGCAATGCCCGGCAGGACGACGGAAGAACCATCTGTCTGGAAAGCCGTTGCATTGAAGAAATCATCATAGTCATCAAAGAACGTAGAAATAGGAATCTTTTCATCTGTATCATTGCCAGCCAGATCGACGCCGACGAGCGATACAAATTTGATTTCCGGATGCTGTTCGAGCAGGGCCAATACCCCTTCTTTACCATACTGACCTGCAGGAATGACATAAACTAAATCTTCTTTTACCATACCCAATTCCTCCTTAACAAATAAAAAAAGACTTCTCCCCAAAATTTGGTTTGAAGTCTTCTTTGACTTGATTCATGACTTATTTTGTTGTCTAAATCATGGTTAAATATTACAATCAATCAGCGGATTTGTCAAGCGATTTATGATAAATTCACTACTTGTTTTGTAAGATTTTTCTGACGGTCTGGGAAATCAGCTTTCCGTCGGCTCTGCCCTTGACTTTCGGCATGACGAGCTTCATGACATCGCCCATTTTAAGAGACGATACATCCTGCCCGGCAATGGCGTCGCGGACAATCTGCGCAACTTCATCTTCCGTCAGCTGTTTTGGCATGTACTTTTCCAAAACGGCCATTTCAGCCTTTGTCTGGTCTGCCAGGTCGCTGCGGCCAGCTTTTTCAAACTCAGCCAGCGATTCTTTGCGCTGTTTCATTTCTTTGGCAATGACAGTGGCTACGCCAGCGTCATCCAGTTCGCACTTGCCATTGATTTCCGTGTTCCTGATGGAATTACGGACCATGCGGATGACGGAAAGAGCTGTTTTACCAGCTTCTTTGGCTTTCATTGCCGTCTTCATATCTTGAAGCAGTTCTTCTTTCAGAGACATGATATCACCTTTCTATTCCTTGCGATTATGCTCTATACTTCCGTTTCCGTGCTGCTTCAGATTTTTTCTTTCTCCGTACGCTCGGTTTTTCATAGTGTTCACGTTTCCGTACTTCGGAAAGAACACCTGCTTTTTGGCAAGAACGCTTGAAACGGCGCAGTGCGCTGTCTAAGGATTCATTTTTACCAACTTTGATTTCTGCCATTCTATATCCCTCCCTCCAAATGTATGTTAGGGAGTGCTTTACTGCACACATTGAAATTATACTCAAAAAGAGCATATTTGTCAATCCGTAAAGTACTGTAGAAAGTGAAGTCATACACTTTCCTCAGGCAGTCATCAACGATGATTGCCACTTATAACCCGGCTTCTTTACGGAGCACGTCGGCTTTATCGGTCTTTTCCCAGGGAAGATCCAGATCATTGCGGCCAAAGTGACCATAGGCAGCGGTCTGTTTGTAAATCGGGCGCTGCAGGTCGAGCATTTCGATGATGCCGGCCGGACGCAGGTCAAAGTGCTTGTTGATCAGGCTGACGATGACGTCATTATCGACCTTGCCGGTGCCGAATGTTTCTACATGGATAGAAACAGGGCGGGCAACGCCAATGGCATAGGCCAGCTGTATTTCGACTTTATCAGCCAGACCTGCAGCTACAATGTTCTTGGCTACATAACGGGCTGCATACGCTGCCGAACGGTCTACCTTTGTGGGATCCTTGCCGGAGAAACAGCCACCGCCATGACGGGCCATGCCACCATAGGTATCGACGATGATTTTCCGTCCCGTGAGGCCCGAATCGCCCTGGGGACCGCCGATGACGAAACGGCCCGTCGGATTGATATATAATTTTGTTTTGTCATCAAAAAGGCCTTCTGGCAGTTCCGGTTTGATGACGTATTCGAGAAGATCTTTTTCAATCTGATTCCGCGTTACATCGGGGCTGTGCTGCGCCGAAATGACAATCGTATCGATACGGACCGGTTTACCATCTTCGTATTCAACCGTAACCTGTGTCTTGCCATCGGGGCGGAGATAGGACAAGGTGCCATCTTTGCGGACTTTGGCCAGGCGGCGTGCCAGACGGTGTGCCAGGGAAATAGGCAGGGGCATATAATCGTCGGTTTCGTTGGTAGCATAACCGAACATCATGCCCTGGTCACCAGCACCGATCATATCAAATTTATCCTTCTGTCCTTCTTTGGCTTCCAGTGCTTCATCAACGCCCATGGCGATATCTGAAGACTGTTCGTCAAGGGAAACGAGGATGCCGCATGTATCGCAGTCGAAGCCATATTTAGCCCGTGTGTAGCCGATTTCACGGATTGTTTCGCGGACGATATGAGGAATATCGACATAGCAGGTAGTAGAAATTTCACCTACGACATGTACCATGCCAGTCGTTACCAGTGTTTCGCAGGCAACGCGGGCATTCTTGTCTTTTGCCAGGATGGCATCAAGGATGCTGTCGGAAATCTGGTCAGCCATTTTATCGGGATGACCTTCGGTGACGGATTCAGATGTAAAGAATTCGCGGTTTTTAGCCATTTGTATATCCTCCTTAATTTGTTAGTTCCATTGGTACGTATGTAAAAAAAGCCCCCTCTGACAAGAGGGGGCTACGTATACCCATCTGCCAGTATATACACTGTTGGATTTAGCACCTTTCAATAGATGAAGGTTGCTGCGGCATCACAGGGCCAGTCCCTCCGCCGTCTCTTGATGGAACTATATTTTATTTGACGTAGAATAGTATACCCGATATAGCAGCATAATGCAAGTCTTTTTCAAAAGAATTTTTGCACTGCCCTGCCCCATCAGGATTCCGGAACAGCCGCTGCCTTTTCTTCTCTTTGGGCGTTATCTTTTGCAACTGGATTGAGCTCATCTTTGGAAATGGTGAGTCTGTGCCGGGCTGCCGCCAGAATGAGATCTGCCGTCTTTACGACACCGTAGTCACTGGATTTGAGGCTCATATCATAATTGGCCCCATAACCCCAGTACGAATCGGTGCAATACATGCAGTGATCCCGCCGTTCTTTATTGACCCGGTTGCGGATTTTCATGGCCGTATCAGCATCGACGTGTTCACGCAGCATGATGCGCTGTACGGCCCAGTCAGGGTCAGAAGAAATAAATACATTAAACGTATTCGGGCGCTTGCGCAGGATATAATTGGCCAGCCGGCCAACGATGACACAGGATTTGCCGTTTGTCAGTTCACGGATGACATCGGATTCGTCATTAAACATTTCCTGCCGTTTCGATTCATATCCTGTCGAATAATGGACGTAATCATCATAGACTTTGGCAAGAAGCGGGCTGAGGTGATTGTCCTTTTCTTTACGCCAGGCTTCAAATGTCTGGGGATGTTCTTTCCGCGTCATGTTGAGAATAGCCGTGTCATAGTACGGCACGCCCAGCTTGCGGGCCACGAGTTTGCCTATATTGCGTCCGCCACTGCCAAATTCCCGGGAAATGGTGATAACCAGCGGGCATTCCGCATCTTCCCGGATCCAGGCCGGATGGTTCTGCCGTCCTTCGATTTCGCCGACAGCATGATGGCGGAACAGGAGATGTTCAATCGGCCCCGCCATAGTACATCCCAGAAGGATGAGGACCAGACCGATGACGGCATTGAATGTAATCGGTTCCGACAGGATGATTGCCGACAAAATCAGCGCGATGACCGGTTTGATGAAGAAGGCAAAGGACGCATTGGAAGGGCCGGTCAGTTCAATGGCCTTCATAAAGCACAGGTACCCGAAGCCGGTAACAACGAGAGAGCAATAAATGAGAGGCCAGATGGTACGGGAATTGATTCCCCCCAGAATGGGATCATCATGTACTATGAGAATGAAGAACAAAAACACGCATCCCAGAAGGAAGCTGAAGGCGTTTTCCACATTGCCGCCCAGTTTGTCAATCCGCAGCTTTCCCAGCGTCGTATAGAGGGCAAAGGAAACGGCTGCGGCTGCCGAAACGAGAAGGCCAAAGTTGCCGCTTTCGATAATGGCTACCGGGTTGGCGACAATAATCAGGCCGACGATACTCAGGACCAGGGTAATAGCTTTCTTGCGGGTAAAGGCTTCATGGATGATAAAATACGAGAAAATCATGACGAAAACAGGATTACTGGAAAAGACGATAGCCGCAAGACCGGCATTGGCCATATTAACCCCAATCTGGAATAAAATCATACTGAAACAGATATTGATCAGCCCCAGTACTGCCAGATAACCGATATCGGAACGGCTCAGGCGGATACTGCGTTTCTTCATATCCCGGAGTGCCAGGGGCATCAACAACAGACCTCCGACGAGAAAACGGAGAAATGTCAATTGAAAGGGGGTAAACGCAGTACCCGCGATTTTCAATGAAATTTCCATTGTCCCGAAGGCAATCGCTGTCAACACAATACAGATTGTGCCTAATTTAGATGACATAGAAAAGCCTCCTCATGCATACACTGCTGCTTTTAAATAAAACTATGAATCAAAACACACCAAAACAAGTCTCATTATATACCTGCACAGCCGGTTTTGCAATAAAAAAAGGTGGTACACTTTTCCATCTCATTCTTTTGGTTTCTCATACAATCTGGGGCACGGTACACCGTCTATTCAGACAGACTGGCAGCGAATCGTTCCCGTCTCGGTGTATCGTTGAGGACGTATAATAATCCCTCTTTTGTCGTATTCAGAACAAGTGATGCGGGGAAACGGGCATCCTGCAAAAAGGTTTCAGAACGCGTAAGATTTCCTACGTCGAGCCAGATATGGGCGTCACTGCCGGCAATGACAGGAACCTGGTACTGCTGGCAGTATTTGAGCAGCGTAGGAATGTTTTTTTCTGTACCGATGCGCCCATTGCGTGGCGATGCCGAACTGTTATTGATTTCCATGGCGATGTGCTCATGAGAAGCAGCCTCTACGAGTTTTTCATAATCGACAGGAAAACGGTCATCGTCAGGATGACCCAGTATTTTGACATAGGGATTCTTCATGGCATGAACGAGAGCCGAAGTGTTCTCCTCTACCGATCCGGACTGGATGCAGTCTTTATGAAGGCTGGCAATGACGTAATCGACTTTCTGCAATATGCGTTCTTCCATATCGACATGGCCTTCATAATCTATGATATTGAGTTCCATCCCCGTAAAGATGTGCAGCCCGTCTATGATGTCAGGGATGACTTTGAAATTGCTAAAAAAGATAGGCTGCGGCGCGCCAGGCATGGAGCTGGAATGTTCCGATACTCCCAGTCCCCAGAGGCCCCGTTTCCGTGCCGCAGCAATATAATCCGTAAAAGAACCATAAGCGTGGCCACTTGCCAGCGTATGGGTATGCAGATCAAATAAAAAATTCATGTTCTTTCCTCTTTTCATGCCGTAAATACGAGCCGTACGGATTCGCCGGGAGCAAATACTTCTCCTGCCCGGGCAAAGACGCGGAATTGTTCCTTTCCGCAGATAACGGCATAGTGTATTTCCCTGCCGTGGAACTGCCGGTTCGTTATAGTCGCTTCAAGGCCCGGCCCGTCATGGGTAATGTGGAACTGTTCCGGCCGGACCGGATAAAGGCCCTTTTCTTTCAGCGTGCCGGCCACGCCGGTATCGCGATATACGAGAGGATGACCGGCTACATAGAAATCGTTTCCCTGCCAGGTTCCATGGAGAAGATTGCATTTGCTGACGAAAGTAGCGACGAATTCATTTTCCGGATGAGTATAGATTTCTTCCGGCGTTCCCAGCTGTTCGATATCACCATGGCGCATGACCAGGATACGGTCGGCCATAGCCAGGGCTTCACTCTGATCATGGGTGACGTATATGATGATGGCACCGGTGCGGCGGTGTATATCCTGAAATTCTTTGCGCATGTTGATTTTGAGTTCTGCATCGAGAGCGCTCAGCGGTTCATCCATGAGCAGGATGGACGGCTTGCTGACGATGGCCCGGGCCAGGGATACGCGCTGCCGCTGCCCTCCGGAAAGTTTCCCGGGATAGCGGTCTGCCAGTGCATCGAGCCCCATATCATGAATGGCCTGTGAGACAGCGGCTTCCTTTTTTGCAGCCGGCCAGTCTGCTTTTTTCCGGCTCTTCAGAGGAAATTCAACATGTTCCCGCACAGTCATATGCGGCCACAGGGCAAAAGACTGGAATACCATGCCAAGGTCCCTGTTTTCAATAGGAACCATGACCGATGGAACGGCATGGTCATATGACCGGGATGGACCGTCACTTCAGCAGCCCCCAGTTCTTTTGCCAGACGCATAGAAGCCACGACTTCCTGGACAGAAGCCTGCCGGATCCCTTCGTTGAGCGAAGCCAGATTCAGGTCCCAGCTGCAGCTGTGTACAAAGGTCTCCATCTGGAATTTGCTTGCATATTCTCTATAGGCAGCCTTGTCGTACTGATGATAAAAAAATGTTGTGCCCATACTTCTATCCCTGCCAACTGATTGTCCTGGACGACCTGTGCCATATCCTGCAGAGGTGCACTCCACATCAGCGTGGAAGAGAGAAAAAGACGTTTCATATAACCCCTCCTCTTCTGTACGAACACTACTATTCTGCTATACTTTTGTAAATTTTTTTTTATATATCCTGTGGAATCTTTGTAAAAAAACAAAGTCTTTTTTGCCACATGTCAGGTATTCTGTTATACTAAGTTCGTTACTACACTTTCTTTTTCCGAAAGGAGCCTTCCCATGACCCAGATTTCCCAGGAAACAAAATCAGAACTGCGGAGCCGTTTCCCTCTTTTTCAAAAGGCCTGCCATGCCTTTTATGCCAAGGAGCTGCCACCAGCAAAATACAAGAGCACCTCTGGCAAATTCGGCAGTTACGGTGAACGGGGCGGACAGAGTTCTATGCTGCGTCTGCGCTTCTCCGGCGGTGCTATAAAAAAAGAACATGTCATCTTTTTACACGATATTATTGAACGCTATCAACCGGCCCTGGTCCACTTTACGACAGGTGAAGCCCTGCAGATTCACCATTTGTCCGAACATGCGCTTCTGTCTTTGTATCGGGAATGCTTTGATGCCGGCATATACTGTTATGGCGCTGGCAGCGATAATCCGCGTAATATAACGGCCAGCCCGCTTCATGGTGTCGAAGAAGGTGAATATTTCGACATGACACCCTATATAGAAGCAGCTTCCCACTTCGTCATCAATCTCATGCCCAAGCTGAACCTTCCCCGCAAATTTAAAATCAGCTTTTCAAACGGCCTCGACAATGAAGGACATGCAACGTTCAAAGATCTGGGATTCGTAGCCCGCAAGGACCACACGTTTGACGTCTATGCGGGCGGCGGATTTGGTGTCAATGGCTCCCGCTTTGGCATCCTCATCGACAGCTGCGTCGATCCCCTCGATATTTCTTACTATATTTTCGCCTATGCACGTGATATTTATATGAAATACGGCGATTATGAGCATCGCGGCCGCAATCGTTCCCGTTTCATTCTGGAAGCCATGGGAGAAGATGCATTCCGTAATGCCGTGCAGGAGGCCGTCCGGCATGTCCGGTCTGAGGGAGATTATAAACTGACTATTGAACGGCCCCATCCGGTAATCAAAGGCCGTGCCGATGACCGGATTTTGTCTGACCCGCGTATTGGAAAACAAAAACAGCCCGGCCTGTATTATGTTACATACAAACCTCTGGGCGGTACTCCGGACATGACCGTATTCTCCCGTCTGCTTACATCACTTTCTGCCATGGAGGGTGTAGAAATCCGACTTAATGCCGATGAAACGGCGTACATCATTAATCTGACGGCCCAGGAAGCCCGGACCATAGCAGATATAACAGCAGATGACACAGCCAGGACAGCCTTCGAGCAGTCAGTCAGCTGCATCGGCGCAACAGTCTGCCAACAGGGACTGCGCGACTCCCATGGTACTTTCATCCATATCGTCACCGTGCTCCGGGACAGCGGCAAAGACACGACGTTTCTGCCGAAATGCCATTTTTCCGGCTGTCCCTCCAATTGCACAGTTCAACAGCTAGCTATACTGGGACTGCGTGGATCCAGTAAAAAGACTGAAAATACGATGGAAGAAGCCTTCGATATATATGCCGGTGGCAGTTATGTCATCGGTCACAGCGTCATGGGTACCCGGATCGGAACCATAACAGCAAAAAATCTGCCGGCGTTCTTCCTGGCATTAAATGAACGTCTCCTCGCCGATTCCCAGCCTTTTACTGACTGGTATCCTTCTCATACCAGTGTATTTCAGAACCTGATAGAGCAATTCGAGTAAATAACGAACGAGGCTGCAGCAAAATGCCCTTGATATGCTCCCCCTATGATGACAGTTTTATTTTTTACTGTCTTTCATAGGGGGAGCATATCACATTTTACTGCAGCCTCTGTTTTGTTTATCCTGAATTTTCTTTGACAGAACAGTCATTGCACTTTTCTCTGGCAGACCCTGTCATGAAAAAATTCATGTATACGTGTATCCTGCCCGACTTCGGGATGGAATGACAATGCCAGTTGATTTTTGACGACAGGCAGTCTGCCTTCATCGTGAACGTATTTAACTAAATCATAAGGTACGTGCAACAATTTGGCGGCTTCATACAGTTCATCATCCCGTTTAGCCGTAAGGGCCGCGATTTCTGAATTGATGAGCCGCATATGGCTGACTGCCTGCACGACATCGCCTGTACCCGGTTCACCTTTTGTGCGGATCATGGAGGCCCCTTCCTCTATGCGGCGCAAAGCTTCACCGAGATTGCGGGCACCGCAGACGAAGGGTACATTAAATTTAGTTTTATCGATATGATATATATTATCTGCTGGCGACAAAACTTCACTTTCGTCGATGTAATCAATTTCAATAGCTTCCAGAATCTGGGCTTCTACAAAATGGCCGATGCGGCATTTTGCCATAACAGGAATAGAAACGGCATCCTGAATTCCTTTAATCATATGCGGATCGCTCATTCGGGATACACCGCCGGCAGCCTGTATATCAGCCGGGATCCGTTCCAGCGCCATGACAGCACAGGCACCGGCTTCTTCAGCAATTTTAGCCTGTTCAGGCGTTGTAACATCCATAATGACGCCACCCTTTCAGCATTTGTGCCAACTGTTTGTTCAATTCATAACGTTCGTTTGATTCTCTGGTCATTATTATCTCCTCCACATGATATATCTTGATATTTCTTACGGGTATTAGTATAATCTAAACTGACCTTATTAAAATGTTCAATAATTATATATTTTATAAGGTCAGATTGGATGAGATGTCTGTTATGATTACCTATTCTTTTGAAAATATAAGGTCAGAATTTCTCTACGAACATTTATATCGCTGTCTTCGGGAAGATATCCAATGTGGTAAACTACGGCCTGGCGAACGTCTACCATCGAAACGTACCTTTGCCACTCATCTGGGAATCAGTACTGTCACTGTAGAAAATGCTTATAGCCAGTTACTGACAGAAGGATATATATATTCCCGTCCCAAACGGGGATATTATGTAGCTGATATTACGTCCCGTCTCATGAAGCCCGTCCCTGCCAGAGGATGTCTGACCTTGCGTCAGGCTGTATCTGGCCATCTGCAACGATTCCGCGGCATGTATGCATCCCCATCACAGATAGTCATCGGAGCCGGAACTGAATATCTCTACAACCTGATTGTACGCTTTTTGGGAACACGGCACATTATTTGCCTGGAAGATCCGGGTTACGCCAAGGTACGACGCATTTATGAAAGCAATGGCATGACATGCCGCTATGCCCCTCTCGATGATGGAGGAATTTCAATGGACGCACTGCGACAACTTCATGCATCGATTGCCCATATCAGTCCATCTCACCATTTCCCAACAGGGAGAGTTATGCCTATCGCCCGCCGCTATGAGCTTCTGGGCTGGGCCAATGAAACAGAGGGACGGTATATCATCGAAGATGATTATGACAGTGAATTCCGATTTACAGGCAAACCGGTCCCGACTCTGTTCAGCATCGACGCAGGCGGTAAAGTCATCTATATGAATACCTTTTCTAAGACGCTGACGCCAACTATACGCATCAGTTATATGGTCCTGCCTCCCGAACTGGTCCAGCCTTTCCAGGAATCTCTGGGATTTCTTTCCTGCACCGTATCAAACTTTGAACAGTATACACTAGCCCGGTTCATCAATGATGGTTATTTTGAAAAACATTTGAACCGCATGCGGACGTATTACCGGAAAAAGCGGGATCTGCTCATTCATACCTTGAAAAAGAGCGCCCTCGCCGGGAAAGCTGATATCATCGAACAATGTGCCGGCCTGCATTTTCTGTTGCGCTTTCATACCTCCCTTGACGACATTTGCTTGAAGGAACGTTTTCAGAAACAGGGACTGTACCTTGCCGCCCTATCCGGGTATTATCATGAACCACATCCGGATGCGTCCCATACATATCTGATAAATTATTCCAGCCTGGAAAGCAAAAAAATACCGGAAGCCATCGAACGACTCTGTCAGGCTGTTCTTTCTGAGTCGTGATACTTCCGGTATAGGCAGGGCTGTATGTGAACCGGGACGGTTCTGTTACATAGGGCTACGGTTTTGTGTTTCGTATTTTTTTAGTTTCAGCAGATGGGTCCCTTTCAGCTTTTCGGTATAGAGATTGAGTTCTACATCATCGCGGAGCTGTGGCAGGAGCCGGTAGAGGTTCTTTCCCGGGCAGTCCGTGCTGTTGACATCGCGATGACCGACAATGGTCGCTGGTCCGGGATCGATATGATAGATACGGCACAGAGCCGTTACCAGTTCCGTCAGGGATTTCATCTGGGCATCGGTCGGGACTTCTTTTTCAAAATTCCCGGTTACATTTATGCCGACTGTATGATAATTTTCCCCGTAGGCATGAGCTCCCACGACGGCCAGGGGGCGGCCCCGTTCGATGACGCCGTTTTTACGGATGACATAATGATAGCCGATGCCAGCCCAGCCATTGGCCAGGTGTGCCCGATGAATAGCGGCAGCTGATGTATCACCGTCAGGAATCCCTACATGATGAATAACAATCATATCTGTCTTGGGACGGACCAGGAGCGGTTCCCTGAAGTGGAAATTCGTTTCCTCAATGGCCAGTCCTTCCGCCGGGGCAGCATCTTTGGCCGGGTCGTATACAGCGAGGCCTTCATCACCTGATGCTTGTCCTGTCTGACGGACATCGCCTTTTTCCGTGCTGGCCGGTTCTGTCTGCACGTTTTTTTTCGTTTGCTTCTGTGTCGTTTTCTTTTTTTCCTTTTTCATCTTCTTTTCCGGTGATATGGTCTGTATAGCAGTCTGGTCCGGAGCTTGTACGGCAGCAGCCGTTTCACTGGCTCTGACTGATGGCAGGCTGAATACGGAAACAGCCAGTATGACACTCAGTACAGCAGCTAACTTTACATAGGATTTCATGTCTCTTACCTCCTCCAAAAGCGACTGCCCCAGGAAATTATTCTCCTGGGGCAGCGGTCATTGCCAGGCCATATTTCTCACGGCTGAGGAATATGTTCGGCCAATGGCTTTGTCATTTCCATATTATTCAAATATGCGTGGGTCTTCCACAACAGGGCACTGAAAGCACTAAAGGTCAGGCGGAAACGGAAATGTTTGAAACTGACAGGACCTTCAAAGAACGGCACCCGGTCGAGATCATAATGATCGTCCCAGGGGAAATCACGGCCCGTTTCCACAGTAAATCCGTAATCATATCCGGCATTCTTCGTTTCTTCCATGATCATTTCGTTGAACTTTCCTTCCGGGAACGCAATGAAATTACAGACCTTGCCGGTCCGGGCTTCAATCATAGCTTTCGATTCCTGTAATTCTTTGCGCACGCTACTGCGGTCGAAACTCGTCAGCGGTTTATGGCTGATCGTATGGGATCCGAATTCCATCTCGTCATTACTCATTTCTTTGACCATATCCCAGGTCAGGTACCCCGGTTTGTCCATGAGATTCATAATGAGGAATATAGTACCGCGGAATCCGTACTTCTTCATGATGGGATAGGCAAATTCGTAATTATCGACATATCCATCATCAAAGGTAATCAGTACGGGACGGTCCGGCAACGAGCCTTCTCCGCGCATATAGGCATCAAACTGCGCCTGGGTGATGGAATGATAATCGTTGTCGTGCAGATATTTCATCTGGGCTTCAAAGTTTTCAGGTTTCATAGTGAGACATGTCTCATAGCGGTTATTGACCTGATGATAATTGAGGACGGGAACACCCGTCAGATGGTAATTTGTCGATCCAAAATACCAATATGCAAAAATACCGGCTACAAGAACGATGACTGTAAAAATAATACCTAAAAACCAGGAAAAAAATTTTTTCACATTAAAACTCCCTTGTCCTGACTCTAAGTAAATTTATATCTTTTTAAGGATATCACAACATGAGTGCACTGACAAGAATTTTTTCGTACTAAATATGCTCTATTGTTTTGATAAACCCGTTTTTCCGGAGCCAGACTTTATCCTTCCGTTCCAGAGCCTGCTGCAGCTCTTTCAGGCAGACCCGTTCTGTTTCGGCCGTTTCCCGTACGTTAACGAGATACTGCGTATCCTCAAAAATATATTCCTTTAATTCATCAGGATCTGCTATGTCTTTTAAAGCGTAACGGATATCTTCCGATTCCTGCACAATTTGGAGGATTTCCTTCCAATTGTCGTATTCCTGTTCAGAGAGGATAAATTCGCCCATCATCCCCGTATCGAGCCGTTCCTGGGAACATATGACGCTTTTGGCATAATCGACACCGCTGCTGCGGTCGTAGACGTGGAGTTCCCGTTCTTCATTGTTGACATATACTATCATGACTATTGTCTCCTTTGCGTGAAGTGTATTTATTATATCATATAATTACTTTTTAATCTCTGTACATCGTGACCACCTGGTACGTAAAATGATTCCGTTTATTGTAAAATTACCGTAAAAATACTTTCTTTTCCCGCAACAGTGGTATACTATGATTGCATACACATGTATTCTGGCCCACAATTCCAATCTGATTTTCGGCAGCCACCCCGATGCATCGTACACCAATATCATGGTAACCATGCCGCCGGAAGCAGCCACAGACTACAAACTGGTCCGCAGTCTCCTGGAAGCCGGCATGGACATGGCACGCATCAATTGCGCCCACGATACGCAGGATATGTGGCAGGCTATGCTGCGTCATATCCATAAGGCAGAAAAGGAAACAAAGAAACGTTGCAAGATTTACATGGATCTGGCCGGCCCGAAAGTCCGGATTTCCCAGGTACTCGTCCCCGGAGATGACGACCGGGTCTATACAGACGATTTCTTTTTCCTCGCCCGGGGGAAAATTTCCGACTATCCTTCTGATTATACAGGAAATGTCATCATCACCTGCAGTATCCCCCAGGTATTCGACCATCTTCAGGAAGGCGACCCCGTCGTCATCGATGATGGCAAGCTGAATTGTGTCGTCACCAGACTGACACCTCAGGGAGCGTACCTGCGCGTCGTTTCGACAAAAGCCAAAGGATTCCGCCTGAAAAATAAGCGGAGCCTTAATTTCCCTAAAACACCGCTGGATATTACGCCCCTTACAAAAAAGGACCTGACCGATCTCGATTTCATCATCCATCATGCCGATGCCATCGGGTATTCCTTCGTCCGCAACCGCGCCGATATCCTCCTTTTACAGGATGAACTGCAGAAACGGCTGGGAAACAAAGCCCGGAACATGACAATCATCGCGAAAATAGAAACCAGAGACAGTGTACACAATCTGCCGGAAATTATCGTCCAGGCAGCCTCCAGGAATCCCTTCGGTGTCATGATTGCCCGGGGAGATCTGGCCGTCGAAGCAGGATATCACCGTCTGGCAGAACTCCAGGAAGAAATACTCTGGATTTGTGAAGCCGCCCACGTTCCCGTCATCTGGGCAACGCAGGTTCTGGAAAACCTCGTCAAGACCGGCATACCCTCACGGGCAGAAATCACCGATGCCGCCATGAGCGAACGGGCCGAATGTGTCATGCTCAATAAAGGACCGTATATCGTCAAAGCCGTTTCCAGTCTGGCCGATATCGTAAAACGTATGGAAGGTCATCAGTATAAAAAAGCGCCCCAGCTGCGTACACTCCATATTGCAGAGGATACGCTAAAAGAATTCGACCTGTAATTATTGACTTTTGCCATTTTATTAATTGACATATGTCGTTATATAGTGTATACTCTATAACTGAAGAAAGAAATAGTCTGGATATCAGTTTAAGGAGGAATGAATATGACGACACAAGGCATTATCGCCGTTACTTATGACAACGGCAGCGTATTCCAGCATTTTGGGCGGACGGAAGCATTTAAATTTTATACGGTGGAAAATAAAGCCGTAACCAGCAGCGAAATTATCTCCACCAATGGCGTCGGCCACGAACCACTGGCCCAGTGGCTTAAAGATCACGGAGCAGATGTTCTCCTCTGTGGCAATATGGGACCGGGAGCACGAAAAGCCCTGCATCAGGCAGGACTTCCTTTCTACTGCGGCGTACAGGGCTCCTGCGATGAAGCCGTCCAGGCATTTCTGGAAGACCGGCTGCAGTATAATCCCGATGCCACCTGTCCAGGAGGCCACCATCATCACCATGGAGACGGAAATCCTGATGGTGGCCAGCACCACGCCGGCCATGATCATAGGTGCAATCATACGTAATCAGCCGGAACAGGCAGCCTCACAGCGGAATTGTATTATTTTATCCGCTATGAGGCTGTTTTTAACATTTTCTTACTACGTTAACAGAATTACTGTTTTCCCTTTTCTCAGTTTCTTGTCTATAATGAAAACAACAAAAGAACTCGTGTTCTGCAGCACTGCTTTTGTCCGTTCCTGCGCTGGCTGCAGCTGGATACAAAAATCTCATTACATGTCCCTTTTAGGATTCTTGTATACTGATTTCAGCAGGACATCAACATTATAGTAAGGCTCCCTGAAAAAGGGGCTGCAGCAAGGTGAATCTTTCTGTTCCACTTTGTTGCAGCCCCTTTTTCCTATGGAATAGTTACTGACTCAGGTGAGGCTGTCTTTGACAAACTCTTTCGTACATTCGATAAATGCCCGTGCCGGGACGGAACATTCGCCAAAGGAAGCTACCGTCAGAATGATATCACAGCTCAGAGGCGGCAAAATAGGACGTGCTGTGAGTCCCGGATGCATGGGAGCATAAAAATCCCACATATAGACCGGCAGCAGGCTGACACAACTCGTCTGTTCCAATTTTTTCAGCATGACATAATTGCAATTGGACGTAAACGTCGAAAGGGGCTGCAACTGATATTTTTTCATATACTCGGCTACGTTCGATTCCAGACCGTGACGGGAACGGAACATGAGTACCTGGGAAATCTGCATTTCTTCTGCAGTGATACAATCTTTCCGGGCCAGGGGATTCTCTTTGGACAGGACTGCCACATAAGGATTGACATTGAGGAGAATCCATTCATTTTCATAATCGGGCTGCTTCGTCGTAATCGTAATATCGGCGACACCGCTGCGCACCCATTCAGCCAGTGCTTTCGGGCTGTTTTCTTCCAGTATGTCTACGTCGATATTAGGGTACCGTTCCTGGAAGCGTTCGACTACGGGCAAGATGATAGCACAGGCCGTACTGGTGAAACCGGCAATGCGCAGACGGCCGAGATGGATGCCCTTGATATTTTCACACTGTTCTTCCAGCCTCTCCTCTACTTCAACGAGCTGTCTGGCATAGGGCAGGATGGCATGGCCTTCTTTGGTCAGTACGACGCCTTTATTGCTCCGCTGGAGAAGGCTGAACCCGCATTCATTCTCCAGGGAGTTCATCATCTGGGTCACGGCCGACGGCGTATACCCCAGTTCCCGTGCAGCCTGGATAAAACTTCCCTTGCGGGCCGCTGTAAGGAAAACTTTATATTTTTCTATATTCATATGATCACCGCTTTTTCTGTAATTCGTACACCGTAACTTCCCGGGAACACAGGACGCGGAAAGGCAGCCAGTGACCGGTGCCGCGATTGACATAGCCATAGGAGCCGTCTTTTTTGAACAGGCCGCGGAGATACTTGAACCCTACGGCCTGCACCAGGGGACCGATAGGTGCAAACTGGGCGCCATGAGTGTGTCCGCACATCGTAAGAGGTATACGGTGAGCAAAGCCTTCGTCGATGAACGCCGAATTATGAGCCAGAAGAATCGTAAAAGCATCTTCCGGGATGCCATCGAGAGCCTGCTGCGTATATTCCCGCCGCTGCTCGTCGTGGAGATGGCCACTGGGAGCAAAACTGAAATCGGTACCGGCAATGTAAAATGGCCTGCCATCCCGGCCGGATCGACCTGACAGATTCTGGCCCCGGCCGGGACTGGCACAGAAATGGCTGTTGCGTACAATACGCACCGGCGTCGTTTCCAGCATGTCCGTAATATCTGCCAGCCCCCGGTAATATTCATGATTGCCGTAACAGAAATCGATGCCATCGGGAAACAGTGCTGCTCCATCTGCAAGGACCTGACGGCATTGGGGCAGCCGGCTCAGCTCATCGATAAGATCGCCGGTGATTTCAAGGCGGTTTACCTTTTCCTCTGCCAGCCGCTCCATGGCCGTTTTCAAGTCCTCAGGGCTGAAAAACAGTCCTATATGAGTATCGGAAATCTGGCCGATACGGTACCCTTCCAGATAGTCTGGCAGATGAGGAAACGACAGAGGCAGTTTCGTCACAGCCAGATAACTTTCACCAATGACATCTCCCAGGCCGCTCGTCGCCGCCGCTGTGACAGGAACGGCGGCAGCCATTCCCTTCAAAAACGTGCGGCGGCTCATAGACGGTCCCCGGTGAAGCTCAGCGGCCCCACCGGCTGCCGGTATGGCTGGCCGGACACGCCATTTCAGACGATACAAAAAGACACCGGCCGCCAGTATCAGCAGGGCGGGAAATGCCAGTAGAAATGCAAGGAACCAGCTTACGGACACCAGTGCCCCTGTGTGAAGCACGGTCAGTCCGATGCTCCCTGCCCCATCGGGAAAGGCGCGGCTGTACAGATACAATTCCCCCGCTCCCAGAGCACAGCAGCCTGAAAGGAGCAATGCCAGTTTCTTTCCCCGTCCGCCTTGTACGATGTAGTTGTACAGTATGCCTGAAGCTACGGAAAAACAGGACAGGATGACCATGAAATTAATAAAAAAGAGACCTTTCATTTATACTATGGCAGTGATTTTCCCATGGGGCCCGGCCCAGGGAACGCGCGTGTAGTCTGCCTGCGGCAGCCACTGCCAATCCTCCTTATCACCTAACGTCCCCTCTGTATAAGGGGCAGTATACACTGTCATCTGCCAGATTTTGTGGGAAAATACATGGCGCAGCGTACCAGCAGGCCCGGTGACGTCACCCGTACGGATTCCGGCTTCTTTCAATCGGGCCCTGACGGCATCCAGTCCGGCCCTGCCTTTTCCCTCTGCACTGGGAAACTCCCACATAGAAGCCAGCAGGCCCTTTGCCGGACGGCGATGGATGAGCCAGGAACGACCGTCGGAAACGACCAGTACAGTCACATCTACGACAGTCTTCTCCTTTTTGACAAGTCGGACCGGAAGCTCCTTTTCCCGTCCTTTTTCATGAGCCTGGCAGCAGGAAATGACGGGGCATTCCTGACAGCGCGGACTGCGGGGAATGCAGACCCCTGCACCCAGATCCATAAGAGCTTCATTAAAATCACCAGGGGCATCATGGGGAATGACTTCCTCTACGAGATGGGTAACTTCTTTTTTTACTTTTGCCGATAAGATATTATCTTCTATCAGATACAGACGGGAAAAAATGCGGAGCACGTTGCCATCGACAGCCGGAACGGGCCGGCCATAGGCAATGCTCAGGACGGCCCCGGCCGTATAAGCACCGACGCCTTTGAGGGACAGCATATCCTTTTCTGTATCCGGTACCTTCCCTCCATACCGGGACTGCACTTCGCAGACGGCCTGATGGAGGTTGCGTGCCCGTGAATAATACCCCAGTCCCTGCCATTGGCGCAGTACGTCTTCCTGTGATGCACCGGCCAGAGCCGTCACCGTGGGAAAATGATCCAGCCAGTTTTCATAATAAGGCCGGACGGCTTCTACCTTTGTCTGCTGCAGCATAATTTCTGAAACCCATACTTTATACGGATCCCGCGGCGTCGTGCGCCAGGGCAGATCGCGGCGGTGTGTCCGGAACCAGCCGAGCAGCAGCTGCGGCCAGTCATGGACTGTTTCGTTTCGTATCGTCATAAACGGTTCGTACCTCAGTCTTTTTATAGAAATCATACCGGAATTCAAATCTGATTCCGGTGCTTTTTATTATACCACATCCGGTGCCATATATCGTATTTGAAAAAGCGTATCTCTATGCTACAATATACGGTAGGTATTAGTAAAGGAGTCCGTCATAATGGAACACAATCCGTCATTACATACACTGGTATACAACCTGGACCTGGGCAGGACGAAACCGGATACGGTGCATCGCGACGCATCGTACTGTCCGTTCTGCGATGTAGCCCATTTAAAAAATATTATGGAAACGAGGGGACACATGATATGGCTGGAAAATGCCTATCCGGTCCTCAGGGATTCGTGGCAGACGCTGATCATCGAAAGCGACGACTGCGATGGCGAATTCTGTGAATATACGCCGGACTATGCCACACAGCTCATCGCTTTTGGACTGGAAAAATGGCAGCAGGTAAAAGATATGAAACGGTTCCGCTCCGTCGTGTTCTACCGGAATCACGGGTACATGTCCGGCGGTACCATCCATCATCCCCATTCCCAGATAGTCGGATTTGAAAACTACGATTATCACGACGATATCAAGCTCTATCACCTGCAGGGGACGCCCATCATCGAAGAGGACGGCATCGAAATCAATCTCTCGACCCGTCCCATCATCGGTTTCTATGAAGTCAACCTCATTCTCGGAAATAAGGAAAAACTTCCGGAATTCGTCCGGTATATGCAGCTTGTCGCCCACTATTTCATTCACGATTTTGTGTGGCGCAACGAAAGCTATAATATTTTTTTCTACGATTTCCCCGGTGACAGCCGGCTTTTCGTCAAAATCGTTCCCCGTTTCCTGACCAATCCGCTGTACGTAGGTTATATGATCGCCCAGGTCGCCAACAAAGAACACCAGCAGCGGGTCATGGAAAAACTCCGCACCATTTTATCTGAAAGGAAATAATATATGCGTTTATTTGCAATCGGTGATTTACATCTGTCCGGCAATCCGCCAAAAAAGCCTATGGAAGTCTTTGGTCCCCGCTGGATCAATCACTGGCAGCGGATCCGGGAAGACTGGCTCAGCCGCGTCCATGAAGACGACGTCGTCCTCATCGCCGGCGACACATCATGGGCCATGCACCTGAAGGAAGCCCAGGAAGATCTCGATGAAATCCGGAAACTGCCTGGCACTAAATATATCATCCGCGGCAATCACGATTACTGGTGGGAAAGTGCTGGCAAACTGAACCGCCTTGACGAAGGGAAAGGCATGCACTATTTATACGGCAGCACAGTCACTCTCGATGAAGGCCGCATTGCCGTCTGCGGGACTCATGGATGGGTCTGCCCCGGCGACATCCACTATCATGAAGAAAAGGACGCCAAACCCTACCGCCGTGAACTGCTCCGCGTCGAACGGTGCCTGCAGGAAGCGGCAGCACTGAATTGCCAGCACACCATCCTGCTGCTCCACTACCCGCCAGTCTGTGATCTGACCAAACCCAGCGGTTTTACAGAGCTCCTGGAAAAATATCATGTTCCTCTCTGTGTGTTCGGTCATCTCCACGGCATGCAGCCCAACACCATGTTCCCGCGCATGTATAATGGGACACTGTTGCAGCTTGTCTCTGCCGATTACCGGGACTGCCAGCTGCTGGAAATTACATTTGATGCCAAAGGAGAACAGCCATGAGCCAGATTGCCCAGAAACATCTCTTAGCCGGTTTCATTTTTGGTGACAGAGAAAACAACGAATACATATACCTGCCCGGCGGTGAAGTCGGCACGGAACATCCCCTCTGCGTGTATGAACACGATGGCTCCCGGGAAGATATCCCCCTGGAGGAAGCAGGCTATCTCGTCGGTCATCTGACACTGAAGCCGTGCAGTCATCCCGTGCTGGGGAAAAAATCGTTTTAGCAATAGAAGATGCAGTAATAGCCTCATCGAAAAAAACGGACTCGGTTATCTGAGCCCATTTTTTTTGTAAAAGAGGCCCCAAATGAACTGCCCCCAATCGTTAGATTTTTGATCTAGCGATTGGGGGCAGCTCAAAATGCATAATGCGACACCTTCTTTTTTGATCAGCAGGCCTTCAGGGTGAACCAGAATGTCACACCGTCCGGTTCATTGTATACGCCATAGGTTTCGTGGTGCAGTTTCAATAAGGCTGCCACAATACCCAGCCCCAGGCCATGGCCGCCAAAAATACGCTGGGATTTGCGGGTCCTGGCAGCATCTACCTTGTAGAATGGTTCCCAGACGCGGCTGAGATCCTGCTCCGGTATCTGGATTCCCTGATTGTAGATGCTGATTGTATAATAATCACCGGAACGCACAGCAGAAAGGACGATGCGCCGGCCCTTTTCCGTATAATCGATGGCATTGGAAAGGAAGTTGCTGAGAACCGTATCAATCCGTTCGGGATCGGCGTAGACGACCATTTCCTCCGGCAGGCAACAGGAGAACTGAATGTCTTTTTCCTGCATGACCCCTTCGAAGCGGCAGTGCGCTTCTTCTACGAGAGCCCGGAAATCAAATTCCGTCATATCGATACGGAATGTCCCCGTTTCCAGCCGGGACAGGTTAAGCAGGTCTTTTACGAGATGATCCATTTTCATCGTCTCGCTGTGTATGACCTTGCAGTAATGCTGCCTCGTCGTTTCATCCACATCGAGACTGTCCAGCCCTTCGGCATAGCCCTGGATAAGAGCCAGAGGGGTCTTCAGCTCATGAGACACGGCAGAAATGAATTCCTTACGCATCTTTTCCACTTCATTGGCTTTTTTCAGCTGTACTTCCAGTTCGCTGTTCGCCTGTTTGAGTTCCGTAAGGGCCGTGTCCAGCTGGTCTGACAAGTTATTGAGGCTCTGCCCCAGTTCGCCAATTTCATCATTGCGCGTATCAGTCCACTTATGGGAAAAATCGAGGTGGGCCATGGCAACGGATAATTTTTTCAGATGTATCAGCGGCCTTGTCACGGCGTTGGTAAACAGAATTGATCCGATGATAGCAACGAACAGCCAGACGACGCCGCACATGGCAACGAAGTTCTGCACGACGACGACCGTCGCTTCCAACGGTTCCAGCGGCTGAGAGACGATGACATAACTCTTCTGGCTTTCATCTACGGGATAGACATAACTAATGAAACGCATATGGTCGTCCCGGCCATCGATATAGATTTCATTGGTTTCATTGCGGCTCAAGGTTTCACCATTGAACAGCTTGCGCATAATGGTAACATGCCGTGGTTCTTTCATCGGCGACTCATCCCCATCAGGATTGAGCCTTTGCAGTCCTGGGGCAGTAAATACCTGCTGTCCCTCAAACGACGGCTTTCCCAGTACGGCTTTCCGGTTCGGCATGGACGAATAGACGAGATGCTGATTGTCCACGATATAAATGACAGAACTGTTCTGCTGACTCAGGCGGTCAAACTGTTCCGCCTTATCCGTTCCTGCTTCCCGGTACATACGGCCAATGTCCTTGGACATAGAGATAAGTGTATCTTTTCTGTACTCCAGATAAAAGGTTTTAAAACCTATGCCGATAGCCAGCATGAGCAGCAGAGCCGATATGATCGTAAAGGCAGCAAGGAGAAAGCACGTTTTTTTACGCAGTGATATTTTCATCATTTCGACGCTTCGTAACGGTACCCGTAACCACGCACAGTTTTAATTACATATCCTTTATCACCCAGTTTGATGCGCAGTCTGTTAATATGCGTATCGACAGTGCGCAGGTCGCCGTAATATTCGTAATTCCATACTTTATTGAGAATCTGGCGGCGGCTCAGGGCCTTGCCGGCATTGGTCATGAGATAGTTGAGCAGTTTATATTCCGTCGGGCTGAGATCGACATTTTTGCCGTCAATGACGACCTGGCGGGCATCGCGGTCGATAGATACGCCTTCTGCCGCAGCCTGGGGCTGTTCTTCTTCAGCCTGTACACGGCGCAGCAAGGCTTTTATTTTGGCTACGAGTATTTTCGGGCTGAACGGCTTGGTGATATATTCATCGACACCCAGATCATAGGCAAAGAGCTGGTCAATCTCTTCTCCTTTGGCGGTGAGCATCATAATCGGTACCGTCGATTCCCGGCGTATTTCACGGCAGACCGTCCATCCGTCATAGCCGGGCATCATGACATCGAGAAGAATCAGATCCGGATGTTCTGACCGATACTTTTCCAATGCTTCTTTTCCGTCACCAGCCTCTACGATTTCATAACCTTCTGGTTTTAAAAAATCAATGACCAGCTGCCTCATCAATTGTTCATCATCGGCAATCAGTATCTTTTCCATAATCTTCTCCTATTCTGTTTTTATAATCTGCCAACGTTCCGGCAGTTTTAAAAGCAACTGCTGGATATCTTCCCCGCCAATCGACAGATGCGGTGCGATTTCCTGCAGTGGCACGAGGACAAAAGCCCGCTGTGTCAGGTAGGGATGGGGCAAAGTCAGTTCTGCCGTCCGGCAGGTCACATCAGGGCTGTACACGAGATCGATGTCTATGGTACGGGCTCCCCATTTTCCGTGACGTACCCGGCCCAGCTTCGTTTCTATCGACTGGCAGTCCCGGAGAAATTCCACGATAGGGAGCGACGTTTCCACCAGCGCAGCCGCATTGATGAACGGCGGCTGGTCTTCCTTTCCCCATGGCGGCGTTTCATAAAAGGATGATACAGCAGCCAGGTGCACTCCGTCAAGAGCGGAAATAGCATGAACTGCCTGCCGGAGCGTCTCTTTCCTCCTGCCCAGATTGGCTCCCAGGCTCAGATAGACCCGGATCACGACCGGCTCCGCCTGATGACAAAGGTCACATCGTCGAAATGACCATCAATAGGAGCCTGAGGTTTGTGCAATGTCACTTCCACCGCCTGTATCCTTTCATAGGTACGAAGGACCGTATCGGCTATGACAGCAGCCACTTTTTCAATGAGTTTATACGGTTTTCCTTCGACAATTTCCTGTACTGTCGTATAGACGGCACTATAATCCACCGTATCTCTGATGCTGTCACTTCGTACGGCATCGGTCGTATCCAGCTCCATGACCAGATCGACGGAAAAAGGCTGACCCTTTCTCGTCTCTTCCGGAAATACGCCGTGATAACCGTAAAAATGAAGTCCTTTTAATACAATTTTATCCATAGGAATCTCCTTATCCTCTTACTCTGGCCGAAGAGCATCGGCCATTTTACACATACGGGCTATAGGCCCGACGTCATGGATGCGGACGATGGCCGCCCCATCGAGCACACCGGCTACACAGGTAGCACCGGTCCCTTCTATGCGCTCTGCCACGGGAAGATCCAGCACTTTGCCAATGAACCCTTTGCGGCTCGTACCGAGAAGCAGCGGGTATGGCAGTTCTGTCAGTTCGCTGAGATGCTTCATGACATATAGATTCTGTTCAAAAGTCTTGCCGAATCCAATGCCTGGATCGGTAATGATGTTGTCGCGGCTGACGCCGGCAGCATCGGCAATGGCCACAGACCGGGCAAAAAAGGCCTTCATATCGGCCATGATGTCGCCGTATTCCGTCCCATCCTGATTGTGCATGACAATGACCGGCACATCGAACTCAGCGGCTACAGCTGCCATCTCACCTGGTTCCGGGGCATACTGCAGCCCCCAGATGTCATTTATAATATGGGCACCACAGGACATGGCATAATGGGCCGTTTCTGCCTTGTACGTATCGACCGATACGGGGACCGGACACTCTGATACGAGGCGGCGCAGGATGGGTTCCAGCCGCCCTATTTCTTCCTCTGCCGAAATAGGCGTAAATCCCGGACGCGATGATTCAGCCCCGATATCGATGATATCCGCGCCGGCTGCCACCATATCTTCCATATGGCGCAGAGCCTTGTCCACATCATTCCAGGTCCCGCCGTCAGAAAAGGAATCGGGCGTATAATTCAGTATGCCCATGATCAGTGTCTTTTCCCCGACGGTCAGCGTCTTGCCGTCTTTCCAGTGATAGGTACGTCGTTGTCTCGTCATTCCTGTGCATCCCCCTCCATGAGCAGTTTCCAGGCCTGATGGCCCGCTTCGGTGCCATCGGCCAGACATCCCAGACCGGCCTGGGTAATAATATCCGAATCGCCGCCCAGATGATTGCGCATAGAAAGGCATAAGTGGGTCCCTCTGACAATGACCAGAGCTCCCCGCGCTCCCAGGCCGTCCTGCACGGCTTTGCAGATTTCATAAGTAAACCGTTCCTGAAGCTGTGGTCTGCGTGCCAGCACATCTACGACTTCGGCAAAATGGCCGAACCCGGCAATCCTGCCTTCTGCAGGGTAGTATGCGATGTGGACAGTACCGAAAAACGGCAGCAGGTGATGTTCACACATAGAATAAAAGCGGATATTCCGTACGGCAACCAGTCCGTCCGACTGGGTAGGTATCAATTCACCCCAGCAGTCTTCTGGGTCCTCCCTGAGACCGGAGAAAAAATGAGAAAAGGCCATAGCCACACGGTACGGTGTTTTTTCCATGCCAAGCTGTTTCAGGTCCAGTCCCAGGGCCTGCAGGAATTCTCCTGCAGCCTGTACGGCTTTTTCATTTACTTCAGCCTGATTTGGCATGTGTTTAGAAAAATCAGTCATGGATATACTTCCTTACATTGTAATATAATACGTCGCAATAAAAATGAGGCCGCCGACAATGATCATGAACGGACTGGCATACTGCTGCAGCGTTGTCTGTTCGTGATACAGATAGATCTCTTCCGGTTTCTGCGGATTATAGCGCAAATCCACCGTATCGCCAGCTTCAAAGCTCCATTCACTATTGCCGAAGGTATAGCGCGCTGTATACTGTTGTTCTCCTGCCTGAAAGCGGATAACAGGATAATACATATCGCCGCTCTTGTTTTTCTGTACGTCAAACTGCACCACTATGCCCGTAGCCGGGACCGTACAATGTCTCGTCAGGGCACGCAGCCGCCAGCCATGCCAGGTGCCGATACCGATGAACAGCACGCCAAGGACAGCCGGTACATAATAAAAAATACTCATTGCGCCATGTCTCCTTTTAAGAGGAACCGCTTCCTCTTTTTTCATCTGTCTCTACATGTGTCTTAAAATATGATACAATAAAAAGCTGAAAGTATCTAGTGCAAACTTATATTGAATGAGGTGCAAGATGTCAAAACGTTTTATTCGCTCCATTAATTATATGCGCGGCCTTTGTATGCTCGGGGTCATTGGTATTCATGTCGGCTCTGTAGCCCTTCTCAATCCCTCTCCCAATCTGGGACTAGTGGCCGTGCTGGAAATCCTGTCCCGGTTTTCCGTCCCGGCTTTCTTTTTCCTGTCTGCCTTCGGCATGTTCCTCAGCCAGCCGCTGAATCAGCCATTTGTATATAAAGATTATCTGAAGCGCCGTCTGCGTACCGTCCTGATCCCTTACCTTTCCTGGTCCGTATTTTATATGCTGTACGTTTCGGTCATCGGTCATAATTTCACCTTATTCCATCCCGGGCAGTTCATCCGCACTCTCTGGTACGGTCTGGCCATGTATCACATCTATTTTCTCGTCATTCTCCTATGGTTCTATTTTCTCATGCCTCTCTGGCGTTCCCTATTGCGCTGGATGGACAAAAAACCGGCTCTGTCCTTTACGGTTCTCTTTTTTGCCAACATGATATTCAACTTTTATTCCAGCTATATCTGGAATTTTCATTTCACCAGCCCGGTTTTGCAGGACGCTTTCACATACCGCCTGAACTATGTCGTCCTTCATTATCTGTTCATCTTCCTGTTCGGCGCGTTTACAGCAGAACATTTCTCCGCCGTCTGCAACTGGCTCAAATGTCATGGACTTATGGTCAATCTCTTCCAGGGCCTTGCCACAGCAGGCATGCTCGCCGCTTATTATGGCATCATGTACTATAAAGGCTACGATGCCCTGTCTGCAGTATTCACCATTCATCAGCTCAGCCCTGTCGGTATGATCTATACCCTGTCTACGATGCTGTTCTGCCTGTACTGGTGGCAATGCCGCCCTGTACCGCATGTCGTAGACAAAGTCTTTTCTCTCCTTGGGGACTATTCCTATCCCATCTACCTGGTCCATCCCCTGTTTCTGGGACTGCTCACCCGGCTGGCCGGTCATTACCATATCTTCCTGCGCAGCCTCTATATCATCGCCATCTACTGCATAGTGACGCTCCTGGCCATCGCCTTTTCCATCATCGTCACTAAAGCTCCCCTGCCGCGGTGGCTGCGCATCTGCATTAAAGGGAAATAACTAAATGACATAGGGAATGCAAAAAGAGAAGCTGCCCGTTACGACAGCTTCCTTTTTGTTATTTATTGAGTTTTGCCAGTACTTTCTGCAACACTTCATCGGCCATGCGGGCCCGTGCTTTGATGACATTATTGCCAGTCTTGATGGATTCGGGATAAAAACTGCTCTTATACTTGCTCTTTTTCGTCTTTGTCACCATTTCCTTGAGCTGGATAGTCTGTTCATCCACGTTGTAGACATAGGTGCAGTAATCAGTGGAATCACCGGCCTTTTCTACCGTACGGAAGGTCAGGGTCTGCATGCCTGCAGGATAGGAAATTTTTGCTGTACTCATATCAATGGTCGTAAACTGATTGTACTGCCATACTTCTTCCTTGGCAAAAGCCGTAACAGACACAGCCAGGGATAAAACCAGGGCAGCCAGTATTTTTTTCATCTTCAAAAAGAACACCGCCTTTATGTTTTCTGTGAACTATTGTTTGTTCTATTATACCATATCTTTTCCGCCGTCTGTCAATGGCTGGAAAACTGGGACAAAACTGTAACCGGGAAATGACCGGTCAGCGGTTATCAATGGATTCCGGATAGAGGTCGTGATGAGACAGGCGCTGCCATGCCACTTGTTCCCACGGTGTGCCGGGCCGGCCGTAGTTGCAGTACGGGTCAATGCTGATACCGCCGCGGGGCAGGAATTTCCCCCATACTTCGATGTATTTCGGATCCATGGCGTGGATCAGGTCATCCATGATGATGTTGACACAGTCTTCATGGAAATCGCCATGATTGCGGAAACTGAACAGATAGAGTTTCAATGATTTGCTTTCTACCATGCGCTGGCCCGGTACATAGGAAATGTATATAGTGGCATAATCGGGCTGTCCCGTCATGGGGCAGAGGCTGGTGAATTCGGGACAATTGAATTTGACAAAATAGTCCCGGTCGGGATGTTTATTGACAAAAGTTTCCAACAGAGACGGATCGTAATCAAAGGTATAGGTCGTATGCTTATTTCCCAGAGAGGTGACTCCCTGTAATTCTTCTTTCGTGCGGCTCATGAATAATCTCCTTCCTACAAAAAAAGTGCAAGAGTGGGGCGCGAACTGAAAGTAGTACGCGCGACGGCTCTTACACTCTGTTTACCAGATGACTCTGCCGAGGACGTGATCGATGGGAACCGGTCCGATAAACCGGCTGTCGCTGCTGTGATTGCGGTTGTCGCCCATGCAGTAGACGTATCCTTCCGGCACCTGGATTTCCCCTTTCCGGCTGTATGTCATGGGTTCATTAATATACGGTTCATCCAGGGCCTCGCCGTTGCGCCAGACCTTTCCATCATGGAAAGCCAGTGTGTCACCGGGGCGGCCGATGACACGTTTGACCCAGACATTTTTCGTCTGGAAGCGGGAGCTGAACAGGGCCAGATAATTGTCCATCGGTTCGGCTACATCATCTTTCCACGTACGGGGATAGCCGACGCGGCTGTCGATGATGACGATATCGCCGTAATCTGGCACATCGCCCATGATATGGCCCATTTTGGAAATGATCAGATATTCGCCATTGTGCAGGGTCGGTACCATGGATTCACCAGAAACCCGTGTGGGCTGCAAAAAGAATATATGGATGACCATGGCAATGGCCAGTGCTATAACAATGGCATAAAGCCATTCCAATATTTCATGCAATACTGTATTCACTATGTGTTCCTCCTTGCGTACTTATATATTGTAGCAAAGAGACCTTCATAAAGCAAGCAGTATTTGCCATGCCCTGTGATAGAAACAGGCGTCTTACAGCTGTTCCAGAAGCCATGGAATACGGCTTTCGCCGACGACGGAAATCCCCTCTTTCCGGAACAAAGCCGCCGTCACACCGTCGCCAGCGGTCAGGGTGCGCGTAAACGTACCATCGTAGATGCGGCCACTGCCGCAGGACGGGCTTTTTTCTTTGAGGACGGCCCAGCGGCAGCCGTAAAGCCGGGCCAGTCGCAGCGCTTCCCTGGCTCCCCGCTCATATTCGGCAGTCACATCGCGGCCGTCCCGGGTAAAGACGCCGCTTTCTGACCGTTCGGCTGCCGGACGCGGCGTGGCCAGTCCCCCGGCCTGCTCGGGACAGACCGGGATGAGTACCACATCCTCCCGGCTGTGCAAAGCGGCTATTTCCGGATAGTTCCGGCACTGCCCGTCATAGCGGCATGACTGTCCCAGCAGGCAGGCGCTGATGATGATATAATGCATAAAAGGCATCTCCTTTCACGTTATGAAAGACATATTTATATAATAAATTTCTTATATAAAAATTAAATTTTGTATCGCAACATTGTTTTTAGCAGATAAATGACTCATAATAACCTGTAAACTGCCTTGTTTACAGTATTTTATCTTCTCTGCTCCCCATTTTCTCAAAGGAAAGAATTATTAAAACTAGATTAAATTTCATATTGTGAAATTGAAAAAGTCATTTCCAGATACTATAATTGGAGCCGCAACAGAAAGTATCTGTGTTTTTAAGAGAGGGGATCATCCAATGAAAACGAAACAGCGCAATACAGCTGATCTGTTAGTCGAATGTCTGGAAGAAGAAGGCGTTCATTATATTTTTGGCATTCCCGGCGAAGAAAACCTGGCCATCATGGAAGCGCTGAAAGATTCAAAAATAGAATTCATCACGGTCCGTCATGAACAGGGTGCCGCCTTCATGGCTGACGTGTACGGCAGACTGACGGGAAAAGCCGGTGTCTGCATGGCGACTCTCGGACCAGGGGCGACGAACCTCATCACCGGCGTCGCCGATGCCGACTGCGATGGGGCACCCCTTGTAGCTATTTCCGGCCAGGTCGGCACGGACAAGATGCATATCACGGCCCACCAGTATCTGGATCTTCGTTCCATGTTCGAACCAATCACGCGCCGCGCCTATACAGTCGTTCGTCCCGATACGATGTCGGAAATCACGCGGCTTGCTTTCAAATACGCTGAACGGGAAAAGCCCGGTGCTACCTTCATCGACCTGCCAGTCAATATCAGCAAAATGCCTGTCGGTGACGACGAAAAACCGCTGCAGCGCAAGACCATCCAGCCGGAAACGGCCCTGGAAGCGCAGATTGAAGCTGCAGCATCCATGATTTCCTACGCCAAAAACCCGGTCATTCTCGCCGGCAGCAGCGTCATCCGCAGCCATGCCACGGAAATGCTCACCAAATTTGCAGAAAAGCTGAAACTGCCGGTTATCAATACCATGATGGCCAAAGGTGCCATTCCCTTTGACAATCCCTACTCTATGTGGACCGTCGGCATCCCCATGGACGATTACCAGACGAAAATGCTGGAAAAAGCCAGCCTGGTCATCGCCATCGGCTACGACATCATCGAATACGCCCCGGCTAAATGGCACATGTCCAACGCCGATATCATCCATATCGATACCATGCCTGCCGACATCAACAAAAATTACCAGCCTGAAGTGGAAGTGGTCGGCAACATTCCCGATGCACTGGAACGGATCATGGACAAGGCAGCCCGCCTGCAGGAACCGGTACCGTTCCTCAATCTGCGGAAACGGATGGTTGAAGAACACGAAAGCTATGCCCAGGACCTTTCCTACCCCGTCAAGCCACAAAAAGCGCTCATCGACTGCCGCCGCGTCATGGACAAGGACGATATTGTCATCTCCGACGTAGGGGCCAATAAAGTCTGGATTGCCCGCCATTATAACTGCTATAAGCCCAATACGTGCATCATCTCCAACGGGTTCGCCACTATGGGTCTTGCCGTCCCCGGCGCCATTGCCGCCAAATTAGTCCATCCAGACAGAAAGGTACTGGCCATCACCGGTGATGCCGGGTTCATGATGAACTGCCAGGAATTTGAAACGGCCCACCGTCTGGGAACAAATTTCGTCACGCTCATCTTCAACGACCGTAGCTACGGCCTGATCAAATGGAAGCAGGACATGCAATACGGCCATCACGAATACGTCGATTTCACCAATCCCGATTTCGTAAAATTTGCCGAAAGCATGGGGGCTGCCGGCTACCGCATCGAAAAGACGGAAGACTTGCTGCCGACGCTGATCAAAGCATTCAAACAGGATAAACCGGTCATCATCGACTGCCCCGTTGATTATAGTGAAAACATGAAACTGACTCATCATCTGGAAGAATTGATGAAAGAACTCTGAGAAAAAGCTTCTTATAAAAAAATGCCGCTATGAACGCGGCATTTTTTTTGCATTTTCCAGCATGGCCAGCAATGTATCGGGCAGATTTTCGTCCTGTCCGCTGTGTCCGAAAATAACGGCGATTTCAATGGAACTGCCGTGCTGCCATGCCAGAGCATAGACAGACTCTGCAAAATAAGACTGGTTGACGAGCAGCCTGTGCCGCAGCCGGCTTTCATAGAACATCGTACCCCGTACTTTCCGTGCCGTAAAGGGCTGTACCAGCTCCCATTCTGCCGGAAGGGACGTGCGCAGACGGTTATTGGCATGACTGGCCAGTGTCTGCGCAGATGGACGGCTGCCTATATCGCGGAGATAGGAATTGACCTGCTGTCTGCCATCTATAGCTGCTTCCACCTGCCATATATCAAGACTGTAACGCAGCATGTATCCGTATTGGAAATTGGCATCATCCTTTTCCACAATCTGCCAGCACACAGGTTCGGCCGGATAGATTTCCTCCATCATTCGTACGACATCATTGCCATAGGACCGGGCCGTCAGAAACGGCTGTGTACCTTCCTCCATAATGATATCCGGCGGTACGGTCACGATTCCCCAATTATCAAAGCGCGTTTCCACGCCTTTATCTTTGTCCTTTGCCATAACAGGCAGGCTCAGGCAGATAAGAGCCAGAGCCAGAATACACCATTTACCCTTCACGAGCTACCCTTCTTTCTGATATTGCTTATACGTATAGTCCATTTTACCGTATTTTTTTCATAAAGTCCAATGACCTGGCCCGTCCTATCTATTTTGTGTACAATATGATACAATAAAATAAAAAAGAATTGTGAGGGAAAACATGATGGATTTCACACTTACCCTGCAGTCCTCTGCAGAAACAACAGAAAAAGTCACGGAACAGAATACGGCTATCCGCTATGCCAGCGGTACAGCCCCTGTATATGCCACGCCTGCCCTGGTAGGACTCATGGAACACGCCGCCGTCCTGGCCGGTGATTCCCAGCTGCCCGAAGGATACAGCACTGTCGGCATCTCCATGAATGTCAAACACCTGTCGGCTACACCTATCGGCCTTACAGTCCGGGCCAAAGCCGTCCTCACAGAGCAGGACAGACGGAAACTGACCTTTACCATCCAGGCCTGGGATGACGCAGGTCTCGTCGGGGAAGCCGTCCATGAACGGTTCATCATCGAATCGGCACCCTTTGTCGCCAAGGCAGAAAGTAAACTGAAAAAATAATTCCGTAAAAAAAGAACCCCTCAGGAACGGATCATCGTTCCTGAGGGGTTCTTCTCTATCTGCATCCCATGCCATATCTACCCTTTGCCTTTATCCATTTCATGTTGCAGATGGACCAGATCCTGCAGGGTAATATGATCGACAACATCATTGATTGCCGTAGACAATTTCTTCCACACATACTCTACAGCGCACGGCGGCAGATCGGGGTTGGGTTCCGGGACAGGTGACAGATCACCTTCCATCAGACGTAGTATTTCACCTATAGTGTACTCTTCAGGCGACCGTGCCAACCGGTAGCCGCCAGCAGGACCGCGGGCACTGCATACCATACCGCCCCGTCCCAAACGTGTAACAATCTGTTCCAGATACTTCTCGGAAAGATGCTGGTGATCCGCTATTCCTTTTATGGAAATATAGCGGGGCTCCTGTTCGCGCATAGCCAGTTCCAGCATCAGACGTAATGCATAACGACCACGGGTAGATATTTTCATGGAGATTACCTCTTCTCACTACTGGGTAATAACGGCTAAGATATCTCCTGTCTTAACGTTATCACCGACCTGGACACGGATTTCATGAAGGGTCCCGTCAGCTGTGGCAGTAATATCGTTCTGCATTTTCATCGCTTCCAGTACGACCAGTACGTCACCGCGTTTGACAGCCGCACCGCTTTCTGCCTTGACTGCGGAAATCTTGCCCGGCATAGGAGCTTTTACCGTGATGGCTCCTTCCGGAACCGGGCCTTTGGGAACAACAGGTGCTGCCGGAGCTGGCTGGGCTGCCGGTGCCTTCTGTACAGGCTGCGCGGCTGGAGACGGTGCCGGAGCCGGGGCAGGAGACGCCGGTGCAGATGGTTTTTGAGGGGCGCCAACTTCTTCTACTTCTACTTCATAGGTCTTGCCATTGACAGTTACGTTAAATTTTTTCATTATACTAATTCCTCCTGGAGTCCAATTTCTCTTATCTCATACCAGCCAGACGGCCTGCCATGACCCAGCCATGATTCTGATGGGTCCTGGCTGTATCCCGCCGTATCGACCGGATGGCTGCCGGGTTGTAACCACAGGCGGCAACGGCAGCCATGATGACGGCTACGACTTCAGGCGGTATTTCACTATCCGATGGGATATCTTTTGTATCTTCTGCTTCTTCCCCAGCAGGCTGCAGTGGTTTTTCTGCCGTATTTTCCGGCACTTCCCCTACAGCCGGTTCCGCTGGTTCAGCAGTCGCCGCAGCTGCTGTCCCTTGGGCAGCCGGAACCGCAGCTATCTTTTCTTCTGATGCGTTCAGCCGTACCAGAAGGCCATCCCGTTCCTTCTTCAATGCTTCTACGTCAGAAGCCAGGGCTTTTATCTTGCTGTTTAAAATATACCAGCCGAGCAGGAGCAGCACAGCCAGGGCAATCAGGGCCGCTAATACGAGTTCCATCGAAATGGCTGATGTTTCTTCCATGACCTGATTCCCCCTTATAACGGAATATTACCGTGTTTCTTCTGCGGCCGGTCTTCCCGCTTGCTGTAGAGCATAGCCAGGGCATTGATGATGCGCGGACGCGTTTCTTTTGGATCGATGACGCAATCGACGTAGCCGTGTTCCGCCGCTTTGTACGGTGTCAGGAATTCCTTGATGTATTCCTGCTTTTTGGCTTCTTTATCGGGATCGCGTTTGAAAATGATATCAGCCGCCCCATCGGGTCCCATGACGGCTATTTCCGCTGTCGGCCAGGCAAATACCATGTCGGCACCAAGCTGGCGGCAGCACATGCCGATGTAAGCACCACCGTAGGCTTTGCGCGTGACGACTGTCACTTTGGGAACCGTCGCTTCGCAGTATGCATAGAGCAGTTTGGCCCCGTGGCGTATAATGCCGCCGTGTTCCTGATTGATGCCAGGAAGGAATCCCGGCACGTCCACGAAGGTAACGACTGGGATATTGAAGGCATCGCAGAAACGGATGAAGCGGGCAGCCTTGTCGGACGCGTTGATGTCGAGGCAGCCGGCCAGGAATTTTGGCTGGTTGGCAATGATACCTACGCTCTGGCCGTCGAAACGGGCAAAGCAGGTAATCATGTTCATGGCATAGTTTTCCAGTACCTGATAAATCTCCCCGTTATCGACGCAGGATTTGATGACATCGACCATGTCGTAGGCTACGTTGTCGCTGTCGGGAATGATGGAATCGAGGGATTCATCCATCCGTCCGGGATCATCGGACGAATCATACACGGGAGCTTCTTCCATATTATTGCTGGGCAGGAAATCGAGCAGGTATTTGATCTGCTGGATGCAGTCCGTTTCGTTTTCGCAGGCAAAATGCGCTACGCCGGAAATGGTATTGTGCGCTACGGCACCACCCAGGTCCTCTGCCGTCACTTCTTCCATGGTAACCGATTTGATGACCTTCGGTCCCGTAATAAACATATTGCTTGTATTCTTGACCATGTAGATGAAATCGGTCAGGGCCGGACTGTAGACAGCACCACCGGCACAGGGTCCCATGATGACAGAAATCTGGGGAATGACGCCGGATGCCTTGGTATTATTCATAAAGATGCGGCCAAATCCGGAAAGAGCATCGACCCCTTCCTGTATACGGGCACCGCCGGAATCATTGATTCCGACAATAGGAGCCCCCATTTTGAGTGCCATTTCCTGTACCTGGCAGATCTTGTGGGCATGCATTTCCCCGAGAGAGCCACCTTCGACGGTAAAATCTTCTGCATAGGCAAAGACGAGGCGGCCATTGACATTGCCGTATCCCGTAACGACGCCGTCGCCGGGGATTTCCTTCTTTTCCATACCAAAATTGGTGCAGCGGTGATGGATAAACTGGCTGATTTCGGTAAAACTGCCTTCGTCAAAAAGCATATGCAGCCGTTCCCTGGCTGTCATCTTCCCTTTTTCATGCTGTTTATCAATTTTTTGCTGGCCGCCGCCCATTTCTATCGTATCAAGCTTCTGATGCAGGAGCTCAATCTTTTCCTGAACTGTTGCCATAATGCACCTCCAATACACTTTATCGCATAGTTATTATATTTTATCATATTTCCCATGTTTTTACTACGGTTATTCTCTATTTATTATAATACGAATCCACTAATCATTCCACAAAAATTTGTAAATACGTACACCATGTCATCATAAAGAAAACAAAGTACCGCGACAGCTGGCATACAATGCCAACTGCCGCGGCAGAAAACGGACTCAACATATAGAAACTTGAATATAAACAAAGCCCCTTCAGTCAGCCTGGCTGACAGCTTCTCCTCATGGGGACGCCACTTTCCCTGCAAACCATCCTTTCCTACTGATGGAGGAAGAAGGCTTTTCCTGCTTCTGTTTCACACGTGAGGTCACAGTCGGGAGACAGGGTATGACCATCAAGAACGTAGACGACGGCACGGCACCAGTCGCGGATCATCGCTTCTGAGAAATGCAGGAGGTAGGCCACGTCCACAATATAATCCAGCTGGTCATTATAAATGCGGTCATCGATGGCGGCCAGCATGAAGAACCAGAAAATTATATCGTAATGAGAATACGACCCATTTACATGTGCACAGCCAGAAGAAAGTTTATTGGGATTATCCCTACACCATGTTTGATCTAAAATTACACTACTAATAGATGAATCACTTCTAAAATCGCTACGTGAAAATAAAGACGCCCCTATGAGTACACTGATATAAGGATTATCAGTATACGAATTCATCCAATCAGGCCGCATGAGTACACATGCCACTTCTCCACTATCACGGCTTTTCCACAAATACTGCTGCAATCGTTCCATTATAGCTCTGAATTTTACAATTTTTGCTTGCGTTACTTCTGCGTTCTGTTCGTTATCTGCCATGGGTATTCTCTCCTTTATCTTGTCTATATTTATATCTATTTTGTCTCATAGCCAGGATAGCTGATTTCCTGTATCTTCTGTTCTGCACTCCTTATAACCGGTCGAGGAAACGCTGGAAAGCTCCTTCTTCTCTGCAGGACCGGGCTGCCGATACGAGAGGGCGTGTCGAGACGTCGATATCAAAGGTCGCATGTCCCAGTTCTTCCCGGGCCGTATCCAGCAGGCTGTGTGTCGAGATGTCGATATCAAAAGTCGCCCGTCCCAGTTCTTCCCGGGCCATATCCAGCAGGCTGTGTGTGGAAACGTCGATATCAAAAGTCGCCCGTCCCAGTTCTTCCCGGGCTGCATTCAGCAGGCTGTGTGTCGAGACATCGATATCAAAGGTCGCATGTCCCAGTTCTGCCTGAACCGTGTCCAGCAGTTGCCTCGTCGCTATGTCGATATCGAACACGGCTGTTCCCAGTATATGCTGAGCTTCTTCGTACAGAACCGCCGTTTTCTGTTGCTGTTCGTCACTCAGCTGGCTTTGAAAGGCCCCGGATACGACGTACGGCTTGTCCTGTTTATTATTCTGCCGTACCGGTTCCGGTGGTTCTTCCGGCGTTCTTAACGGTTCCGGCAGGTCAGCCTGTTCAAAGACAATCCCCTTTTCTTCCAGTTCGTCTGGCGATGCAACGTCGATCTGGATGCGGGGTCTGCCAAGAATGCCGATATAGGTCCGCTGCACCACATCAGATGGCACAGTAAATTCCTCACCGCAAAGGTATATGACCGGTACGCCGTCACCGATGAGTTCATCCAGATCTTCCTGGGTGAAAGCTGTCATTTCCCCGTGCTGCCAGATGGATTCGTCGGCCGTCATCTGCCGCAGCAACGCTTCTTTTTCCTGCCGCCGCTGCATCCGTGTCACATCTACGGTCGTTTCCTTCGCTTCCCAGGCGACGCCTAGGAGATGGCACAACTGCTGTTCCAGATCCGGGCTTTCCGCCGGCAGGGACTCTACGGACGCGGCCAATTCATCAAAATACCGGTCCCGCAGCCATTCTGCCAGTTTGCCGTCGAGAAAATATCCCAGTACATGGGGCCAGTCGAAATGGTCCCGCAAATCTTCCAATGTCCGCACTTTGGCCCCGTCGGCCATAGTGAGGGCATATTTTATTTTTTTTACCATAGGTACACTCCTGCATCAGAAAAAACTGAAAATGCTCTTAAGACCATTCTTGATTCCTCTGCCAATCGACTTTGCCCCGGAATACAGAGCATGGCCCACGCTTTTGGCGACGTGGACAGCCGTTTTGGCAACGGTTTTGACGCCGCTGTACACGGCTTTTCCCACAGTAGAACCAGCCAGACAACCGGTCAGGCCACCTACGATGCCACCTACGACGGCACCGACGCCGGTCCCGATGACGGGAATCCACGAAAGCATGGCGGCTCCTGTAATAGCGCCTTCAACCATACCGATACTGCCGGCGATATATCCGCCAACGGTCGATACGGTAACGCGGCCCATGGCGTCGATAGCCTCCATGGCCGTCAGTTCGCCCTTTGCGGCACGGTAGCAGATTTTTACCTGCTCGATGCCGGCCCAGGCCAGGGGCGTCAGGACCGCGACCGGCGTTCCTCTGGCGAGTATGGGAATGAGATTCTTTTCCACACCGACTTTGAGAGCCCCGGCGGCAGCCGCCTTAATTCCCGTATCGGCGCCGGTCGTGATAGCTGTGCGGACCACTTCTTCGCCGTCGATTTTTTCTCCCTTCAGCGCTTTTCCCGCCAGATGGAATCCCGTGGCCAGGGCCGCGCCGGAAATACCGGCCAGAGCCGCCTGTTTGCCGATATGCAGGGCCAGGGAACGGGTATTGAAGGAATTCCAGTTGTCCTGAGCCAGCCGGCGTCCACGCTGGACGCGTTCCTGCATAGCCTTGGCCTGTTCTTTGCCCAGTGGCCGGGACCGGACGCCATCAGGGCTTTCTATCGTATCGGATACGTGTTTCCCCGGCGAGACGCGCTGACGGACTTTACTTACCTGCCCTTTCGGTACCAGGGAGCGCTGCCCCCGGTAGTCGCCGTGCTCCAGATAGGACGCCGTGGCCTCAGCATTGCGTCCGAATTTCAGCTGATAGCGCCGTACCGGAGTCTGCACCTTCAGACGCGTATCGCGGATGACGACATCGACGGAGTTTTTTCCATAGGCCGTACCATCGGGCTGGAGTACATCCGCACGGTACGGGGAGTTTTCCAGTGCCGCCGTCCGGTTAAAGGAACTGACTTGCTGCTGTTCGGCAATGAATCCGTCGAGATTGGGGTTCATATTGACTGAGCCATTCTGTTTCATGATTACCTTGAGCATAGCCTGATTGTTATCGGCCAGTACATCGTCTATGCGCTGCAGATACTGGCCCATGGCTGTCACACCGACACCGACAGACGCCTTCTGAATTTCATCGGCGAGCCATGATTCCTTTGTCTGCCCCGCCGCACAGGCCTTATCCAGTGACGTTTTACGCACCTCAGCCTGTTCTATTTCGCGCACGATGTCCCGGCTCATAGCGGCTATGTCATCCTTACTGTACGATGGAAGTTCTTTGCCCAGTGTTTCCGTCAGCCACTCCTCGGTACTCACGGCCGGATCCTTTGCCCCGTAGGAACGGAAGAACCGTTCCATGACTGGCCGCATCTGCCGTACCATGTCTTCGCCGCTCATCTGACGGGGCTGTTCTTTTTCTTCCATGGCCCTGCTCCTTTCTATGCCGAAGCATTTTTGAACTTACGCTGTTTATAGAGAGATTCCATCTTTTGCAGGGAATCCTTCATGATTTCTTTCAGAGAATGAGTCTGGCTGACCGCTTCCAGGATGCCGTCGGTAGTAATCGCATCTTCTCCTTTGGCAAAGGCTGCTTCGATGCTGTCCTTGACGACGCCTTCGATATCAGCGCCGCTATAGCCATCTGTCCGGGCCGCCAGCCGGTCCAGGTCGATGCCTTCCAGATCATCGGGCCGCCGTTTCCCGATGTGGATGGAAAAGATTTTTTTCCGTTCTTCCTTATTGGGCAGGGCCACATAGAAGATTTCATCGAAACGGCCTTTCCGCAGCAGTTCCGGCGGCATACTGGCGATATTATTGGCTGTAGCCACGACGAAGGCCTGACTGTCTTTTTCCTGCAGCCACGTAAGGAACGTCCCGAACAGACGGGTTGTCACGTCTGCTGCGCCGCCGCTGCCACCGACTCCGGCAAAGGCTTTTTCAAGTTCATCGATCCATAGTACACACGGCGCAATGGCTTCGGCCAGGCCAATGGCCTTGCGCATATTGGCTTCCGATTCACCGACGTATTTGCCCATGAGGCGGCCCATATCGAGGCGCAGCAAGGGAACGCCAAAGAGTTTGGCCGCCGCCTTGGCATTGAGAGATTTGCCGCATCCGGGCATGCCGGCAATGAGGACGCCTTTTGGCATATCGACACCAAAGGCAGCAGCGGCCTCCATATTGCGGAAAATCTTTTCCTTTCTCTGGAGCCATTGTTTCAGGCTTTCCAGTCCACCGATATCATCCATGCCTTCTTTGAGGGGAATCATTTCCAATATGCCCGATTTCTGTACGACCTGCTTTTTCTGCTCCAATATGAGCGATAAATCGGACCGGGTGATTTCCCCGTCATCAGACAGGGCCAGTGCCAGGATGGTATTGATTTCATACTCCGAAAGGCCTTTAAACATCTGTGCCAGTTCGCGGATGAACTCCGGCAGCATGTCCACTTCCTGATCGTGACAGAATTGTTCAATCACACCACGGATGTCCGACACGGTCAGGTATTCGTCGTGGAGGATGGTCAGAAACGGATCCAGCTCGCCGGGAATGCAGACCTCAGAAGACACGATGACTATATTGAAATCGGGCAGAGAGCCATTGCTGATCCGCCGGGCCAGGTATTTCAGCAGTTCGATGACGGTCATCTGATCCTTGAAAAGGGGGACGTCTTTGAGGACCAGGACAGACCGCTGCAGGGACAAAGGGTCATCGATAAGTGTCCGCAGAATATCTTCTAGTGGCGCCTCAGCTTGCATGAGCACCTGATTTTCAAAATAGCCGCGCACATTCCATTCCTCTATTTTCCGGCCGCCGGCGACGGACCGGATGAGTGCATCGGCTTTATCTTCTTCATACGTGTTGAGGTAAATGATGGGAAATCCTGCATCCATATAGCGGATGAATTGTTCTTTTATATGCTTCATTTCGGGCAATCCTCCTTAATATCTGTATACGCGTTTTGTATTCGCTGCAACGTCTGGATAAAGGCCTGCCGTAACGGTTCCGGCCCGATGATGACGATGGCATCGCCCTGCATGAGGAGCCAGCGGAAAAAGCCGGAGATGCTCACGGTCACTTCCACCAGCACGGTATCTTCCTCCCAGGAAAGCACCGTGTGGGCGGGGATTTTATCGAACAAAGCTTCTACCGCGCTGTTCTTACAGCGCAGGGTCAGGCGTACAGGTTTTCCGCCGAACATAAAGGGCGTCGTCGAGCGCAGGCGGCGGAGAGAAAACGCGTCTTCCTCCGGCAAATGACTTCCCCCGTGAATAACATCGAAGGAACGGATGCGGTCGAGTCGGAAAAATGCCGGTCCCGTATGAGCCGTCCCTTCTACAACGGCGATAAGATAAAAATATCCATCGGAAACGACGACCGACAGGGGAAACACGACATGAGACGTCCGCATGTCGTCGCCGCGGCTGTAATGAAGGCGGATTTTCCTGTGGTCCCGGATGCATTGCTGCAGGTCCCACTGGGTCTTTATGATGGCCTGGTGATGGGCCGGTTCATGGTAGCCGTCCAGTTCTTCTTCCAGCAGCTGGGAAAATTCCGTCTCATCCCGGGGCGACAGCAATCCGCACAGAGCCTGTACCAGCCCTTCCATTTCATCGAGACGCAGTGCCCGGCTCCCGAGCAGGATTTTCAGGATGGTCAGCGCCTCCATGCTCTGCAACGGGCGATGCTGATAGTGGCTCAGGATATAGGACCCTTTCTGACGGTCCCAGAGCAGCACGGCCGGACGGCGGGCTTCGGAAAGGACAGCACGGATAGATTGCATGTCCCGTTCAATGGTCCGCTCTGTCGTATTAAATTCCAATGCCAGACTCGTCTTATTCAGCCATTCGTGTTTCAATAAACGGCAGAATACGAGAAGTATCCGTTCAGCTTTATCCATACAATCTCCTTTCGTCCCTATAGTATCATAAAATTACGACATATATTGTCGCTAAAATCATAAACAATCTGTAACATATAACGTTTTTGTACGTAAAAATCCCTCAGGACAGGCCATACTCCTGAGGGACTGACAGACTGAATATTATTTTTTATAATGTTCGTGCCACTGATGATGGAATGTGCCTTCCCGGTCGGTGCGCTGATAGGTGTGTGCCCCGAAGTAATCACGCAGAGCCTGTATCAGGTTGGCTCCGACGCGGGGACTGCGGTAAGCGTCGAGGTATTCCATAGCATTGGCAAAAGCCGGGATGGGAATGCCTTCCTGTACAGCCAGACATACAATCTGGCGCAGACTTTCTTCATTGGCATTGATCTTATCCAGGAAGAACTGGTCGAATATCAGGTTTTCCAGATCCCGATTTTTTTCATAGGCTTCGGTGATTTTATTGAGGAATTCAGCCTGAATGATGCAGCCGGCCCGGAAAATAGATGCGATACGGCCGTAGTCGAGATTCCAGTGGTACGTTTCCGATGCGCTGCGATAAAGAGAAAATCCCTGGGCGTAGGCCACGATTTTTCCCGTATACAGGCTGCGCCGTACGGCTTCGATGAATTTTTCTCCTTTGACAGGCTTATGTTCCGGTCCGGAAATGACCGTTTCTGCCATGTGCCGCTGAGGCAGGTTGGACATGACACGGGCATTGCAGGCGGCGGTAATCATAGAAATATCGACGCCCTGTTTCAGCGCTTCGATGCTGGTCCAGCGTCCTGTGCCCTTCTGTCCTGCCGCATCGACGATTTTATCGATGACCTGTCCGCCCGTTTCATCATCTTCAGCAAAAATATCGGCGGCGATGCCGATGAGGAAGCTGTGCAGTTCCCCCTGATTCCACTGATGGAAAATATCGGCGATTTCTCTGTTCGTATAACCGCCAACAGTTTTCAACAGCAGGTACGACTCGGCAATGAGCTGCATATCCGCATATTCGATGCCATTATGGACCATTTTGACATAGTGGCCGGCGCCGTCGCTGCCGATATAAGTGCAGCAGGGCTTGCCATCACTGGCCTTGGCTGCAATGGCTTCATAAATGGGCTGGATTTCCGGATACGTGTCTTTATTGCCGCCGGGCATGATGGACGGGCCGCGACGGGCACCGGTTTCTCCGCCCGATATGCCCATGCCATAGAAATGGATACCCTGCTTGTGGCAGTATTCATAGCGGCAGCGCGTATCCCCAAAATAAGAATTGCCCCCATCAATGAGGATATCCCCCTGGTCGAGGAGAGGGATGAGCTGGTCAATCATGCTGTCTACGGGCTTTCCTGCCATGATCATAAACATGATTTTACGGGGCCGTTTGAGGGACGATACGAAATCCTGCAGGCCGTAATAGGCGGTAATATGATTGTGGGGCCGTTCTTTGACAAATTTTTCCGTCAGATCCGGTGTATAGTTATAGACGCTGACCGTAAATCCATGATCTGCCATATTGAGGGCCAGATTGCTGCCCATGACAGCCATTCCGACAACGCCGATATCATGTAAATCCATTATGTATTCGCTCCTTTATCACTGACTTTGTTCCCGTCAGATTTTTTTCTGGTACTCCGTGATTTCTGCAAATTCATCTTGCAGCTTCAGATACAGCCGGGCAAAGATATTGTACAGTTCCTGGTATGTTGCCACGTTTTCTGCTATCGGTGTATACACTTTTTTCGCATGGACCAGATGGGCCGTATCGGCAATGCTGTCTAATCTGCCGCTGGCAATAAATCCCAGTGTCGCCGCGCCAAACGCCGCACCTTCGCTATTGTCGGGAAGAGTCAGTTTTTCGTTGAGCACGTCCGACAGGATCTGCAGCCAGAGGCGGGACTTGGTAAAGCTGCCACTGACCCGGATATCGCGGATATCGCCGAACTCCCGGAGGGCCAGCATGACACTGTTCAAGCTGTAACAGATACCTTCCATGACGGCCCGGATGATGTGGGAACGGCTATGATTGAGGGAAAAGCCAAAGAACATGCCACGCAGTTCCGAATTCCAGTAGGGTGCCCGTTCCCCTGTAAAACAGGGCAGGCAGATAAGACCGTCGGCACCGGCATCGACGTGTTCGGCCTTCATGGTCATGAGGTCATAGGGGTCGATATCCAGGTCTTCCAGTTTACTTCCGCCGTAATGGCAGATTTTGTCGCGTACCCAGCGCAGAATCATGCCGCCGTTATTGATGGCACCACCGGCAACCCACATATCATCGGTCAGATTATAACACCAGGTGCGCATCTGCGGATCTGTCTTCGGCTGTCTGGTCAACATGCGCAATGCACCGCTGGTGCCGATGGTCGCACTGAGCTGACCCGGCTGGACGGCACCAATGCCGACGTTGACCAGGACGCCATCGGTGGCACCGATGACGACGGGAAGACCTTCCGGCAGATGCATGGCTTCGGCGGCTTTGGGAGCCAGGGCGTGCATGTACGTCGTGGAAACGACAGGTGGCATATAGGACTTGTCAATGCCGGCATAAGAAAGGATTTCATCATCCCACCGGAGTGTCCGTTCGTTATACATACCACTGGTGCTGGCCGTCGATTTATCGATGACCCATTGGCCGGTCATGTGGTAAAAAATATAGTCCTTGATAGAGCCGACGTATTTCATCTGACGGAACAGATCCGGCTGATGGCGTTTGAGCCAGAGTACCTTGGCCAGTGGATAGCAGGCATGGATGGGGCAGCCCGTCCGTTCATAAAACGACTGGCACAGTGCCGGGTCTTTTTTCATATCGCGGACAATATCGGCACTGCGGCTGTCTGCCCAGGTCTGCATGTCCATGAGCGGTTCCAGATGTTCATCGAGCCCGGCAAAGCTGTGCATGACCGTACTCAGGGCAATCCCTGCCAGTTCTTTATTCTTATAGCGGAGCTGGGCTGCCGTTTTGCTGATGACTTCTTCTACCGATTCATATATCTGGAGCGGGCTTTCTTCGGCCCAGTCCGGGTGAGGCGTCAGGAGCGGATAAAAGGCTTCCGACGAACACACATTCGTCCCGTCTTCCGTATAAGCAATGGCCCGCACTCCCGTCGTTCCTACATCGACACCAATCCATACTTCCTGATTGGATGATTCCATACTCATAATTATCTTCTCCCCTTCCGTATATCACAGGGTTTCACTGATGGCCTGTCTCAGACCGTAAGGGCCCCTACAATATCGGTAATATGTCTGATACCTTCTTCTTCGCAATACTGAGCCATCCCCTCTGCGATTTCCTGTACCGCCCGGGGATTGACAAAATTGTACGCTCCTACGGCAACAGCGCTGGCTCCGGCCAGCATGAATTCGATGGCGTCCTGCCAGCAGGCAATACCCCCCAGACCAAGAATTGGAATCTGCACGGCCTTCGCCGTCTGCCATACCATGCGCAGAGCGATGGGCTTGACGGCCGGACCGGAAAGGCCGCCTGTAATATTCCCCAGCAGGGGGCGTCGTGAATGAATATCGATAGCCATACCCGTCAGCGTATTGATGAGAGATACGGCATCGGCACCGGCTGCTTCTACGGCTTTGGCCATGACCGTAATATCCGTCACGTTCGGTGATAATTTCACGATGACCGGCTTTTTCGTATGCGTTCTGACCTGTTCCGTTACGGCCGCCGCTGCCCTGGGATCCGTTCCGAATACGATGCCGCCTTCTTTGACATTGGGACAGGAAATATTGACTTCCAGCCCGGCTACGCCATCGACATCGAGTGCTTCGGCCAGCCTGCCGTATTCTTCAGCTGAACCGGCAGAAATATTGACGATAAGAGGCGCTCCCATATGCCTCGTTTTAGGAAGAATATCGCGTTTAAATACATCCAGTCCGGGATTTTCCAGACCGATACAATTGAGCATGCCCGATGGGGTTTCTGCAACCCGTACGCCGGGATTTCCTGCTCTCGGCAGTGGTGTGATTCCCTTGGAAATGACAGCGCCAATTTCACTGAGGTCGAGGAAATCACTGTATTCCACGCCGAATCCAAAGGTTCCCGAAGCTCCCATGACAGGCGTTTTCATAGGGATGCCGGCGAATGTTACGGCCAATCGATTTGTACTCATCAAAATACCTCCTTCGCCGGGAATACCGGTCCGTCTGCACACACCTTATGCCGCCTGCCATCGATTTTGCTGGCAAAGGTACAGCCGAGACAGACGCCGATACCGCAGGCCATGCGTTTTTCCATAGATACTTCACAGGAAATATCCGCCTTTGCCGCAGCCTCTGCTATGGTCTTCATCATCACCGTCGGCCCGCAGACGGAAATCCGGTCTATGGCATGGTCTTTAAAAATCGCAGGCAGGGCCTGTACGGCAAATCCCTGTATGCCCCGGGACCCATCATCGGTCGTCACATAGATATCTTCGGCATAGGGTTCAAAAAACCGTGTCCAGAACGTTTCTGCCGCGGTTTTTCCAGCCACGAGAACTACCGGATGATCCAGTTTTTTTGCCAGGAAAATAAGCGGTGCCAGCCCGACGCCACCGCCAGCCAGCAATGCCCTGCCCGGACTCGTCGTGAATACGCCATTCCCCAGAGGGCCTTCCACGTTCAATATATCGCCGGGATGCAGCCTGGCCAGTTCCTGCGTTCCCGTACCGACGATGCGGTAGATGATGGTAACCGTCCCCTGTGAAGATGCATCGACGATGCCGAAAGGACGGCGCAAAAACGTCGTACCGCCATCATAGTGTACGTTGACAAACTGCCCCGGCCGCGCATTCCGGGCAATCTGTGGTGCATGGAATTTCATCTGCCATACGGCAGGGATAATCGCTTCATTCTTTACTATTTCAGCCTGCTCCAGATAGTTCATAAGCAATGCCTCCTACAAAAAGTTTCCCTGGATTTCTCCTTTCCCTATTTTACCATAGATGCAAAAAAGATGGAAAAAAATAGTAACTGTCTTGTATGAAAAAAATACTGCGTTATCCCCCGGACCGTGTAAAAAGCGGCACCATCGGTGTCGAACTGCCTGGCATAACGACGCGTCTCGTAGATGAAAATGGTAGTGACGTATCCGATGGCTGCAAAGGACAGCTCCTGGTCCGCGGCGGAAACGTCATGCAGGGCTACTGGCACCGGCCGGAAGAAACGGCCCGGACGCTGGCCGGCGGCTGGCTCCATACCGGTGATATAACCGTCAGGGACAGCGACGGATATCTGCGCATCGTAGACCGCCTGAAAGAAATGATTATCAGCATGGGAGAAAACATTTATCCCCGGGAAATCGAAGAACTGCTCTACGAATACCCTCATATCAGAGAGGCTGCCGTCATCGGCGTTCCGGACAAGCTCCGGGGGCATGTCGGCTGCTGCTATTATACGGTAGAACCGGGCGCTGCCGTCGATAAGTGGGCTCTGAAAAAATATCTCCAACAGAACCTGGCCTTGTTTAAAGTTCCCCGTATCTATTATGAAATAGACGAAATGCCCCGCCTGGCCACGGGAAAAATTGCAAAAAAAGAATTGGAACGACGTTATGCCAGCAAACAATCTTAAGTTCTTACAATGTAAAACGCCCTGCATGAAGTATGTGTCATGCAGGGCGTTCCATATATCCATTATTTATTTTTTGCTTCTTTTTCCATATTCAGAGTGACTTCATCGCGCCAGATACCGAGACGGGCTACGCAGTCAGCAGCCGATTCGTCCCATTTTCCATCTTTGAGGCGCTGTTTGTAATCGTCCACCAGAATCTTGACTTTGCCGCTCAGAAGGAATACGACAATAAGGTTGCAGACGACGCACGTACCATAGAAGAAGTCGAAGGAAGACCACAGTGTCTTGGCAGCGCCAATGGCTCCGACAATGGCCCAGGCACAGCCGACAGCGTAATAAATCTTGATCCAGACGCCTTCCAAACCTAGTGAATTGAGGCAGATACCACCGTAATAAACATTGACGACGCATGTCGTAAAAGCAAAGAACGTAATGATGACCGAGACGAATACGGCACCGGCAGCCACACTGCCAAAAGCCGTGGAGAAACCGGCCGTCGTAAGAGCGGCGCCGGAAATACCCGTGTTCCAGAGGCCCGATGTCATGACGACCATAGCCGTCATGGTGCAGACGACGATGGTATCGAAGAATACTTCAAAAATCCCCCACAGGCCCTGTTTGACCGGATGATTGACCGATGCCGAGGAATGAGCCAGCGGTGCCGTACCGGTACCGGCTTCGTTGGAATAAATGCCACGGGCCAGGCCCCAGCGGACAGCCAGCATAACCGTGCTGCCAGCAAAGCCGCCTGTAGCAGCCGTGCCGGTAAAAGCATCTTCAAAAATCAGGGCAAATGCCTGAGGAATCATGCTGGCATTGACAATCATGACGAAAATAGCGCCGATGATGTAGATAACCGCCATGAATGGAACGACGAGATTGGCGAAATTGGAAATACTCTTGAGACCACCCAGAAGAACGGCTGCCATAAGGACGGCAACGGTAATGCCAACGACATACGGATTGACAGCAAAGGCTGTATTAATGGCATTGGAGATTTCTGCTGCCTGGATAGACGGAGCAAACATCATGCCTGCCGCCATGACGATAGCCCAGATGACGGACAGCCAGCGCCAGTTCTTGCCAAGGCCGTTCTTGACATACCAGGGGAAACCACCGTGCCAGACGCCGCTTACAGGGTCTTTTTCACGATAGGCCAGACCCAGAGTAACTTCCGAGAACTTAACAATCAGGCCCAGCATAGCAATAAACCACATCCAGAAGACAGCACCGGGACCGCCCGTTGCGATAGCGACGGAAACGCCGGCAATGTTGCCAACACCCAGTGTCGATGCCAGAGCCGTACAAGCTGCCTTGAACGGATTAATGTTGCCATCGCCGGAGCCCTTGTCAAAGATTTTACCAAAGGTATTCTTCATGACGTGGCCGAAAAAGGCGAACTGGAAAAAACCAAGACGGACCGATAAGAAGACAGCTACAAAGGACGTGCCGATGAGCAGCGGCCAGCCCCAGATAAAATCAGCAAAAGCCATCATTCCTTTTGCAATCAAACCAAAAAATTCCATACACATTGCCCCCTCATGCAATTATTGGAATTCTCGCCTGCACAAAATAATAAAACCTGAAAGCTTGAATCATACCGACCGAGAACTCCAGAGCTGCGATATGATGTCTTTCCATAACAGAATAAGAAAATTTCTTCAAAACAGATGGTATAAAGTATTCTTTGGATAATATAAAGAAGAAATTCTTTCTCTGTTATTAAGAAAATGAAATAACACACTTACTATAGCACATTATCTGCAGCTTTGTAAATATATTTTTAGCATACTAGAATAAAATAACTGAAAAATCATCTATTTTATCGTTAATATATTTCTTTTCAGCATATTGTATACAAAATACATTAAAAAATGAAGGAGAGTGTGCTGTTACCTGGTTTCAGGCATAAAAAAAAGCATCCAGAATAGTCTGAATGCAGTCAGGTCATTGGTGACCCAGTAGGGATTCGAACCCTAGACCCACAGCTTAGAAGGCTGTTGCTCTATCCAGCTGAGCTACTGAGTCTCAAAAAATGGAGCGGGTGATGGGAATCGAACCCACATAACCAGCTTGGAAGGCTGGCGCTCTACCACTGAGCTACACCCGCATCGGTCGGTAATGGTCGGAGCAGCAGGATTTGAACCTGCGACCCCCTGGTCCCAAGCCAGGTGCGCTACCAAACTGCGCTATGCCCCGCCAACAAAAAATATTATACAAGAAACGAGATGATTTGTCAACGTTTTTTTATAGCCATTGCCAACAAGTCATATTCCGAGTACAATAAAGATAATACGACTTAGGAGGTAATAATATATGCCTAGTGCAATGAGTATTCATTTTGAATCGGACCATCCCTTCATCGCCGTTCCCTTGGAATGTGAAACTATCGAAGATTTGCAGGACCGAATCGACGAAATCTTAAAGAAACCTTACGATATGATTGCCTTTGATGCCGGCTGTTTCAACGGGACCATCAATTTGTCCCAGCTCTGGAACGCCCTGCTGTTCATTGCCCGTGATGCTGAACAGCCGTCGGTCCTCTTCTCGTGCGATAAGAGCAAGCTGCCGGAAATGTACCAGACCGACAACGACTACGCGACGATTCTACGCTTTGCCATCCGTTCGGCCCTCATCGACGCCGTCAAAATCGAAGGCAGCCTCGACGAAGATGACATCGACGACATCGCCGGTCAGGCCGTCGACCTGGGCAGTGTCCCCATCATCGTCATCCGCGCCGACCAGGGCGCCAAAGCCGACGAACTCGTCCAGAAGATGGAAAGCCGCTGGGACCTGGAAGCCAAGACCTTTGAACTGGCTGTCCCCGTCCAGACGAAAGAAGATATCCAGGCCCTGGAAGATGCAGCTAAAGCCTTCCACGAAGCCCATCACGACGCAACGGTCATCCCACATCCTATCGGCAAAATCGCCAAAGAAGCCATGCTCCAGGGCCAGACCTTCGGCGCGCCCCTGCTCTATACGACAGACGGTGAAGAAACGGAAACCCTGCCGACCAGCACGGCCATCCATAAACTGCTCCATCCGGAAGAATAATATAAAAAAGAGCTTGTCGCACGACGACAAGCTCTTTTAAGTTGTTAGTGGCTAGCAGTTAGTTGTTAGTGGATGGCTTTAAATTTAAAGTTTTTCTCTGAAAACTACAAAATCTGTACTACAAACTATAAAGAGAAAGGGACATCGCATGATGGCATAGGCCTTCATGCGATGTCCCTTTTTAGCTGCAAACTATCTTTTACTGTAAATTCTTGGTCAACAGCTGGTTGACGACGCCGGGGTTGGCCCGGCCTTTTGTTTCTTTCATGATCTGGCCGACGAGGAAGCCGATGGCTTTCTTCTTGCCGGCTTTATAGTCGGCGACGGACTGCGGGTTGGCAGCGATGACTTTTTTGACCATGTCTTCCAGGGCACCTGTATCGGTGATCTGGACCAGACCCTGTTCTTTGACGACGACGTCGGCTGCTTTGCCGGACTTCCACATTTCCGGCAGGACTTTCTTGGCGATCTTGCCGGAGATGGTCCCTTTAGCGATGAGTTTCAAGAGGCCAGCCAGGTCAGCCGGTTTGACTGGCGAAGCGGAAATGTCGATGTTTTCTTCGTTCAGTTTCTTGGCGAATTCGCCGAGCATCCAGTTGGCTGCTTCTTTGGCATCGACGCCTTCTTTGACGACGGCTTCAAAGTAATCGGCTGTCTGTTTTTCCAGGGTCAGCAAGTTGGCGTCGTATTCGGATAAGCCCAATTCATCCTGGAAGCGCTGGCAGCGGGCATCGGGCATTTCCGGCAGTTCCTGGCGGACCTGTTCGATGTATTCTGGCGACACTTCGATAGGAATGAGGTCCGGTTCCGGGAAGTAACGGTAATCGCTGTCCCCTTCTTTGACGCGCTGGAGGATGGTAATGCCCTTGGCTTCATCCCAGCCGCGCGTAGCCTGCTGGATTGTACCGCCTTCGTCGAGGATCTGAGCCTGGCGGACGGCTTCGTATTCAATCCCCTTCTGGACGGCGCTGAAGGAGTTGATGTTCTTGATTTCCGTCTTGGTCCCCAATTTATCCGAACCGACGGGACGGACGGAGATATTGGCGTCACAGCGCATACTGCCTTCTTCGAGGCGGCAGTCGGAAACGCCGAGGTACTGCATGATGGAGCGCAGTTTTTCCAGATACGCTCTGGCTTCGGCACCGCTGCGCAGTTCCGGTTCGCCGACGATTTCCAGGAGCGGTACGCCCGTACGGTTATAGTCGACGCTGGTCGAATCAGAGTTGGCAATGCTGCCGCCGCTGTGGACGAGCTTGCCTGCGTCTTCTTCCATATGGATACGGGTCAAATGGATGCGGCGCTGTTTGCCGTCGACGTCGATATCGATGTAGCCACCTTTGCAAATCGGCAGGTCGAACTGGGACGTCTGGAAGTTCTTCGGCAAATCGGGATAGTAGTAGTTCTTGCGGTCGAATTTGCTGAACGGCAGGATGTCGCAATGCAGGGCCAGGCCGGCTTTGACGGCATAATGCAATACTTCTTTATTGAGTACGGGCAGGACGCCGGGCAGGCCTAAGCAGACCGGGCAGACGTGGGTATTCGGTTCGGCGCCGAATTCCGTGCTGCAGCCGCAGAAAATCTTGGTTTTCGTTTTTAATTCGACATGGACTTCCAAGCCGATAACGGATTCGTATTTCATTAAAGTTCAACCTCCCCCATGGGCGACGGCTTGCGAAGGTCCGTCCGATTCTGTTCAAACGTATAGGCCACGCGAAGCAGCGTTGCTTCGTCCAGGGCCTTGCCAATGAGCTGCATGCCGATGGGCAGGCCGTTCTTATAGCCGCAGGGAATGCTGAGGCCCGGCAGGCCGGCCAGGTTCAACGTGACCGTGCAGACGTCGCCGAGGTACATAGCCAGCGGATTGTCGCTGTTCTGGCCGATTTTGAAGGCCGTATCCGGTGCCGTCGGCGTGAGCAGGACGTCGCATTTCTTCAGGGCTTCGTCGTAGTCCTGTTTGATCAGAGTACGGACCTTCATGGCCCGCAGATAATAAGCGTCGTAATAGCCCGAGCTGAGGACGTAGGTCCCGAGGAGGATACGGCGTTTGACTTCGTCGCCAAAGCCTTTCGTACGGGTCTTGATGTACATGTCGACGATATCCTTGCCGTCGACGCGCATGCCAAAGCCGACGCCGTCATAACGGGCCAGGTTGGAGCTGGCTTCGGCCGGCGCGATGATATAGTAAGCAGCGATGCCGTATTTCATGTGGGGCATGCTGACCGGTACGATTTCAGCACCGAGTTTCTTATACGTTTCGATAGCGTCTTCCAGGGCCTTGCGGCAGTCAGCATCGAGGCCTTCACCGAAGAATTCTTCCGGGACGCCGATTTTCATACCCTTGACGTCATTGACCAGGGCCTGTTTGTAATCTTTTTCAGCCTGGGGAATGGACGTCGAGTCCTTGGCATCGTGACCGGCGATGGCATTGAGGACGATGGCGCAGTCAGCTACGTCGTTGGTGAAAGTACCGATTTGGTCCAGAGACGACGCAAAGGCGATGAGGCCATAACGGGAAATGAGGCCGTATGTCGGTTTGAGGCCGACGACACCGCAGTACGAAGCCGGCTGACGGACGGATCCGCCTGTATCCGAACCGAGGGCCCAGACCGTTTCGCCCGAAGCGACAGCGGCAGCCGAACCGCCGGACGAACCACCGGGGACGCAATCGAGGTTCCACGGGTTATGAGTCAGCTGGAAAGCCGAGTTTTCTGTCGAACTGCCCATGGCGAATTCGTCCATATTGGTCTTGCCCAGGCTGACATAATCAGCAGCCATCAATTTTTCGATGACCGTCGCATTGTACGGCGATTTGAAATTTTCCAGCATCTTCGATGCACACGTAGCCTTCTGACCTTTGATGCAGATGTTGTCCTTGATGGCACCGGGAATCCCGGCGAGGTCACTGATGGCTTCACCGGCTGCGATTTTGGCATCGACAGCGGCAGCCGCTTCCAGGGCATAGTCGCGGTTATCCGATAAAAACGCCTGTACTTTCGGTTCTACTGTATCTTTATGTGCAAGAAAAGCCTTGGTCAATTCGACAGCCGATACGTCGCCGTTGACCAGTTTTTCATGCAGTTCATGGATGGTTAACATACATACGCCTCCCTGTTAATCCTGGATGACTTTCGGAACTTTGAAATAGCCATCAGCCTGTTCCGGCGCATTCTGAAGCGCTTTTTCATTGGCCAGTGACGGCTGGGGAACGTCGTCGCGCATGACGTTGGACATGGATACGGCATGGGCCGTCGGCTTGACATCGGTCACATCGACTTGGCTCAAGAGATCCATGTACGATAAAATGTCGTTCAGCTGTTTCCCGACCGTTTCCATCTGGTCTTCCTTGACTTCCAGGCGGGACAACAGTGCGATCTTCTTTATTTCTTCGGCACTGATTTTCATACTGACACTCCTTGCAGATATTTTTAGCGTGACAAATCGGAATCATTTGTCAAAATTCAACACATATATAATTTAATCACCTTTTGCCATATTTTGCAAGCCTCATCGCCTGTATGCGATACCGCAGGGGCCGTCCCAGAGCCTTTCTGCCCCATCCGATGCAGGACGATTGCCCGAACGGATAGCAGCGGCGGGCGGCCCGCTACGTGCTGAGGGCTTCCCCAAGCATCGTTGTTACTTTGAGTTTGTCGCGGCGGAATGCCGCATCTGAGTCCGAGGAAAAAGCCGTGGCTCGTGGCTCGTGGTTCGTGGCTCGTAAAAATCCACCATTATACCAGAATGGGCTATGATGGAATCTCACAGCGGGCTGCCCTGCGGGACGCCCAGAGGGCGTCCCACCTATTCTCTCGTCAGGCGGTAGATGAGGGCATTGCAGATGGCGGCGGCGATGGTGCTGCCCCCTTTTCGGCCTTTGGCGACGATGTAGGGAATGCCGGCTTCCATGATGACTTCTTTGGCATAGACGACGTTGACGAAACCGACAGGGACGCCGATGATCAGGGCCGGCCGCATCTTCCCGGCATCGATGAGTTCCCGCAGGCGCAGGAGGGCTGTCGGGGCATTGCCGACGGCGACGATGACCGGCCCTTCGAGGGCTGCGGCTTTATCCATGGAAGCCTGGGCCCGCGTCGTCCCCTGCGCTTTAGCAGCGGCAGCTACGTCTTCATCGGCCATGAAGCAGACTTTGCGGCAGCCCAGTTTTTTTAGACCCGGCTGGCTGATACCCATGCAGGCCATGTTGGTATCGGTCACGATGGTGCAGCCGCCTTTCAGGGCCGTCAAGGCCTGATCGACGGCGCCAGGGCTGAAACGCAGGTTGCGGACATAGTCAAAGTCGGCACTGGTGTGGACGACGCGCTTGATGATATCCTTTTCGTCTGGCGGCAGGATGATGTCGCCTAATTCGTCTTCAATGATTTCCATGCTGCGCCGTTCGATATCGGCTGGTAAAATGTGTTCAATTTTCATGAGTTCCTTCCTTTCGATGGATGCAGGCTGCGACGAAGCGGGCGGCCCAGTCCCTTTTCCCCAGGAAATGGATGTGGGGATAGCCGCCGATGAAGTGGTCGTTCGCCATGATGCAGGGCCAATGGCGCTGGCTCCCGGCCTTATAAGCCGTAAAATCATGGCCGTTGTCCGTGCTGTCTGAATAGTGGAATTCGTGGGCCGTCACGGTGTCGCCAGCGCAGCAGAGCAGATTGTCTTTTTCAGCCTTCAGGGTGACGTAACCGAAACGCTTCAGGGACGAGGTCATGAAGGTTTCGCCAGGTACGGCGCCGACCCAGGGCCACAGGCGGTCCTGGCTGTCGCGAAAGGCCTGATGGAGATACATGAATCCCCCACATTCGGCGATGCACGGCAGCCAGGCGTCCAAGGCACGGCGAAGGGATGCACGCATCGACGCGTTCTGGCTCAAGGCCTGGGCATACAGTTCGGGATAGCCGCCGCCGAGATAGAGACCGTCACAAGGCGGCAGTTCCCCGTCGTGGAGGGGACTGAAAAAGACCAGGTCCGCGCCGGCCTGCTGCAGGACCTGGAGGCTGTCTTCATAATAGAAACAGAAGGCTTCGTCCCGGGCGATGGCCAGGACGGCCCGGCCAGGATCGGGATGAAAGGCCGGACTGCCAGACCCGGTCAAAGGCGCTGCCTGGCGGGCACAAGCCAGGAGTTCATCAATGGCGATAGTCTTTTCGGCCTGGGCGGCCAAAGCGGCCATTTTCCCTTGGAGGTCAGTAATTTCATCGGCTGTGACCAGTCCCAGATGGCGGCTGGAAAAAGTGCAGTCCGGCATATCCGGGAAGCAGCCCAGGGCTTTCAGGCCCGATGCCTTTTCCCAGGCCCCTTTGAAATGCTCATAGACCATGGGCTTGATGCGGTTGACGATGAAGCCGACGACGTGGCTGTCAGCCCGGAAAGCAGCCATTCCCTGCAAGACGGCTGCCAGCGACAGGCCGGCACCGCGGCCGTCGACGACGAGGACGACCGGCGTATCTGTCGCTGCGGCCAATTCATAGGCGCTGGCCTCCGAACCCGTGCCGACGCCGTCGTAGTAGCCCATGGCCCCTTCCAAAATGGCTACATCAGCCGCAGCACCATGGCACAGCAGCGTCTCCCGGGCAGCTGCGGCGCCCGGCTCGTGGCGGCCGAGGAGAAAGAGGTCCAGATTATACGACGGCGTATCCAGGACCCGGCGGTGGAACATGGGGTCGATATAATCAGGACCACTCTTGAAAGCAGCCGGCGACAGGCCGCGGTCCTTGAGGGCCTGTAACAAAGCGCAGACCACCGTCGTCTTGCCGCTGCCGCTGCTGGGAGCTGCCAAAAGCAGCCGTGGAACCGGCGTTCCTTGTATAGATGAGGGCATGAGGATCTCCTTTCGTGAATGTAAAGTCGTTCATCGTAGGTCGTTCATCGTTCATCGAAAAAGCAAAGACCCCGGCAGGCCGCAGGTCACTTTGTAGGGGCCGTCCTAAGCCTTTTTGGCCCGTCAGGTGCCGACCAGCGAGAGGCGCAAGACGGTTGCCAAAACGGACAGCTGTGGCTAGGCGGCCCGCCTTCGCAGTTCGCAACAAGGCTCCCCTGAGAAGGGGAGCTGGCAGCATAGCCGACTGAGGAGTTCTTCCAGCAAAGGCCCCTTGCAAGGTGGCAGAAACCTTTGTGCGACAGTCTGGGTCTAAGCTTCCCCTGCGTCCTGACGGACAGCTGTCATGATATATACCGGGTTCTGGGCCATCATGAGATGATGCTGGCCGACTCGTTTGCTGCGGGCCGCGCTGACCTGGGTGATGTCCAGCTGGTATCCGTTACGGGCGGCGTAATAAGCGGTGACGGCGGCCAGGGTTTCCAGGCTGATGGCCGTAATGACCATGCGGCAGGCTTCATTCTTGTCATACAGGTCATCGAGGATGGATGCCAGATTGCCTTTGGTCCCGCCAATGAAGGCGTAATCCGGTGCGATGTCCAAGGTTTTCAAGGTCTGGCTGGCATCGCCGGCGACGACGGTGACGTTAGTCAGGCCGAAATGGCCGATATTCTGCTGCAATACAGTCAGGGCCTCTTCATTGATTTCAAAGGCATAGACGTGGCCAAAAGGAGCCTGCAAGGCCAGTTCGACCGTGCACGAACCAGTACCGGCCCCGATGTCACAGACGACGGCGTCTGCTTCCGGAGCCAGTTTGGACAGGACGACGCTGCGGATTTCCTGCTTGGTCATGGGCGCTTTGCCGCGCAGGAAGGCTTCATCGGGCAGACCGTGGACGGGCCGCACCCAGGGCCGGGCCTTTTCGTTTTCTACCATCATGACGGCCAGGGAATCGGCGGGACGGTCGGTGAAATCGGCAGCCGTCCCGCGGAGGATGTTTTCATTGTCATAAGATAAGTCGCAGCCAATGGCTACGGACACCATATCCAGGCCGGCCTGGCAGAGTTCCCGGCACAAGGCGGCCGGTGAATCGGACCCGCCTGTCAGGACGAAGACTTTCCGATGCTGGCGGACGGCGGCGACGAGGGATTCCCGGCGGCCATGGCGGCTGACGATAAAGGCGTCGTTCCACGTCGTCTGCAAGGCGGCCGCAAAGTAGACGAGGCTGCTGATACCGGCGATGCGGGTCACCGTGCAGCCAGGGATGTCCGTGAGCAAGGCGGCCAGGCTGAAAAAGCCGACGTCGCCGGACACGAGGATGGCCATGGGCCCTTCCTCATCGGACAAAGAAGCGGCAAGCTGACAAATATCGTCACGCCGGTACGTCGCGACCAGGCGCTTCCCGGAAGCCGCAAAAGGCGCCAGCATCCGCTTGTCGCCGACGAGGATGGGCGAAGCCTCTATGGCCGCTTTGGCCTGCCCCGTCAACAAAGCCGGATTGCCGGGCCCTGTGCCGATAATATATACGTGCATGGTATGTCTCCTTTCATGGGCGCCCGCAGGTCGCAGTCCGCTCGGACTCAGATGCCGCGGTGCGGCAACAGTTTCAAACGGACAACATCACTTCGAGTAACCCTCGCTCGCAAAAATTTCCCGAACGGGGCTATTTTTCGCGAACTGCGTCTTCCCTATTTGCCTGAATAGATATGTGTAAAAAGCAACCTCTCAGTCAGCTGCGCTGACAGCTCCCCTATGAGGGGAGCCTTGCTCTTAAGCCTCCCCTCATAGGCCTTTTTTAGCCCGTCAGGTGCTGACCGTAGGGAAGCGCAGGGCAGTTGCCAAAACGGAGAGCTGAGCTGGAGGTGGCTCAAAGAGCCGGAGAGGTTGCTTTCTTGTCATTACTCTCCCCGTTCGATGACGATGACCGTGGCACCTGTTTGTCTGGCAGCTTCTAATTTTTCCTGAAAGCCGCCGGTGTGGCCGGAGTTCTTGGTGACGACGTAGTGAGCGCCGGTCTGGCGGAACATGGCCGCATTGAGTTCGGTCGTGAAGGGGCCCTGCATACAAATCACGTGGGCCGGCAGGTAGCCTAGATCCAGGGCCCGGTCCAACGACGGACGGACGGGCAGGATGCGGGCGTAGATGCGCTGGGCATAATCGGGAATCTGGGCAAAGGAATCCAAGTCCTTACTGCCTGTCGTCAAGAAGATGGGCCCCGTCGTGTGGTTCAGGACTTCGACAGCTTCGCCGACGGAATGGACGGCGATGCAGCCAACCTGGTCCTCATAGCGGCCGCGCCGGCGCTGGATGCGGCGGTACGGGACGCCGACGGCAGCACAGGCCTGGCGGATATTGGCCGTCACGACTGTCGCATAGGGATGGGTCGCATCGATGACCTGAGCGATAGCCTGTTCCCGGAGAAAGGTTTCCATCTCCCCTTCGTCCATGCGGCCGGTCACGACGGTCACGAAAGGGCTTTCAGGCACTAACGAAGCGCCGTAATCGGTGGCGACGGACACGTAAGCCCGGATATGACAGCAGTCGGCATAATGGGCTAGTTTCCGCCCTTCTGTCGTGCCGCCGGCAATCCATACGGGGCTCCTCATAAGTGATATCCCCGCGGTGTGACCAGTTTGCCATGGATGTTCCGGGTCTGGCTGTTGCCGATGAAGACCGTACAGAACATATCCAGGCGCATCTTGCGCAGTTCGCCCAGGGTCAGGACCGTCACTTCCTGGCCTTCGCGGCCGATATTGCGGACGATGCCGGCCGGCGTATCGGCTGGCTGATGGCGCAAGATGATGTCACAGGCCTTTTCCAGATAGTCTGCCCGCTTCTTGCTGGCCGGATTGTACAGGCAGATGACGAAGTCGCCGGCAGCGGCACAGTCGAGGCGGTTGGCGATTTTTTCCCACGGCGTCAGCAAATCGCTGAGGGAAATGAGGCACGTATCGGCGACCAGCGGCGCACCGAGCAGGGCCGCACCGGCGCTGGCAGCGGTCACGCCGGGAATGACGACGATGTCGACGTCGTCATCGGCAGCCACTTCGTGCATGATGCCGGCCATGCCGTAAATCCCGGCATCGCCGCTGGACACGATGGCCACGGTCTGCCCCTGCTTGGCCCGGTCCCGGACCATGCGGCAGCGTTCGACTTCTTTGGTCATGCCCGTCGTGACGAATTCTTTATCAGGAAAATAATGACGTATCAAATCAATATAGGTGTCGTAACCGACGATGCAGTCGCAGCCATCGAGGATTTCCCGGGCCTGCAGGGTCATGCCCTGCAGGGAACCCGGTCCGATGCCGACGACATAAATACGATGTTTCATAACCTTTCTCCTTTCAACATGCAAACCGGACCTGGTAGCGTTCGCAGGCTACGGCTACGGTGATGCCGCGGCGGCTCTGTTTGGTGACGATGAGGGTCCCTTGATGGCTGGCCAGGACGGCAGCCCGTTCGCAGACGTTATCCGTGCCGACAGTCTGTTTGACGAAATCGGACGCCGTAAAGTCGCCTGGCACGGCATTGAGTTCATCGGCCGTAAAGAAGTGCAGCGGCCATTGCTGGGCCTTGGCAAAGGCCAAGAGACCGGCTTCATCCTGCTTGACGTCGATGGAGCTGACGTCGGCAATGGCGTCGGGCGACAAGTTGGCCCGCTGTAGGACGGCATTGACCCAATAAGCGATGTCTTTGGCCGGCGTACCCTTGCGGCAGCCGATGCCGATGTGGACGATGACCGGCCGGGCGACGACAGTCGTGCGGAACACGGGCACGTGGGCTTTGGTCGTGATCACCAGGCCGGCGTCGCCATGGAAGGCATAGACCAGGCCCGGCGGCAGCGGCCCCTGCAGGGGGAAATCGCTGTACACGCCGGCAGCGCCCTTTTCCAGTATGGCAGCGGCAAAGGCCTTGGCATCGTTCAGGGACGACAGGCGCAGGCCCTGGCGGGCCGCCCATTCATCGACGGCGAACAAGGCGTTGACATCGGTCGCCGTCGTCACGACGGCCTGGCCTTCCAGTTCTGCAGCCAGACGGCGGGCGATGGCATTGGCGCCGCCGATATGACCGGACAGGATGGGGATGACGAACTGGCCCTTCTCGTCGATGACCAGGACGGCCGGGTCCAGGTCTTTATGGCGGATAAAGGGCGCAATAGTGCGGACGGCAATGCCTGCGGCGCCGATGAAGACGACCAGCCGGGCCGCTTCAAAAGCCCGGGCCTCTTCATCGTGGAGATTGGGTGTAAACGGCAGGACCCCTTCCTGGACGACAGCGAATTTCTTCAGCGACGCCTGGCGGACGTCCCAGCCGCCTCCCCGCAAGCAGGCAGCGACGCGGCAGCCCAGGGCCGTCCCGGCCTGGGTAAAGGACAGGACGACGGCTTTCATGGTTCCGTCTCCTGACCGATGTGGTCGCCGTACTGCTGGTCCTCCGGCGCCGCCTGGCGGCAGCCGTGGGTAAAGGCCGGATGATACAAAAGGCTGCGGTCATAAGCCGGCCCCAGCACCTTGCCGACGACGATGAGAGCCGTCTTGGAAATGGCATGGCGCCGGGCCGTTTCAGCCAGGGTGCCGACCGTGCAGGTATAAGTCTGTTCTTCTGGCCATGATGCTTTGTAGACGATGGCTGCCGGCGTATCTGCCGCATAGCCGCCGCGCAGGAGTTCGGCCTGGAGGCCGTCCAAGAGGGATGCGCTGAGGAAAATGACCATCGTCGCCTGATGAGCGGCGTAATCGGCGATTTTCTGCTTATCCGGCACGGGCGTCCGCCCTTCCATGCGGGTGATGATGACCGACTGGCTGATGCCCGGCAGGGTATATTCGGCCTGGAGGGACGCGGCAGCGGCACAGAAGGAGCTGACACCGGGTACGACGTCATAGGCGATGCCCTTCTGGGCGAGGATGTCCATCTGCTCGCGGATGGCGCCATAGACTGATGGATCGCCCGTATGCAGGCGGACGGTCATCCAGCCCTGGCCCTCCCCTTCTTCCATGGCCGCCACGACGGCTTCCAACGTCATGCCGGCGCTGTCGAGGATGCGGCAGCCTTCTTTGGCACAGGCCAGCAGCTGTGGGTTGACCAAGGAGCCGGCGTAAATAATCTGGTCCGCTGTTTCCAGTAATTTCTGGCCGCGGACGGTAATGAGGTCGACAGCACCGGGACCGGCGCCGACAAAGTGTATCATCGTAGTTCCCCCTTCGTATGCAATGCAAGAAATTCTTTGGCCCGCGACGTCAGGCCCAGGACGCCGTAGGCATTGGAAAAGACGACGGCCGCCGTCGGGATTTCACCATGGGTCCGCTGGTCCATATAGGCCTCGATTTTCTCACAGACTGCGGCCATGACCGGTTCCAGCAGGTTTTGTTCCTTCAGCAGGCGCACGGCTTCATCCGTCGTCAGGCTGTCGTAAATCTGACGGGCCAGCTGCCGTGAGGCACCGGCAAAGACGGCTTCCAGGGCCAGGAGGGTCGTGCGGCCGTCGGCATAATGGGAATGGGTATTCATGATGCCTTGGGCGACTTTGACCAATTTGCCGATATGGCCGATGACCAGGACGTCGGAAAAGCCTTTGTAGGCGGCATAATCAAGGGTTTCGCCGACATAGTTGCTGATGGTCACGCGCTGGCTGACGTCGACACCCAGATGGTCGCGGCTGAAATCGACGCCGTAATTGCCGAAAAAGGCCAATAAATGGGTCTGGCCGGCAGCGCGGCGGGAATCCATTTCCGTATGGATCGTATCGACCAGGGCCTGTTCACTCATAGGGTCGACGATGCCCGACGTCCCCAGGACGGACAGGCCGCCGACGATGCCCAGGCGCGGGTTGAAGGTCTTCTGGGCCAGGCGCTGGCCCTCGGGGATGGACAAGTTCAGGCGCAGGCCGCCCGTATAGCCGCACTGCCGGCAAGCCGCTTGCAGGGCTTCGGTAATCATGCGGCGCGGCACGGGGTTGATGGCCCAATCGCCGACGGCACAGGCCAGGCCGGGCTGGGTCACGCGGCCGACGCCGATGCCGCCGACAATGGACAGGCCGGACGGCGTCTTTTCGACGGTCCCGTAGACCAGCATGCCGTCAGTGATATCCGGGTCGTCGCCACTGTCCTTGCGGATGGCGCACGTCGCCGACTGGGGACCGAAAGAGACGTCTTCCGGGATGAGCTGGAGGACCGTCCCCTGCGGCGTCTGCAAGGATATGGCTTCGACGCGGCGCCCGGTCAGGACCATGATGGCCGCCGCCTTGGCCGCCGCGGCCGCACAGGACCCGGTCGTATAGCCGCAGCGCATTTTCTTCCCTTCTTTGACCGTGAATAGTGACATGGTATATTTCTCCTTTTATCGTTTTTCGTTCATCGTTCGTCGTGATGGATGGTTATTTTTTTAAACCTTACGTCAAATGATGAACGTATTTAACAAAACTTCACTGATAATCTGACGTGTCATTGCAACACAACGATGGCCGAACGGCCGTCACTGGTGGTGACGATGTCGGTCCGGACGGAAAAGACGTCCCAAAGCCGTTCCGGTGTGAGGACGGCCTGGGGTGGTCCCGTACAGACCAGGGCTCCGTCTTTCATGATGACGACTTCGTCGGCATATTGCCAGGCCTGATTCATGTCGTGCAGGACGACGACGATGGTCTTCTGCCAGCCCTCATTGATGCGGCGCAGGAGGTCGAGGATGCGCAGCTGGTGGTGCACATCGAGATACGTCGTCGGTTCGTCCAGCAAGAGTATGGGCGCATCCTGGGCCAGCAAGACGGCCAGCCAGGCCCGCTGCTGTTCGCCGCCAGAGAGGTGCTGCATGACCTCGCCAGCATAGGCTTCGAGGCCGACGGCCTGGATGGCCCGGTCGACGGCGTCCCGGTCTTCCCGGCTCCGGCCGCTCCAGAGACGGCGGTAAGGAAAGCGCCCCATGCCGACTAAGTCGCGGACGGTCACATCAGGCGGCACGTCATGGGTCTGGGTCAGGAAGGCCATTTCCCGCGACAAGGCCTTACGGGAAAAATCATGGACCTCGCGCTGACCCAGGCGGATAGAGCCGCTGGCTGCGGGAATCATGCAGTTCACGGCCTTGAGGAAGGTGCTCTTGCCGCAGCCGTTGGGGCCGATGATGGCTGTCACCTTCCCTTTGGGCAGGGCTACGCTGAAATTATGGAGGATGGTCCGCCGACCGCGCCGGACGACGAGGTGCTGGACGGTAATGGCATCAGCCATGGCTCACACTTCCTTCCGCAGGAGAAATAAGAAAAAGGGCGCCCCTATAAAGGCCATGATGATGCCTACGGGCAATTCGGCCGGTGCCAGGATGAGCCGGGTCGCCGTATCGCTCAAGGTCACAGTCGCCACGCCGAAGATGGCCGAACCAGGGATGATGTAGCGGTAATCGGACCCGACCAGGAGGCGCACGATATGTGGCACGATGAGGCCGACGAAGCCCAGCAGACCGGCAACGCTGACAGCGCTGGCAGCCAGCAGGGCGGCGACGGCCGTCAGGCCCAGGCGGGCGCCTTCGACAGACAGGCCCAGGCTGCGGGCCATATCATCGCCGAGCTGGAGCAGGTTGAGATAATAGGCGCCGACAGCTGATAAAGCCAGGCCGATGACCGTATACGGTGCGATGGCCGTCACGTCTTTCCAGCTGCTGGCCGCCAGGCCGCCGACCATCCACAGCAGGGCTCCGTGGACGCGGTCGCTGTAAAAGATGAGGATGCCCGAAATGATGGCCCCCAGAAAGGCCGACACGGCGACGCCGGCCAGGATGATGCGGACAGGCACGATGCCGTCTTTCCAGGCCAGGAGGTAAATGACGGCGGCTGCGGCCATGGCGCCGATGAAGGCTACAGGCGTCATCCAGAAGAGATAAGCCGGCCAGACGATGAGGACGACGATACCGGCCAGGCCGGCGCCGGCTGAAATGCCGATGATATGCGGGTCGGCCAGGGGATTGCGCATGACGGCCTGGAGGATGGCACCGGACAAGGCCAGGTTAGCCCCGACCAGGGCTCCTGTCAGCGTCCGGGGCAGGCGGATATTCCAGATGATCTGATCCGCCGTCCGGGCCGACGGCTGCCAGAGGATCTGCAGGACATCGGCCGGCGTAATGGCGGCAACGCCCTGCATGACCGACAGCAGGCAGCCTCCCAGGGCCAGGAGGACAAAGACAGCCAGCATGAGCCAGCGCCAGCGGGTCCGATAGCAGCCTTCCCTATTCATGAGCCGACTCCGGATAGACGAGCCGGGCCATATAGGCTACGGCCTTGGGGTAGTCCAGGCCCGGATTGAGGAGGAAGTATTTTTCCGGCAGGACATAGACCTGGCCCGCCTTGACGGCCGTCAGGGCGGCCCAGGCCGGATTGCCCTGGATATCTTCGCGGATGCGTTTTTCAATCTTATCGGACGACCCCATGGAGGTCAGGAAAATGACATCCGGGTCGGCCTGGACCAGGCTTTCCATACTGTAGGGGATGCGCGTCGTCTGGCCGTCGCCAGCGGCATCGGCAGCGATATTCTTCAAGTGCAGGAGATCCGCCATGTCGCCGGCAATACTCGACGGCAATTCGGCCGATACGGAACTGGGTGTCACGTGGAGGATGGCGACCCGTTTCCCCTGGGCCGGTACGGCATCGGTAACAGCATGGACGGCCTGGTCCAGTTCGTCTTCCTTGGCCTTGGCTGCCTCTTCTTTGCCATAGACCTTGCCGATGACCTCAAGGTTGCGCTTAACGTCGTCATAGGTCTTGGTCTTGAGGACCAGGACCGGGATGTGGCTCTCTTCCAACTGGGCCGCCAATTTTTCGTGGTGGTCAGCGCTGGCAATGACTAAATCGGGCTGGCAGGCCAGGACCTTTTCCAGGCTCACGTTGTAGACAGGTCCGACGTCCGGCACATGCTGATATTTTTCCGGCAGCGATGCATCTTCGGCTTTGACCGTCGCCCGGCCGGCCAGGTCGCCGTCGACGGCAGCGGCGAAGTTGAGGAGCGATGTCGACAAGACGACGACGCGCTGCGGTTTCTGGGCCAGAGTGACGACCGTTCCCCGGTCATCGGTCACGACGGCATAGGCCCCGGACGAGCCGCTGCTTTGGCTAGCGTCGTTCTGAGGCGCACAGCCCGTAAGCAGGACCAGACAAAAAGCGACGATGAGCAGACAAATTTTTTTCACCGTAAAGGCACCTCCTAAAACTTTCTCTTTACGCCGACCTGCCAGTTGCGCCCGGCAGACGGATAATTATGGTACAAATCATAAGCCTCGTCGTTGAGATTGTTGACTTTGGCATACACGGTCGTCGCCGCATCAGGCGAATACGACGCGCCGACATTCCAGACGACGTAGGAATTATTGCGGTAATACGTATCGTTGCGCCCGGTCCCGGCGGTCATATCGGCATTGGCCTGCCATTTGCCGTTGTGATAATGGACACCGGCATGATAGCCGTTGGGCTGATTATAGGTCGTATCGAAGGCCAGGCCTTCCCCTTTGTCCACTTTCGTGCGGATGTAGGAATAACCTGCTTCATAGTCCCATTTATCGTTGACTTTCTGCTTCCACGTCAGCTCGAAGCCTCGCTTGTCTTCTTCATCGAGGTTCTCTACTTCGTGGTATGTCGGATTTGATCGGTCCCAGCGGATGACGTGCTGCAAGTTGCTGTGGAAGATGCTGCCTTCGATGTTCGTCTTGGGACCAGCCTGATACTGGAAGCCCAAAGTCTGGGTATAGCCTTCTTCGGGCTGGAGATTTTCGTTGCCCTGCGACGTAATCCCGCGGGACGTCGTCACATAGAACTGGTCGTTCAGGCGGGGCGGCGAAAAGACGCGGCTCCACGAGGCGTAGACGTTGAAGGCGTCATTGGCCTTGTAATTCATGGCCAGGCGCGGCGTCTGGTGCGTCCCAAAAGTGCTATTCCGGTCCCAGCGCAGACCCGGCGTGACCGTGAATTTGCCGAACGTCAGGGCATCTTCGGCATAGAAAGCCTGATTATGACGTTTTTTGTCGATATAATGGGCTTCATAATTGGTCCCCATATCTTCCGTCCATTCGGCACCGGCCGTCAGATGCTGGTGCGGGCCGAGCTGCCAGTTATCCCGCCACTCCAGGCCCTGGGTGCGGGTGAAATAATGATTGGACCAGTACGTCCGCTGGTAATCGTTGAAATAGCGCAAAAAGCCTGGCTGAGCCGTTTCTTTCTTGAAATGATAGGTCACACTGTAGTCGTTGATCAGGCGGTCGATAGGCTTATTGGCCGTCAGGTACCAGCCCGCCGGGTCGGCTTTATACGTCGAACCGTGGCCGTGATAATCTTGATGATAGGCCTTCACGGTCAGGGACGTATGGTCCGTCAGGTCCTGGTCCAGCCGCAAGGATAAGGACTTCCTGGCAATATCGCCGCGGGAATGGTCCGTATTGGCTCCGTGAGGAAAGGCATAGTATGCCCGCTGCTCCAGGTCGCCGCTGACGAGCCAGCTCGTCGCGCCAGCCCGGCCGCTGTGGGTCAGGGTATAGCCGTGCATCCCCCAGGAACCGGTGTAGGCATAGAGGGAAGATTCGCGGCGGTCCCCCTTCTTGGTAACGATATTGATGACGCCGCCGACAGCGCCGCTGCCGTAGCGCACGGAGCCGCTGCCCTTAGTGACTTCGATGTGGTCGATAGCCCCGACACCGGGCAGGCTGGTCAAATCGACGCTGCCCCGGCCATAGCCGGAGCCCTGGGCATTGGCCAGACTCTGACCGTCGACGAGGATCAGGACCCGGTCGTCACCATTGAGCTTGACATAAGAAGAGATGCCAGGCACCATTTCATTGACGGTCACGCCGGTGACGCACTGCAAGGCCTGCTGGACCGTCGTATCGTGATGGCTTTCCATATCCTTGGCCGTAATGACTGTCGTGTTGGACTGATTGGGTGGGATGGTTGGTGTAGGTGGTTGCATCTTTGCTTCCGATAACTTTACAGGTAGTTTTTCCCGAATGGCATCGAGGACGTCGGCGACGGCATCGGGTACGTGCAGATTCCCGGCCGGCGCGGCGGCCTCATCCTTTCCCGGCCCGGCAGCCCAGCCGCGGCCGCCGGCTGCTGAACCCGTATGGCCGCTGAGACGTTCTGTCCCAGCCTGGGCCGACGGCTGGGAGCCCTTTGCCGCACCCTTTATAGAGGGCTCCCCTTTGCCGCTTTCCGTCTTGGCTGCATAAGTCATCCCGTCGGCACCGGCTTCATCCGGATCAGGCGACGCAACATCGGAGGCTGCCACAGCCCTGTCCGAAGATTCCGGGGATTCCGGTCCTTCCGGTCCCCTATCACGGCCATCCGGCTGAGAAACACGGCCCTCATCCGTATCGGTGCCAGCCGCGTCGTGACCGCCGGCACCGGCCAGGTCGTCGGCGTTATAGACCATGACGCCGGTTACGCCGTCCTGGCGGGTGTAATGATGGATCAGCGTGAAAAAACCGCCAGCTGCCAGGGCCAGATAGACGGCGACGTGGAGCGATACGGAAACGCCGGCAGCGACGCGGCCCCGTCGTTTTTCCCAGGGCTTCATGGCTGGCCTCCCTTGTCGGCGGCCAGGCCGATGTGGGCGATACCGGCCCGCTTGAAGGCATCGAGGACGTCGGCGACCTGACCGTAATCGAGGCCCCGGTCGGCGCAGAGGACGACGCTGAAAGCGCTGTCCTGACGCTGCTGGTCCCGAGCCGAAGCCAGGAGCTCATCGGCCTTGACGGGCTGTCCGTTGAGCCACAGGGACCCATCGGCCTTCAAGGTCACGACGTACTGGGCCGACGGCTGGGCCTGGGCGGCCGAAGCCCGCGGCAGCTGGACGCCGAGGCTGTGCAAATCGACCATGGACAAGGAGGTCATCATGAAGAAGACCAGCAAAAAGAACATGATGTCGATCATGGGGATGATCATAATCGACGGCTGTTCAAAATCGCGAATATTACGGAGGCGCATGGTCACTGCCCCGCTTTCACAGGCATCGTTTCCAATGCGGAAAAACACATTTCCATATCCGTAATGATGCGGTCCAGGCGCTGGGTGAAATAAGAATGGACGGCCAGGGCCAGGATGGCGACGCAGAGGCCGAAAGCCGTGGCGATGAGCGCTTCGCCGACGCCGCCGGTAATGGCCACGGCCTGGCCGGACTGGACATTGAGGATGCTGAAAGAGCGGATCATGCCGCTGATCGTCCCCAAGAGGCCCAGGAGCGGCGCCATGGTGACGATGACGCTCAGATAGTAGAGACGGCGGCGCAGTTTGGCCACGAAGATGCCCGACTGCATTTCGACGAAGGCCTTGACGTCAGGACCTGCCTGATGCTGAAAGACATCCTGCAAAATGAGGGGCAGGCCGCCGCGGCCGTCCATGGCCAAGCGCTGGGCCTGGTCGTAGCGCCGCAGCTTCATCTGCGTGTAGAATTGTTCGGCAAAGGCTTTCCCGGCGTCCATGTCTCCATAGAAAATCGCCCGTTCGATGCCAATGTAGCCGACGAAGAGAGAACAGGCCAGGAGCAGGTACATGACCGACCCGCCTGCCTGAAATAACTGAAAACCCTGTAAAATCGCTTCCAAAATACCCTCCTGTCCGGCCTGCTGACGTGTCGAATGAAGGTACAAAATCAAAAGGAGCCGTCTTGTAGCGACAGCTCCCTTACGTATCTTTTTTACAATCTCCTTCCTATCGCTCGCAGGTCTATCGGTGATTATCCGTCAGGCAGTTCTTCTGGCTTGGCTTCCTGGCCATGGCTGCGCCTTCCCATACTTCGTACAGTGACATCGTTGCAGCCTGGCTCCACCCTACAGCGGCGGGACCGCGCCGGCATTGGACCGGCTTCTCTATTGAGTCTATGACACCTGACCTATTTCAAACTTACAAACATAACTATATCATGCCCAGCGCCAGACTGTCAATGAAGGGCTGCCCCGGCCTTTCCGTCCGGTGAGACCTCGACAGTGACGACGCTGCCCCCTTCGCCCCGTTCCCAGCGGAGGATCTGGCAGGTCCCCAGGGGACAGGCAGCGGGCCAGTCGTTGAGCCAGGCCAGGAGGTCGGCAAAGGTCCCGGTCAGGACCAGCGTCTGCCGACTCCCTTCGCGGACGGACTGCTGCCACGACAAGAGCTGGACGTTCCGGGCCGCCAGGGAGGCCGCCACATCAGGGCCGGCATCAGGCTTTGCTGCCTCCCGCTTCTCCTGGGGCCGGGCCCGATGGGCATACGGGGCCAGCTGACGGTGGACGCCCTGCCAGCCCTGCCAGGTGTGATACGATGAGATGGCAAAGCAGGCGGCTATGGCAACCAGCACGGCGAGGACGGGAAAGGCCCGCTGCCAGTCAGCCCTTCTTCGCCAGGCCTTCATGACGGCTCACCTCCAGGGAAAAAGGGATCCCCTCGCCCCGGTCGGGCTGCATCTTGGCCACGGCGGCCTGGCCCATGCCCTGCTGCTGCAAGGTCCGCTGCCACTGCTGAGGCCGGTCCGCAGCGGACGCCCGGCCTTGGATGACGACCCGGCCGGCCTGACTGCTCACGGTTTCCACGACGAGCCCGTCGGGTTTGGACGAAGCCAGGGCCACCATCAGGTACGGCGTCAGCAGCGGGCCGTCGGACGGCCCTTTCTTGGCGCGGTCGGCCAGGGCCTGGCTGCGCCGGATGGCATCATTGCGCTGCTGTATCTGCTGCTGCACGGGATAGAGATAGTCTGTATAATAGGCCTTTTCCCGTTGGATCTGATACTGAAAAAAGAGGCCTGCCCCGGCACAGACAGCCAGCATCAGCCCCAGGGCCAGACAGGCCGGCCGCTGCCAGCGGCGATGGTCCTGGCGGTAGCTGGCCGGTACGAGGTTGCATTTCATGATTCTCCCTCCTTACAAGAAAGCCAGCATGGCCGTAGGCTGGGACACGTGGTAAGCATCCATCAGGCGGCGCACGGCTTCGCTCGGCCCGGCAGGCTGCCATTCCGTCTCGTCTGCCCCATCCGGGAGCCAGCGGAAGACCGGCCCATCAGCCGTCGGCACAGCCGCCTGTACGTCATAGGCCAGGGGCAGGCCGTCGCGCAGGCGGACGCGGTGCTGCTGGCCATCGGGGGCTTCCTGAAAGGCCAGGGTCCCCGTACCGGTTGGCCAAAGGCGCCCCAAAAAAGCAGGCAGCAAGTCGATGGACTGGACGACGGCTCCGGCAGCGCCGGCAGCCCGACAGATAGCGGCGACACATTCGGCCGGATAGGCGCCGACCGTCCAGTCACCGCTCCCGTCACCGCCTTTCGACGGACAAGCCGCCTCGAAGTCATAAGGCCGCCCTTCTTCACTGACCAGGCCGGCACCGGCGATGAGGGCATCGGCTTCCTGCCGGTCTGTCGTCCCCAGGGACAGGCGCTTCCAAAGGACGCTCGGCCCGCCGATGAGGACGCGCAGGCGCCAGCCAGCCAGGCCATAGCGCTGCAGGAGTTCTGGCAGACAGGACTGGACGCCCCCTTCCTGGCCCATCCAGTCCGGGTCCCGCTTGGTTTCATAGTCGCGATGACCCTGGCGGAAGGCCACGCGTCCATACCAGGTCCGTTTCGTCTTCAAAAGATGGACAGACTGTCCATTCAGCCATAAACAGGCATTTTGTTGCCACCACATAAGCTCACCTCTCTACTAATTGACATACTGTACGAAATGCAGCACGGTCCGGCCCTGTTCATCGGCCGTCACGGCAAAGTGCAGGCCGCACGTCTGCTGGACGCCCGTTCCCGGCGCAGCGGCCCGGGCCTGCAGATAGCCGCCCGGCGTCTGACCGGCCGGCTGATACTGGCAGCGGACGGTCAGGATGTCCCCAGGGCCAGCCAGCCCTTCTGCCCGGGGCACGGCCATGGCCTGGCCCGCCAGAAAAGCGTCCGGGTCCTGCCGCAGCTGGTTCCAGCCCTCACAGAGGGCGCTTTCGGCCAAATAGGTCAGCCGCACGGTCTCTTCATAGGTCCGGGCCATCTGGAAGTGCTGCCACGCCAGGGTCGCCGCCGTCAGGGCCAGGCTCAGGGTCAGTACGGCGACGGTCACGATAGAAAAAGAAAAGAAGCCATTGCGTCGTTTCATGATTCACCTTCATTCTGGGGACACACGGCAAACTGCACGGGCCGGGACAGGCCGCTCCGCCGTTCTTTTAGGAGAAAGGCGACTTGTACGGCCTGGCCGGTCCGGGAGAAAAAGGGCCGACCGTCCAGGGGCTGGATGACCAGGGCCCGGCCCTGGACGGTGCTGCCGCCGCCTGTCAGGGGCTGATAGTTGCCATCGCTGAGGCGGACATACAGGCCTTGATGGCGGACGGCAAAGCCCTTCACGGCGCCCTTGGCCGTGCGGAAGCGGACCTCCTGAGGACGGACTTCAACGTCCCGGCCATAGCGCAGGGCCTGGAACAGCGTTTCTTCTACGCTGACGTGCTGCCGCAGCAGGCCTTCTTCAATCTGGCAGCGCCAATCCAGGCGGGCCGTCTGTCCCGCCAGAGGCAGCAAAGCCGTCAGAGTCAGGGCCGACAGGCTCAAGGCCAGGAGTACGTCCAAGAGGATCCAGCCGTTTTTCTTCGGTCCCTGCCGGCACCAGAAGCCGGCAGGAAACATGGGGGCCATGGTCATCACCTGCCTCTACCTGCCAAAGGACATAGCCCTCGCCGAGAGCCGTCTGCGCATGCGTCACCTCATAGGTCCGGCCCTGGATGACGACGCGGTCTGATGGCGGACAGCCGCTCTTCCAGCCTTCCATGACCTGCCGGCAGACCATGGCTGCCAGCTGCCGCTGTCTGGCCTGGTCATGCAGTCTGACGGCCTGGAGGGAAAGGCCCAGGGCCGCCGTGAACAAGCAGGCTCCGAGGAGCAGGCCCGCCAGGCCGTCGGTCAGGAAAAAGAAGCCATTGGCCTCAGGCGATACGGATGCGCCCGGTCTGCGCCGCCACGACGATAGAACGCGTATAGGCCCCATCGGGCGAAGTAATGACCACAGCCATCGTATGCTGCGGACGACCATCGACAGCAAAGTGTACATCTCCTTTCGTTACCTGCAGGCCCGGCGGATAGGGCCGTTCTTTGACCCGGATGTAGCCTTCCTGGAGGACGTAGCGCTTTTCTTCCAGGACCAGTTTCCAGCGGCCGTTGCTCTGGTTGTTGCCGACACAGCGCTGGCGGACCTGCTGCATATCCAGGGCCATTTCCCGCGCCAGGCCATCGACGGCCTGGTGGCTGCGGCTGCGCTGACCGGCAGTGAGTCCCAGGCCCAGATACAAGAGCAGCAGGCCCAGGGCCAGCATCAGGCCGGTCAGGCTGATAAAGCCGTTCCGCCTCACCATAGCCAGCCTCCGGGCCAGGCGCGCTGGAGCGGTTCCTGGGCCAGCCACCAGCCGGCCAGGAGGAACGGGCCGAAGGGAATGATCGTCTTCCCTGTGCGGAAACGGTAGAACAAGGCCACGAGCGCGGCCAGGCCAAAAGAAGTGACTGCCATGGTCCAGGCCCCCCAGCCCGGGCAGCCCGGCGCCAGGGCCAGGGCCAGCTTGATGTCGCCGCTGCCGATGGAACCGGGCCAGAGACCATAGAGGAGCAGGAAGAGGGCGGCGACGCCCAGGGAAACGGGCCAAAAGGGCCGGACCAGACCGGCATAACTGGCGGCGCCGTTGCCCACAGCCAGGGCCAGGACGGGCGCGTCGGCAATCCAGCAGCGCCGGATATCGGTATAGCAAATCCAGGCCGTACAGCCGGCTGCCGCAGCGTACCAGAGAGATACAACAGACCCTCCCATCCTATCAGGCCTCCCCTTCCTGGGGCGATGCCGCATCGGACGAGAAATGCTTGTTGTTATAATCGGCGGAAACGACGCCATCAGCTATCTGGTATTCCCCCTTGTCCGGCGTGAGCGGTTTGAATTGCAGATACTGTTTGCCGTCGCTGCCTTGGGTCACTAAATCGTCGACACTGGCCGGGAAGACGCCGTGGTCGATTTCATAGAGGGCGGCGGCATTGCTGATTGTCCGGATATCGGCCTGTACTTTGGCTTCCTGGGCCGTCTTGGTGGCCGATGAGAAACGGGGTACGGCAAAGGAGGCGAAAATCAGGATGAGGGACACACAAATCAACATTTCTAACAGGGAAAAACCATTGCGAGTCTGCATACGAAAAAACTCCTTTCATCAGGTCACGATACTGGATGCCATGTCCAGTAACGGTAAGAGGAAACAAAGAATCAAGACGCCCATCAAGGCGCCGGTCAACAAGAGGACGACAGGCCCGAGCCAGCGCCGTATCCGGCCGGCCAGCAGCTGGAGACGGCTGCCGTAGTAGACGGCAATCGACGCCAGGGCTTCGTCATAGGTCCCGGTCATTTCCCCGACGGCCAGCATGGTCTCGACATAGGGCGTCCCGAAGCGGCCGGCGTGGACGGCCTGGCTGAAGGCACAGCCCCGTTCCAGCAGCAGCCGGGCCTGCCATACGTACTGGCGGAAGAGGCATGACGGCACGACGGCGGCCGCTTCGGACAGGCAGTCCAGCAAGGGGATGCCGCCGGCCAGCTGGACGGCCAGGATCTGGCTGAAGCGCTGCCAGGCCCAGATGAGGAACCACGACGCCATGCCGGGAAGGCGGATGATCTGCCGTTCCAGCCTCAGCCGCCACGCGTCCCGCTGCCAGGCCCAGCGCAGGACAATCAGGGCGCAGCACAATACGCCCAGGCCATAGATGCCGTACTGCCGCAGACCGTCGAAAAGGGCCAGCACGTACTGCGTCCCTTTAGGCAGAGGCACGGCCATCTGGACCATCATGTCCGTAAAGACGGGAATGATGAACAGGCACGCGCCTGCCGTCAGGGCTGCCAGGCAGACCAGGAGGAAGGCCGGATAAGCCACGGCCTGGACCAGGAGGCGCCGCTCCCTGCCCTTCCTTTCATAGAAATCGGCCAGGACCTGGCAGAGTCCTTCGAGATTCCCCGTCTGTTCGCCGGCCCGGATGATACGGCAGGCCAAGTCGGGGAAAGCCTGGCTTTGCCGCATGGCCTGAGACGGGCAGACGCCCTGCTCCATCTGCAGGGCCGCCAGATGCAGGGACGGGCGGCAGGCGCCGGGCATATCGCTCAGTAGCAGCTGCCAGGCCTGGACCAGGGGGATGCCGCTGCCGACGAGGACAGCCAGCTGGCGGAAGAACAAAGCCAGCATAGCTGCAGACAGCCGGCGCGGCGGGCGGATCATGACGTCCCTCCCTCACCGCAGCGGCGCAGGGCCTGTTCCATGGTCCGCATCCCCAGGGCCGCACCGGTCTGCATGACCGTCGGCAGCTGATATTCCTTACCGCTGCGGATGAGCTGGACCACGGCCGGCGTGCGGACGAGGACTTCCCGGACGATGTCGATCCGTCCCTGCCGTTCCAGGCGGCGCTGGGCCAGGATGGCCTGCAGTACCATGGCCAGGCGGCAGCGGACTTCCTGCTGGGCCTCGCCACTATAGGCACCGGCCAGGCGGCTCACAGCCTGTGCTGCCGACGGCGTGTGCAGCGTCGACAAGACGAAGTGCCCCGTCTCGGCGGCCGTCAAAGCCGCATCCATGGCGGCCCGGTCGCGCATCTCGCCGATAAGGATGACGTCCGGATCCTGGCGCAGGGCCTGGCGGATGCCTTCGGCAAAGGTCGCGAAGTGCGTCCCCAGTTCGCGCTGCGTAATCAAGGCGGCCTTCCCGGCTTCGACGTATTCAATCGGGTCTTCCAGGGTGACGATATGGCAGGGCCGCCGTTCATTAATGGCCTGGAGGATGCGCCACAGGGCCGTCGTCTTGCCGCTGCCCGTGGGCCCGCAGACCAGGACCAGGCCACTGGTCAGGCAGCTGAGGCGCTGCAGCAGCGGTCCGTCTCCATCTGGCGGCAGCGACGCTAAAGGATAGAGGAAGCGTATCGTCACATGGAGGCCGGCGTACTCCCGGCAGACGTGGAGGCGGCAGCGCAGGGCGTCGTGCCAGGAAAAGGCGCCGTCGCCCTGGTCCCCGCC
>OHAY01000004.1_pt1 | contig 199579 bp, 169 predicted proteins | sample 1577191 | NCBI WGS metagenome assembly OHAY01 (sample SAMEA3541504, study PRJEB24748) | human gut metagenome | biome: human gut; feature: human-associated habitat; material: faeces | place: China | collected 2012 | reverse complement strand
GCATCAGGCTTTCGCCCATTGTGCAATATTCCCCACTGCTGCCTCCCGTAGGAGTTTGGGCCGTGTCTCAGTCCCAATGTGGCCGGTCACCCTCTCAGGTCGGCTATGGATCGTCGCCTTGGTGGGCCGTTACCTCACCAACTAGCTAATCCAACGCGGGTCCATCTTATACCACCGGAGTTTTTCACACTGCATCATGCGATGCTGTGCGCTTATGCGGTATTAGCAGCCGTTTCCAACTGTTATCCCCCTGTACAAGGCAGGTTACCCACGCGTTACTCACCCGTCCGCCACTCAGTCACAAAATAATCAGTCCCGAAGGAAATCAAATAAAGTGCTTCGTTCGACTTGCATGTGTTAAGCACGCCGCCAGCGTTCATCCTGAGCCAGGATCAAACTCTCATGTTAAAAGTTGATCTCAGTCAAGTTAAACTTGGCTAATTCGTTCATTCAGATAAATCTGAATTTACTGTTTTAAAGGTCTTCAATTTTCATTGAAGCGTTCTGATTGATTCTCAAAATCTTTCAAGGTTTCTCACTGTTCAGTTATCAATGTTCTTTGTTTTTGCTCTCTTGCGACAGCTTGATTATTTTATCAAATCACTGTTCGTTTGTCAAGCAGTTTTTTATTTTTTTAAACTCTGTTTTAAGTTCTCTGTCTTGCGACAGCTTGATTATTCTATCAAAATGTTTTTCATTTGTCAAGAACTTTTTTAAATTATTTTATGTAAAAGATAAAGCGGAGAAGGAGGGATTTGAACCCTCGCGCCAGTTTCCCGACCTATACCCTTAGCAGGGGCACCTCTTCGGCCACTTGAGTACTTCTCCAAAGTCTTTACATAAATTATTTAAATGTTTTACGCACTTACGTGACGCATTGTTTATTCTATAAAATTTTATTTGTTTTGTCAATAGTATTTTTATATTTTTTTAAATTCTTTTATTGAAGTCTCGTACAGATTGTTTCCTTCACTGTCTATTACCACAATTACAGGGAAATCTTCTACGTAGAGCTTTCTTATTGCCTCTGCACCGAGATCATCATAGCAGATTACTTCTGATGATTTTATGCATTTTGAAAGGAGAGCTCCCGCGCCGCCGACTGCAGCAAAATACACTGCTTTATTGCGAATGACTGCATCTATTACTTCCTTTGACCTCTTTCCCTTGCCTATCATTGCCTTTTCACCCAAATCGAGCAGTCTTGGAGCATACTTGTCCATCCTTGTTGCTGTTGTAGGTCCGGCAGAGCCAATAGGTCGGCCCTCTCTCGCCGGAGACGGTCCCATGTAGTAGATTGTTGAATCCTTAATATCTATTGGCAGCTCCTCTTTACGATCCAGCGCCTCTATCATTCTCTTGTGTGCAGCGTCTCTAGCCACATATATTTCACCTGTTATGTATACATAGTCTCCTGATTTCAGGTCTTTTGTTATTTCCTGTGTGATTGGAGTTGTTATATGTTTTTCCATTTTTTTCTCCTGATTCTTTTATTTTTACTGTATTTTGTATCTATTCAGAACCACTGAGAATAAAAAAGCTGACGCGCGCTCTTGCATGTAAACAGTTTTTTTTCTCAAGGTGTTTCGTAATAGTTACTGTATTTTTATTTTTTCAGCTTAATATAACCTGTAACAATTATAGTTTTTTAATTACAGTTCACATTTCAGTGTAGCTGTAACAATTAAGATTGCCACTTGCTGTCTTCTTCTATGCAGTAATTATTTACAATTCCTTCACTACATGGCGGTTTACGTGACAGCAGATATTTACCGCAACCGGCAATCCTGCAATGTGGGTTGGATATGTGTTTATGTTTACTGCGAGGGCAGTAGTGCTTCCGCCGAGTCCTCCAGGCCCTATACCCAGATTATTAATTTTTTCAAGCATCTCTTTTTCAAGCTCTGCCACATACTCTATGTCTGAATGTGTGCCTGCTTCTCTTGTCAGCGCTTTTTTTGCCATTATTGCGCATTTTTCAAAGGTTCCACCGACTCCGACTCCGACAACCATAGGAGGACATGCGTTTGGTCCTGCATCTGAAACTGCTGTCAGAATCGCATTTTTTACTCCCTCTATACCATCTGCCGGCTTTAACATAAATACACGACTCATGTTTTCGCTTCCAAAACCCTTTGGTGCAAAGGTTATTTTGACTTTGTCGCCGGAAACTATTGAATAATGGATGACTGCAGGTGTGTTGTCCTTTGTATTTTCCCTGATGAGCGGATCCTTTACCACTGATTTTCTCAGATAGCCGTCTGTGTAGCCTTCTCTGACTCCTTCATTTATGGCATCCTCCAATACACCTCCCGTAAAATGGACATCCTGGCCTATTTCTATAAAAAAAACTGCCATTCCGGTATCCTGACATATCGGTATCATATCCTCGCCTGCTATTTTTAAGTTTTCCTGTAGCTGGTTTAATATTTTTTTACCTAATGGTGATTCTTCATTTGCTGTTGCAGCTTTAAGTGCCTTGTCCATGTCCGGCGAAAGAAAATGATTTGCCTGTATGCACATTTCCTTTATTGCAGCTGTTATTTCTGAAACGTTTATTTCCCTGATCATTTCTTTTCCTCTCTTTTTATTCTCTGTATTTTAAATTTTTTTATTGTATTCTTAACTAATCAGAATCATCCTTCTGAATAGTTACTTGTTCTTTACCGCTCTATACACCTGATTTTAAATTCCGGCACCTTTTATCCACAATTCAATATTATTTTTTGTGTTTTTGTGGATAAACATATTTATTTTTCCGTATCATGTTTATTTATTACTATTCAAAGCCTCTGAAACGCAAATATGATGCATAGTGCTTGCACGTATACATTTTTTCGCAATAAGGCTCGAATAGTATCACCATATTCGCAAAAAGCAGGATCTTATGACCCTGCTTTTATGAATTTAGTTATGCTTCTGTGTTATTTTCAATAGCTTCGGCATGTGAATTATTATTCTCTGCTGAGTTTTCGTCACTATTTTCTGATTCGTCAGTCTCTGCCTTAGCTTCCTCAGGTGGCATGAGAGTCTTATCCTCTACTACCTTTGCGATGCTGGCTACGCTCACGCCTTCTTTCAGGTTGATGAGCTTGACACCTGTTGTGATTCGTCCAAGCACTGTTACATCACTTACCTGGATTCTGATGATAATTCCCTCTGTTGTGATGAGCATGAGCTCGTCATCGTTTTCAACTGATTTGACTCCTACGAGATTGCCTGATTTTTCTGTAATCTTGTAGCATTTTACACCCTTACCGCCACGGTTTTGTGTGGTAAATTCGTCAATTCGTGTACGTTTTCCAAGTCCGTTTGATGATACCAAAAGCACTGCCTCACCCATTGATGCGGTCTGCATTGCGATTATCACATCATTTGGTGCAAGATTCATTCCGATAACACCCATGGTTGTACGGCCTGTTGAGCGCACATCTGTCTCCTTGAATCTGATACACTGTCCGAATTTGGTGAAGAGCAAAATATCCTCTGAATTATCTGTGACCTTGACCTCTATGAGTTTGTCGTCCTCGCGCAGATTGATTGCTGCAAGTCCGTTCTTTCGGATATTCTCATAATCCTTTATCGGTGTTTTCTTGACTATTCCGTTTCTTGTAGCCATGAACAGATACTTGTCATCCTCGTATTCTTTGATTGGAATCATGGCTGTTATTTTCTCATCAGGCTGAAGCGGTATGAGATTGATGATGGCTGTGCCTCTTGATGTACGGCTTGCCTCCGGTATCTCATATGCCTTGATTCTGTATACTCTTCCTGTATTTGTGAAAAACATCAGGTAGTGGTGTGATGTGGTCATGAGCATCTCGACGATATAATCATCCTCGATTGTCTCCATTCCCTTTATTCCCTTGCCACCGCGGTGCTGAGCCTTGAAATTGTCAGTGCTCATGCGCTTTATGTAGCCTACCTTTGTCATTGTTATGACTGTGTTTGTCTCAGGAATGAGATCCTCCATCGACATATCATACTCGTCATAGCCTATCTCTGTCTTTCTGTCGTCGCCGTATTTATCTGCAATTGCGATGATTTCCTCCCTGATTACTCCAAGAAGCTTTTTCTCATCGGCAAGAATTGCCTTTAACTGCGCAATCTGAGCCATGAGCTCCTTATACTCAGCCTCGAGCTTTTCTCTTTCCAGACCTGTCAGAGCCCTAAGACGCATATCGACAATTGCCTGTGACTGCTCATCTGTCAGGCCAAATCTCTCCATCAATCTGGTCTTTGCCTGCTGTGTGGTCTGGCTTGAGCGGATAATACTTATTACCTCGTCTATGTTATCCTGGGCAATAATGAGACCCTCTACAATATGTGCCCTGGCCTCTGCCTTGTCGAGATCAAACTTTGTACGTCTGGTCACTACATCCTTCTGGTGGATGAGATAGTAGTTGAGCAGATCGTATAGATTTAATACCTTTGGCTCGCCATTTACGAGTGCAAGGTTTATTACTCCAAACGTATCCTGTAGCTGTGTATGCTTGAAAAGCAGATTTAATACCACACTCGGATTCACATCACGGCGAAGCTCTACTACAATTCTCATTCCCTCACGGCTTGTCTCGTCGCGGAGATCTGTTATTCCATCTATCTTTTTGTCCTTATGAAGCTCGGCTATTTTCTCAATAAGACGTGCTTTGTTTACGTTGTATGGCAGCTCTGTCACTACAATTCTGTTTTTGCCGTTTTCCATCGGCTCGATATTGGTGACAGCACGGACTCTTATTTTGCCACGGCCTGTTCTGTAAGCCTCTTTGATACCACTTGTTCCGAGAATTATGCCGCCTGTAGGGAAATCCGGTCCCTTTACCACATCGATAAGCTCATCAATTGTGGTTTCTTTGTCCTCGATATCATTGTCTATAAGACGCACTACGGCATTGACCACTTCACGCAGATTGTGAGGTGGAATATTGGTTGCCATACCTACCGCGATTCCTGTGGTTCCGTTTACTAAAAGGTTTGGATATCTTGATGGGAGCACTGTCGGCTCTTTTTCTGTCTCATCAAAGTTTGGCTCAAAATCTACTGTATTTTTGCCGATATCCTTGATTAATTCAAGAGAAATCTTTGAGAGTCTTGCCTCTGTGTATCGCATGGCGGCGGCTCCGTCTCCATCGACTGAACCAAAGTTTCCATGACCGTCCACGAGTGTGTATCTCATAGACCAGTCCTGTGCCATATTTACGAGTGCTCCATAGATTGAGCTGTCTCCGTGTGGATGGTATTTACCCATTGTATCACCGACAATACGCGCACATTTTCTGTGTGGCTTGTCAGGTGTATTTCCGAGCTCGACCATAGAGTAGAGTACTCGCCTCTGAACAGGCTTTAGTCCGTCCCTGACATCAGGGAGGGCACGGCTTGCAATAACGCTCATCGCGTAATCTATGTAGGAGCTCTCCATTGTTTTTTTCAAATCGACCTGCTGTATCTGGTCAAAAATTTTGTCGTCCACTTAAATTACTCCTCCCTGCTAGATGTCAAGATTTGTTACATACTTGGCATTAGCTTCAATAAATTCTTTTCTTGGCTCTACCTTATCACCCATCAGTGTGGTAAATGTCACATCAAGCTCAGATGAATTTTCTCCGTCTATCATGACCTGTTTCAAAATTCTGTGGTCAGGATCCATTGTTGTCTCCCAGAGCTGATCCGCATCCATCTCGCCAAGTCCCTTGTATCGCTGGATCTTGTTATTATTGTCACGGCCTATGTCATTTAAAATCTGCTTGAGCTCGTCATCATCGTAGGCATACCATACACCTTTGTTTTTCTCCACCTTGTAAAGTGGCGGTGTAGCCAGGTATACATGTCCCTCCTTGATCAGATCAGGCATAAATCTGTAGAGGAAGGTGAGCATGAGAGTAGCGATGTGGGCACCGTCTACATCGGCATCTGTCATGATGATTATCTTGTCATAACGCAGCTTTGTTATATCAAAATCCTCATGGATTCCTGTTCCGAATGCTGTAATCATGGCTCTGATTTCTGCATTGTCATATATACGGTCAAGTCTTGCCTTTTCAACATTCAGTATCTTGCCTCGCAGAGGTAAAATTGCCTGTGTAGCACGGCTCCTTGCTGTCTTTGCAGAACCGCCGGCTGAATCTCCCTCGACTATGAAAATTTCACAGTTTTTAGGATCCTTGTCTGAGCAGTCAGCCAGCTTGCCCGGCAGAGTACCTCCGTCGAGAGAGGTCTTTCTTCTGGTCAGGTCTCTTGCTTTTCTTGCGGCCTCTCTGGCTCTTTGTGCTAAAAGTGATTTCTCACAGATATTTTTGGCTACGTCAGGATTCTGCTCGAGGAAATATGTGAGCTTTTCCGATACAACTGCATCTACGGCTCCTCTGGCCTCACTGTTTCCAAGCTTCTGCTTTGTCTGTCCCTCGAACTGAGGCTCCTCAATCTTGATACTGATGATTGCGGTAAGTCCCTCACGGATATCATCACCTGTCAGAGCCGGATCTGAATCCTTAAGTATCTTTTTCTCACGCGCATAGGCATTGAAGGTCTTTGTCAGGGCATTTCTAAAGCCTGCGAGATGAGTACCTCCCTCAGGTGTGATTACATTGTTTACAAAGCTGAAGGTTGAATCATTAAACGAATCATTGTGCTGCAATGCAACCTCTACATAAACACCGTTTTGTGTTCCCTCGCAGTAGATGACCTCATCATAGAGAGCCTCCTTGCCACGGTTAAGATACTCTACAAATTCCTTGATTCCGCCCTCATAGTGGAATACATGATTGTGATGGCTGTTCTCACGCACATCCTTTAAAGTAATCTTAAGTCCTTTTGTGAGGAAAGCTGTCTCTCTGAGACGCTGCTTTAAGGTATCGTAGTCATACACTGTCTCCTCAAAAATCTCAGGATCCGGCAGAAAATGCACCTTTGTACCGTGAAGCGACTCGTCACACTGTCCAACAATCTTTACTGTATCGTCTGTTTTGCCACGCTTGTAGCTTTGTCTGTAAATATTTCCGTCTTTGTAGACCTCAACTGTCAGCCATGTGGAAAGAGCATTTACTACAGATGCACCAACTCCGTGCAGACCGCCTGATACCTTATAGCCTCCACCGCCGAATTTACCACCTGCGTGAAGCACTGTAAAAACGACCTCAAGTGCTGATTTTTTTGCTTTATGATTGGTTCCGACCGGAATTCCTCGTCCATCATCCTGTACTGTTATGGAATTGTCCTCCTCGATTGTGACCTCGATATTTTTACAATAACCGGCTAAGGCCTCATCAACTGCATTGTCCACTATCTCATAAACCAGATGATGAAGTCCTCTCGAAGACGTACTGCCGATATACATACCCGGTCTTTTTCTGACCGCCTCAAGACCCTCAAGTATCTGAATCTGGTCAGCTCCGTATTCCTGATTGTTCTGCTGTATTTCTTTACTCATCAATAACCTCCACCTGGCCCTTCACGACATGAAAGACCTTGTCCACCTGAAATCTATTTTTTACAAATTCATCAAGTCCCGTACAAGTGATAATGGTCTGTGTATCACTTAAGCTGTTGAGCAGATAGTTCTGCCTGTTGCCATCCAGCTCTGAAAGCACATCATCCAGTAAAAGCACGGGAGTGCTGTTTATATTTTTCTTTACAAGACTAATCTCAGAAAGCTTGAGTGAGAGAGCAGATGTCCTCTGCTGACCCTGCGAGCCGTATTTTCTGATATCCACACCGTCCACTGAAAAAAGCATATCGTCCCTATGCGGTCCAACGGTTGTCTGGCATAGCTTCAAATCCCTGCTTCTTGCCTTAAGCAGTTCATCCTCGAAAAAAATATCATCAATGCTTGGCTCATATTTGAGTATAAGCTTCTCCCTGCCTCCCGAAATATTGCTGTGAATGTCCTGTATTATTTCATTTAGCTCATTAACAAACTCGCGCCGCTTTTTTATAACGTGCCTGCCATACTCAAGAAGCTGCATATCCCATACCTGAAGTGTATCAATCAAATCAGGTCTGTAAGCTATATCCTTTAACAGTCTGTTTCGCTGAACTAATGTCTTATTATACTTACTCAGGTTAGACAGATAAATTTTGTCAAGCTGGCAAAGCTCCAAATCTATAAATCTGCGTCTCTCGGCAGGACCGTTTTTGATAATATTGAGATCCTCAGGAGAGAAAAACACAATATTCAAAATACCAAACAGCTCACTCGCTTTTTTGATCGGCATTTTATTGATGGCCACACCCTTTGCACCGTTTTTTCGCAGATGCATGTCAATCCGGTATTCCTTGTCATTTTTTTCGACAATTGTCCTGATATGTGCCTCATCCTCGCCAAACCGGATCATTTCCTTGTCCTTGCTGCCCTTATGGGACTTTGTAGTGCCGCTTAAATATGCAGCCTCAAGTATATTGGTCTTGCCCTGGGCATTATCGCCGTAGATTATGTTAGTTTCACTGTCAAAGCTGATATCCAGTTTTTCGTAATTTCTGAAATTACTCAGTTGGATTGACTTAATAATCATTATTTAACAACCTTAACTGTTTCTCCGTCATATGAGAAAACATCTCCGTCGTGAAGCTTTTTTCCTCTCTGAAGCTCAGTCTCACCGTTTACAGTCACCTGACCATCCTGAATAACAATTTTTGCCTCAACTCCCGAGCTCACAAGGTCGGCCTTTTTAAGAGCCTGTCCCAGCTTAATGAACTCATCCTGTTCTCTTATAGAAATCTGTTTCATAAAATCTCCTAGTTTGCTGCTGTATTAAAATTTACCGGAAGAATGAGGTAAATAAACTTGCCCTCATCATCCTTAATGAAACATGGTGCCTTTGGATTGACCATGTATAAATTAACCTCCTCCTCATCGATAACACGAAGTGCATCTATGAAGAACTTAGGATTAAAGCCTATCATAATATCTTTTCCATCTTTGTCGATATCGATGTCCTCATTCATGGAACCGATAAATGAATTGATGCGAAGCTCCATATTGCCATCTGTGATATTCATGATAATAGGCTTCTTATCTCCCTCCTTTACAAGAAGAGTAGCACGGTCTATACAGTCAAGAAGCTCACGCTTATTGATGCGAACCCTAGTGTCGTAGTCAGATGAAAGCATCTGGTCAATCTTGAAATACTCACCCTCGATAAGACGTGAAACAACAGTAGTATTTTCAAATTCAAAAACAATATGATTGTTAGTGATATAGATAACAACATCCTCATCCGCGGATCCCGGAATAATCTTGCTTATTTCCTGCAGAGTCTTGCCGGGAACAACAACCTTCTTGCTGTCATAGTGATTTTTCATCTCGATATATCTGATAGATATTCTGTGTCCGTCAAGAGAAACAACTCGAAGCTTATTCTCCTCAATCTCAAAAAGCTCACCTGTCATCAGCTTATTGTTGTCATTGTCAGCAATTGAAAAAATTGTCTGTCTGATAACCTCTTTAAGGGTAAACTGTGAGAGGACAATAGACTCATTTCTCTCAACATATGGTATGTAAGAAAAATCATCACCTGATTTTCCGATGATATTGAACTTGGCCTTTTCACATGATATGACGGTCTTGAAGGAAGCATCTGTCTCAATTGTTACATCATTGTCAGGAAGCTTTCTCACTATTTCTGAAAAAATCTTGGCATCAAGAGCGATAATTCCTCTCTCTTCGATAGTTCCGTCTATTATTGTTTCGATTCCAAGCTCCATATCGTTGGCCATAAGCTTAATCTCGTTTGCAGATGCATCAATCAGTATGCACTCGAGAATTGCCATTGTAGTACGTGTAGGTACTGCCTTCGATACGATATTAACACCTTTCAGTAAATTTGCTTTTGAACAAATAAGTTTCATTTAGAAAAACTCCTTCCTGCGCGTATATATAAATATTTAAAAGATATTCGTAATATTCTTCTTAGGGGCTGTTAAAAAGTTCAAAACCCCTTCAAAGCCTTTAAAGACAAGCTTTAAGCGGCTTGATAACTTGCTTAAAAGCCTGTTGAAGTAAAAATGATAAAAATTGATAACTTTTTATTCACTTTCCTTCAACCTGTCATTAACATGCTCATGTGGAAATAAAAGCAAGGTTATAACCAAATTATTAACATGCAAATGAGCACATATATAAATAGGTAGAAACTAATTTGGATTAATCTTTTTCTTGATAGTTTCTATGAGAGTACGTGTACTGTCATTCTCCTCGTAATCCTTGGTGACCTTCTTGATGCCGTGGATGATAGTAGAGTGGTCTCTGCCGCCCAAAAGCTGGCCGATTACATCAAGTGAATCAGAGGTCATGGTCTTGCAGAGGTACATGGCAATCTGCCTTGGACGTGCAATCTCGCTGCTTCTGGTCTTTGAAATCATCTGGTCAACAGAGATGTGGAAATGCTCTGAAACGACCTCGATGATGAGCTGTGCAGTGATTTCCCTTGGCTTGTCCGGCGTGATGATATTGGAAAGCTCCCTCTCAGCGATATCCATGGTGATGTGAGTATGCTCGAGATTGTGGAAGGCTAAAAGCTTGTTTAAGGCTCCCTCAAGCTCACGGATGTTGGAGCTGATGTTTGAGGCAATGTAGTTTAAAATATCATCATCTATATCAAAATTGTCAGTTTCAGCTTTCTTACGGAGGATAGCCATCCTCGTCTCATAGTCGGGAGTACCGATATCAGCCATCAGTCCCCACTCGAAACGTGAGCGGATACGCTCCTCGAGAGTCTCCATCTCCTTAGGCGGCTTATCAGAGGTAAGGATAATCTGCTTGCCCTGTGTCTGCAGTGTGTTGAAGGTGTGGAAAAACTCCTCCTGAGTACTTTCCTTTCCTATGATGAACTGGATATCATCAATCATGAGCACATCTACAGTCCTGTATTTGTCACGGAACTTTGTCATGGCAGAAGAATTACCGTTACGGATAGATTCGATAACCTCGTTGGTAAACTCTTCAGAAGTAACATAAAGCACCTTGGTATCAGGATTCTGGTCAATGATGAAATGACCTATTGAATGCATAAGATGAGTCTTGCCAAGTCCAGGACCACCATATATATAGAGCGGATTGTATGCTTCACCCGGGCTTTCTGCCACTGCAAGGGAAGCAGAATGGGCAAATCTGTTATTATTACCTACGACAAAGGTGTCGAAGGTATAGTTAGGGTTTAAGTTTGAGTGATCTCCCTTTACAGGAGTCTGTGGCTCAAGCTGAGGGGTATCGTTGTTTTTAAACTTAAGGCTCTGAGCCTGATCCGGTAAAATAAACTGGATATCATACTCGATACCTGTCACCTCACCTATAGCTACCTTAAGAGGAAGATAATATTTTTTGTTGATATAGCTGAGCCCCATCTGCTCAGACGGAACGAGAATATACAGTGTATTGCCGTCTATGGCGAACACCTCAAGCGGTTTTATCCACGTATTAAAGGAAACGTCTGTCAGACCATGCTCTTCCTTGACCATCTGTAGTATTTCATTCCACTTTTCCATTACTTTATCCATCAAAGTTCTCCATTATTTAACATATAAAGAGTATATTATGGGAATGTTCTCCACAATCCCATACATACTATATAGTACACTATTTTTGGCATTTAGGCAATGTAAAAAGATTTACAAAAATGATTTATTCACATTTTTCAACCACAATTATACAAAGTTACCAACATGTTATTCACATATTGTGGATAACTTTTTGATATCTTGATAACTTTCCACAATATGTTGGTCACAATAGGTGTTTTATATCAAAATATAGACGGTTATCAAGAATTGTTATATATAGAAGAAACTCGTTTTCCACATTTTTATTGTGGAATGTAAACCAATAAAAAAATATATGTAGAAATTTAAAGAAAATTGAGAAAATCCTTGACACAACAGGAATTTTTGTTATAATTATACCGATGTTTTTTAACGTAAAGGAGGTGGATATATATGAAGATGACATTCCAACCTAAGAAGAGACAGAGAGCAAAAGTTCATGGATTCAGACAGAGAATGAAAACTGCTGGCGGAAGAAAAGTAATCGCAGCCAGAAGATTAAAAGGAAGAAAAAAATTATCAGCATAGGCCACAATTTTTGTGGTCTTTTCTTCATTTTTGATTGTTTTTAGAAGGACAGCGTCAAATGAAATTTTCAGATTCGTTGAAAAAAAACAAGGATTTTCAGAATGTATATAATAACGGTGTATCGTTTGCTAACAGATACCTCGTTATGTATGTTCTGAAAAATAACACAGAAAATAATCGTATAGGTATATCAGTTAGCAAAAAAGTTGGAAATAGTGTTATTAGACATCATATTACTCGTCTCGTGAGAGAGAGCTACAGACTACATGAGGACATGTTCGATAGTGGTTTGGACATCGTAGTCATCGCAAGAGTTGCAGCGCGGCATGTTGGTTATAAGGAAATAGAAAGTGCTGTTTTACATCTTGGAGGTCTTCACAGGATTATTAAGAAACAAAATATTTGAATAATGAAAAAGAAGATGGAATCGTTTTGAAAAGTATCTTGATATTTTTGATTAAATTTTATAGGAAGTATATTTCCCCGATGAAATCAACGAAATGCCCATATTGTCCGACCTGCTCAGAGTATGGTTTGCAGGCCGTGCAAAAGTACGGTGCCATAAAGGGTGGTCTGCTTGCGGCGTGGAGGATATTGAGATGTAATCCTTTTTCAAAGGGTGGGTATGATCCGGTTCCATAGCAGCAATGGAGGTTTTTATGTCGGACATTTTATTAACCGCATATCCAGGCTCTATTCTTGGACCAATTGCCAAGCTTCTCGGTATGCTGATGGATTGGATATACAGTGGTATATCTAATATTACAGGTGGAAGAGTTGAGAGCGTTGTACTAAGTATTGTAATTATTACGATTATAATCTACATGTGTCTGTTGCCACTGACTATTAAGCAGCAGAAGTTTTCTAAGCTATCACAGAAAATGCAGCCTGAGATGCAGGCTATCCAGGCTAAATATAAAAATAAAAAGGACCAGGCTTCAATGATGGCCATGCAGGAGGAAACACAGCTTTTGTACCAGAAGTACGGTATTTCTCCGATGGGAAGCTGTGTGCAGATGCTTATACAGATGCCTATTCTGTTTGCACTGTATCGTGTATTCTACAATATTCCTGCATATCTGAGTGGAGTTAAGGGCTCTTTTACAGGGCTTGTTGATTCAATTCAGCAGACAAGCGGATATCAGGATACACTTGTCAGTCTGATGGAAAAGTATAATGTTGTCACATCAAGCGGTCTTAACGCTTCAAATGTGGCTTCAAAGCTTGCCGATGCAAGTGGTGATACTTTAAGCAATTATATCATTGATATCCTTTATAAGCTTCCTTCAAAGGGCTGGGATGCTCTTTTGGACGGCAAATTTTTTGATGGTATCCAGAGCGTAGTTGAGAAGACGCACGATGCGTTACTTCATTTCAACTACTTTTTGGGACTGAATATCTCAGATACACCTTGGTATATCATAAAGAGTAACTTTACGGACAAGCCTGATAAGTGGTTACTTTTTGTAATACTTGCACTGCTTATTCCTGTACTGTCATATCTGACACAGATGATCAATATCAAGCTTATGCCACAGGCTACAAACGGCAATGACCAGATGGCAAGCCAGATGAAGATGATGAATCTCATGATGCCACTTATGTCATTATTTTTCTGCTTCACAGTTCCTGTAGGTCTTGGTATTTACTGGATCTGCTCTGCACTTGTAAGAGGTATCCAGCAGTTCTTCGTAAACAGACATATCGAGAATCTTGATCTTGAGGCTGTTATGGCAAAGAACGAGGAAAAGGCAAAGAATAAGAGAAAAAAAATGGGACTGTCCGAGGATTATATAAAGAAGGCAGCTCAGATTAAGACAAAGTCAATTGACAATAAGGCAAACGTATCTGTATCAGCAGGCACAGAGGAGAAGCTGGCAAAGGCCGCTGAGTACAAGGCTAATGCAAAGGCAGGCTCACTTGCTTCAAAGGCTAATATGGTTAAAGAGTTTAATGAACGCAATTCACGCAAATAGGGGGAGAAAATAGTGGAATACATTGAAGTATCTGCAAAAACAATTGACGATGCTTTGACAGAGGCATCTATTAAACTTGGAACAACAAGCGACAAGCTCGAGTATGAGGTAATTGATAAGGGAAGCAATGGTTTCCTTGGAATTGGCAGCCGTGATGCTGTCATCAAGGTTAAAAAGGCCGAGGCAAGTGTTGAGGATGAGATTCGCGAATTCCTTGACAGTGTGTTTAAGGCAATGAAGCTTGAGGTTACTATTGATATCAAAGTGGATGAGGACAACAGAAATGTTGATGTTGAGCTTAACGGACCTGAGATGGGTGTTTTAATCGGCAAGAGAGGTCAGACTCTCGATTCACTCCAGTACCTTACAAATCTTGCTATCAATAAGCAGTCTGAGAATTACTACAGAGTAAAGATTGATACTGAGGATTACAGAAAGAGAAGAAGAGAGACACTTGAGAACCTTGCCAAGAATATTTCATTCAAGGTTAAGCGTACAAAGAGACCTGTTTCTCTTGAGCCGATGAATCCTTTTGAGAGAAGAGTGATTCATTCTGCACTTCAGAATGATAGATTTGTTGAAACACACAGCGAGGGTGATGAGCCTTACAGACACGTTGTTGTGACACTTAAGAAATAATAGATATAAATCATTAAAAGGGTATCTGGTTTCAGGTATCCTTTTTGAATATATATTATCTTAGAATTTTTGAGGAATTTCATATGCAAAATGATACAATAGCAGCTATTGCCACAGCTATGTCTCCGTCCGGAATCGGAATTATCAGGATAAGCGGAGATGATGCACTTTCGGTAATAGACAGGATTTATAAAAGCAAGAATAATAAAACGAAAATAAGCGCCTGTCAGTCACATACCATTCATTATGGTTTTATATATGACGGCGATGAGAAAATAGATGAGGTTATGGTGCTTTTGATGAAGGCTCCCAATACATACACGAGGGAGGACACTGTGGAGATAGACTGCCACGGTGGTGTGTATGTGATGAAGAGAGTGCTTGAAGCAGTAATTAAAAACGGAGCAAGACCTGCAGAGCCCGGCGAGTTTACCAAAAGGGCATTTTTAAATGGCAGGATTGATTTATCTCAGGCAGAATCTGTCATAGATGTAATCAATTCAAAAAATGATTTTGCGCTCAAAAGCTCTTTAAGCCAGCTAGGCGGAGCCGTGCTTGGAAGCATCAGACAGATAAGGGAGCAGCTTTTGCATGAGATTGCATTTATTGAGTCGGCACTTGACGACCCTGAACACATTTCTTTGGATGGTTATCCACAAAAACTACGTGCAATTGTGGATAATGAGTATACGGAGATAGATGGTCTGTTAAAAACCTCAGATAATGGCAGGATTCTGAAGGAAGGAATAAACACAGTAATCATTGGAAAACCAAATGCCGGAAAGTCATCACTTTTAAATGTGCTTGTCGGAAGTGACAGGGCAATTGTCACGGATATAGCCGGAACCACGAGAGATGTGCTTGAGGAGCAGATTAATATTGGTGGAATCACTCTGAATCTTGTTGACACTGCAGGCATCAGAAGTACGGAGGATGTTGTTGAAAAAATTGGTGTGAAAAAGGCTATGGAGCATGCCGATGGAGCTGATTTAATCATATATGTAGTTGATTCGTCCGTTGCACTTGATGATAATGATTATGATATTATCAATTTCATTAAAGATAAAAAGGCGGTTATTTTACTAAATAAGTCGGATCTGGCATCAAAGGTGTCGGCAGATGATATAAAAAAGCTTGTGGATAAAACGGTTATTTCGGTTTCTGCAAAGGAAAGCATAGGAATAGATGAGCTTTCTGATACAATAAAGGATATGTTTTTTGATGGTCAGGTGTCATTCAATGATGAAATTTATATCACAAATATCAGGCACAAAAAACTATTGTCAGATGCCAAGGAAAGTCTTAAGCTTGTTATGAACAGTATTGATGATGACATGCCGGAGGATTTTTATTCGATAGATTTGATGAGTGCGTATGAGTCACTCGGACTCATAATCGGAGAGTCGGTTGAGGATGATCTGATGGATGAGATATTCAGTAAATTTTGTATGGGAAAGTAGGCAGTTATGTGCAGTAAATTTGTTGAAGAAAATTATGATGTAGTTGTAGTTGGTGCAGGACATGCGGGCTGTGAGGCAGCACTTGCGTGTGCCAGACTTGGGCTTGAGACTATTGTTTTCACGGTAAGCGTGGACAGCATAGCACTCATGCCGTGCAATCCTAATATCGGTGGAAGCTCGAAGGGACATCTCGTCAGGGAGATTGATGCACTTGGAGGCGAGATGGGAAAAAACATTGACAAGACCTTTATCCAGTCAAAGATGCTAAATAAATCGAAGGGACCTGCTGTTCATTCTCTCCGCGCGCAGGCAGACAAAGCGGAATATAGTATGGAAATGAGAAAAACCCTTCAGAATACCGACAATCTGACCATCAGGCAGGGCGAGGTTTCTGAGATTGTTACAGATGAGGATAATAATATAGTCGGTGCAAAAACTACTTCGGGAGCTTTATATCATTGTAAGGCGATTGTGCTGTGTACCGGTACATATTTAAGGGCAAGATGCTTAACAGGCGAGATGATCACTCATACAGGTCCGAATGGACTTTTGGCAGCAAACCATCTGACACAGTCGCTCATAGATCATGGGATTGAGATGCGCAGATTCAAAACCGGAACTCCTGCGCGTGTAGATAAGAGAAGTCTTGATTTTTCCAAGATGGAGGAGCAGTTTGGTGACGAGAGGGTGGTGCCTTTTTCATTTACCACTGATCCTGAAAGCGTGCAGATTGACCAGGTTTCATGCTGGCTTACATATACGAATAGTAAGACCCATGAGATTATCAGAAACAATCTCGACCGTTCGCCAATTTATGCAGGCATCATAGAGGGAACAGGTCCGAGGTATTGTCCTTCAATAGAGGATAAGGTAGTTAAGTTTGCCGAGAAAGAAAGACATCAGATATTTATTGAGCCGGAGGGACTTAATACCAATGAAATGTATGTCGGAGGCATGTCATCGTCTATGCCTGAGGATGTACAGTATGAGATGTACCGAACCCTTCCGGGACTTGAAAATGTAAAGATTGTAAGAGATGCTTATGCTATAGAGTACGATTGTATCAATGCAAACCAGCTATATGCATCGCTTGAGTTTAAGAAAATACACGGTCTGTTCAGCGGTGGACAGTTCAACGGTTCATCCGGATATGAGGAGGCTGCCTGTCAGGGGCTTATCGCCGGTATCAATGCAGCCATGAAGATACTTGGCAAAAAGCCATTGATACTTGACAGGTCAGAAGCATACATAGGTGTGTTGATAGATGATCTGGTCACTAAGAAAAATAGAGAACCTTACCGCATGATGACTTCAAGAGCGGAATATCGTCTCCTTTTAAGACAGGACAATGCAGATTTGCGTCTCACAGAGAAGGGATACGAGGTTGGTCTGATTTCAAAAGAAAGATATGACTATGTTTGTAAAAAGAAAGAGCTTATTGATAAGGAAATAGAGAGAGTATCACATGTAAATATCGGTGCAAGGGCTGATGTACAGGAGATTCTGAAGAAATATAACAGTATAGAGCTAAGCAACGGAACTACACTTGAGGAGCTTATAAGAAGACCTGAGCTGGATTATGACAAGCTCGCTCCAATCGATCCTGACAGACCAAAGCTTTCTGATGACACAAGAGAACAGATTAATATTCTTATCAAGTATGCAGGGTATATTTCAAGACAGATCAAGCAGGTTGCTCATTTTAAGAAGCTTGAGAAAAAACTGCTACCTACTGATTTTGATTATAATACTATTTCAGGTCTGAGAATTGAAGCACAGCAGAAGTTGAATGAATTTCAGCCGCTTAGTATAGGTCAGGCATCCAGAATTTCAGGTGTAACACCGGCTGATATATCGGTTTTACTGGTATTTCTGGAACAATTAAAATACTCAAATCCTGATTTATTTTCTAGATTAAACCCAGATAATACAGGCGATGAACAATAATAATGGAGAATAAAATATGAAATATGATTTCACACACTTCACTGATGAATTATCAAAAATTAAATGTACATTAAATAATTCACAATTAGAGCAATTTGAGCTATATTATGACATGATTATTGAAAAAAACAAGGTTATGAACCTTACTGCCATCACAGATTTTGATGAGGTAATAGAGAAACACTTCCTGGATAGCCTGTTTTTATGCCACACATTAGATTTGAACGCGGAAAAAAGTATCATTGATGTCGGAACCGGAGCGGGTTTTCCCGGTATTCCTCTTAAGATAGCTTTTCCTCAGCTTAAGATTACTTTATTAGATTCACTTAATAAGAGAGTTGGATTTTTAAATGAAGTGATTGAAGCGCTTGATCTTAAGGATATTGAAGCAGTTCATGGCAGGGCAGAGGATTTTGCCAGGGATAAAGAGCACAGAGCAGCTTATGATATTTGTGTATCGAGAGCAGTTGCAAATCTGTCTACTCTTTCAGAATACTGTCTGCCGTTTGTGAAAATGGGAGGCTGCTTTGTGTCATATAAATCAGGTGAGTGCGAGAGAGAGGTGGCAGATGCAAAGTCGGCTATTTATCTGCTGGGAGGAAAGCTGAATAAAATAGAGCAGTTCAGTTACTCGGATAATCATCGCTCTTTTGTCATAATTGATAAGGTTATGAATACGAGCAATAAGTATCCGAGAAAAGCCGGACTGCCTTCAAAGAAACCATTGTAAAAAACCGTTATAATTGTTGAAGAATAGTTATAGGCGGTGCTTTATTTTAGATTAAAGTATAGAGCTAGTTAGTAACAATTTTTTTAATAATTGAAGCTGTCTTCTCCGGTAACTCTAACTGAGGATAAAGCTTTGCATTTGCAATATGGATGATGTCACATTTACTGTTTAGCTTATGGTAATTGTTGATAACATCCATATTATTTTTTATTCCTGTTGATGCTATAATTGATACATCCTTGTCCAGGTTCTTGAGAGCGGGCGCAATATTAGTATTGATATAGTTTGATAAAATGCTTGAGTAAAGATATTTGCCGCGGCTTTGCCCTTTATGTGCGGACTCATAGTATGCATCCTTCATCTTATCTGATATGAGCTGGCCTCTTGAAATAAATTTATTTCTGAAGAGTAAATCTACTTTGATAGGGCTCATAAGCTTATTGTATATAAATGTACCTATGATTGGCAGATTAATTATGTTCTGTTTAAATTTGGTGCTCTTGTCAGGTATGCATTTAAGCTGTTGCAATGATACAGGGTTTATAAGTATTATTTTATTAAATAAATCCTTTGACAGAGCATTTGCCATGATTACAGGAGCTGTTGACAGATTGGTTGCAGCTACGTTAACAGGCTTTCCGATTACGTCATTTACAAAGGCTGTGATAATCTGTACATACATGTAGCTTGTATATTGGATTGAAGGCTTGTCCGAGCGGCCACATCCAAGCAAATCAATAGTGTATACGGTATTGTTCTTTGCAAGCTTTTTGGCTACTTTAGCCCATTCTTCACCAGATGCTCCGGAGTCGGTGTCGTGTATTAAAAGTATTGGCTCACCGGTGCCGGTTTTTGTATAAAAGATATTTCCTTCTTTCCATTTGTAGTAGTGGCCATTGTCTACTTTGAGTGCATTTTTCCTTTCGGCATTAGAGTCTACAACTCTGTTGTATATATGCATTCCGGCAATCAATGCAGATGTGAGAAAAAGCAGATTTTTTGTACTTTTTTTCATATTATAACCTCCTTGTTTTTATCTGAAAAATTTGATATATTGATTTTGTATTCTTATAACTATATTATAACAAAAAAGAAGTTTTATACAATTATTTTTTATAATTGCTTTTAAATATAGTAAAAATGATATATAATTATATCGTAGATAAATTAATTATACAAACAAATGTTCGGTGATTATGGTTAAACAATATTTAGAGAAAACAAGAGATGAATTTTATGACAGTAAGTATGCGCTTATAGAAAAGCTTACTGCCGCTGAGAATCATTTTAAAGAAAATATCAAGATTATCCAGATGCTTGAAGGAAAATCCGATGAAAGCTTTGAGGCTTTTACTCCACGTGAAATCAATTCATATAATAAGAGTAAAGTTAAGGAACTTAAGGAAGAGCAGAAGCTGATTGAGCCTCAGATAAAGTCTTTACACAAACAGATATCTGATGTTGATTGCAAGATTGATGAAATCAATAGTGTTATCAGAGTGTATAATTCTGATGAGACAACTAATGAAGTAGAAATTTCAGAGGCCATATCTGATGTTATTAACGAAGAGGATAGTGATGCTTTTAAGAGGGTGATTTTACAGACTGTGGAGAGTGAGAGACAGCGTATCGCCCGTGATTTACACGATTCTACTGTACAGAGTCTGACATCACTTACTCACAAGACAGAGCTTTGTCTTAAACTTATGGATGTTGACCCTATCAGGTGCCGGCTTGAGCTCACGTCTCAGGGAAAGATACTGAAGGATATTATCAATGAACTTCGAAATATGATTTATAATTTAAGGCCTATGTCATTTGATGATATTGGATTTAATATTACTGTTGAGCGTGCGCTTGATAAGCTTCGCAATTCAAATAATATAAGATGCAATTTCAAGACATCAGGTGATGAGTACATGGTAGACAGTCTTGTGTCACTAACCTTACTCAGGGTCATTCAGGAGTCTTGCAGTAATTCTATCAAGCATGGTCATGCCAAAGAAATTAATGTTTCATTAAAGTATGAACCAAAATCACTTACTTTGACGATAAAGGATGACGGAGATGGTTTTGACACATCTGCTATTCCTGAGTTTACCCGAGATGATAATTCAGGCTTTGGATTATCTATGATGAAGGAAAGAATTTATCTTCTTTCCGGTAAAATATCTATTTCATCAAGACCCGGTGAGGGGTGCATAGTTAAGGTAATTATACCTGTAAATAAGGAGGATTAAATTATGGCTATTAACATTATGATTACAGATGATCATTCTATGATCAGAGAGGGACTTAAAAATCTGCTGGAGCTTGACGGTGATATCAAGGTTATTGCTGAGGCAGAGAATGGTGAGGATTGTCTTGATAAATTAAAGACCTTTAGACCTGATGTATTACTTTTGGATATCAATATGCCAAAGATGAATGGTCTTGAGGTATTAAAAGCATTAAAGGACAGAAAGTCTAAGGTAAAGGTACTTGTTCTTACTGTTCACAATGAGACAGAATATCTTATGAAGGCTGTAGATATAGGAATCAATGGATATGTACTGAAGGATTCTGAGTCTGCTGAGCTTAAAAAGGCTATTTTCACTATTGCTGATGGTGAGACTTATATACAGCCAAGTCTTATTCCGGCTCTTAATTCTAAGATGATTCAGAAGAATGAGGATGAGCTTAAAATAGATGCTCTTACTAAGAGAGAGATGGAAGTACTTAAAGAAATGGCTGTTGGTAAGTTTAACAGAGATATTGCTAAGGAAATGAAGATTAGTGAGAGAACTGTTAAGAATCATATTTCAAGCATTTTCAAAAAGCTTGAGGTTACTGATCGTACTCAGGCTGCGGTATTTGCAATCCGTAACAACATTATTCAGATTATGTAATATATTTAATATTATTTATTTTACATTAAAGGAATGTTTCACGTGAAACATTCCTCTTTTAATATATGATTTAGTTTATTGACAGTAGTACGGAATCCGACATACATATACATTCCGCACTCGTTTTACTCCGTAACCAAGAGTATGTAAGAAATCACATATAGGTTGAGACAATAGTACGCAACCGTCCATATTCGCCATCGTGGCTCAGTATGGACTCGCTCGTACATCCGTGTACGAGCGTTGCTATGTGTTGAAGTGATTTCAAACATACTCTAAGTTGCTGCGTAGACTCGTTTGAAATGTATATGTATGCCGGATTCCTTAGGTTGTGGATGAGCTTAAATGTAATATAGTATAGTATTTATAAAAATAAATAAGGTGTGAATTTATATTGTATAGGTTGATATTTTACGTTTTAAATTATATGATGGTGTATAATCAATTATTATGTAATTTGATTGTATAGAATTAAATAAAATATTAATTGATAACTATAAGTATTAAATGATAAAATGGGAATGTTTCACGTGAAACATTTAAATGATATAATGAGTGAATACGAGAAAGCAATGTTTTAATAATTAGACGATTAAAAATTTAAATAAAGGATATAGAAGGTGACATAATTTGTATGAATAAAAAAGTTTTAATAATTAAAGGAAGTCCAAGAGCAGAAGGTAATACTGCAACAATGGCTGATATATTTGCCAAAGGCGCAATTGAAAATCATAATACTGTAACAGAAATTGTATTGAAGAATAAAACAATAATAGATTGTTGTGGTTGTGCTATTTGTCAACAAAATGGAGGAAAATGTGTTCAAGACGATGATATGAATGAAATATATGATGAAATGTATAAAGCAGATGTAATTGTTTTAGCATGTCCGGTTTACTTTTATACCTGGCCCTCTTTGATGAAAAGAATGATTGACAGAACTTTTGCAATTGAAGATTATATGGAAAAAAAAGTTTTTTATTTATTGAGTGCTGCAGCTACAAGGAAAGAGACAAATGTACAAACCATGATTAAGTGTTTCAGACAGTATATTTCGTGCTTCGGAGAAAATGGAAGTGAAGAGGGCGGTATTGTATTTGCTTATAATACAAGAAAAACAGAGGATGTGAAAACAATGTATGATATATTAAATAAAGTATATGAAATGGGAAAGAGTGTATAGTTACACTTAATAAAAAATGAACCAGAAAAGAGTGCATAGTTACGCTTAATAGAAAATGAACCGGATAAATGATTTTTTAAAAAATATTGTACTTATATAATGGAATTTAATAGCATTATAGAGTTAAGAGTGATATAATAATTTAAGTGTGTAAGATTTCAATTTACAATTTTAGAAATATGATGATGTAGAAGAGCTTGTTGTTCTCAAGATGACTTTGAATAGTTATTATAAAACAATTATGACATATAGAATATGGCATGTAAAATGTAGAATATAAAATATAGAATATAACATATAGCATCAGAATATTAAGTAAATTGCGAAAGGATTTATAATGGGAAGAATTATAGCAGTTGCAAATCAAAAGGGTGGGGTTGGAAAGACCACTACTTCTATCAATTTGGCAGCGTGTCTGGCTGAAAAAAAGAAAAAGGTGCTGGCAATTGATTTAGACCCGCAGGGTAATATGACAAGCGGCCTTGGTGTAAATAAGGACGAAGTGGAGAATACGGTATACAATCTCATGCTTGATGAGTGTTCAATTGCAGAGAGTATTGAAAATACGGTGGTGGACAATTTATATGTCATTCCATCTAATGTAAATCTGGCCGGAGCAGAGATTGAGCTTTTAGGCATAAATGATAAGGAATATATATTAAAGAGTGCAGTTGATTACATAAAAGAGGACTATGATTTTATTATTATAGATTGTCCTCCTTCACTCAACATGCTGACAGTCAATGCAATGACTACTGCAGATACAGTTCTTGTTCCTATTCAATGTGAATATTATGCCTTGGAGGGACTTAGTCAGCTGATTCATACAATCAATCTGGTGCAGGAGAGACTTAATCCGGAGCTGCAGATTGAGGGAGTTGTTTTCACCATGTATGATGTCAGGACAAATCTGTCAAATCAGGTTGTAGAGACAGTAAAAGAAAATCTGGATACAAAGATTTACAATACAATGATTCCAAGAAATATCAGATTAGCTGAGGCACCATCATATGGTATTCCGATAAATATGTATGACAGTAAATCGGCCGGAGCAGAAAGCTACAGAAATCTGGCAAAGGAAATAATAGCAAGAAAGGATATTTAAGAAAGTATGGCGGCAAAAAAGGGATTGGGTAAGGGACTTGATTCATTAATTACAGACAAGGTATCAAAGCCGGTAAAACCAAAGAGCAATCATGCAGCGGATGCTGTAATGATAGATATTAATAAGGTAGAGCCTAACAGAGAACAGCCTAGAAAGAAATTTGATGAGGATGCACTTATAGAGTTATCAGAATCGATAAAACAGTTTGGCATTTTACAGCCTTTACTTTGCCAGGAAAGGGATGATTACTATGAAATCGTCGCAGGTGAGCGAAGATGGAGAGCAGCAAAGCTGGCAGGTCTAAAGGAAGTCCCTGTCATAATCAAAAAATTGACCAATCAGCAGATTATGGAAATCTCCCTTATAGAAAATATTCAGAGAGAGGATTTGAATCCAATTGAGGAGGCTTTGGCATACAAGCGTCTGCTTGAGGAATTTAAACTGAAGCAGGATGATGTGGCAGAGAGAGTATCAAAGAGCAGAACAGCAGTTACCAATTCAATGCGTTTACTCAAGCTCAATGAAAAGGTACAGCAGATGGTGATAGATGAAATGCTCACTACAGGCCATGCAAGAGCATTACTTGGAATAGAAGATCAGAATCAGCAGTATGTGGTAGCACAACAGATTTTCGACCAAAAGCTAAGTGTCAGGGATACAGAGAAGCTTGTTAAATCATTACAGAAGAACAAGAAAAAGACAAAGTCTGAAAAACCGGTTAATCCTCAGATGGAAGCAATTTACAGGGATCTTGAGGAAAAGCTTAAAAAGAATATGGGAACAAAGGTTCTGATTAACAGGAAAAATGAAAATTCCGGAAAGATAGAAATAGAATATTATTCTCATGATGAACTGGATAGAATAGTAAACATGCTTAATTCAGTCCAAAATCAATAGGAATAATTAGATAGTAATTAGATTTTGTATATTTAATGAAAAGAAATAATAAAATCATACAGAAAATGAGACAAAGAGACTATTTAAATTTTATGCAAAATGTACGACAATATAGATAGGAGTAAAAAAATGATTTCTGAATATTTAGGATTCGATTCCGACTACATTATATTAGGATTGGCGGGAGTGGTAATTATTTTGCTCATCCTCATAATTATAAATATGGTGCAGACCGGTAAACTCAAAAAAAGATACAAAGTGTTTATGAGTGGAAAAACTGCAAAGTCATTGGAGGACACAATTATCAAGAGACTTGACGAGGTAGATGAACTTGTTGCAGCAAACTCATCAATCAAAAAGAATATAGAAGAATTATTTGCTAACATGAAGTGTTCATACCAGAAGGTAGGACTTGTGAAGTATGATGCATTCAATGAGATGGGCGGAAAGCTAAGCTTTTCACTTGCCATGTTAAATGGAAAGGATGATGGCTTTGTACTCAATGCCGTTCACAGTCGTGAGGGTTGCTATACATACATCAAGGAGATTGTTGGCGGAAATTCCATTATTGTTTTAGCAGATGAAGAGCAGGAAGCGTTGAATATGGCCAAGGAGGCAAATATGCCTGCAGAAAAATAACAATGGGGTGTTTTAGTTTATGAGGATAAAAGCAGTCAGCAGCTTAGTTGGCGGTGAAGTACTTGCGGAACCAATACTAACAGAAAAAAATGATATTTTAATACCAAATGGCACAAGGATTAAGCCTGATTATGTGCCACTTATAGAGTCACTTGGAATAGAATCAGTGATGGTAGAGGATCCGTATGAAAATTATGAAAGCCCGAATTCTATAGTAGACCCGGCTATTTTCAACAAATACGTGGAAAAAGTGCGCAGACTGATGGAAAGTCATATATATCATGATGGCAAATCCTTAAAGGAATTTGAAATAATCGCAAATGATATTGTCCATGATATAAATGATATGCCATATGATGTGATTGTTGATATAAAAGAGCGTAATTCGGACTTATATGAGCACACAGTCATGGTGACACTTTTATCAGTGCTTGTTGCAAGAAAACTAAAGCTTGACGAAAAGCGAAAGTATAACATAGCGGTGGGATGTTTATTACATGACATCGGGCTGCGTTTTATTGTCACACGATATAAAAACAGGGATTTTTCCAATGCAAATCCTGCGGAGCTTTTTGAATATAAAAAGCATACCATTTTAGGATATTCGGCATTGGATGAGGAAAACTGGATAGCGCCAATATCAATGAAGATGGTTTTATCACATCATGAAAATATGGCAGGCACAGGTTTTCCTATGAAGCAAAAGAATAAAGAACTGGAATGCAGAATAATTCAGGCATGTGATGCGTTTGATTCGCTGATAAGCGGTATGGAGTGTAAGCGTATTTGTGTGCAGGAAGCCATAAATCAGATAAAGGAAAATGATGGCGGCAGATTTGATAACAAAATTATTAAGTGCCTGCTATCATCAATAGCCAGATATCCTGTCGGTACAACAGTAAAGACCAATGCTGAAGAAGAGGGAGTAGTAGTTTCCCAGACAGTAGATCCGGAGAATCCTATTATCATGATTTTTGGAAATGAAAATAATGGCAAATTGATGCTTCACAACAGATTGAATCTCATGCTTGATAAAAACATTTCAATTCTTCAGGTAATTTAAAGAAAAGAGAAATAAGTAATGCACCAATTCCTCAGAGCAATAGGATTTTCAGATATAACAAAGAAACAGTTAAACGAGGTAATTAACAATATAATTGATAAGCCGGAAAAACTAAAGGTAACAAAGGATTCCGAGGGCAATGAATTTGCCGAGCTGTCATGTGATGTGGCACCCAATATGGGAATTACAGTCAGAGGAATATACAATGACGATGATAGCTTTGACATAGATTATTACTATCCGTATTTCACGGGAAGCGAAAAGACTACAAATGAGATAATAGATATCGAAAAGCACTCAGAGAAGGAATCATATGCAGGCGTATGTGATGACCCTAATCTCGGCGTAACACTTATATTTTATCTGCAGAATGTGTGTGATTATCTGTCAGAGAAGGCATACATAAACAGAGAGGTAAGGGCAAAGGGAGCAGTGCTCTCAGGACTATCAGTTGATGGCTGTATTTTGCTACCAATGAAACAAAAAAAGGCTAAAACATTAAATACAGTTGATTCAGACAAAAAAGATAGAAAGCAGCTGATTGCAGAGGCCAGGGATGGCGATGAGGGTGCTATGGAAAGCCTCACAATGGAAGATATAGATTTATACTCATCCATTACGAGAAGAATCCAAAACGAGGATATTCTTTCAATTGTAACAACATATTTCATGCCATATGGCATCGAAAGTGACCAGTACAGCGTGCTGGGAGATATTATTGAGTTCACAGAAGAAAAAAATATCATTACAAATGAAAAAATATATTGCATAAAAGTGTCATGTAATGATATAATATTTAGCGTGTGTATAAACAAAAATGACCTCATCGGTGAGCCGATGGTTGGCAGACGTTTCAAAGGAAACATTTGGATGCAGGGTAGTATTTGTTTGTAATATACATTTGTTCTCGTAGTTAAATGGATATAACAAGCGCCTCCTAAGGTTCAATCATGGTTGAGACTTATGGAAGTTGAGAAGTGATAAGTCAGAGTTCGATTCCAACAGGGATTGCCCTGAATGTCAAAATTAGATACAATGGAAATTCATCACAAGAGTGATTGAATTCATAGATATGGCAGCCGGAGCCAAAAGAGCTGAGAAGCCCGAAAATACGGCATTTGTCTCCTTAGTTAAATGGATATAACGGGGTCCTCCTAAGACTCTATTGTAGGTTCGATTCCTATAGGAGACGCTCATTTTTAGCGGTAATGAAGATAGTTTCATTGCCGCTTTTTTCATGCAGAATTGCAATTTCAGTGACAAATTTGTCAGCGAAACAGGGTTAAATATACTGATTTTGTCAGCGGGGATGGATGCTTGTCACTGATTCACATTTTCTAGTCTGTCACCCGGACGGATTAACTACAGTGTAGGATGAGCTTTGGGGTGTAAAATTAGGAAAAGCAGTGAAACAAAACACGATATTCTTGTCTGTGATATCAGGCCTGTCGGAAGAGTCCGTTCAGATTAGAGAAATACAATCTATTCTGGACGGGCTTTTTTACGTTCAGGGAAAGGAAGTTGCCTATGGCAGAAAAAACAGAATTATTGGAAGAAGATGAAAAAGTAGTTGAGATTGAGCTGGAAAGATTGAGAGGATTTGAAAATCATCCATTCAAGGTCAGGGCAGACAGCCAGATGATTGAATTACAGGAGAGTATCAAAAAGCATGGTATCTTAAATCCTTTAATAGTAAGACCGAAGAAAGATGGATGTTATGAGATGATATCCGGGCACCGAAGAAAATTTGCTGCTGAGAAAATAGGATATAGAAAGGTTCCTGTGATAATACGAGTCCTTAAAGATGATGAAGCTGTTGTATTAATGGTTGATTCAAACCTACAAAGAGAAATGATCAGCCCAAGTGAAAAAGCATTTGCTTATAAGATGAAGTACGAAGCAATCAAACGAAAAGTCGGAAGAAGAAAATGTGGTCAGGTGGACCATAATTTAGGAAAGAAGAGTATTGAGCTGATCGGAGAGGAATGTGGGGACAGTCCAAAACAGGTTCAGCTTCACAGATTTTTCCCAGTCACTTATACAGCAGAGCAAATGAGGCGGGAAATATTGGAAATGTTGAAATTAAATATGAAAAAATATTGGGATGCGTAAAGGAGAAAAGGATTATGTGTAAAGTAATAGCAGTCTCGTCCTCTGGGTTCTCGCCAATTATATCTTTGCCGTGATCTCACATCTGCGCGCTTCATTTCCGGCAGTTCTTCTGCTCTCCGTGCGCCTGATGGCAGGTCACATCAAAGAAACTTTCATCTTATTATTTACAATGGCCGGCGCCTGCCTCATCGTATTCCTGGTTCCCGGACTTTTCGTCCTTTTTCCCGGAATCCTCTGCGGCATCGCCAGCCATCTGATTGAGCCTGGTTTAAAAAAGGCTCTTGCTATTGATTAATCCAGTTCTTTATAGTCAAAACTGCGGAATTCTGCTGTCTGATCGTATCCGGAGTAGTCCACGCATGCCATGCCGACAAATGCTCCGGTGAAGAATCCACCGTATGACTGGAGTACGTAATCATCGGACAATACAGCGGCATCCAGTGTGCCCGGAATCTCTGTATAGTTCTTTCCGTCAAAGGAATACTCGTAGCTGTAAGACTGCTTTCTTACTTTTGTGCGAAGCCATACAAATTCAACATCATCCGGTACCGGAATCGCATCGTCGCGAAGGAACGAACGATATCCGCCACGATTGCACTCTGCCACTTCGATCACGCGGCCATTTTTCTCATTCCACGTAACGAAAGCGAATGACCAGTGCTTATCATTGTAAAAATTTGTCAATCCAGCCATCTGCTGATAGTTGAACGGATCAAATTTCACTTTCACTTCGGCATCAAAGTTAAATGCCTGCCAGCGTTTTGCCACCAACGAAAGCTCATGCTTATTGCTGAGGGATCCTTTTCCGACCAATGTCAGCCTGCCATCCCCTGTCGTACCCATTTCCTCGGTAAATGGTACGCGGAGGGTATTCCACTCATCATGAAGTTTTGGTGTGTCAAATTCATCATGCATCGAATGATCTGCCGGTGCTTCTGTCAAGATTGCATCTTTCGGCGCATCCACAAGCACTTTTCCGCCATGTCCGCCCTCGATACGAGGCCAGCCTTCTTCATCCCAGTATACTTTCTGAATTGCCGTCTCACGGCCAAGCGGACACCAGCCGCGTGGGTCGATCGAACTTTCATTTTCGTGGTGCCACGGTCTTCCACACAAACTTGCATAATACCACTCACCGCCGGGAGTCTCTACGAGAGCACCATGTCCCTGCTTCTGGATCTCAAGTTCCGGCGTATCAAAGTTTGTAATAAACGGATCGCCAGGCTCTGTCTCAAAACTCAACGCATCTAACGTCTTTGAACGAGCTACTACTTCCTGATGTGTCCAAACGGTTCCACCCTGTGCAGCAAACAGATAATAATATCCGTTGATCTTATACAAATGTGGTCCCTCAACCAGTTTAACGTCCGTTCCGGCGTAGATCGTACGTGCTGTCTCCGGTTTTAATTTCATTGTATCTGTGTCAAATTCTGTCACTGTAATACCGTCAAAAGCATGGTGGTATTCGCGATGATCCCATGTCTGCTGAACAAGGTATTTGCGTCCGTCATCATCATGGAACAACGATGCGTCAAATCCCACTCCATTGACACGGATCGGATCCGACCATGGTCCGCGGATATCTTCTGCCGTCGTCAGATAATTGATCATATCTTTGAACGGTCCTTCGGTTACTTTTACATCCGTATAAATCAGCCAGAATTTTCCATCTGCATAGGAAAGATCCGGCGCCCAGATACCTCCCGATGACGGATTTCCTTTCATATCAAGCAATGTCGTCGTGGACAATGCGGATGGAAGAAGATTCCAATGTACTAAATCTTTTGACTCGTGCAGACGAACTCCCGGAAACCACTCAAACGTAGAGTTCGCAATGTAATATGTATCATCCACACGGATAATGGATGGATCTGCATTAAATCCCGGCAAAACCGGATTTTTAATCTGCAACATAACTGTATGCCTCCTTACTGTTAATCTATCTCTATCATACAGGAAAATGGGGAGGTTGCAAAGGGAAAAAGAAGAAAAAGAAGAATTTATTCATCCTCTGCCTGAGCAAGCATGGAAGTAGCTGCCTGCTGCAAGATGCTCTCTTTCGAGAATCTTGTCATCTCATCTGCCATATCAGTATCACGGATACGGGATTCAGCGGATGTTGTGTTCTCAACAACGTTGTCTAAGTTGTCGATCGTATGCTCTAATCTGTTCTGAACAGCACCGAGAGCGGAACGCTGAGAAGAAACTTTTGCTACTGCGTCTGCGATTGCGTCTACTGCATAGGTAGCTGCTGTACCTGTTTTATCAGTTACATTTAAGTTTTTGATTCCAAGATATGCAGAATTCATTGTTTCGATATTCACATTGATCTTGTTTGTTAAATCTGCATCTGCTCCTACATGAAGATTGAAGGATAAGCTCTTAGCAACTTCAACGGAACCTTTTGTAATAGAGAAAGTTCCATCATTGTTGTTTGTAACAGTTGCTGCTGTATCTGTTCCAATGCTGCTGGCTGCTTTTAACTCATCTGCCATCTTAGTATAGATATCTGTGACAGTTGTTCCGTTTTCTAATGGCTTGTAAGAACCCGTGATTGCAGCATTCTTTGCTCCTGCGGTACCAGCTGTAAATGTAAGAGTGCCATTATTGTTTGTGACTGCATATTGTGTACCAAGTCCATCATCAATCTTACCATCAAGTGCAGTTTTAAGTTTATCTCCAATTTTAGTAGCATCATCATCTTTTGCAACATCAATTGTATAGTCAGTTCCATTAATTGTGAATGTAGCTTTGCCATCCAAATCAGCCTTCATACCAGTTAATGCAAACGTGTATGTGCCTTTAGCACCTACAGCACCCTGTGTACCTTGAGCAATACTATTGGTAGTAGGCGCTGTAACACCATCCACCGTATATGATTTTCCAGCAATATTGATCTCATCGCCATGTTTTAAAGCCTTTGCAGTAAAGGTAGCTGTATCGCCATTGTCAACCAATGTTCCTGCTAATCCTGCATCATGAGCAGCAAGCTTTTCTGTCTTTGTGCCACCCTCGGAATCTCCCTTTAACAGGTAGATTTCGTTGAATTTTGTTGTCTCTGCAACACGGTCGATCTCAGTTGTTAACTGATCCATCTCATCCTGAATTGCCTGACGGTCAGATTCAGCATTTGTTCCGTTAGCTGCCTGAACTGCTAACTCGTTCATTCTCTGTAACATAGAGTGAACTTCTGTCAAAGCACCTTCAGCTGTCTGTACAGAAGAAACACCGTCCTGTGCGTTTGTGGAAGCCTGATCAAGACCACGGATCTGTTTTCTCATTTTTTCAGAAATGGTTAATCCTGCTGCATCATCTGCTGCACGGTTGATTCTGTAACCAGAAGATAATTTCTCTGTGGATTTTGCCTGCTGTCCTGTTGTTACGTTTAACATTCTGTTGGCGTTCATTGCCTGCATGTTGTGTTGTACTACCATAATTTTTTACCTCCGTGTGTTGCGGTCTTTCTGCCGCTAAAATAATTTTTATTTTCGGGATTCCATTCCCTTTTCCCTGAAAAAATCAGGATTTTGGCACAAAGTGCCTGTATAATAAACCACGCCCCTAGGTTAGCATGGCATTATTACCGTCTGTGGCTGACTGTGTAAATGGCTTTTTTTGCAGCCGGTCTGTCCGTTATCTCAGAAGCTGCGTGCTTCTCACGCATTAAGATTCCTGCAATCTCACGCTTTGCTTCCTCCGAGATTGTCTGCTCACGATAGTATTCTTTTTTGTCCTTCTGCTTCATGGAATTACTGCGCACAATGTTGTATTCGCGTGGTGCGTCTACAAGAAGATGAATGTTATTTGCAGAACCGCCGGAAAAAACGACACGGATATTTTCTCCTATATCAATGTATTCTCCCGGTTTTAAAGATAATTTAAGCATTGTAACCTCCATGTGGCTTTGTATTTTTCCATAAATACTGCGTATATTAAAAACGGTACTCCATCCGTTTCAGATACTGGTAACACATTGTATATTGTGTTACCTCTGTTTCTTGCTTTATATATCGGACAGAGTTTCTATTACTTAACCCCTTTTTAAAAAAAATTTATTCAAGTATGTGAGGAGAAAAAATATGAACACAGCTCAGCCAATCCGCTCAGAACAGGAACTGAAAGATTTTATGAACTTTTATGAACAGGTACAGTATCATCCGAGAAATCAACTGCTGCTTACGATGGGGCTGAATACCGCATTGAGAATTTCGGATCTTCTTTCTTTACAGTGGAAACAGGTATATGACTTAGAAAACCGGAGCGTAAGAGAACATCTGCTTCTTGTGGAGGCAAAGACCGGAAAAGCATCGAATATTTATCTGAATGAAAAAATAACTGTCCAGTTGCAAAAGTACTATCGGTTTTTAGCGTCTGGACGCAGTTTCGAGATCAGCGGGGATGCGTATCTTTTCTGTGGAAAAGACGCAGATCCAATCTCAAGGGTACAGGCTTACCGGATTATCCGCAAGGCGGCAGAAAACAGCGGTCTAAGCGGCGTGATAAGCCCGCATTCCTTGCGGAAAACATTTGGATATTATGCGTGGAAGCAGGGAGTCCCACCGGTGCTTCTCATGGAGATTTACCATCATTCCTCTTTTGACATCACCAAACGTTATCTTGGAATCGAACAGGATGACAGGGACGAGGTTTTTCGCAAAATCTGTTTATAAAGGAGAGAAATTTCCTTCCAATAAAATATCTGAGCAATATGCATTGTGATCAATGTGGCTCCATGATTCCGGAACACAAAACAGAGGTAACACAATATACATTGTGTTACCTCTGTTTCTGTTATCATAGCATTTCGTTCTACATTTGTAAATTATTCCAGTATCAGTTCCTCGACCGTCACAAACGAATATCCCTCTCCCTGCAATTCATCAATAATCTGAAATGCTGCATTTACCGATGATTCCGAGGCATCATGCAGCAGAATGATATCATTTTCCTGCACTTTATCCATGACACGCTTTGCAATGACGCTGGAATTATCTGTCTTCCAGTCGAGCGGATCAACGTCCCACAGCACCTCGATCATTTTTGTCTCATAATCGAGATTGCATTTCCAGCAGCCGTAAGGCGGTCTGATATATTGCGCATGTTCTCCGGTCAGTCCAAAAATAATCTGGTCTGTTTTGTCCACCTGCTCCATCGCCGCCTGATCCGTGAGATTGGAAAGATTCACATGTTCATAGGAATGAACGCCGATGAGATGTCCGTCTGCATGGATTTTCTTCACGATCTCGGAATATTTTTCACACTCCGCACCCAGAAGAAAAAAAGTTGCCTTCACATTCCGCTCTTTCAAGCCTTCCAAAAGTGTCTCCGTATAATCCGGATTTGGTCCATCATCAAATGTCAAAGCCACTTTCTTAACTTCCTCCTCTTTGATTTTTCCTGATGCTGCTTTCGTGTTCTCTTCTGCCATTCTCTCTGTCTCCATCCCACTGTCTGCTCTTATCCTATTGTCCTTTTTTTCCACACAAATACCAATGATCCCTGTAAACGCAAAAATAAGCAGCAGAAATCCTGCTGCTCTTTTTATAATGAATTGTTGTTTTCCATTGCTTTTCTGTCTCAAACGGATTCCCCGGCTGTCATTTCTTTATTAATAATATATGCCGTTCTTCTCATGAAAATTATAAGAATCATCATTTGGAAGATAACCAAAGAAACCATCATCCGGTGTATAATCATAGAAATCTTCATCCGGTGTGTAGCCATAGTAGCCATCATAATAGCCATCTTTGTATCCCTGCTGATACCCCTCATACAAGCCGTCATAATAATCATCGGAAGCATCATCATTTTCTGAACCTTCATAATAGTAAGTGCTGCTATCCGTGCTTTCTGTTCTGGCATCTGACACAAACATACAAGCCCAGAAAATCACTAACAGAAATAATGAGATTGTACTCATGACGATCCCGGAGATTGCCATCCCTTTTGGTGCCTTTCTCGTCAACTGGATGATACCAAAGATAATCGAGAGAATCGCAAGTGGAATATTCACGAAGGAAAAGAATAAGACCAGTGCGATAATGCCAAGTACCATGGACGCAATTCCGAATCCACGCCCACCGGAAGAAACTTCTCTCACACTCCAGTTCTGATTTTGCATCGGCTGATTACTGCGGTTTGGCTGATTATAATTCTGCTGCGACTGTTCATTGCTGCCCTGGTAGTTTGTACTGTCTCCGGCAAACTGATAAGCAATTCTTGGCGCACCATTTGCAAGATGAATGATTCCACATCGCACGAATCCATTCTTTTCCAACAAATGCTGCATGATTTTATTATCCTCATGGGTGTCTGCTCTCAGATTTCCAATCTGGCTCTTACACCAGCTAATACATCCACTGGCAATTCCATGATAAGAAGTATTTCCCGCAAGTCTGTGAATGGTTCCATATGGCTCATGATTCAGCCATGCTCCATTCTCAATCCCATAATAAGTCGGGTCCTCACCTTTTATAAAAGCAAATGTTGCTGCAAGGTTCTTCTCATCATCTTCTACAATGTAGCTGTTTCCAAAGGCAATATCCTTTTCCAACAACTCTCTCGATGGATAATTTTCATCCCACTGGTTTAGATTTCCATTTTCACGCATAAAAACCCTTGCCTGTGCATATAAATCCATCATTGCCGGTATATCTTCCATATTTGACCGTCTAACGTACATACATAATCACCATATCCTTAGTTAAATCCAACAATTTTCTGTGAAAGTTTGTAAGCTGCAACTGAAATCTTTCTTCCGCCTCTTCCCGGAAGGTTCATCGCATTTCCCATAATACCGTTTCTCAAATGGTGGAACAGACGGATATCATGGTCTTTGATATATTTCCATAACTCACGTTTTTTCTCAAGATTCTCCTCTGTGCCGGAGCGGATCAGCATGATCGTTGAGATTACTGTGATGATCTCGAGATAATTGAACATATAGTGGCGCAGTTTTGGATTCGGGATCTTCCAGAGATCAAACTCATCGATCATGATCTTATTTACCTTGATCTGCTGGTCAATACGGCCGATCATGACTTTTTCATTGACGGACTGGTCATCACGTCCAATGAAGTAACGGTAAAAATCAACATCCATGTAGTACATATGCTTTACGCTTGGCAATGGCTTGTACACATAAATGTTATCCACATAAAAAGTATGTTTTGGCAGTTCGAGTCCACATTCCCGCAGAAGCTGTGTACGGTAAATGACAGAATGCATCAGAATGTACTGTCCCTTGTGAAATCTTCCTGCCTCATTCCATGTAAAAATCTTATCCTGCGGCAGGGAAGAATAGCGCATGATTTTTTTGTGCCGTACACCCTCTTTTTCATAAACATAATTTGCAATGAACATATCCAGCACGGTATCTCCGCCAACAAGTTCACGCAATTTTTTTAAAATCTTCATATAGGCTTCGTAATCCACCCAGTCGTCACTGTCCACAACTTTGAAGAAAAGTCCTGTGGCATTACGGATCCCGGCATTCACTGCCTCTCCGTGCCCTCCGTTTTCCTGATGGATGGCACGCACGATTCCCGGATATTTTCTCTCGTACTCGTCTGCGATCTCTGCGGTGCGGTCCTTTGATCCGTCATCCACGATCAAAATCTCAACATCATCCCCACCCGGAAGCAGAGACAGGATGCAGTGTTCCATATAATCCTGCGAATTATAAGATGGAATTGCAAATGTAAGTAACTTCATAATGATAACCTTTCCTACTGATTCATAATGGCATCTGCCAGTTCCATGGCTTTTTTCGTCATGGCATCAATATTGTAATATTTGTATTCTGCAAGTCTGCCTAATAAATGGAACTTCGGAAGTCCTGCTGTGAGTGCCCTGTATTTCTCGTAAAGCGCCTGATTTTCCTCATTTAAAATCGCATAGTAGGGAATCTCGCCCGCCGCGCCCGTATATGCAAACGGATATTCTTTTACAATTGTAGTTCCATCTGTATTTTTCTGTCCTGTCAGAAATTTAAACTCCGTAATGCGGGTGTAATCTTCGCTTACCGTGTAGTTGACCACGCTGTGTCCCTGATAAGACTCCTCATCATAATGCTCAAAATGAAAATCCAGCGAACGATATGGCAGTCTGCCGTATTTACAATCAAAAAGCTCATCCAGCGCTCCTGTGTAAATGACATCTCCCGCAAATGGTTTTCCCTCAAAAAGGATCTCATTCCCTGTAAACTTTAAGACATCCCTGCAGTCTGTATCCAGAACAACTTCTATGTTCTCATGATCTAACATATGCTCAAACATCGGTGTGAAGCCATCCTTTGGCACACCCTGATATTTGTCCTGAAAATAGCGGTTGTCATAAGAGATCAGCACCGGCACTCTTCCTGTCACTTCCGGACTGATCTCTTCCGGCTTCTGTCCCCACTGTTTCATGGTATATTTCAAAAATACATTCTCATAGACATACTGTGCGATCTCACGGATATCCGGATCGTCATTCTCACGAAGTTTCATGATTGGCACACGGCTTCCCTCACCGTAAGCTTCGATCAGTTTTTTCTCCAGAAGATCTGCTTTTTCCTTATCATAGACCATGTGCAGCGTATTTAAATTAAATGGAACCGGGATCAGCTTGTCCCCCACTTTTGCTACCACTTCATGTCCGAAAGGATACCATTCCGTAAATCTCGATAGATATTCATAAACTTCTTCCAGACCTGTATGGAAAATATGTGGACCATACTCATGGATTAAAATGCCATATTCATCCGAAACATCATAACAGTTTCCTCCAATATGGCTTCGTCTCTCAATCACAAGAACTTTCTTTCCGGCTTCCTCTGCAAGTTTTCTGGCACAGGCTGCTCCGGCAATTCCGGCTCCTATCACGATGCAATCGTACATCTTTTATTACCTCTGACTTTCCTTATTATAATATCAACATTTTCCAACATTATTTACTGATCGTCTGCAATCCTGTATCCAGACTGCGAAACGGTTGTAGTACTTTCCTATTATACATATTTTATTATGACAAGCCAATTTATTTTTTCTTAATTATTTATTACAGCCTGAATTTTGAACATTTTGTTCATATTTTATTTACAAATTTCTCACAAAGCCATCATACGATAGACACAATTCAACTTTATACTCTAAGCATAAGTTAAGCCAACAAGAAAATTTTTCATAGAACTTTTTTTCATACCTGAGTAGATCAGGTTGCCTTGCTTAACCAGTAAGCAAGGTTCCTCCCAGAAAATAGTGAAGCATTTCACTTTCCATACACAATCTTTTTCATATGAATAGCCGGTGCATTGCACCGGCTCCCTCTTTTTTATCCCGGAAATTATAATATTTCCATGCTTTCTAATCCGTCTCCAGAAATTTTTCATTTCCCAGTCTGATCCCCATATATTTTGCATAAGCAGCAAACGCAGACGGAATTGCATAATTTTCCTGAGATTTTTCTGCATCCACAAAAATGAGATGATTTTCTGCCATTTTCTCTGCCTCGGCGTCAAATCCTGCTTCTTCCACTAAAACCGCATATCCTTCCATCTGCCATTCGATATGAGAAAATATATGTTTTGCATTCTCTAGCTTCTGCACCCGGATCGGAGAAAGCTGCATATCTTTTACCAGATGAACAATCTCATCCTGCGAGTATCGCCCCTCAACATTCGGCAGTTCATAGAGTCCTGCCAGAAGTCCTTTTTCCGGTCGTTTCCGGATTGCCACTTTGTCATTGTCACGGATGACAAGCACCGTCCTCTTTTCGATACGTCTCGCTTTCGCTTTCGTCCTGACCGGAAGTTCTGCGATCCTGCCCTCTTTCCTTGCCAGACAGAGACTGTTCCACGGACACTGTTCACATAACGGCGCACCGTTCGGCACACACACGGTCGCACCAAGTTCCATCAGTGCCTGGTTAAACGCCCCCGGCATCTCCATTCCCTGCATGACTTCCCGCAGCTCTTTTTCCAGAAGGGTGCGAAAAGACGGCTTCATAATATCGGTATCGTCCGCAGCCACTCTCGTCAGGATGCGGAATACATTTCCATCCACAGCCGGCACCGGAATCTGATATGCAATGGAGGCGATCGCCCCGGCAGTGTAACTACCAATCCCCTTCAGTTTCAACAATTTCTCATAATCTGCCGGAAGTTTTCCACCATGCTCTTCCATCACCTGTACGGCTGCCTTCTGCATATTCCGCACGCGGTTATAATAGCCTAATCCCTCCCAGAGTTTTAGCAGCTCATCCTCCGGGCATTCCGCCAAAGCCTCCACATCCGGCAGACGCTTCGTAAACCGCTCAAAATAAGGTTTTACTGCTTCCACTCGCGTCTGCTGCAACATAATCTCCGACACCCACACCCGGTACGGTGTCGGTTCTTCCCTCCACGGAAGCACACGGGCATGCCCCGCAAACCAATTTAATAACGGCTCTATTAAAATCTGTAAATTAAAATCTGTGATCATGTTTTATTCCTCTTTACCTTCAAATATCAATTATTATCAACATCATATGTAATGTAAATTCAATTGCAAAACTCACAAAATGTAAATTGAATTGTGAAAAAGTAACAAAAGCTTGAGAAAACACTGGGGAGCGGTCGGTCCTTAGAAGGCAGATGCAACGTAAGTTGTAACTGCCTTCTTAGTACCGCTACCAGCGACACGTAGCGAAAGCGGGTTTTCGAAAATTTTGTTACTTTTGAACAATTTTAAAAAAATTATATAAGTTTTGCAATTGTCAAAGTTTTCATAACATAAAGTATGTTTCGCTCATATTCCCATTATAATAAGGAATCCCCCGGATGTAAACGGAACGATTTTCCTATTTTTATAGATTTTAGAAAAAGTTTATCGACGTTCATATTGACAAATCCTCTCAAAAGAAGTACTCTAGATATAACATGTATTGTTAATTTTTTATCAATCTATTTAGGAGGGTATTATCGTGAGCGAATTCAACAATTTAAAATTAGATGTGGAGAACGAGATCGCCGTTCTTACCATCTCAAGACCAGCAGCATTAAATGCATTAAACAGTGAGACATTAGACGAGTTAAACACAGCTTTAACAGAGATCGAGGGAAGAGACGATATCAAAGTTGTGATCTTAACCGGTGGTCCTGACAAGAAAGACAACGCATTCAAATCTTTCGTTGCAGGTGCTGATATTGCCGAGATGGTGAACTTTACAGCTCCGGAAGCAAGAGCATTCGGTATCAGAGCTTCTGTTCCATTCTTCAAATTAATGAACATGCGTCAGGTAACGATCGCAGCCGTTAACGGTTTCGCACTTGGCGGTGGATGTGAGATTGCTATGGCATGTGACATCCGTATTGCATCTGACAACGCAATCTTCGGTCAGCCGGAATGTGGACTTGGAATCATTCCTGGATTCGGCGGTACACAGAGACTTGCCCGCTTAGTTGGTATGGGACGTGCCAAAGAAATGATCTTCACATGCGATAACATCGATGCAAACGAAGCTTACCGCATCGGTTTAGTGAACAAAGTTGTTGCAAAAGAAGAATTAATGGAAACTGCAAAAGCTATGGCAGCAAAGATCATCTCCAAAGGAAGCTACGCTGTATCAGTTGCAAAAGCAGCAATCAACAATGGTTACGATATGGATATCAAGAATGCTGTTGAGATGGAAGCAAACCTCTTCGGTGTTGTAAATGATACTCATGATAAAAAAGAAGGAATGGGTGCCTTCTTAGAGAAGAGAAAAGCTGATCTTACAGATTTCTAATCTGCATTTTTTCATAGTTCCGGTTTTATTACATAGGAGTTTCTTCCTATTATATAAACATTAACAAACATTTTATTTCATGTAGTGCGTAGTACTTGTACGAACGCGATTTATTAGGGAAAGGAAAAAGAACGTAACTTTGATGGTGTACCGGCCATCTTCGTTACGTTCTTTTTCATGTACCTGTCTACTGTACGATTTCTCTTATCCCTCTCATTTTCCTGCAAGCGTTTTCGCTGCTTCCATCCTTTTCATCTGCCTTTCGTGACTTGCAAACATACCAAATGCCACAATATTTAAAATAAACTGCGTCACAACCGCTGTGATCCAGATGCCATCCAGTCCAAAAATCCGTGGAAGGATCACAATCGTAAGCGGCGTCATAATAAGAGGATCAAAGTAAATCATAAACAGCGAGTATTTATCTTTTCCAACCGAATAGAAAAAGGAATTGGTCACGCGGACAAGTCCTGTAAAAATAAGCTGTGCCGCCGTCACCATGACCGCATGATACCCAAGTTCTGCTGCTTCCCCCTCATATCCGTAAATTGCCGGATAAAACCGGGCTGTTGCGATGGTAAAGATAAATAAGAAGAAGCTCACCCCAATCGCTGTGATGACCGCCTTGTTTCTTATCTTCCGGATCGCATGAAAATCATGTGCACCATAGGCATAACTTGCCAGTGGCTGAATCCCCTCTGCGACACCAATCAGAAGCACACGGTACGAGCCGACGGTAGAACTGATGAGTGCATATGCATTTACCGCAAGATCGCCGCCAAATTTTAAACACGCAACGTTGTGATATAAAATCAATAAAGAAGGGGTCAGCGATATTCCAAACGGTGAAACTGCTGTCTTAAAAATTTTTTTCCAGTATTCCTTCCTTATCATAAACTGTGAAAGACGGATTGGATCTGTTTTCTTTGTGCAAAGAATCATCAGGCAGCACACAGTCGTAAACAACTGCGCACACAGTGAAGCGCCTGCTGCACCGCCAATCCCCATATGAAAAACATACATAAAAACAAAATCAAGACCAAGGTTAGCAAATAAACCACCCACCATGATCATCATGGCACTGACCGCCCGGTTGTCATTCCTGAGAAGAGGTGTCAGTCCACAGGATAAGATCTGAAGCACGCCGCCTGTGAGCATTACCCTTCCATAAATCTGTGACAGCCTTAAAAGTTCTCCTTCTGCGCCCATTAATTTCAATAGAGAAGTCAGTAAAATAAGAAAAAGAATCGTAACCACAATACTCGATGCCAATAATGCAAGAATGACATTTGCCCGTACAATGTTCGACTCTTCGTTCTTTCCTTCTCCCTGTTTGGTTGACATCATTACGGCTCCGCCGCATCCAACGCCGGTGCCGATTGCAGTTACCACTGCAATGACCGGCCACGCAACATTGACTGCGGATAATGCCGTGTCTCCTATCAGATTGCTGACAAATAAACCGTCAATCATAGAGTAGGCACTTTGGAGAAACATGGTGATCATGGAAGCCATGACATATTTTCCAAATTTTTTTTCAACTGCTGTCTGTTCCATATTAGTTGCTTACCGGCTGAGAAGCTACTGCCTGATCCATCATGGCATCTCTATCCTCCTGTGAGAGTCCGGCGAGCACTTCATTGATCTTATCTACTAATTCTGTGTTTCCTTTCTGGCAAGGGATACCAAGGTCTGTCTCTTCATTGCTGACCTCAAATCCGGTACCGCCCTCAAAATCGATGATCTTTAAATCCGGATTGCTTACTAAAATAGATTTTGCAGAAGGCATATCACAGGTAAATCCATCAATTTTTCCTGCATGGACTGCTGCAACCATAGATGCAAATGTATCAAGCGCTGCATCCTTTGTCGCATAATCCGTGATCTGATCTAATACATCATACCATACTGTGTTCAGTGTAGAGGTAAGTGTTGCACCCTCAAAATCTGTGACATTTACTGCATCTGCATAAGGTCCGTCAGCCGCAACAACCGCAACAATATTTGCATTGTAATACGGATCCGAGAAATCTACCGACTGGGATCTCTCGCTTGTGATGGACATTCCGGCGATCGCACAGTCAACTTTTCCGGACTGGATGGAAAGGATCAGACCATCCCAGTCAATCTGTGTGATTTCAAGATCCATATCCAGTTTTTCTGCTATGTATTTTGCGACAAGAACATCATAACCATTCATATAGGAACCATTCGATGTCATCACTGCTCCATTGGAGTCATCCTCCTGCAGCCAGTCAAACGGTGCATAATCTGCTGACATTGCAACCCGGAGAACTTCTTTTCCGGAAGCGGTTGTTGTTGCGCCCGCCTCTGTCACACTTGCTGTCTCTCCTGTGGATGCCCCTGCCGAAGCTGTGTCACCTGATCCGCCACAGGCTGTTAATGAAATTGCCATTGCTGCTGTCAAAAGTGCTGCTGTTAATTTTCTTCTCATAATATTGTCCTCCTCATTCTATGATTAAAAAACAAATACAATTTGCCTTTTACGAACCTTAACCCTGCATAAACCTGCTTAAAAACTCTCTGGTTCTCGCTTCCTTCGGGTTATTAAATAACTCCTGTGGCGGTGCATCCTCCACAATATATCCTTTATCCATGAAAATGGTTCTTGTGGATACATCTCTTGCAAACGCCATCTCATGCGTTACAATCACCATAGTAAGTCCTTCATTTGCAAGCTGTTTCATAACCGATAAAACTTCTCCGACCATTTCCGGATCCAATGCGGAAGTCGGTTCATCAAAAAGCAATACTTCCGGTTCCATCGCAAGTGCCCTGGCGATCGCAACTCTCTGTTTCATACCACCGGATAACTGGTGTGGTTTTGCTTTTACATAAGGAGCCATTCCTACTTTTTCCAGATATTTCATACAGATCTCGGTGGAATATTCCTTGCTTCTTTTTTTCACCTTGTGGACACCAGCCATGCAGTTGTCAAAAACCGTCATATTGTTAAACAGGTTGAACTGCTGGAACACCATTCCCACCTGGGAACGGAAACGGTTGATTGTCTGTGCATCCTTCGTCAATGGATAGCCATGATATAATATCTGACCGCTCGTCGGTGTCTCCAAATGATTGATGCATCTTAATAAGGTAGATTTTCCTGATCCGGAAGATCCGATGATACAGACCACATCGCCCTCAAACAGATCAAAACTGATGTCTTTTAAAACTTCATGTTCCCCGAATTTCTTTTCCAGATTCCTGACACTGATGACCGGGCCACGAAATTCATACGTTGCATCCTTTGCCTCAGTCGTCACTCTCTCATTAAACTTAAATATTGATTGTCTTGCCATAACACGTTCCTCTTTTCTTTCCATCTGATCCCCTGATTTATTTTGCGGCTGCCGGATTTAAAACCTCGTAGCTTTCTTTTCCTGCCATATACTTTTCGATCAGCTTCAGCAAACCGTTAAATAATAAGGTAAGTGTCAGGTAAATCAATGCTGTGATCGTATATGCCTCAAACATTCTGAAATACGTTCCGGCTGCAACCTTTGTGATATAGAAAAGTTCTGTGACTGCGATTACATTTAATACGGAAGTATCTTTGATATTTGCAACAAAAGTATTTCCGATCTGCGGTGCGATAATTTTAAAAGTCTGTGGAAGGATAATATAGATCATCATCGGAACATACCCCATTCCAAGCGCCTTTGCTCCTTCGATCTGTCCGACATCAATGGAATTGATACCGCCGCGGACTGTCTCTGACATATAAGCTCCTGTATTTAACAGGATGATAAAAATCGCTGCATTGAATGGTTTCAGGTCAATTCCGAATACTGTAGATGATCCATAATAAATTACCATTGCCTGAACGATCATTGGTGTTCCACGGAAAATCGTGACATAAATTTTTGCGATCACCCATGGAATACCAAGTAAAATCTTTTTGATCATGTTATCCTGCGCCCGGATGTCCGTTGCCTGGATGATTCCAACCAGAAATCCTAAAAAGCATCCACAGATCGTACCTGCGAGGGATGTTTCCAATGTGGTAAGCAGCCCTTGTAAATAGTATCCGTGATACTGCTGTATCAGAAAAATGATCCAGCCAAAAAATGTGGTAGGTGTATTCGTCATAACTAATCCTCCTTATTGTTCCGAAGAAATATCCATTTCCTATGAACTAATGAAATAGATTGTTCTTCTGTTTTCTGCAAACAACAGCATCTGTACTCTGCATATATTCTATGGTACAGAAAAGGCGCTAAGGATGATTCCCTAGCGCCTTTGCTATGTTCAGGTCTGCTGCCTGATTGCCTGCTGTTTTAAATTAAACCTGTTTTATCACACTTTTTGTTTTCCTGTCAACAAAATCCAGCCAATTTTTATAGATTTGTATATTTTTTTCAAAATGTGCATGATTTCTATACTTTTATTGTATAAAACGTAAAAAATGTGATTTTTATATCTGTCCGTGCATATTACACGCCTATATATTAACTATAGAAGAAAGTGTTGTTCAATTAAGTTTCATTTCTTGATTTGCAAGAATTTTATACTTGACAAATCATGATTTTTGAATTTATATTAGCAGTCATAAACAAATGGAGGTGACAGACAAATGAAAATTGTTGTGATCCAGGAGGAAATTATTCAGACAGATATCACTCCAAAGGAGCTTACAGAACGCTGGAAACGGCTGGAGCAACTCCCCGGTATTGACGAGGTTGTCATTGAAGTTCCTGCACATTATCCAAATATAGAACAACTTCATACTTATATCGGAGATGCGGACGCGGTATTCGGACTGTGGATCGGTCCGGACAATATGAATGAAGCATTCTTAAGCCAGCATCCGAATTTAAAATATGTTGCCACCTTAGGACACGGATGGGAAAAATTCGATACAGAAATGACCAGAAAACGCGGTATTTCCATTTCCAATACCATCTACGGTTCACAGACGATCGCAGAATACGCTTTCGCTTTATTAATGGATGTCTGCCATCATATCGGCACGCATGACACCCGGATCAAAACGATTGACTGGTCTGTACCGGAAAACCACAATGAATTCTGTAAATCGATCACCAGACAGATTGAATTATATGACAAAACAATTGGTGTGATCGGTCTTGGTGCGATCGGCTTTGCGTTTGCAAAAATGGCACAGGGATTTGGCATGCATGTGCTCGCATACAGCCGCCACAAAAAAGAAGGTGCTGCATATGATTTCATTGAACAGGTATCGTTAGATGAGCTGCTTGCCAGAAGCGACTTTATTTCCCTGCATACGCCGCATACCCCGGCAACCGAGCACATGATCGATCAGAACACCATCGCCAGAATGAAAGACGGTGTCATTTTAATCAATACAGCGCGCGGTGCCCTCATCGATGAACAGGCACTTGCGGATGCGCTTGCAACCGGAAAAGTATTAGCCGCAGGACTTGATGTTCTGACGGATGAACCACCGGTTCACGGCAGTCCACTGTTAACTGCACCAAATACCGTCATCACCGGACACATTGCATGGCTCACAAGAGAATCCAGAATCCGCGCGATCGATATGGCGATCGACAATTTCCAGTGCTACCTGGAAGGGCATCCGGTTTCCATTATCAACTGAATTTATATATATAAAAGACAAGGAGATTATGAAGATGAATGTAGAATGTTTATTAAGAGACAGCATGAAAACAAAACCAAAGAGCAACCGTGGTGCACGTCAGAAAACTTCCACCCCGAAGAATGTAACCCGGATGAATTATAATGAAAATCCATACGGTATGTCTGATGAGGTAAAAAAAGCAGTTACGGATGCTTCCCTCAACAGCTATATGTATCAGGATTTCTATGCAGTCGATCTCAAAAAGCAGCTGGCTGATCTCTATGGTCTTACCGTAGATCATGTCTGTATCGGTGCCGGTTCCTCTGCGATCATCGATATGCTTGGTGAAGTATTTATCAATTATGGGGACAAAGTTGTGTACTGTGCTCCAACTTATGAAGCTTTCCCGGATATGGTCAGCGATAACGGAGGTGTCCGTGTCGTTCTCCCACTGACTGATGATTACTGTTACGACCTCGACGCAATGCTTGCAGCCATTACAGACAAAACGAAAATGGTGATCGTCTGCAATCCAAACAACCCGACCGGAACTTATGTAAACTCTGCAAAAGTCGAAGAATTCATCCGTAAACTCCCGGATCATGTCATTCCGGTGGTAGATGAAGCTTATTTCGAATACGTGGAAGATCCTACTCACTACAGCCTCATCAAAATGATTCAGGAAGGCTACGACAGACCGCTCTTTGTACTGCGTACTTTCTCCAAAATTTATGGCATGGCTGGTCTCCGCATCGGCTACACCTTTGCTGATCCATTGCTGATCGATGAACTAATGAAAGCCTGTCAGGCATGGAATGTCAGCTACAATGCACTTGCTGCCGCACAGGCTGCCTTGAAAGATCAGGAATACATCAAAAAAATCAAGGCTCTCACCACGGCAGGGCGCGAATATCTTGAGGATGAACTGACAAAATTAGGCTGCACTCTTGCAAAACCTTGTGCAAACTTCATCTACTTCGACACACACCATGATCCAAAAGAAATCCGTGCTGCCCTTGCGGAGCGGAAAATTATGATCAGTGCATTTGGATTTAACCGTGTCAGTGTCGGTACAGAAGAACAGAATCAGGCATTTATCGCCGCCTTAAAAGAATTTCTGGCAGCTTACTAATTTTTTAAATAAAAACAAAGTATATTTCAACTATAGTTTGTTATTTTTTCCTCCCCTTTACGGGCTGGAATACTGTAAAATGTAATGATTTTTTAGTTACTGTTCACTCAGCAGTAAAACACTTGCTGTTTTGCTGTGTAAGAAAGTGATTCAGGAGTGAGCAGACTCCTTTTGCAAAACAAAAACTTTAAATGAGTCTGCGAATCGTTACTGGAACGAGATACGAGTGAACAGTAACATTTTTTACAGTATTCCAGCCCTAATTATGTCTAAAAGGTTGACCTTTCAGAACAAATGAACTAGGATGAAAGAAAATACAGGACACAAACAAGGAGGATATATGATAGATAAGATTATCGGTTTCATTGGAGCTGGAAATATGGGAAGTGCCATGATCGGCGGTATTGTACACTCAGAGTTAGTGACAACTAGCCAGATCATTGCCAGCGCCCATTCCGCAGCTACCTTAGAAAAACTGCAGAGTACATATTCCATTGAGACAACCCTGTCCAATGAAACGGTTGCAGAACGCAGTGATATTTTATTTCTTGCTGTAAAACCAAATAAATTTGATGAAGTAATCCCACAGATTTCCTCTCATGTAAAATCAGGATGTGTGATCGTATCCATTGCCGCCGGAAAAACAATTGCCGCCATCGAGGACTCCTTTGGCAAACCAGTCAAGCTTGTACGTGCCATGCCAAATACCCCAGCCTTAGTCGGTGAGGCAATGAGCGCATTGTGCGTCAACCAAAATGTGACCCCGGAAGAATTAAAAGAAGTTCAGGCACTCTTCAACTCCTTCGGCAAATCGGAAGTGATCAGTGAATCTCTTATGGACGCTGTCATCGGGGTTTCCGGTTCTTCTCCGGCTTATGTATACATGTTTATCGAAGCTATGGCGGATGCCGCTGTCGCAGATGGGATGCCGCGGGCACAGGCCTATAAATTTGCCGCCCAGTCTGTCTATGGCTCCGCGAAAATGGTTTTGGAAACCGGAAAGCACCCGGGCGAATTAAAGGACGCCGTCTGCTCCCCTGCCGGAACAACCATCGAGGCTGTTGCTGCACTGGAAGCCGGAGGTTTCCGCAGCACTGTGATTTCTGCCCAGCGCGCCTGCTCACAGAAATCGCGCGATATGAGCAGTAAATAGATGCAGCATTTTTTATATTCTGTATGCAAAATGTGCAGATTTACTGAATCATTACTTCTGCACCATTAATATTTTGAAATAATTTGGAGGCTTTAATATGTGGGCTTATGAAAACGTATTTTATCAAATTTATCCACTTGGATTCTGTGGAGCACCTTTTGAAAATAACGGAGTGTTAGAACATCGCATTTTAAAAGTAAATGACTGGATTCCTCATATTGAAAAACTTGGGGCAAATGCCATTTATTTTTCACCGGTATTCGAATCTGACACGCACGGCTATAACACCAGAGATTACACCAAAATTGATACCCGTCTCGGCACGAATGAGGACTTTCAATCTGTCTGTAAAAACCTTCACAAAGCAGGTATCAAGGTTGTTTTAGATGGTGTATTCAACCATGTTGGAAGAGGTTTCTGGGCATTTCAGGACGTTTTGGAGAAACGATGGGATTCCCCATACAAAGACTGGTTTCATATCAGTTTTGACGGTAATTCAAACTACAATGACGGTCTCTGGTATGAAGGCTGGGAAGGCAATTATGATCTTGTAAAACTGAATTTACGAAATGAAGATGTCATCCAGCATATTTTTTCCTGCATCAAAGGCTGGGTTGAGGAATTTGACATTGACGGCTTACGGCTTGATGTTGCATACTGTCTGGATCACGATTTTCTCAGACGGCTCCGCTCTTTCTGCGATGGATTAAAACCGGATTTTTTCCTTGTCGGAGAGACACTTCACGGTGATTATAACCAGTGGATGAATGATTCCATGTTACATTCTGTCACAAACTACGAGTGTTACAAGGGATTGTATTCCAGTTTTAACAGCATGAATATGTTTGAGATCAACCACTCCCTGCTCCGTCAGTTTGGCCCGGATAACTGGACTTTATACAAAGGAAAACATCTGCTTTCTTTCGTAGATAACCATGATGTCACCAGAGTCGCAAGCATTTTATCAAACGAAAATCATCTGCCTTTGATCTACGCCCTCGCCTTTGGCATGCCGGGCATCCCATGCGTCTATTATGGCAGTGAATGGGGTGCAAAAGCAAAAAAAGAAGATGGTGATCCTGCGCTGCGTGCCTGCTTCGAAAAACCGGAATGGAATGATCTCACAACTTTTATTTCCAGACTGGCAGAGGTAAAAAAACATTCTGACGCATTTGAATTACGGTGATTTCCGTTCGGTTCTTCTGACCAACCGTCAGTGTATTTTTGAGAGGAAAACAGATTCAGAGCGTGTTCTTGTAGCGATCAATGCGGATGATCAGTCTTTTATGGCACATTTTAACGCCGGATGCGGCACTGCGGTAGATCTGATCACAGGAGAAACACACGATTTTGGCGGTGGCAGTGAACTTGCACCTTACAGTGCGGCTTACTGGAAAATGGAACGTTAGAATGTGATTTTGCAGATTTTGTGGCGCATTTATAGGGTGTGATGGGCAGATATAAACGCCCTCTCACAAGTCGCGATTTTATAGGTTTATGAAAAGAAAAACGGTACAGACGAAATATGATGTTCCTGTTCGCCGGGCATTCCGATAAGCCTCTAAAGAGTCTTATCTCCATGGCTCACAAAGGAAATCATATTTGTCTGTACCGTTTTTCTTTCATTTACGCTGTGAATGACTTGTGAGAGGACGCTTATACATGCCCGGTCAACGTTATGAATCGGGGCATGAGTTTCCCAAGTTTATTAGAATTCCCTCTACATTGCACCATAAAATCTGCCAATTTACATATAGGAATATGCCTCTCGATGTTTGTTTATCATCAGTGTTTACTTTATCGGGAATTTTTTCATTTATAACCATGTATTTTCATGATATTTCATCACTTACCCCAATTTTTATTTTGCAAATATTTTATAAGTCTGCAAATCAAGTGATAGATTTCCCTAACAATAGAAAAAATAAAAAACATCACTATGAATCCAACAACACCAAACACAATATCTGCAAACTCCATTGCACCTGTATTGGTTACTTTCTGACCGATTTCAATTGCAAATGTAATGACTAAAATTAAGGTAAATACATATATCCAGGCAATGACCATCACATGATTGTGCTTCGCCAGCCACTTAAACACAGGATAAACAATAAATACAAATGCCATTCCAAGCAAACCTATCACAATAAAATGCAACTCTTTATCTGAAAAATTATATTCGTAACTATCATTGAACCGCATCAGATAACTGTGGATTTTTGCTATCCACCCTACGATCATATACAAAAATTCCTTCATTAAGACTTCCTCCCTGCATTAATCTCAAAATAACTGTTTGTGTCATATCATAGCACTTAATATAAAACATGTAAACCGGAGTTTAACGGACGTAGTGCCGCAGATTCTGTGGTGCTTTTATAGGTTGTGAGGGGCAGATATAAGCGTCCTCTCGCAAGTCGTGATTTTATAGGTTTATGAAAAGAAAAACGGTACAGACGAAATATGATGTTCCTGTTCGCCAGGCATTCCGATAAGCCTCTAAAGAGTCTTATCTCCATGGCTCACAAAGGAAATCATATTTGTCTGTACCGTTTTTCTTTCATTTACGTTATGAATGACTTGTGAGAGGACGCTTATATTTGCCCAATTTACGCTATGAATTGCACTACAAAATCTGCAATTTACGTTATGGAACTCACGGTTATGGGATGAGTGCCTATGAGATAACGGCAAAATTCAGTCAGCTTCAAGTGATATAGTTTCTACAACAATCGCATAAATCTCCACTTCTTATTTGATTGTAATATAATTTGGTTTTCTCAAGATTCAAAGCGTTCACCTCTTCAAACTTGAAGCTGTTGTTCCGCCAAGCGGAATCATCGTGAGCTTTCAATCTTGTCATCAATTAACATCCTTAGTTCAAAATATATCTGTCCATACTAATATTTTTTTATAAATAATCTTCTTTAAATTCATCTTCATGTTTTTTGAAGAAATTATAAAAGTATCGCACATTATCCAAATCACTCCATTTTGTAACATCATACTCTTCCGTATCAAGATTATATATTTTGGCATTTAAAGTTCCAAGCATAAATGGTGAATGCGTTGCAATAATAAACTGGCATTCTAACAACCTTGCCATTTTATTAATTTCCTCTGCTAATATAACCTGATTCGCAGGTGAAAGTGAAACCTCCGGTTCATCTAATAAATATAATGCATCGGGTTGTAAATACTCCTCAAAATATTGCATTGATGTCTCTCCGTTAGAATATTTTTCCTGTGCAAATTTTATATATTCTTCCTGCTTACACCCTTCTTTAGAAGCTAAAAATTTCTTTGCTTCAAGTAAAGACATGCCTCTCTTAACATAATCATACTCCATGCCATCTGATAATATCTGCTTTTGTTGTATCTTCTTAATCTCATACAATATATCTTCACTTTTAATATACCGGCTGTTTTCCGGTAATTTTTTTATTGTATTTCCATAGTCGTCTTCCCCCAAAGTATACAAACATTCGCTGGAAAACAAACCACAGTAATCAACGCTTCCAAATGAATTACTTGTTGCATATTCTTTCCCTTCTAATTGTAAGCAATCGGCTATAATATTTAAGAGTGTTGATTTACCTGAGCCGTTGTTACCATAAAGTACAGTGATGGGTCTAAAAACAAATGGTTCAATATACTTATCTCGGAATACATTGTAGGGATAAATATTAGGATTATTCACTTTTCTTTTACTTAATCTAAAACTACTTAAATATATCATAACTTTTCAGTTCTCTTTCCACGTCAAGAGTTTTTGCAATTTTTGTCAATGATTGCAGAGATATTTCTCCGCTTTGCTCAAATTAGTCTTACAAATCTCGATTGTCAAAATCATTAATAGCATAATTCTACCATAATCACATATACAATTCTATTTTATTCCGTTAAAATTCACTTAAAGAAATCCTAATTCACTTATTTCAAAAATGCTGATTGAGTTTTGGTATTATCCTATAGGCACTCATCCCATAACCGTGAGTTCCATAACGTAAATTGGCAGATTCTGTGGTGCGGTTCACAGTGTAAATTTGGCATGTATAAGCGTCCTTTCACAAGTCATTCACAGCGTAAATAAAAGAAAAACGGTATAAACAAATATTATTTTCTTTGTGAGCTATGGAGATAAGACTCTTTAGAGGCTTATCGGAATGTCCAGCGAACAGAAACATAATATTTCGTTTATACCGTTTTTCTTTTTCATTACATATAAAATTCTGACTTGTGAGAGGCACTTATATCTGCCCTTCACAACCTATAAAAGCACCACAGAATCTGCGACACTACGTCCGTCAAACTCCGGTTTAATTCTTCTTGCCAAGAGTAACAGAGATTGTCTGCTCCTCATACTGTCCATTGGATGATCTTTCAATTACAACATCCACCGTAGTACCTGCTGCATAATACTGCATATTGTAAGAAAGCTTCTCCATGGAAGTGACATCTTTTCCATCAAATTTTGTGATAATATCGCCTTTCTGGATACCAGCCTGCTCTGCGGCAGCTCCTTCCATGACCTGTGCGACATAAACACCGGTTGGCATATTATATGTTTTTGCAACATCGCTTGTGACATCTACACCTGCGATACCGAGATATGCACTGTTGGATTCATCTACTTTTTCGTTTGTGATAAGTTCTTCAATAATTGGTTTTGCTGTATCCATTGGGATTGCATATCCAATACCTTCAACAGAAGTGTCTGAATATTTTACAGAGTTAATTCCGATCACTTCCCCTGCTGTGTTTAATAATGCACCACCACTGTTACCAGGGTTAATTGCTGCATCTGTCTGGATCAGTTCTGCCGTATAATTGGTGCTGCTGGAGGAATCTGAAACAGAAACTTCACGGTTTAATGCACTGATCACACCGGTTGTTACAGACTGTCCGTAACCAAGGGCATTACCGATTGCGATACAGGATTCACCCACTTTTAATGTATCAGAAGAACCAAGTGTTGCAACCTTGATTGCACTCATAGTATCATCTTTAATACTGCTCAGGGCAACTTTTACAACAGCAAGATCTGTAGAAGGATCTGTACCTTTAATCTCTGCACTGACCGTATCATCATTTGCAAAAGTTACAGTAAGGCTGTTTGCTCCCTCGACAACGTGATTATTGGTTGCCACATAAAGATACTCCTTATCCTGACTTACAATAATACCTGAACCACAGCTTGCGCTCTCATAAGTCTTGGATTGTCCCCAGAAACTCTGATACTCTGTCTGACTTACATTTGTAATTGCTACGATAGAAGGCATTACTTCATCGACAATATCTGAAACATCTGTTGCTACATAGGAAGATGAGATTGCTGTCGGCTGCACGGTAGAATCATCTCCGGTAGTCAAGGAAGCTTGTACATTACCTGCATTGGTTGTTCCAAGAACTTTTCCGGATGCATAATTAACGCCTGTCATGACACCGCCTGCAACCAGTCCGAATACAAGTGCAAGCGCTGCACATTTTGCAAGCTGTTTTCCAAATCCACCCGGTTTTCTTTCTTTCTTTTTCTTCTCTGGTTTTGGATTGCTGCCATATGTTCCATAGTTACCGTTCTGGTTTCCATAGCCATAACTCTGGCTGTTATTCCAGGTACTTCCATAACCGGCACTCTGATTATAATTCTGGGCACTTCCGTAATTAGCACTCTGGCTGTTATTCTGTGTCGTTCCATAACCAGAGCCATGACTGTTGCTCTGACTTCCATAAATAGAACTCTGTGTGGAGCCATATCCTCCTGCCTGGGATCCTGTACTGTCGTTCTGTGCATTGTTCTGATTTCCGTTATTCTGCTGATGATTATATGAGTAGAAAGAATCAGAAGACTGATTACTGCTATTATTATTGTTATTATTATTGTTATTATTGTTGTAATAATTGTTATCCATAACAATTTGCCCCTTTCTCTGCAGCTTCTTACTATCCACTGCCTTTATCTTTATGACCTTAGTCTAGCGTCAAATTGTGTTCGAATTGTGATAAAAATATCAAGAAAAAATGTTTTTTAAAAATAAAAACTTCCTATCTCTCAAATTTTTCTAAAGCCGGAGAAACAGGAAGTTTGGATTTTCATTTAAAAATGAATGTTACAGTTTTAATAACATGATGGAATACTGTGACAGAAAATTTGCAACACCAAGAACTACAACTCCTGCAATAAATAAATTTTTCTTTTTCTCACTATCCATGTGCATTACCATCCACAAAATAATAAATAAATACATGAGATCCGTCAGATAATAAACACGGGCACCCGACGCATAAATCGTTGGCGAGAAATGTAACACTGCCTCACTGGCAATTCCCCCAAGAAAAACCATGCTGATAAAAACAGAATGTCCTGTCACTTTCCACAATAAAACCAGAGTAAAAAGAACTGCTGCTATCCACCAGAAAAAGGCAATCCGATTCTGTGTGGTCATCGTCTGCCATGTCGGCAGTTCAGTGAGGCACTGCTCGATATCAATATATCCAATGCCCATCTCCGAAAAAAATGAAATTCCGGCGTAAGGAAGAATCGCTGCCACACTGAATACTACTGTTAAAATCTGATAAACTTTTGTCTTTTCTGACTTCATCAGCAAAAGAAAACCTGCTGCCCAGATTGCAACAAAAAATGCCCTTCCCTCATTTGCAAAGGAAGATAACATCCACTGGATGGTCATAAATAAATGATTTCCTACAGACAACTCTTTGTACCTAGGCATCCAGGTTGTAATTTCCGATGCTACACGCATCTCATTTCCAGGTGCCATAAAAAGAATCACAAATGCAACAAATGTAATGGCTGTCTGAATCCATATCACCGCCGGTATTCTTTTTTTCTGTATCAAAAGACTTAAAATTGACAGTCCTTCAAATGCGAGTAAAACTGCTCCCATCTGTTCAATTGACATCGCCGCAATGATACTACATGGAATAGCATAAATCAATTGCCTATTCGAAAATGCCCCTGTATCAAAAACAAGATCCGCAAGCGGCATCATCGCCCAAACTCCTGCTGTGAATGTCCAGGTATAAAATATGGAACCATTCACCCAGACCGCAGAATATCCCAATGTCATGACACTCATCAACAAATATCCACTCGCAAGTAAAACCGGATACCGGATGCTTTTCCAGAGATTACGCCACACGTTTAATTCTCCTGAATTGTGTTGCTCTGTGCCAACATCCACACGCTCCTGAAACTCATTCAGTAACGCAATATATCCCGTATAGCCAGCCGCCTTGCATCCCAATCTTAAAATTCCGATTGGAAGCAGCACCATCATAACCGCATCTGCAACTCTCCAAAATCCAAGTCCAAGATTAAATGTAATATATACAATTGCTTCTGCAGCCATTCGTCCTACCCACGTCTGATATCGCCAGGATAAGTACTCGAAAAATCCCATGGTGGTAGAATAATGGTAAAAATAGGTATCATCGCCATCGGACATTTGAACATTGCTTAAAATTAGAAAGAAAACAAATGCCAATAAAATCCAAAAAACATATACTATTTTTTTGTCTATTTTTTTCTTATTATTCATATAACCGCATTCCCAAATTTTATGTTATTTTCTCCCAGTATCCCGGATTCATCGTATACTTTAAAATCTGTTTTCTGCTGAGCTTCTCATAATGCCTGCCCATCCAGAAACCTGCATACTTTCCAACACACTGCATACCAAAATGAAAAATAAGCCATGGCTTTCTTATTGCAAAAAGATAAGCGATCGTACTCTTCACCAGCTTCATGCCCTCGGCTTCTGAACTCACCTGTTCAAAAATCTCCGAATGCTGTTTCTGTGAAACTGCAAGATCAAAATTCCTATGAAACTGTTGTCTCATCGTATAATTGTGCGAATGTACTACTTTTGCATCTGCAGCATACGCAACACCATATCCATGTTCGATGGCATTTGCAGCAAAAAACATATCCTCGTTAAAAATAACCGGTGACTCAAATCCACCCAACGCTTCAAATAAATCCCTGCGATATGCCGCACAGACGTCCGAGCAGAAAAACGTTTTGATTCCAAGTGTTGGAATATCCGCTTTTGTCTTAACACGGCTTTGTTCTGGATAATTAAACTGCCTCGTATACTGCTCGACAATATGACAGTCATGTTTCGGAAGCTGCCTTGCGTAAGCCACTGCAACCAAACAATCGCCTTGCGCACTTTTATCAGCACCTGCCACTTCCATCGCATTCTGCTGTACCCGCGCAGACACCTGATCTTCCTTTGAAAATAATGACTCAACTAATTTTTCTACTAGAAACTCATCCGCCGGAACTGCATCCTGCGTCATAAAAACCATCACATCCGCATCCGAATGTTCTGCTCCAAACTGCCTTGTTCCACCATGGTCAAAATCTTTCTTCGCAATATGAAACACCTCATACTCACACGGAAGTTCTTTCAATACCTGTTCAATCGGATAAGCAGCTACTGCCTGTTTCCAGAGTTCCTCTTCCGTATTTAAAATAATTACCCTATGAACGACAAAGGTCTGCCCCTGCAATTTGTGCAGGAGCAGACATAATGTTTCATCGGGTTTATAAGTTGGAATGATAATATCTACTGTCATTTATCTGTATCCACTTCCCTCATTCATACCTGTGTCATTGATAATCTTCTTACTGTTTGCAAGAACGGTATCCGATGGTGTGTATTCCTCATCACCGAACAGGAACTGGTGTAATTCGATTACGTTTGATTCCAATGTACAAGGTACAACCACACTTCCTTTGGATCCGAGAGTTGTTGATCCATGGTTAAACGGAAATCCTAATGACTCGCCAAGTTTGTAATTAAATACCTGTGCTGCTAATGCAACTAAATCCGTATTCGAAAAGCTTGTCTGAATATCCCCAAATACTGCATCGATCAGCTTATTAATTGTAACAAGGTCTGATTTCTGAGCCTTTGCAACCATTGCCGCAAGAACCGTTCTCTGACGCTCTGCACGCTTATAATCATCGCCTTTGGTATAACGGATTCGTGCATATGCGCATGCCTGTACGCCATCTAACTGTACATTTGTTCCACCACCGGAAAGATACTTGGAATTCTTCTTGGTAAGTTTATTGATCTCATCCATATATCCCTGCATAAGAACTGCTTCTTCATCTGTGACTTCATCCAGTGTAATACCACCGAGCAGATCCACACACTCAACAACGGCATTAAAATCTACCGTCACATAATCTGTTATGGACAGATCAAGGTTCTTATTCAACATATTAATGGCCGCCTCCGGACCACCTTTTGCATAAGCGGCATTACATTTCTTAAAGCTTCCATCTCCTGTATCCAGATAAGAATCACGGAATACAGAACATAATTTGACTTCCTTAGTATCATTATTGATATTGGCGATCATAATGACATCGCTGCGTCCCTTTGACAAGTTACCATTAGAGCGGTTGTCCAGACCAAATAAGGCAATGGTAGTATAATTCTTCATAATCTCCTGGGATTCCTCTGAAATACCTTCGTTCACCTCGATATTTTCAAGTGGAACTTCCTGACGTTCGATTTTTCCCAATTTACTCACTAAAAATAGGATACCTGCTAATACTAAAAGAACAAGTACTTCAATTACCAGCAATAAAATTCTTCTCTGTCTTTTCTTTTTTCTGATTGCCTCTTTCTGTCTCCTTGTCATAGGTTTACGTCTGACCTGATGGTTATTTGTTTCATTACTCATGAATCATTTTCTCCTAATACGCATTTTTATTGATAAATCCTTTGAAAACTGTAAGAAATAAAATTTTAATATCCAATCCTAATGTCCAGTTTTCAATATAATATAAATCATGTTCAATCCTCTTTCGAATGGAAGTATCTCCACGATATCCATTCACCTGTGCCCAACCGGTCATTCCCGGACGCACCTGATGTTTGATCATATATCTTGGAATTTCTTCCCGGAACTTCTCCACATACTGCGGGCGCTCCGGTCGTGGTCCTACAAGACTCATATCTCCTTTTAACACATTAAAAAGCTGAGGGAACTCATCCAGGCTTGTTTTCCGTAGGAACCTTCCCACACTGGTAACTCTTGGATCATTTTTCTGCGTCCAGCCTTTTTTCTCCTCTTCCTCTGTCTGCACATACATTGTGCGGAACTTATACATCTGAAACGGTTTGTTATGAAGCCCGACACGCTCCTGTTTAAAGATCAATGGTCCTTTAGAAGTCATTTTCACTAATACTGCTGATGTTAACATGATCGGTGAAAAAATAATAATACAGATGATCGACCCGATAATATCTGTCAGTCGTTTGATCAAGGCATTAAATGTGTTACTCAAAGGTACATAGCGGATATTGATAACTGGAAGCCCGAGCAGATCCTCTGTATATGGTCTTGTCGGTATAATATTCCCATAATCCGGAATAAACTTTGTATGAACGCCGGATTTCTCGCATTCAGCAACAATTTTCTCCAGCTTATAATATTCTTCCAATCCAAGAGTAATGGCAATCTCATCCAGCTTATTCTCCGGCAAAATATAGGAAAGATTTCCTACACTTCCAATTACCTTTACCCCTTTGTACATAGTGCCTCGGGCAATATTGTCATCCAGAATTCCCCGTATATTATATCCCCACTGTGGATTCTGCTTAATTCTATCAATATACTGCTCTGCTGCTTTTGAATATCCAACCAGCAATATATGTTTCTGATTATAACCATTTTTACGTATACTCCGCAAAAATGCCCGGATCATCAGTCTCTCGATTTCTTCCAGAATAATGTTTATCATGAAAAAATAGATAAACATGGAACGAGAAAAGTTCTTTAACTGTTCTGAATACGATAATGCAAGGAAGAATCCCGCCATAAGGATCAATAATCCCACGGTATTAGCCAAAACAATATTGGAAAATTCCAATCTTCGTCCCTGCACACGCTTTGGCGTATACAAATTAAATGCATAATACAGCAAAATATAAAGCGGTACGATGAGGATCAAGGCTCTCATATAAAACTCAAAAGAAAGAACTCCGATCTCTTTATCCACAAAACCGCTCGAAAATTTGAGCCACCATGCAAAAGCATACGACACAATCACAACAACTGCATCCATCACGACCTGCAGCCGGTTAAAATGTTGCTGATTATCTTTTATCATAATGTCATCCTTTTATTTTCTAGCTACCATGTTTTTAATCATACAATAATTTCCGCCAAATCACAACTCAATTTTCTTAAATCCAGCGTGTCAAAATCTTAATTATTTCTTTATTTCTTGTAGTCTCTCTTTAGGATAACACTGTTTTTTTATATTATGCGCCCAGAATACGACCAATATTGCCCCATAATTCCAATTGTATTTTCAAATAATGTGGTAGGTTTTTTCCTGTAAACGAAACTTTTCTGCATTTATGACAATCACGCACTCCCTCGTAGATTCCACTCCAGTAATCTTTTACAAATCCCTTTTTCACAAAAAATAATGTTTTCACAATCATTCCAGCAAATATAAACGGAAAATTAATGATCAGTTGTAGTAATGGCATGTTTTTGTATATCACAAAAATAGTATTTCTTGCGGCAAGAAATACTTTCTTTTCATTATACCGTGTACCCGTTGTAGCACTTCCGACATGATAAACTTTTGCTTCCGGCGTGTACCAGTTTTCAAATCCGTCAATTCTCGCACGATAGCCAAGATCCACATCTTCCAGATATGCAAAATGCTGCTCATCCAGCCCACCAATTTTCTTCAAAATATCCATACGGTAAATTGCTGCCCCGGCACAACATGAAAACACACGCACTGCCTGCTCAAAATCTTCACATTTTTTTCCTTTTCCCCTTGCAACGGCCCATCCCATTGCAGTGTAAAGATCTCCGGCATTATCCAGCATCTCATGATCTTTAAAATCGATCATCTGTGCCCCACAGGAAAAAATGTGCTCCGATTTTTTGATTCCCGCCAGCAGTTTTTCAACAAAATACCTGTCTGTCTCTGTGTCATTATTAAGCAAGATCAGGTATGGTGTCTTAGTCTTTTGAATCCCCACATTTACCGCTCCGCAAAATCCCAGATTTTCTTTAAGGGAAACAATCTCCAGCTCCAGCTGTTCCGAAGAAACTTCCGTACTTCCATCTGATGAACCATTATCGACCACCAGCACCTTAAAATCTTTATATGTCTGTTGTTCTAGCGTTTTCAAACAATTTTCAAGCAATCTTTTCCCATTATAATTTGGGATTACAATTGTTACTTCCTGCATGAATTTTTCCTAATTCCTTTTTGTTTTTCCCTTACTGTGTATGTACATCCAGGCAGAAGCATACTCCTGCCTCTCCTTTTCTGACCATGAGACATATGTTGCAAAATCCACTTTTGCAAGCGTCATATCCTGAACTCCACATTTATAACATTCTACGTTTTTACGCCGCGATACCATGCGCATCCACCCACAGTCCGGACATATATATACCCTCATCATAAGCACTTGTCCTCTTTTTCCGTACTACCTGAAAAATATTATCTCGTGATTTCATCACTTGCTCTCCATTATACCATATCCCCAAAAAGCCCGATACTTATTTTGTATGACAAATGCTGACATTTTTCGCTTATTTCCGATTCTGTCGCAAAATCATTTCAGGATCTCCCAACGAATAATCTGCTCTCACGCGCGAAAAATGAATGTTATAATTCGGATCCCCTTTCTTCAAAAAATCCTCCCAGCGGTTTCTCATAAACTCGATCTCCGCCTGGAAACGCGCTACTTTCTCCGGTGAATCCTCTGCTCCTCTGGATTTTGACTCATAATGATAGGCTTCCACCAAAGGATCATAGACAATGAGATATCCCATTTCCTTCACTCTCAGGCAAAAATCTACATCATTGAATGCCACAGAAAGTTCTTCCTCAAAACCTCCTGCTTTTTCATAAACTTCTTTTTTCACCATCATAAGTGCTGCTGTCACTGCGCTGTAATTCATCTGGAAAGCTGCCCGGTGCAAATAACCACTGCGTTCCCTGCGCATGCCTTGATAAAGATTGGCACCTATTCCACGCAGGCTTCCGCCAATTCCAATGACAAGTCCTGCATGCTGTATTGTATTGTCGGGATAATACAATCTTGCGCCCACAATGCCGACTTCCTCACGTTCACAGTTTGAAAGCATCTGCTCCATCCAGTTTTCCTGCAGCACTTCAATATCATTATTCATCAGCACATAAAAATCTCCCTTTGCATGTGCCACACCAAAGTTATTCAACTTCGAATAGTTAAACTTGTCCGGATAATAAACAACATGTACCTGATCCGATTCTATTTTCTTATAATAAGAGAATGTTTCCTCTTTTTCACTGTTATTTTCAACAATGATGACCTCATAATTGGTATAAGCTGTTTTCTTGATTGCTCCAAGACATTTATCAAGACTTTCCACCTCATCTTTATTTGGAATGATAATGGATACCAACGGTCTGCTCAAAAGCTCATATTTTACACGGTAAAATCCAAAATACTGTGTTTTTTCCACAGAAGCTGCAATTCCAAGTCTGCTAAGGTGTGCTTCCAATGCCCGCTTTCCGGCATCTGCTGCATAATCTTTCGTTCCGCCGCCACCAGCTGTAGACAGCTCATGCACTCTCCAGTGGTAAAGAATTTTGGGCACATGTTCGATCCTTTTTGCCTGTTCCACGCAGCGAAGCACAAAATCATAATCCTGTGCGCCGTCATAATCACTGCGGATTCCACCGACTTTTTCCAGAAGTGCCCTGCTCACAACAAGAAAATGCGTGATATAATTATTTGAACGCAGCAAATCCAGATTGAAATCCGGTTTAAAATGAGGATCCATGAATTTGGTCATCTCACCGTCTGTTTTATCCTCATCAGAATATAACATGTCTGGAATGTTCTCTTCTCCCTGCACTGCAACAATTTTTTCAGCCATCTCATACAACGCATCCGGTGTGATCACATCATCATGATCTAAAAAAGCGACATAATCTCCATCCGCCATCGCGATTGCCTGATTCGTATTTCCGGCAATTCCTTCATTCTGTTCCAGCTTTTTGTATACAATTCTGGATTTTTCTTTTCCGGTGATCGTACAATCCTTTTTCTGATATTCCTCTACAATTGTGAATAAATCATTTACTTTCTCATCGCCTATTCCAGAATGATCGTTCGGTGTTCCATCTGCCAGACATAACTCCCAGTTTTCATAAGAAGATGCCTGCACAGACACTATCATTTCGCACAGAAACTTTTCGGGTGTCTGATACAGCGGTACTACCACACTGATTTTCGGCGCATTTTTCCACTTTCTGCTCTCTTTTTTCTGCTGCTGCAGTTCCTGCTCCGTGGCTTTCATTTTCTGGAACCACTCATCATACGGTACCGCTTCCTGTTCCTGCTTTTCTTCCAGCCGGATCAGAAATTCCTTGAAACCGTAATGTTTTAAATATCGAAGTCCTTTTTTTATATTGGTTGCGTTTATTTTCATAACATTTATAACAATCCTATTTCTATTTTCTTAATGAAAAATCTGAATTATCCAATGTCAGATTTGGATTATAGTAAGGGTCTCCCTTTTCTAACTCCTTTTCCCACTTTCGATTAAACAACTCTATTTCCCCATTAAACCGCTCCACCTTATCCGGAGTATCTTCTAATCCTCTGGATTTCGACTCAAAATGATATAATTCCGCATATGGATTATACACGATCAAATATCCTGCTCTGCGAAGTTTCATGCAATAATCAATATCATTAAATGCAACCCTCAGTTCCTCTGATAACCCTTCGACTTTCTCAAAAGCACTTCGCTTTGTCATCATACAAGCTGCTGTCACCGCACTATAATCCTGTGCACATACAATTCTTCCGAAATATCCCAGATCATATCTGGATTTTCCAATAAATGTATGACCTGCAATTCCCCCAAAACCTAATACAACACCTGCGTGCTGAATCGTATCATCCGAATAATACAGTCTCGCTCCTACTGCTCCAACTTCTGTTCTCATGCAATAACCTAATAATTCACGCATGCAGTTTTCATGAATCATTTCTGTATCATTGTTTAGCAGAAGAAAATATTCTCCTTTAGCATGTGATGCTCCAAAATTATTAATGCTGGAAAAATTAAATTCTCCCTCATAATAAACAACATGGATTTTGTCTGATTCAATTTGCTTATAATATGAAAACGTAGCTTCCTCTGTACTATTATTCTCAATAATAATAATTTCATAATTCGTGTAATCTGATTTACGAATAGAATTCAAACACTTTTCCAAATCATCAATATGATCTTTGTTTGGAATCAATATAGATATCAGCGGTTTTTCCTGCCATTCATATATCGTCCGATACATTCCATAAAATTCGCTGTGCTCCACTCTGGCTGAAATTCCTACACGTTTATAATGTTCTTCTACGGCCTTTCTTCCTGCTTCAAATGCATATCTCTTGCTATCTGGATTAGAAGCTGTGGAGTCTAAGTGGCACCGCCAATGATATAATACTTTTGGAATATGATGAATATTCTTTGCATTCTCGCAGCACCGCAGAATAAAGTCATAATCCTGTGCTCCATCAAATTCTTTTCTGAAAGTTCCAGTTTTTTCAAGTATCTCTTTTTTGAACGCAAACAAATGGCAAATATAATTCATGCTGCATAGCAGATCAATATTAAAATCTGACTTAAAATGAGGATCAAAATATTGTTTTCCATCCATACTGATCTTGTCCTCATCAGAATATACAACATCAATCGTACTATCCTCATTCCACGCCTTTGCAAGCTCATACAATGCATTTGCCGGCATAATATCATCGTGGTCTGCCAGAACAATGACATCCCCCTTTGCCATATTTAAGGCTGCGTTTGTATTCCCGGAAATTCCAAGATTTTCTTCTAAAGTACAAAATCTGATCCGGGTATCTTTTTTTGTGTAATCCTCTAATATATCCGTCAGAGGTGAATTTTTTCCACTTCCGTCAGCAAGACATAATTCCCAGTTTCCATACGTCTGCGCACATATAGAATTGATCATTTCCTTTAAATATTCTTTATTGGTCATATATAAAGGAATCACTATACTGAAAAAGATTTTATGCTCAAAATTCGTCTTGCGTTGATTCTGCAAGTCGCCAGCTGTGACCTCATAACGCTCCCTCCATTCATCATAAGGGAAGTCGTTCTCATGCCGTAATCTGCGTACAGATTTCTTTACTGTAGCTTCCAACCCATTATGCAGCAAGTATTTGTATGCCTTTTTAATACGCTTTCCAGTGATCATCATTTCTTTCGGACTTTTATCATCATCCCCCAGATTCACTCTATATCTTGATATTCCCCTGTCGTCTTGCATAATAATTGCCAGACTCTGTGCTTCCTTTGTCCTTGCTTTTTCATCCTCAGCAGCAAGTTTCACCTTAATCCGAAATCCTGCATTCTGGTCCTTTTTTAATTCATAAAATGTACTCAGCAAATCCTTCCGGTAATATTGTTCTGATTCAAATGGAACAGCTTTTCCTCGTTGATCCTGTATTTGTAATTCTACAGTCCTGTTTCCCAGTGCCCATCCAATCACTTCCAAATGATCTTCAATAACCTTTACCGAATCAATGCAATATTCAACACTGCCTATTATCTTTTGGATCTGTCTTACACTTAATGTAATAATTTTCTCTTTTACACCATCTGCCACATGAAAAACCTGTATTTTTCCATGTGTCTCCCAATCCTCCGGCAGTGAAATCGTCCCGGTTACTTCCTCATTAATTTCATATGGTTCTCCAATATGCTTTTGTCTGATCTCTATGCCTCTCTTTTTCTCAATATCCAGTTGAAGCTTTTGATTTCCCTGTTCTGCGATCAATTCCCCCTGCTGTTTCTCTAATGGATTAAACCAGCCAGTAAAAACTATTTTTTTATCATCATATAAATTTGTCCTTATACGGTCTACAATAAATTTTTTAACTGCCATTTTATTACCTTTTCTTTATATATTTATAATCACCTTTTTATAGTGTTTACATTCGCGATAATATACATTTTAACTTATGATCTTGAAAAAGTGAAGTATTCTATTGTATAAAAAAAGACTTTCTGTGCCAATAAACACAAAAAATCTTTTTTACATAATATCATCTATAAATCATATTTTTTCTTATCATGTACACTGATTTCTTTTCCAAGCTGGACTTCTATCACATGCAGGTCTGTGTCAGCAATAATAGTATGTTTGCTTCCAGCTTTCATTGTGATAACATCTCCAGCCTTTACTGAAGTTCTAACATCATCTACAATAGCAGTTCCATGTCCTGAAATCACAGTCCACACCTCATCACGATGTTCGTGACTATGATAATTCATCTGATGACCAGCATTCAGGGTCACCTTAATTGTCATATTGTCATCTTCAATATCAAGCACCCGGAAATTTCCCCATGATTTTTCTGCAAACATAATCTGCTGATCAATGTCATCCACAAACGGTTTGATATAGCTTGACTGGTTTTTATCGGAAACAAGGATTCCCTCCGGACTTGCTGATACGACAACGTCTTTTAATCCCATACATAAAACCGGAACATTCAGTTCGTTTACCACATGAGTGTTCTCACAAGTCTCGTTAAAAATTGCTTTTCCGACTGCGTTTCCATCCATGGCTTCTGTCAGTGTATTCCAGGTTCCTAAATCTTTCCACTGTCCAGAAAAACGCATTACCTGAATTTTTTCTTCATGCTCTACAACGGCATAGTCAAAACTGATTTTCTGTAATGTATCATACTTTTCAAATAAATCATTATAATCTGTAAAATCAATCAGTTCGTGTGCACGTTCTAACACATGACCTAAACGGAATGCAAATACTCCGCCATTCCAAAGCGCACCTTTTTCTATATATTCCTTTGCAACCTGTTCTGTCGGCTTCTCCTTGAACATCGCAACGTCACTGACTTCGTCTGTTGTTTTTGGAATAATGTATCCATACTTTTCACTTGGATAAGTAGGCTCGATTCCCATTAAAACAAGATTAGCATCTGATTTTTCTGCCTGTAACCCAAGTTCTTTGATTGCAGTAAAATAATCTTCATCCACATATGGGTCAACCGGGCAGACAACCACAGACTCATTCTCACCGATTCCTTTTACATCATGCAAATATGCAACTGCAAGGGCAATCGCAGGAAAAGTGTCACGTCTGCAAGGTTCCACGCTGACACCAACGTTCTCTCCAAGCTGATTGTGAATGGCAGAAACCTGTGATTTTGAAGTGGCAATCGTAACGGTAGCGTCTTTATCCACATTTAAAATCTGACGATAGACACGCTGGACCATAGACTCGTAATTGCCATCTGCCCCTTTAAAAATCTTGATAAACTGTTTGGATCTAATATCGTTTGACAATGGCCATAAACGTTTTCCTGATCCACCAGATAATAATACTATATTCATTCGTTCTCTCCCTTAGCGTTCTGCTCTCATCGGATTGTTTAAGAAATCCTCATATGCAAGACGGATACCATCCTCTAATTCCGTCTTATAAGTCCATCCGAGCTTTGCTGCTTTACTTACATCTAAAAGCTTACGTGGTGTACCATTTGGTCTTGTAGTATCCCACTTAATCGCCCCTTCGTATCCAACCACCTTTGCTACTAATGCAGTAAGTTCTTTGATTGTAAGTTCTTTTCCGGTTCCTGCATTTACAGTCTCATTGCCGGAATAATTGTTCATCAGAAATACACATAAGTTTGCAAGGTCATCGACATATAAAAATTCACGAAGCGGACTTCCGTCACCCCAGCAGGTTACTTCCTTGGCACCGCTTATTTTTGCTTCATGGAAACGGCGGATTAATGCCGGAAGAACATGGGAATGTTCCGGATGATAGTTGTCGTTTGGCCCATAAAGATTCGTAGGCATAACGGAAATATAATCTGTTCCATACTGTCTGTTTAAAAATTCACAATATTTCAGTCCAGAGATCTTTGCAAGTGCATATGCCTCATTTGTCTTTTCAAGTTCACTTGTCAGAAGACAATTCTCTTTCATTGGCTGTGGCGCCATACGTGGATAAATGCATGATGAACCTAGGAACTCTAATTTTTTGCATCCATTTTGCCATGCAGAATGAATTACATTCATCTCAAGGATCATATTTTCATACATAAAATCTGCAAGTGCATTCTGGTTTGCCACAATGCCTCCAACTTTCGCAGCTGCTAAAAATACATACTCTGGTTTTTCTTCTGCGAAAAATGCTTCTACTGCGTCCTGTCTGCAAAGATTCAATTCTTTGTGTGTACGCGTAACAATATTGGTGTATCCCTGACGCTCTAACTCGCGAACAATCGCAGATCCTACCATTCCTCTGTGTCCTGCTACATATATTTTTGCATCTTTTTCCATCATGATGCCCTTCCTCCTCATATTGAAAGTCAGTTTATCCTCTGGCTCATTCTTTTTTATTTTTCTAATAATGCCTTTTCTTTTTTTGCAAGTTCTCTGTCATGCTCTGCCATAATGCGGACCAGTTCCGGATAGCTTGTCTTCTGTGGATTCCAGCCAAGTACAGTCTTAGCTTTTGTCGGGTCACCCCAAAGGTTGTCTACATCCGTAGGTCGGAGCCACTGTGGATTAACGCATACTAACATCTTGCCAGTCTCGGCATCATAACCTTTCTCGTCAACGCCGGATCCTTCCCATCGGATTGTAATACCGTTTGTAGCAAATGCCTTTTCTGTAAAGTCACGGACTGTGTGCTGTTCACCTGTAGCGATAACAAAGTCTTCCGGTGTCTCATGCTGTAAGATCATCCACATACACTCAACGTAATCTTTTGCATATCCCCAGTCACGTAAGCTGTCCATATTTCCTAATTCCAGATGATCCTGGATGCCCTCTGCGATACGTCCTGCTGCCAGAGTGATCTTACGTGTTACAAAGTTTTCACCACGTCTCTCAGATTCATGGTTAAATAAAATTCCGTTTACTGCAAACATTCCATATGCTTCACGATATTCTTTTGTAATCCAGAAACCATACTGTTTTGCAACGGCATATGGGGAATATGGATGAAATGGTGTCGTCTCTCTCTGAGGCACTTCCTCAACTTTACCGAATAACTCTGAGGTAGAAGCCTGATATACTTTTGTCTTCTTTGCAAGTCCCAAGATACGGACTGCTTCTAAAATACGAAGTACACCGATCGCATCTACGTCTCCAGAATATTCCGGCACATCAAAAGATACCTGTACATGGGACTGTGCTGCAAGGTTGTAAATCTCATCCGGCTGTACCAGTCCGATAATGCGGATCAGAGAAGATGAGTCAGACAAATCTCCATCATGTAAGGTAATTGCATTCTTTGCAATCAAATGATCAATACGTGCTGTATTAGAGATCGATGCACGACGTGTAATACCGTGAACCTCATATCCTTTCTCTAATAAAAACTCTGCAAGATAAGAACCATCCTGTCCTGTGATACCTGTGATCAATGCTACTTTACTCATTCAGTAATCTCCTTTTTCTTCTTCCTTATTTATATCCAGTTGTATAATTATTTTGCTTTTCTTTGCTCTGTGAGCTGATACTCAGAATAATCTAATTTTCCATTCTTTTCAATTGATTATATTGCCTAAAAATAGTATTATATTGCTATAATAATTTATAACATGGAAAGGTATCAGAGCTCAATGAAAAATTCTTTATTTGAAAAATATAAAACATCCGAGGTCACGAACACCAGACGTGTCATCTGTACTCCCGGTCAGTTCACCAGAGATCATTTTTTCTATATTCAGGAAGCCGGTTATCTGAAAAGCCTGCAGCCTCATCTCTCCAAAAGAAGTGGTCTACAGTCTTATCTCTTTATGATCGTATTATCTGGAAGTGGAACTGTATCTTATTCCGTTTCTTCTTCGAACGATACCATTCATCTGCTGCCAGTATCTGCCAATGCTGGAGACTGTTTCTTTCTCGACTGTTCGAAAGAATATACTCATATCAGTAGTGAAAATGATCCATGGGAACTTTTGTGGATTCATTTTTATGGAGTTCAGGCAGACGGTTATTATCAGTACTTTGCCAATCGGTCTGACTGGCATTTTCGCACTAGTCATTACACCGAACTTGTATCCTCCATCCAGACCATTCTCCAGCTTCACGAAAACAGAAATGATGACACCGATCTGCTTACAGCCAGAGAGATTACAAACATCTTAACGCTGCTCTGCACACAGACCACTGATAAAACTAGTGGCACCAATGAGCTTTCTGAAAAATTGTGCCTCATTCGGGACTTTCTCGATGAACATTACTCTGAAACAATCACTTTAGATTTTCTCTCCAATCATTTTTACATTAGCAAATATTATCTGAGTCGTGAATTTAAAAAAGAATTTGGTACAACCATTATTCAGTATCTCCTGACAAAAAAAATCACTTATGCCAAAGAGCTTTTGCGCTACAGCAATTCTTCTATCGAAGAAATTGCCGCTCTCTGTGGCATAAGTGATCAAAGCTACTTTAATAAAATTTTCAGAAAATTAGAAGGTTGTACTGCTTCAGAATACCGAAAGAAATGGTAATTATCTGCACTTTACTTTAATTACCATCTTCTTTACCTGAACACTCTCATCATCCACTGTAATACACGGTCTATGTGCGTCATAAGGATATAACACTAAAAAATCACCATCTGTAATCAGATATTTTTCTCCCACCAGAGAATCTTTATAAAATATGATATCCTTTTTCGCATGATATGGTTCTTCAATGCTTAATTCAGAAATATCTGTCACTGCAATCTGTTCCCTGCCCCAAATCATATATTGAATATCAATATAGTTCCGATGCGATTCGTAACGAGTGTTCTCCAATGCACGGGTTTGGTAGGTCTCGATGTTGGCATAGACATCATTTCCTACTATGGAATATGTACCCTCAGCAATTTCCGGGTTGTTTCGCACTTGTTCAATAAAAGCAAGAGCTGCATTGATATATTCTGTTGCAATATTGTTTTGTTTCTTTAATTCTTCTATGTTGTTGTAAATCATTTTATTACCTGCCAAGTACTTTCTTAATAGGTTCAATCAAATAAAAACGTTTTCTCAAATAATTGGTATATTGCGGTTCCGTCATTTTGCAAAATTTATCTTTATTAATCCACAAGTAACCATTTTCATTGACCTTCTGCTTCTCCCAATCAATATTTTTCACAATATTCTTTAAACGTTCAAAACACTGGACACGTTCTTCCTTGCTGTACTTTAACCATTCCTTTGTTATAATCGGGCACAACCCTCCGCCCATCTGCATTCCATACATCTGTAATAATTTTTCAGAAGAATTCATATAATTTACAACCCATTCACGCCATCTGAAATTATCATAATAATGTTTAAAATCCTGTTTCTGAATTTCCGATTTATTCTTTGATGTATTTGGTCTTATAATATACTCATATGTCACATCTTCTATTCGCTGTATGTTATTCGCCTTATTCAACACTTGAATCATGAATGTTAAATCTGCTCCTAAAACAAATGGCTGAAATCTGATTTGGCACTGCTCGATCATTTTTCTACTGTATATGTTGCAATAATGACCTGCCATTGCACTTCGCAACACACTATCTGTACGCTGTTTTATTTGATTCACTCCAATGTTCTCATCATACTCACGAATCAATCCACGAACTACATCTGCATCTGTCTCAATTGCTCGTTCCATCAACAGCTTATATCCTGTTTCTGTCACACAATCATCGCTGTCACATATAGATATATAATCTCCCTTTGCATACTCTATCCCCGCATTTTTTGCTGATGCTTCTCCACCATTTTCCTTATGTATCACATGGAAATTAGAATATTTAGATACATACTCGTCACATATTTCAGGGCATCTATCTGAAGATCCATCATCCACTAATATTACCTCATAATTTTCATACTCATTCTTTAAAATTGATGTCAAACATCTTTCTAAAAATTCATCTGTATTATAAATCGGAACAACAATGCTTAGTAACTTCGACATATTCATTATTACACATTTCCTCCTTTTCTACTCAGTCAATACATCTTCCAATGTCACTCGTTCAAATGCCTCTAACATTCCCCCACGCGTTGCATTGTATATTTTTACATCATGCGCTTCGGCCCATTTAGCTGCGACCTCGAATGCTCTTATCATTCTTTCTCCGTTGCTCACACATGCATTCATATGCTTTTCATCTCTATATTCCGCAAAATTCTTTACACCCTTTTCATAGTTGCAGTCACTTCCAAGAAGATAAATTTCTTTAAATCCCATATACACTGCTAACTGTAAAGCAGAATATGTAATTGAAAAGCCATCAAACACACGTTTAAAGGCATCATCCGAAAATGATACTTTGTCCTCAAAAGACGCTTCTGGATATGCATTAAAATAATCCCATGCTGTAAGTGGATATTGTATCCATTCTTTGTCGCTAAAATACTCCTTCTTCATTTTCCAATCAGCTATAAATGCATAGTTTAACGTCGTCGCTTTAATCTTATCTCGTAGTCTTTCATAGGCAAACCCATCTTGAATTGCATAAAAAGTTGGGATATACGACATCTTCTCCATCACATTAACCATTGAATTAACCGCAAATGTGTACTCATTTTTTAACATTTCCACATCTTCCATCGTAAGACTCGGTCCTGTTGCAATAATAAAACATCTTTTTCCCTGATATTTATTTCTAAACTTTTTTAACTCTTTGAATTTCGAGCCAATTCCAAACTGTCTAAAAAAATATCCAACCGAATCATCCCACAACGCAGTTTTTAACTTTGGAAACTGTTTTTTCTGCCATCTGTACTTGTTAACATGATAGATAAGACTATTTTTTATTCCATCCGGAATACACTTCTTTATTGCTGCTGGAACTGCCATTTCTTTTTCCTCATTTTCTAAATCACTGTTTTTCTTTTATAATTCTGCATATCCGTTCTACATTCTCCCTGCCTAAATCTGCATACATAGGGAGAGTAAGCACGCTATCTCCCATTCGTTTTGCACAAGGCGTATCCGTACTGCAATAAGTATCCTTATAACATTCATAATCTGATACAATTGGATAAAAATATTTTCTTGCAAAAATATTATGGGCTGCCAGAACATCTGCCAACTGATTGCGATCCATACCATACTTTTCTTGATCTACTATAATTGGGAAATAAGCATAATTAGACTTCACATCCTTTTGTTCTTCAAAATAAGATATTCCATCTATCTCTTTTAATTCTTCCCGATATTGTTCGACAACACGTTTTCTTTTCTCAATTTCTCCATCAACATGACGTAAATTGCATACTCCCATAGCTGCTTGAAATTCGTTCATCTTAGCATTGGTTCCGACTATACGGACAGATTCTTCACTCTCTATTCCAAAATTGCTTAAGTCAAGAATTTTTTTCTTATATTCCTTATCATGAAAGCACACAGCCCCGCCCTCAATCGTGTTAAATACCTTTGTTGCATGAAAACTGAGCATCGACGCGTCACCATATGATGCGATTCCTTTGTCTTTATATGTTACGCCAAAAGCATGAGCCGCATCATAAATCACCTTCAAGTGATGTTTATCTGCTATCTCTTGTATCCTTTCGACATTACAAATCTGTCCATAAACATGAACTGGTATAATCGCACTCGTTTTATCCGTAATCAATGATTCTATCTTATCCTCATCAATAGTACCATTTTCTTTCACATCGCAGAAGACCGGCGTCAATCCATTTCTGACAATTGCATGTGTCGTTGACGCAAATGTAAATGGCGTTGTTATCACCTCACCTGATAAGTTCATTACCGCAATTGCAATTTCAAGTGCGAGATGTCCATTCACGAGTAAATCCATTTCTGGAACTTTTAAATATTCTTTTAATTCTGCCTTTAACTCCTCATAGATTGTACCATGATTTGTCAGCCAGTGGGTTTCCCAGATTTTCTTTATCTCGTTTGTATACTCATCAAAATCTGGCATTGATGATCTTGTTACTAAAATTCTTTCTTCCATTTTTCATCCTTTAACCGCTATATTCATTAATGAATTGGCAATATCTTTTTCATTCTGTTTTTCATAGGACGAAGCACTTCAAATTCCCTCTTTAAATATTTTGTGTAATCTTCCTCCTGCATGTCCAAAAATTTCTCTGGAGCAACCTGAATAAACCCCTTAATATCTGTCTTATCATTTTTCCAGTCAATCATTCTAACGATTCCCTGCAGTTCCTCAAAGCACTTCTTTCTCTCAACCTCTGAATACTTTAGCCAGTTTTCGTCAATCACCATGCAGAACTCTCCGCGGTCATTTTGTGTCATCCTGCTAAGTTTCTCACTTTTATCAATAAAATGCAAAGCCCAATTTCTCCAGCGAAGGTCATCATAATAGTGTGCAAAATTTCTTTGCTGCATTGCAGATGCCTCTTTTGCATCTAAAGGTCTAATAAAATACTCATACGTAATGTCATTAATATAGACTATATTCTTCGCATAATGAAGAACCATTAATGCAAAACATGTATCATCACCTATACGAAATGGTCCAAATTTAACACCACACTCCTGCAGCATTTTCGTCCGATATATTCCCCCTTGAAAACCTATAATTTTTGTTTTCACATTGTCGCTGTCTTTTCTCTCCCAAAGACGTACTTCACCTGTGTTCGAATTTGTCCTACGAACCGTCCCCTGCACATAATCTGCATCTGTTTCTAAAGCTTTTTCCATCAAAATACGGTATGCCTCTGGCGAAACCATATCATCATTGTCGCAGAACACCATGTACTCACCACGTGCATTGGCAATTCCCATGTTCTGTGCACTGTGGCATCCCCCATTTTCTTTATGAAAAACACGGATTCTGCTATCTTTTTTCGCATATTCATCGCAAAGCTTGGGGCAGTTGTCTGGAGAGCCATCATCGATCAAAAGCACTTCCAAATTTTTATATTCAGAAGCAAGAATGCTGTCAACGCACCTTTCAAAAAATTCCTCTGTTGCATATACTGGTACGCTCACTGTCAAAAGCGGTTGTTTTTCTTTCATGTCATTTCCTCTCATTAAGCAATGTCACCTTTATTTTCCTGTTGGATTTTACCGTTCTCCACACGGTATACTATATCACATTCCCTTATTGTGGTCAGTCTGTGTGCAATAATAATCATTGTTTTCTTACCATGCAAACTGTTAATCGACTCCATGATTGCTGCTTCTGTTTCATTATCCAGTGCAGAGGTTGCCTCATCAAAAATCAGCAGTTCTGGATCTGTATATAACGCTCTCGCAATACCTATTCTCTGTCTCTGTCCACCAGATAATCTAACGCCTCTTTCCCCGATTGTTGTATCAAGTCCTTCTGGAAGTGACCTAATAAAATCGCCTAACTGTGCCTCATCAAGCGCTCTCCAAACCTGTTCATCATCAATCTGCTCTTTGCTAAATCCAAATGCCACATTTGCCCGGATAGTATCGTCCAGCATATATATCATCTGCGGAATATACGCAAGATGTCCAAGCCATGAACTATATCCTTCCTGAATGTTCACACCGTCTGAGCAAGCCATACCTTCCTGTGGTTCCAATAGTCCCAGCAATATATCCACTGCAGTTGTTTTACCTGCTCCTGATGGTCCAACAATTCCGACTGATGCTCCAACTGGCACTCTCATATCCGTCTTTTCCAACACATTTTTTTCCGTATTCGGATATGCAAAAGTAATACCTTTTAATCCACATTCTTCATCCAATGAAATAATTCGTTCCTCTTTTTTTTCTTCAAACATTTTCTTATCTTCATTCTCAAAGGATTCTGCCACACGCAGATTTTCGATTGTCTTATCCAATTGTGGTTCTGCATAAGCCATGGAATTTAACGCTGCACTCATGCGGTTTGCGCTCGGAAGCAGACGTACTGCTGCTACAGCAAACGCACTTAACTGTGGCAATAGAGTATTAATCTCCCGTCCATTAAAAACCATAACCCCAATATATCCTAACATGCCACTAATGGTAATTGCCTCAATGATCAAACGTGGGGCATTTCCAAGAACACTAGATATCTTTTCTGTTTCTACTGCTTTTTTTGCATACTTTGAATACTCCTGCACAAAGAAATTCTCCTTATGTGCCACCTTCACTTCTTTAATCCCCGCAATTGATTGTAAAATCCATGTATTTGCAACTGCATTGTTATACTGATATGAATAACCCTCTCTTCGAAGAACTGGTTTTATTCCTTTATAAATAAATAACATTACAATCGCCAAAAGCACTGCAACCATAACCGCCATTTCTGGATCTACCACTATAATTGCAATAATCAATGCAGCTGCCACGATTGCTTCTGTAAAAAAACTCATTATCGTTGTTAACAATCCATAGGTTCCTGCAGTATCATTTTTAATAACACGCATAATCTCTCCCGAACTTGCATTCAAGAAAAATTCATATGGGCGATTCAGATATACCTCCATTAAACGTCTCTGTGTTTGCATCCTATTTCTGCATATAAATTGTGTCTGAACATAGTATTCAAAAAATAAAAAGGCATCTTTTAAAATAAAAATCACTATGAGACTGATAATGATAACCAGAACAAACTCCCTCATAGTCGAAATTCCTGTGATATTACAGAATAAAATTGCGGCTTTATTAGTCTGCATAAAATCGTCCTGCATCAACGCTGTAATTAGTGGAACAACTAACGATACACTCATTGTTTCAAGTACTGCACCGATGAGCATCAGAACAACAATTCCGCTAATCTTTTTTTTCTGCTGGCTATTCAACAGCAATCCAAATTTTTTTAAAATTCTGATCATTTGAGTTCCTTCCTATCTATCATAAACCTTTTCTATCATTTTTCCCCATTCACCACGTTCTGTCATAAGATATTCCAATATCTCCCGCACTGCCCCATGACCTCCAGTACTCTTGGCAACAAAGTCCACCGACTCAATGATTTCTTTTGCTGCATTCTGTGGTGCAGCAGTAAAACCTGCAAGCTTCATAACCTTAAAATCGTTCAGATCATCCCCTATATACGCCACATTCTCTCTGTTTAACTGTTTTTCATTCATAAATTGTTTTAAAAACCCATACTTATCCGATATGCCTTGATGCACATGCTGAATCTTTAATTCTTTTGCCCTTACTGCAACACTTTCACTTTTTCTCCCTGTCAGGATCATAAACTCCATCTGATTTTCTGCCAGTAAATGAATTGCCAGTCCATCTTTGATATTAAATTTTTTAAATTCTTCTCCTTCAGTTCCGATATAGACACTACCATCTGTCAACGTACCATCCACATCTAGCACAATCAATTTTATCGCTTTATAATTTATCATTTCTGTTATCTAAACAATCCTTTTATTTTTCTTGGAATCCTTAATAGTCGATGCCCCATTGTATATTCTTTTGAGCAGACTACATTCATCAGTACCTCTGTAAATATCTCATTTTTCTTTTGCTGCATATCACTCAGCACTTGTTCATAATCCGGAGTTTTTTCTGCAAACTTCCACCACCGCTCCAAAAATCCAATATATAATTCATCCAACAGATAACCGCTTGCAGCAAATACCTCTAACAGATTTTTCTGATCTAATCTTTTTAACTCTTTCGCACCCATCCGCATCTGCCACGGTCGAATCCCCGGACCAGCAAAATGTACGATTACGATATCCTCCATAGAATAATCTGGCAGTTCTTTCTGCACCTGTTTTTTATATTTGCGATAGAAAGGACAGGTAAAATTGTATTTTTGTTTCCATACATATTTTACCCCATCTTTAGCAAACTGTTCATTCAACAATGCCTGATCCAAATAAAAATCTTTTTCCATTTTCTGCGTAAGTATCCGATATGTATCAAGCGTAATATCTTCTCGCATCCTTTTCATATCAAAAAGCAACATGCCTGAATTAAAATCTCCACCACTTTCACATCGTGGAGAAAATCCACATGCGGCAAAATATTTGCCTTCTAAATTTTCCTGATACAACTCTTCAATATCATTTATAACTATCATATCACAATCAAGATACAATAATTTATCAACGCCTGTCGGTATTACATCCTGAACCGCAAGTCTGAAATATGCTTCTACAGAAAACCGTTCTTCCATCGGAAAATTTGCAAAAACCGCTTTATCAATATAAATAAACCTGCACTCTGCGCCATTCTTTTTCACAAACATTTCAATCCGACTGCAATCTTTTTCATCAAGTTCATTATATAAGATATAAAAACATATTTTCTTGTCTCGATTAGTTTCAAAAAGAGATTCCATTAAAACATACATATATTTCACATACGATTTATTTGGTGCAACTGCAATATTATAAACTGTCGTCATTTCTATACCTTTCATCGTGATTTCCATACAATCATTGCAATTTTACTTTCTTCCCTCCACAAAGTCAAGATAATGCTCTGATTCTGCTCCATACTTTCTTCAAAAAAATTACCAAGTCAAAGTATAATATTTTTATGCTTCGAAACATTTTGTTTTTTGGATCATCCTCATTTCTGATTTCTCCCGGTGGCAGTAAGACAAACTCATTTGCATTGAGGTTATCTGCCAGTTTAATTTTCCGTTTCTGAAAATGGCAGTACAAAATTGGTGTTTGCTTAATTTCGTCCTTTTTTTTCATCTGGCAAGCATATAAGTTTCCCCTGCTATATGCAAAGTAATCCACCTTTTTTAAATCTTCTCTCCTATGTATTGCAAATCTGCCATGTGCCACATCAATGTCTGCCATCATAGGTTCATCATAAGTTGGAATATTATGTTCTTTCAAAATAACAGAAAGACCACCACCACAGTGTGTTGCCCATTCATCAAAGCACCATGGTTTATCCGATTGATACACCATCTTATAATCAAGATGTCCATTAGCAGGCAAAGTTCTGTAGTAACTATTTATTTTTTCATCATTCCGAAAAATTGAGCAGTGCCCTCTGGTAAAAAATCTATCGTAATTCTCTAACACTTCATCTGTTAAAAATTTTCTAATATTTCCCCATATCAGATCGATATCACAATATCCCCAAAAATCATATCCTTTTAAATATGAGGAAAACGCCTCTCCATATGCAGGTTTATAATCACAAAATTTATATGGTCTTTCCAACGAAATTTCAAATGGAAAAATATTGCGAAATTTTTGTCTCAATTCCTCAAAAGAATAAAAATTATATTTTACATTCACCGGATATTCATATTCTGTTCTATCATCCGTAAAAACATAAAAATCTATGCTTGGATTGTTTTTACAAGAATATAACCAGATTTGAAAATAATCTGGCAATTTTCCTGCCCATACAACAATAAGTGCTATTTTTTTCATCTGTCAACTCCTCAAACAAACGAAAGCCTCTTTCATTCAGAGGCTTTCATAAAAATTATTCAATTACCAGATCACTCCACTTATCAGATGGAACTAAAGCAATATATGTTTTACCTGTATTGAGTCTGATTTCATCTCCATTCTCGTCATAATACTTTGTTGGAGATGCCATAGCTGTTTTCTTCCAGGTAATTTTAATAGCTTCACCATTTGTAATATAATATCCGCTATTGGTTCCGATACAATCATAGATCATATATCCGTTCTCATCCAATTGTTCAAAATCACAATTCTGGATCAACAAATTTTTGAAGCTTAACTGTTCATTATTATTTCCCGGATCGGTATGAGCTTTGCCATACTCAAAATATTTATATACCTGTGCATCTGAATCATATGCAAGATAAGAACCATTATGCGGGAATGGAAGTTTTACCGTACTTGCAGCTTCTGCACCTGAAACCTGTGATAAATCTATAACATCATCACCATGTGCAAACTTAAAATGTGCGCCTTCATAATACTGATTGTATGTCTGAGATACATCAGAACCCGAAAACTTCTTATCAAGATCTCCACTCAGAATATACTCTGTATATTCTCTGGATTTTCCATTGTTCACACGTGAAAATCCACCACTAAAATTATCAGAACAAGGTTCTGCCAGATACTCGTCAATATAGAACGGTCCACCGTCATGACATAAAATCGCATTCCACTCTGCCGCCAGAATCACATTCGTCGGACGTACACTTCGTATACTTCCCAGCTGTTCAATATTCTCCCAGTCTTTTACTAGCACCATAAATCTTGTGATTCTACCATTCTCTGTGCTGTTCATCATCTCATACACAACATCTGCCTTAGATAATCCATAATGTGGCAATGCAATTGATTCATTATCTACCATAACCGCAATAGGGCGCTGTTCCTTCAAATCCATGCTAATGAGTTCATGTGTTAATTCGCTATAACACATTCCCTCAGGTGCAGCCTCCTCTTCTTCCTCTTCTTTTTCTGCTTCTGTCGTGTCATTCGTAGTATCACTCACAGAAACCTCTCCCTGTGGCGAACTGTCAGTTTCCTTATCTTTGCCACATGCCGCCAAAGAAACTGCACATAAAAGCATTGCCATCAACACTACTGTTCTTTTCTTCACTTGTAAATACCTCTCAATCCAAATATTATATTCCCATATTCACAGAATATCTATGTACATCATAACATATTCCCTACTTCATTGGAATTATTTTCAATGAAAACTTCTTAATTTTCTATGAAGCAGATTTCTTTTTAAAAATAACTAATTTACTCGCCACATAATTCGCAATGATAACAATTACGTTCGAAATACATTTCATCAGTGTGCTGTTCCATGCCAGCAAATCAACACTGACATACATAATTGCAAGATCTAGCACACCTGTTGCAAGACGGCATCCAAAGAATGTGATTACTTCATAAATCACTGTCTTTGCTTCCATTGACTTGCTGTCAAATACCCACAATTTATTTGTAACAAATGCAAAACTACATGCTAAAATCCATGCAATAATATTACTTACAACATTGCTGATTCCGATACCGTTATAACAAACGGCATAAGTAACAATATTGATCACTGTAGTAAGAACTCCAAAAAATACATAGCTAATGAATGATTTATACTTTCGGCATAATCTTTTCACTGTATCTATCATTTTATTTTCTCCAATTTATCTGATTGCTTTATTTATCTCACGGAAATCTTTTAATGCCTGTTTGCCAATTTTAAAAATCTTCTTCAGGTTAATCGAATTCACTCCACCCTGACGCGGACGGAATGTAATTGGCATATATTTTACTCCCAATCCCTTTTTCGTGTAAATTACAGTTATAATCACATTTGACAGATTAAAGTCTTTCGGAACTAATTTAATCTGCTCCTGCAGGATAGACGCTTTCATCAGACGGAATGGTGTATTTGCATCTGTTACAGTAACCCCAAAGCATACTTTAATGACAAGTTTTAATACTTTCGTCGTAAATACCCTGGAAGCTCCGTCTTCTCTTCCTTTTCTCCAGCCAATTACCATATCATACAAGCTTCTCTGTTCCCAGAACGCTTCAAATTCCGATGGTAATGTCTGTCCATCTGAATCCGTCTGAAAAATATAATCTGCGCCATGTTCCAACGCATAATGATAACCATATAATACAGTTGCGCCATGTCCGCCATTTGGTTTTGTAATCGGGCAAAATAATGGTCTTTCTTTTGCATATTCTTCCATAATTTTAAATGTTGAATCCTTGCTTCCATCATCTATAATGACAAGTCTGGATTCTCCATCTCCATTATGTGCTTCAACGACCGGATACCAGTCATCAATAACCTGTCTGATATTTTCTTCTTCGTTATATGCCGGTATTACAATAAATAATTTATCCATTCTATTTCTCCTCAAAATTAATTCGTTCTTCTTCAATCACTAACGGTCTATGAAGAATTCTCACATTCATATTTAAAATATATTCTCCGAGAAGTCCAATAAAAAATAACTGGACTGAGCCAAGAAAAAACACGCCAACACTTATTGCCGCAATCCCTGCTTCAAATGTATTCCAAAACAAAAGTTTTTTTACAAATGTGATAATTGCAATTACCACACTAATAAAGGATAATACAAAACCACTGATTGTTGCAACCCTTAATATACTTTTTGAATAAGATGTTATTCCATTCATTGCAAAATCATATAAAGTTCTGAAATTTGCCTTTGTTTTTCCACGTTCTCTTTTATTCTGCAAATAATGCACACGTTCCATCTTAAATCCTAGTTCAGAAATAATTCCACGAAGATATGGAGACGGATCATCTAAATCCTGCAATACTTTTAAGAAATCTCTGTCTAAAAGTTCAAAATCAGAGAAATGCTCAATCTGTTCCACTTCAGAAATATGTGCAAACACCTTGTAATAGCATGTCCTTAAAAAGAATAAGATCGGGTTTTCTTTGCTGTTGTCCTTGATGCCAATGACAACCTTTGCTCCATCTTCCCATTTTTTTACAAACTCTAATATTACTTCTGGCGGATTTTGCAAATCTGCATGTAAAAGTACTGCACAATCTCCATCCGCCTGCGTCAGTCCATAAAAATGGGAACGCGCTTGTCCAAAATTTCTTGCATTAAAAATTGCTTTTATATGTTCTTTATCCTGCTCTGCTAATCTTCTTATCATACTGCGGCTGTCATCGGTAGAACAATTATCTACAAAAATAATGTCATAATCATAATTGGGCAGATTTTTTTCAAACAGCTCCGTCACTGCATTATATGCAATATTAATATTCTCATGTTCATTGTACGTTGGTATCACAATTGATATTTTTTTCATAGCCACTCCTCGTATCTTACTGTAACCGGTACACATAAAAAGAGTCGTATTCTTCACAGCGATATGTACCTTCTTTACTCCATTCATCTAACATCTGATATATTTTTGACAAATTATTATCACCATTTAATATCTCTTGTTTCTGTCCAATGACAACAAGTACATCTGTTTTCTTTTGCTCTAACTCTTTCACAATGTCTTCATAAATCGGTTCACTTACATTTGCAATCGGTGCATGGTAATAATATTTGTTTGTCGTATATCTTCCACTTTCAAGGTAATACACACAGTTATTTCCCATCATGACAACATTCTCATCTTCTGTTGTTGTATCCTGTAAATATTGTGCAACTTCCGAAAGTTCCGGTTTCTGATATCCGAAAAATGAAACAGAAAACTGCGCTGCTGCAAACAAAAAGATGACTGCTGTTATTTTATCTTCTAATTTATTAATTTTCATTTCCGGTATCTGATTTAATACCATTACCATCGGAACAATAAGTGCAGGAATTAAAATAATTGCGTAATGTGCATGTGCTCTTCCTGAAATCGATGCCACCACGATTGAAATTGCATAATACCATAAGTTCATCTGGAAAATATGATTTTTATAAAACATACGGATACCAATCAGAAGAATTGCTGAATATACGGTTAATCTTCTGAACAGTCTCCACATAACATAAGTAATCGGCATTCCGCCTTCCTCAATATAAGAAAAGCTAAACAGGAAATAATCCTGTATCATCGCCTGCAGGCTTCCAACTCTCAATGTATAAATAAGAATCGGGGCAGCAACAATTAATATTCCAATCAAAAAGTTTGCAACACAAATGCCAATGTCCTTCCACTGTTTTTCCATAATCATATAGATGAGCACCAAAGGCATAAATGCTGCAAATACCGCAATCATATTTGCGCGGATAAATACAATTATTGCAAAGCTTACTCCAAGCAATATAATCTCATAAAACCGGTATTTTTTATCCAAAAAATATTTCAGGAAAATATATACAGACAGAGTAATCCATGGAAGTACCCATTCCTCCGACAAATTACCGTCGGTCAAAAGCATACAGATTGTCATAGAGCTTATTAGTCCTACGCCTGTAATATATTGTACCGTCTTTCTGTCTGTAAAAAGCTTTGTAACCTTTAAAATCAGCAGTGTTGCTGCAAACGCATTAAGCATCTCTAAAATCCAGACACCCGTAAGGCTTCCGTCTGTAATAGACATTCCAAGTGCATCAATCAGATACAAAATCAGACCTTTATGTTCAAAAAGTTCTGTATATAATGTCACACTTTTGCGAAGCATCATTCCAACGTAAAGATATGCGGCTGAATCGTTCCCTGGAAGCTCTCCTGACCAGGGATTTAATGCAAGTCTCATGCCAAGCAGCAAAGCAACTGCAATGGCAAAAATAACATCTTTTCCATCTAATTTCCGGTCTGTTGATTCTTGCGGATAACTTTTTACTTTATTTTGTAACAGCTGCCTTCTCACTCCACAGATAATATAAATTGCTGCATACAGAGAAATCACACTTCCTACAATGGCAACTATTATGAGGAACTGTTCCACGGTAATTCCAAGCAGATTGGAAAAAACTGCCATCTTGCTCGAAAGCTTCCACTGGATTACAAATTCCTCTATAAACATATAAAAAACAAACACCAGTAAAATAATATGCCATAATTTAAACTGATTTTTTACGACGCTTCTATACTCAGGCAAATGCTTTCCTGCTGCATGCCCACATAAAAAAGCCGCAAAAATCCCTATCACACCATATAAGTATGGTGGCATCAATAGACACCATATTGCAGTTAATGATACTGCAAACATGACTCGTTGTACCCTTTTCATGATTCGTTTCTCCTAATCGTTATCTAATCTCTTTTGCAACTGCAAGTGCCCGCTCTAATGCTTGATCCATATTATAATATTTAAAGTCTGCCAGTCTGCCGCACAGATACAGATTCTTATACTGCCCTGCCAGATTTTTATACTGTTCATACATTTCCTGTGCTTTTTCTGTAAGAACCGGATAATACGGTTCCTCTTTTTTTTCCGACTCATATGGCAGTGGGTATTCTATCGCATATGTTGTTTTTTCCCCTGCATCCTGTACCGGAAGCTTTGTATACTCCGTAATTCGTGTATAACCTTTTTCCTGTGGATACGCGACAACCGGTGCTTTTTGAAAGCTCTTTTTTTCTTCGGTTTTCCACTCAAAACGCAGGGAACGATATGGAAGTTTTCCATAAACGCATTCGAACAATTCGTCAATCGGGCCTGTGTAAACTACACTTTTATCGAATACCTGTCCATCTGTCTCAATCTGCTTTGTTTCCGGATTCAGATGAATCCGTGCCTTGGCATCAACAGATGTTTCAACCGAAATCCCCGGATAATCCAATATATGTTCAAAAAATTCCGTATAAGAATACTTTGGCATCATCTGATACTCGTCTTCAAAATAACCAATTTCATAATTAAATCGGATTGGCACTCGCTTTAAAACGGAAGAATCTATCTCTTTCGGTGAAACTCCCCACTGTTTTGCAGTATAAAGGCTGTAATCTTTTTCAAATAAAAACTCTGCATATTCCCGGATGTCATCATTTTCATGCTGTAATAATTCGAGTACTGTTGCAAACTTCTGATTTTTATAATATTTATGAATTGCATCCTTTATCTGCTTTGCCTTCTCTTTTGTGAAAAAATCGTCAATCGTCCGAAAGTTAAAAGGCGTTGGTGTATATTTTCCATCGATGACTGCCCCACAGGTCAGTTTATATTCTTCCCAGCCGGTAAACCGGCGCATATAATCTGCGAGTTCTTTTTTCTTCGTGTGAAATGTATGTGGACCATATTTGTGGACTAAGATTCCTGCTTCATTTTTATAGTCATACATATTACCGCCAATATGATTTCTGCGTTCAAGTATCAGAACTTTTTTCTTTTTTTCCTCTGCAAGATACCTTGCCGTCACCGCACCAGCTAATCCACATCCGACAACGATTACATCATAGCCGTTCATTAAAATCCTCCATATGTATCCATAAATTGTTTAAAAGTCTGAAGATTTTTATCTTTGTCCGCTATAATAAGCTTCTCTTCTCCGCCAATTTTATCCAGTGGCCATTCAACTGCGAGATCAATATCGTTCCACATAATGCCGTCATCATATTCTCCATAAAACTTTTCTGCACATTTGTAGCTGACAATAGACTCTTCTAAAACCAGATATCCATGTGCACAGCCTGCCGGAACTAATATCTCATTATGAAGTTCACCGACAAGGTCAAATCCGAGCCACTTTTTAAATGCCGGACTGTCCTTTCTTAAATCGACAACAACATCATATACATGTCCATGAATACACCGGACAAGTTTGGGCTGCTGTTTTACTCTCTGAAAATGAAGTGCACGGATTACTCCCTTATAAGATGTTGTATAAAACACTTCCGCAAGGTCATGTTTTATTCCATTTTCTTCAAAAATTTCTTTTGAATAATCCTTTGTAAAGCATCCTCGTATATCATCTGCGTTAAATGGTATCACCTGAATCAAACCCGGAATTTCTGTTTCTTTAAATTCAAATTTCTGAATCATTTTTCTCCTCCTGTAAAACTTCTAACCACCAGTCTCTTGTCCTGATACACCCCTCTGCAAAGTCAATCTCTGCTCTAAAACCAGTGTCCTGTTCCGTTTTAGAACAATCAAATTCTTCTAATGACAGATTAATTCCTGTAAACGGAATATCTCCAAATATAAAATCAAGTTCCGGAGCAATTGCCCCTTTCATTTCCAATAAAAACTGCTTTAACGGCTTTGCATTTGAAGAACCAATCAGGTAATCATGGAATGCCTTTCCATTTTCCCCAATTAGTCGGAATGCTCTTGCGACATCATCAATATATATAAAATCATAATTCTGTGTTCCCGCTGTAAACTGAGGTGCTTCTCCCCGGATACATTTCTGAATTGTGGTATTTACCATTCTAGGACTTCTCTCTCCTGCACCATACGCATTTGTTATCATTGCCCACACTAAATCAATTCCTATATCTGCTGCAACAGATCTGCACATCGTATGTGCAGCAAGTTTTCCACTGCCATATATATATCCAAGTCCCGGCTTATTTCCATCCCGATAAGCCGCTTTTATTGTCTCTGATTCCATAATACTTCCGGCATTGACAAATCTTTTGCATCCAATTTTTTTTGCCATTCTTAAGCATCCCAACGTCCATTCTGCATTTTTCAACTGCAAATTTGTATCTGCCCTTTTTGAACCGGCAGAGCCAGCCCAGGCAAAATGAAAAAATGTATCCGCTCCAGCATTCTCTAATTTTATTAATGACTCTTCGATTCGCTCAAGTTCAAACTCTTCAATTGTAACCAATTCATTCTGTGGTATATTATTACAGTGTCCTCCCCTGCATAATGCAATTACCTCGATTCCATTTTCTGAAAGTTCCTTTACCACTGCGGAACCGACAAATCCGTTTGCTCCTGAAACAATTACTTTCTTCATTCTTATTCCCCATGTCTTAATGTCAAATATTCTTTAATCTGTTTCTTTGTTATCTGCCCAATGTCTCCATCCGCCAAATAACATTTGCTCCATTCCACACTTTTATCCACAGCATCTTTGATATGCCAGTGTGCTGTCCACTTCATCACTCTCTTTATTTTAGAGCAGTCCAGTTTTAAAAATCCAGCCTCATGTGGTGCATCTTTTTCTGATTTATCAATCCAGACGGCTTCTTTTCCCCATGCATCACAGAATAAATCAACTAGTTCCCCCGTTGTTACGCAGTCACATTCATCCGGTCCGACATTGTACTCTCCCTCATATTGAGCCAGCTTTCCATACTGTAACATTGCAAGTTCCAGATAAGCACAGACCGGTTCTAAAACATGCTGATATGGTCTTGTAGAACAAGGATTGCGCACAATAATCTGCGTTCCTTTTTCCATTGCTCTTACACAATCTGGAATAATACGATTCTTTGCAAAGTCACCACCGCCTATCACGTTTCCGGCACGACAGGTCGAAACAGCCACTGCCTTTCCAGCAAAAAATGATTTCTTATAAGAAGATGTCACTAATTCTGAACATGATTTTGAATTTGAATACGGATCAAAGCCATCTAAAACATCGGTCTCACGGTATCCCCATTCCCATTCATTATTACGGTAAACTTTATCTGTCGTCACATTAACAACTGACTTTACGCAGTCGCTTTGTCTTACTGCCTCAAGTACATTAACAGTCCCCATTACGTTTGTCTCATATGTATAGACAGGATTTACATAACTTTCCCGCACAATCGGCTGCGCTGCCATATGAATGACAATTTCCGGCTGAAATTCGTCGAACACTTTTTTCAGATGTTCTAAATCCCTGACATCTCCGACAACTGAATTCATTCTTTCCTCAAGACGCAGCATTTTGAACAGCGATGGTTCTGTTGGTGGCTCTAACGCATATCCCATCACCTGTGCGCCCTCCATCAACAACACCTCACACATCCAGCTTCCTTTAAATCCCGTGTGACCTGTCACTAAAACTTTTTTTCCTTTGTAAAATGATAAATCCATTAATCTTCCCATACCTTCCAAGGTGCTTTATTTTCTTCCAATAGTTCTTCCAGATACATTTTGTCTTTCATCGTATCCATACACTGCCAGAAACCATTGTATTTGTATGCAATCAACTGTCCTTCTTCGGATAGCTTTTCAAGTGGTTCCCTCTCAAATGTCGTGCTGTCCCCTTCAATATAATCGAATACCTGCGGTTCTAATACCATGTAACCACCGTTAATCCAGCCGCCATCTTCTTTTCTTTTTTCTGCAAACTGTTCTATCACACCGTTACCATCAATTTCCAGTGTGCCAAATCTTCCGCCTGGCTGTACCGCTGTCATAGTCGCTAATCTGCCATGTCTTTTATGGAACGCTACAACATCTGTGATATTCACATCACAGACACCATCTCCATACGTCAAAAGAAATGGTTGCTCACCGATATACTTTCTCACACGCTTAATCCTTCCGCCGGTAAGTGTGTTTAAACCAGTGTCTACAATTGTGACTTTCCATGGTTCAACTACATTATTATGTACCGTCATTGAATTTTCTGCTGAAAAGTCAAATGTAATATCAGAGTGATGTAAATAGTAATTTGCAAAAAATTCCTTTATGATATGCTGTTTATATCCGGCACATATAATAAATTCATTAAAACCATAATGAGAATATTCTTTCATGATATGCCATAAGATAGGATCTCCGTTTATTTCAATCATCGGTTTGGGTCTTGTCATGCTCTCTTCTGAGATACGTGTACCATATCCCCCTGCTAAAATAACTACTTTCATTTTGTCCTCGCTTTCCCACAGTTCTTTTGTATTATTTCTTCATGTATGCATAGAACGAATCAAACTCGACACATGAGTATGCCCCCTCTTTTTCCCATGCGTCAAACTGCTCTAATACTTTTTTATAATTATCATCTTCTGTTTTTCCTTTTGAACCAGGAACAATCACACATACCGGCATTTTGGTCACAAGCTCTTTTTCAAATTCACCATATAACTCATCATTTACATTAATTGGCGGCGTCTGGTAGAAAAACCGGTTTTCTGTCTTTCTTCCACTTTCCAGATAATATCTACTGTTATTTCCCAGAACTAACACATCATCCCCTTCGGATGTATTTTCCCTTAAAAAAGCTGCTGCTTCTGAAATATTCCCATTTCCATTGTATTTTACAATGTTCACACCTGCTAACAAAACTGTAACTGTTGCTACAATAACAAGTATCCTGCCCTTCTTTTCTTTTTCCTTTTTAAAGCCTAAGAGCCAGTCTGCCGATACCACAAGTGGCACAATAAAAGCTGGAACAAGCATAATTCCATAGTGCTGATAGTTTCTTCCAGACATGGCAGAAAGTAACAGCGAAACTACAAAGAACCAAAGATTTAACAGCCAGAGTTCCTTCTTTTTACAAGCTACACCCGATAGTATCAAAACAAGCCATCCAAGTGCAGTTTCCCCTATCAAATAAACCATAGTCATTATAATTGGCAAAAATCCGCTTTCTTTATCACTGTATCCAAAATTAAATGTAAAATAACAGTCCATCATTGCTTTCAGACTGTCTGTCTTTACAAAATACAAAAAAGCTGGAACAAAAACAACGGCACACCCTATGACAAACCATAAAATACATTTGCCAATATCGGCATATCGTTTCTTATAAATCAGATAAAAAAAGACAACTGGCAGCAATGCCGCCCATGCAGTAATCATATTCGCTCGTAACAGGAAAACAACTGCAAAACTGATTCCAAGCCATGTAATGTCTCTTCTACGATAGGTATCCTCCACAAAATACCTAAGTACAATATATAATGCGACAGTTATCCACGGAAGTGCGTATTCTTCTACAACATTTCCACCTTCGATTGTCATATATCCTGTAAAAATAAATAATGTTCCAACTACAGAAAGATAACCTGCTTCCTTCTTTTCACTGAATAATGCTGCTATCTTCATGACAAGAAGTGCTGTTGCAAAAAGTCCTGCAATTTCTAAAATCCACACACCAAAAAACTTTCCGCCACTTATACTTAATCCGAAATATTCAATCAGATAGAGAATAATTCCTTTATGATCAAACAAATCCACATATGGAATTGCTCCCTCATGCATACGACGTCCTATATATAAAAACGCCGCCGAATCGGTTCCCGGATATCCATTTGCAAATGGTGCCGTTGCCAATTCAAATCCAAAGATTACTGCAATCAACAGGCAAATGAGGATATCCTGCACATTCATCTTCCATTGTAGATTTTCACATGAAATACAACTTATTTTCTCATGTTCTCCAACAAGCAAAGAAATCACCATTGCCGTAAAATACAGTGAACAAATGATTCCTGCTATCGCTACCATGCTTATAAAAGTATCATTTTTTATTCCCATTCTAGTTGTAATAACTTGTATTTTACTTGACAATATCCATCTTTCAAAGAAACTATGCCATAATATACAATACAAAACAAAAAAAGCTGCAAGCAGTCTGCCACTCCTCCCATCAAACACAATCTTTCTTTCTTCTACAGCAACTGCTGCCACACTTATCAAAATATATATTACACCAATGCTTATTAAAATACCTAGTATAGTTGCTGGCATCATCAAGCCCCAGAATGCCATTCCGGACAATACTAACCATATTCTTTGTAACTTTTGTTTTTTTTCCATTTGTCCCTCATTTACTTTCTAGCTATTCTATAAAACAGATGCTCACTATAATTCATCGTATAATAATTATAAGCATTATCCACTCGTACATCAGGATTTCCTGCCCATCCATCAAACGATTCCCACTCCAACTGCAAATTGCGTTCATCTCCAATTCCATTTTCAATCGTAGTCTGTACAGTCTCTGTTGCTTCGTCCATGGCATTCACTGCCCCAAACATAAATATAATAGCAATTCCAAAATTTCTCCAATTTTTCAATCCATACTTATAAAACTGTTCTATGCACCATACCATCAAAATAAATCTTGCCGGAATGCCGCCTCTCGAACATAAATCATTGTATAACCCAAGACTCACAAACGGAATAAGAAGCAATTCGCATAAAATAATGTAAAATAAAATATCTTTTTTCTTCTCTTTATAAAGAAAAATCATGTATCCAACAAACTCAACCGTAATAAAGATCAGATAAAAATCCAGCCTGCAAAACATATTTAACAAATCCCAACCCATATAATAAGGCTTTTCGCCAAGGAAATTACCACTCAGATAAACTAATATTACACACGATATTGGAATTAACGCAACATTAGCAAAAGAAAATGTTGAACCAAGTATTTTCTTCTTGTCCTTTTCAGTTAATAAATCCCATGCAAAACAGGCTAGTAATATTCCTACATAATAAACAAATCCAAATGTTGACGAAAACAATAACGGCAGCGCCAGCATCACATAAATACTATATTTTTTTCTGTTCTTCATAAATATGCCACAGCTGATCCACGGAACGATCACATGCTGAAAAGCACCTCTGAGTGCATCCAGATTTCCTGCAAAATGAATTAAAATCCTATTTGAGTCAATCCATTTATATGACCCCAATGTGGCGTCATGTCCGATCCACTGATAAACCATACTTCCAAGATTTGTTGCTCCACCCCAGAAAATCAGGATTAAAAAAACACCTGCTTTTTTCCAAGCACTTTTCACCTGCAAATACTGACACACCATCGCATACACAATTGTAAGTCCAATCGCATTCCATACCGTCATAGACCACAACGCAATCAAATTTGAGTGTCCGAGCAGTTTCCCCAAAAATGCCGGAACAATATATTGTCCAAGATAATAAGTCAATAATACATCGTTACTATACACAACAGGCCAATCAAATTTCACCAGATCGTACAAAATTGCATGATGTTTATTCCAGTCAAAATCCTGTACAAATAAATCTCCGCCACCACCAAATACAAAAAACAAAAAGAAAAGCACAAAAAACAGGAGAAGTTCTTCTTTTTTCAAAAAGAATTCCTCCTGTTCATTTTCTATGATTTGCTTATAACAAAAGTACAATGCTGCTAATGTAATAGCCGTAAGCGGTATAGACACCCATAAGTCAATCCAGCCTAAAACAAAAATCATTATTGGTAAATATAAATAAAAAATCGCTACGCCATATAACTTCTTCATCTTATCGTATTCTCCCCGAATTAAAATTAGATGATTTCATTATAGCCTATCAAAAACCATTTGTAAAATTATGTTTCTCTTAAGATGTTTTAATAGCATAATTTTTAATATTTTCCTCAATCCCGCTCCGATAATCTTAAATATATTCTGTATTTCAGCTCCACATCCCGTATCTGCGGAATGATATTATCATATACCTCTTCTTCCTTGAATTTTCTTATCAGATCATCGCTATGTTCATACGCCACACGATCACTGTCAATTGTACTCTCATAATACCGGATCCTGTCTGCCAGTTTATCCATTGTCACAACCTCATGCCCTGATTCTATATCCAAATGGATCTGCTCATCTGTAAGTCCAATAATATTGACAATTGCAATCGCCGGTACATCCCGTCTGATAGCTTCTCCTGCCAACATCTGTATATACTCACAATATCTCTGGTTTCTCTTATCCGCATTGTCCACTTTGTGCTTATGCGTTTCCTGTTTATCTGTGTTCTCTGCATAATACCAATTTTTTGCGTCTGAGCTTCCGTATAATTCGACATGCTCTGGAAACTTCACTGTCTTGACCACATAGATTGCCTGATCACCAATCACGATATGATCCACATGCATTACTTCATACATCCCTGCATCATGATCAAACGTCTCTGTCTCATAATAGCCATTATTTATCGTACAAAACTTCGGAAAGTTTTTGATCAGATACTGTTTTGCCTGCTGTATTGCCGCTTCATGCTCCTGCTCTCTCTCCATTTCTTCTCTGGAGATATGAATGTCCACATTCTCCCAATCAATTTCGCTGCGACGTAATCCCGGTCTTACCATAACTCACATTTTCCTTTCATTTCCTTCAATCTCTTTTAACAGTTTCCCTAATCCCCAAAGCAACCTGTTAAATTAATTAATTTTATTCCCATTCATGCAAAAAGACCATTCGATATCGCGTAAATTTAAATTTACGTCACATCGAATGGTCTATTTACCTTCTGGAATTTACCATAATCTCAAAATTAATTGGAGGTACAAAACCATGAAAAAGAAAATTTTTGCTATCACATTATGTGCACTTATTGCAGCCGCTTCTATTGTTGGAAGTACTCAGAAGCCATCTGATAATTCCTATGAAGTAGCCAAATACATTTTAGATGACATATCTGGTGGATATTAAATCTCTAAATTATAACGTGTTTTGCACCAATCAAGTACACTTTGAATTGTTTCTTCTTTTTTCATCACATCAAAAATTGTAATTGCTTGGTGCAAATATTTTCTTGCATCATCTATATCTCCCAATTCTACTAATGCAACTCCTTTATTTAAAATAAGTGACGGAAGAATCACAAGATTTCCATACTTAACACAAAAATTTATACCTTCATCTGCCAATTTTAATGCTTCTGTATGACATTGTTTATTTCCAAACCAATTGCTTAAATTATATATAATCATTGGATATTTAGCTTTTTTCATTGTTCCGTCTACAATTTTATCTTCCATATATTCTTTAAGCCACATATCAAGTTGAATTGCAGTCATAACATTTCCACTTTTTGCATGTAAAATTGCAATACCGTTAATAATCATAATTTCATCAAAAGTAAGTAAATTATTTCTTAATGGATTCTCTCCATCAAAATCTGGCAATGTAATATGTATTGCCTTCATAAGCCATTCTATTGCTGTCGAGTAATCTTTTTCTTTACGTTTTATCAATTCACCTTTTGCAAATAACAAACACTGACGCTCTAAATCAGATGTGTTTTCTGTCAATTTTTCTACAATCAAAATCTGTTTATAAATTTTATCTATTTCTGCATCTGTCACATTTCTAATCAACTCTTGTATTGCAGAATATAACTCCATCTCCTCTCTGCTCACAAAAGAATTGAACAAATTATTTTCCGTACCCAATCGTTCAAACAGCTTCTCCATAATAAGTCTTCCCGGTTTTTGTGCCCCATTTTCAATTCTTGATAAAGATGCCGCCGTGCAGATTCCATAACTTACTTCTTCTTGCGTATATCCTTTTCTCATTCTTGTTTCTCTCAAAAAATCGCCAACAACATATACTGCCATATTATATCTCACCCACTTCTCTTATAGTATCCGATACTTATAATATAGCGAGTTTTCTGTCACAAAACAACTTTTTATTTAACAAATCTATTAATTTTCTTAGTTTTCAAGAAAATATGTAATATTTCCGTCTTTAGTATTAGAATCTAAGAATCATAATTCAAAAAAAGATTTTATCAATTGCCAAATGAAGCATGTTTCTTTATTTGTTAAATACACGCTTATATATAAATTCAACTTTACTTTTCAGCGTTCGTTCATATTTGTCTTCTATAATCTCTTTGTTGTTTATTTTATAACTTTTCTTAAAAAAATCTACAAAATCAATATTTCCATCAACATTTTTATTGTTACTGTAATAAACTTTTCATCACATTTTTCTATTGTAAATTATATATTTTTATCATATAGTATAATTGTTTTTGTATTTCCTGTTATTTTAAATATCACTCATTATAAGGAGACCGCACATGAAAAAACTTTCCACCACCCTTTTGGCTGATATCGTCCAGTCCAAAAGGAAATCTTTAAAAATGACACAGGCTCAATTATCTGAATTGACCGGTATCAACCGCGCACAGTTGTCCCGTCTGGAACAGGAAGACTACTGTCCGCTGATCCCTCAGCTAGAAAAACTGGGCGATGTACTGGATTTTGATATTAATGATGTTTTCGTGAATACCGCAGCATCCAAACTTCCATCTCCTTCCCCACTTCACATCGCAGTGGCTGGAACCGGATACGTCGGACTGTCTATCTCTGTCCTGCTTGCACAGCATAATATTGTCACCGCTGTTGACATCATCCCTGAAAAGGTGGATCTGATCAATCAGCGAAAATCGCCAATTCAGGACGAATACATTGAAAAATATCTAAAAGAAAAAGATTTAAATTTAACTGCCACCTTAGACGGCGAAGCAGCATATAAAAATGCTGACTATGTAGTGATCGCAGCTCCAACAAACTATGACAGCAAGAAGAACTACTTTGACACTTCTGCCGTTGAAGCCGTGATTGAACTTGTTCTGAAAGTGAATCCGTATGCCATTATGGTCATAAAATCAACCATACCAGTTGGCTACACAGAATCTGTGCGTAAGAAATACAACACCGAAAATATTATTTTCAGTCCAGAATTCTTACGGGAATCCAAGGCTTTGTATGACAACCTGTACCCGAGCCGTATTATCGTTTCGACCGATAAAAATAACGAGAAATTAGTAGACGCCTCCCGAAAATTTGCAGCGTTACTGCAGGAGGGTGCTATCAAAGAAAATATTGACACTTTATTTATGGGATTTACAGAAGCCGAGGCCGTGAAACTATTTGCAAACACTTACCTTGCTTTAAGAGTTTCTTATTTCAACGAATTAGATACTTATGCTGAAATGAAAGGATTGAATACAAAAGACATTATCAACGGTGTATGTCTGGATCCTCGAATCGGAACCCACTACAACAACCCTTCTTTCGGTTACGGTGGCTACTGTCTTCCAAAAGACACAAAACAGTTGCTGGCAAACTACAGTGATGTTCCACAGAACATGATCAGCGCTATCGTGGAAAGCAACCGCACCAGAAAAGATTTTGTTGCAGACCGCGTGTTAAAACTCGCCGGATACTATGATTATTATAATCAGAATGATTATTCCACCAATCAGGAAAAAGAGTGTGTCATCGGCATTTACCGTCTCACCATGAAAAGCAATTCCGACAACTTCCGCCAAAGCAGTATCCAGGGAGTCATGAAACGAATCAAAGCCAAAGGCGCCACCGTTATCGTTTATGAGCCAACCCTCGAAAATGGAAGCACATTTTTCGGCAGTAAAATCGTAAATGACCTGGATGAATTCAAGGAATCCGCAGACGCAATCCTTGCAAACCGTTATGATTCCTGTCTGGATGATGTGAAAGAGAAAGTGTATACAAGAGATCTGTTCCGGAGGGATTAAGCATCCTAAATTTTCGCTTAATGTATCTTTATTCACCATGAATTTATATATTTTTGCATTACATTTATAGTTTAATCGTTTTATATTTAAGGGCTTCTTCATCAGAAGCCCTTATTACTAACAAATATATTATTCCCCAGTTTTTGGAGATTTTGCTGCGCTATTAGCTGTCTTAGCTGCTGCATCTGTAGTTGTTGCAGTTCCATTAACATTCTCTACTGAGAAGATGTATGTTGAAAAATGATTTGTTAAAAATGAAATAAAGTGATCATTAATTGCACTTTCACATCTTGTTAATGTTCCATTGTCCTCTAAACGATAAACAACTAACTGCTGACCCTCGCCAATTACAAGATCTGCCGGTCTGCTTAATGTAACTTTAACATAATTGGATAACTCATGGATATCTACACCATTTGCAGTGATATCGAACTGATATACAAAGAAATTTGTAGTATTTGGAAGCATTGCTGATACAGCTGCTGCTGTGTCATATGCAGTTCCTGATTTTGCTACACTCTGTTTGAATTCTGCACCGTTTGGAAGAACTCCGTCACCTGCTTTTAAAACAGTTCCTGAATTATTTCTGTCAGTATACTGTACACTTACTGTTCCATCTGCTGCGACATAGCGAGTTACATACTTATCTGTAACTGTTTCTACTGTATCTGCGCCAGTTGTGATTGCATCTGGATTTGATGTAATTGATCCCGGAGTTACTGTTTTTCCATTATCAACTTCAGCAAATACCTGAGATCTAATTGAATCAATCAACAGAAAATTGAAAGATCTTAAGCGGTTAGGGCGGGACTTTCGAAATTTTGAACATTTCAGAAATCGCTTCCCCTATGCCACAGGTTGTGCTACGGAAACTGGATTGAGATTGAACACCAGTACAAATATATCCAAGAATTACGGCATCTCCTGGATAAGCACGGAATCCCCTATCCGGAAGAATACGAATTAGACTAAAAATTATTTAAGGGTCTGGTATTTTTATACCAGACCCTATCTCATACCCTCAAGAATTTTGATTATCCTACCGTTTTCCATAAAAACCTCGCATATTTATCTTAAAGATTTTAACTTCAAATCATCTACTCGCTGTACTGTTAACCATTACCTTTTCATCACATTGAACTTTGGGAGATACTGAAAATGAATTCCAGTCTTGCTCTTTTACCTCAACAACATTACTTAGGTCAAATTTATATGGTTTTTCCTTTTTTTCTTCCTGTAAAATACTAATTTTCATATATCATCTTATCCCTCCTAAAAAGAATACCTCAAGATATATTATATAACATCTTTTCAAAATATTCAATCTTTTTGTTGTCTATATCCACAATATTTCATCTTCAGCTTGCATTTTCTTTTATTTCTTCATCAATTTCCGACTTCATATTCTGAATACAGTTCAAAATAGCTGCGTAAGCTTTGTCAAAAAAATGACTCTCATCATTATATGTGACAGCTGAATAAAGTTCTCTGATTGCCCTCAAGTCTTCTCTTTTACATTTGCCTAATTTCTCATCAATCCACTCTTGGCAACTTGCTACATATGCATATAAATATTTGTCTGGATAATCCATTTGTTCCACATCTTCAGGTCTCCCACCATTCAACACACGTTGAATCACTAGCCGTCTTTGATTTTCAGGAACCTGGCTTGTATTTCCTTCTGACACATTTAATGCCGCCACTAATTTTTCTGGAGATATATCCAACAGTTTAACAGCAATCAAATCAGAGAAACACTCCTTATACATTTCCATTTCATCATAAATTTTCTGTTCAGCAATGCCCCATAGTAATATATCCTTCGCATTCTTATTTATTCTATAATTCAGATCTGAATATGCATAAATTAGTTTTTCTATTTCCTTTTCATCTCTAAAGCTGTTATATGTAACATTTTCAAGACTTTTTTTCATTAATTCTGCACTATCGCTCAAAATGTATCTGCATGCACTGCGTAATACCTTTACCACCTGATCTCCATAATAAAATTCTGATATTTTGGCATCATCAAAAAAATGATCGATCGTATTCTTCATTTGCTTTTTTAATCCGTCTTTTACGATTTCATTTTGCTTTTTGTACTCCTCTTCCTCATATACATCTTTAAACATACAGTCAATTAAAAAATCAATCACAAATTTTTTTAATTGTTTAGCTCTTTCTTTACGGCATCTCAATGCCCCACCAATATAATGTCCCATCTCATGTATCAGAATCACCATAAGTTCTTCTGGCATATAAAGTGTTCGCTGTGGAATCTTAACGTAAACCAAAAAATCATTTGGATTACTTTCTACTTCAATTCGTTTTGTCTGCGGCTTTGCTTCCATGGTAGGTACCAGTATACAGCGGTATTTTCTTTTACGTTCCGTATTTCCAAAAATTAATGCCACCCGATCAGTAAGCCATAAAAAAGCCATATTCAATTTGATTGGTATCGAAAATGAAGTTCCACTATATCCCGGTACCATCAGATATACCTGATCTGTATGAATATTATGGTAAATGACCGAATTCACACTTTCAACATATTCAAAAACAGCTTTTTTTACCTGTTCTATTTCAGTCGGAGTTACTTTTTTTTCTAATTCAAGTACACTTTTTAATTTGTGTTCAAACATTTCAAATGACGGAAAAAGTAAATAGAAAATATCCGCTGATAACATAAATTCCTCATACTGCACCAGCGAATTCACAGTTCTCAATAAAGCCAGATAGTACGAGTACAAGCTTTCATTTCCCTCTGCCAATAGAACATTTAGTTTGCCTTTATACTCCTCTATTCTATTTCTAAACCATTGATGCGGCGGATTTTTGTTTTCTTTGTTTTCTTTGTTTTCTTTGTTTTCTTCATCTTCAACATTATCTGACTTTATTTTTGATATTTCATCATAGCTTAAAACATACGACGTTTCTATATTATAAAGTCTCCCTTGATTATTGTCCCTTTTCTTATACCCATCATTCTGATGTGTTGCCAGTCCTCCGGGTGTCAGGAAAGCCAACATAGTCCTTACATCTGTATTTTCCATAGAAATAACCCAGTTTTCATGTCCCGATACATACGCATATTTTATATTTTCAAAATTCCTTATATCATATGTATCATTAACTTTTTCCAAAAGTTCCTTCTGCATGCCTATTATTGAATCTTCTCCTGATGTGACTAATCTAATATCCAGTCTCGCCACTTTTTCATCAATAAAACACGTTCCTTGGTACCAATTCCGGAGAATCTCCTTTTTTTCACCACATGCCTGCAGGTATTCCTCTGACACGCCCAAAATAGAATGCAGATATTGAACCTCTTTGTTTCCCTCTATGTCTCTTATCTTCTGTTCCATTGAACGTAAACTATTACCCTGAATCAACAATACTAAATCAGCATTATCAAATGTACAATAACTTAATACCTTACATTTTCTGTCCTTATCTATCTTCTGCTGTTCATTTTGCTCCAACATATCACACATTTGAATATATTGCATAGAGTTTTCCAACTGTAAAAACGCAACGCCAAAGAAAATTGATTTCTTTTTTTCATTCCAAAACTCTTCCGATCGCTTATCTGCTTCTGCTCCTTCGCAACAGCGGAATATTCCGATATTGATACTTCCATACTGACCGGTAGTCTCCTCTACTTTTTTGCCTATCATATACCACAATTGTGAAATCGGTGTTACAGAATGATTTTCGCTTACTTTCTCGAGACGCATATCTTGCATCTCTCCAATATCCATTCCATCATAATATCCCCAACATGAATATTCGCTTTGTAAGGGTTTTGAATATTGGTCAAGATAATGTTGCTTGTACAATGTTATCAGTCGAATATCTTTCAATTTGTTTTTCCTCCTTTCAGCCAGTCTCCCACAATCCATAATTCACTTGCCAACAGCTCCTTAACAATTCTTCCCATATCGTTAGTCTGTTCTAAAATTGCCAGATCAACACAGGTTTGCCAGATAATAGTGGTTTCCTTTTTTTCAATCCGAGCCACAAATGTATCATATTTTTTCGTGATAATGTCCTGTACCGCTGCTTGACTCCTTACCAAATTCAATAACTGATCAATGAACAATTCATTCCCCACTTTTTCGCATTCATCCTCTGCAAACATTTTTTGGTAAATCCCCCAGAAAACGGTCCATAAAATCAATTCTCTTTTATCTTCCTTTTCATCTATCTCTGAATCGAGATAGTTTTCAAGCAATGCTAAGCATACTTGCTGGCTCCAAACATTTCTTTGTGTGATTAACGCTCCTAAGATTGCTTTTCTGGTATCTGAATCTGTATTTGCATTCTTTATAAAAAGCTCAAAGATAATTTCCTTTACTATTTTTCTATCATTTCTGGCCGATAATTCATTAAATATATAATAAGCTACTTTTCTTTTCGCTACCCCTTTATATTTCAAATCAACAACAGACTTCAATAATGCCTTTATTTTATCAATATCCTCCTTTTTTTCGAAGGATATATTTTTTATTACTTCCAATATCAGCCACCGATCTATTTTCCCTATATTGGTAGCTGATATCATTTGATCGACATAATCATTTAATGTAAACTCTACTGCCTGGTTATCTGATTTCTTCTTTACTCCATCTATTTTACCATTGATATCTTTTAGTAACAGTTCATCCTGTTCTTCAATAGTATTCTCCAATGCCTTATAGGAAAGCCCCCAACATACAATATAGAACCCGATAAACACATACATCATCTGTGCAATCGCAATTACAATAAATGCTAATCCCCATTTACAGGCAACAGATATGGTCATAAAAAGAATTTGGCTGCACAGTGAAATAATAAAAAAGCACACATTCTTTTCTCCAAAACCAACTATCAGCTGGTCAATGAATCGAATTCCATACATCCGCTGTTCTGCCTTTCCCAATAAATAACCTATCGGTATAGCTACAGCTCCCCATGCAATTGCTATAATAGGGATCACATCTGTTATTTTATATGTTCTGAGAAAGCCAGAACACTGAGTCAAACACTTTGAAGCACAAATATTTATTACAAACGCAACAACTTCTGCAATAATGATAATTGTAGTCAAAACATTGGTTATTTTTTTTCCACAATTTTCTTCAAAACACTTTTTCCATATTACTTTATACATGTGTTCTTTAATCATTTGTTTTCTTTCCTAACTATTATAAATCCAGTTAGATTGTACCATTCGCTTCCATATATGACCATTCGATATGATGTAATTCTCCGGTTTTTGGAATTTTATCCTACAAATTTCATTATTTCACCATTTTCCCACGGTATATCCAGCTGCTCGTAATATTGTTTTTCAATATCAAGAATCATATTATTACAATATCCTTTTACTTTTCTGTTATCTGTGTTCCTGCAAACAGTATTGAGCTGGTCAAGAACAATTTCCGCATTATCCGCAGCTATATTGCGCAATGCCTTACATATACTGGAATATAGTCCCAACATCTCCGCATTTTTAAATCTATCCCGAAAACATAATTCCAGCAATTTCATGAGAATGCCTAAATGCTCCGGTGCATTTACATCTGCTATTGCTTCCAATATTTTCTGCTCTAAACTTTCCCTGCTCCGCTCTGATCCCTTATCAGTTTTATTTCTGTTTCCTGTAGAGATTTATTAAACATCTTCACTACTTTCTAATTTTCTTCTCCAACCTCCGCATTTCTTCTCTCAAATCATCATCTGCCTCCACAGCCATCATCTTCTCCAGCATCTCAGGATAAAACTTGCCATCTACGCCACGCTCTTTTTTCGTCATTAAGCTCATATACTCCACACAAGCCTTACGCTCAGAAGTATCGCTGCATTTTTCACAAGCCACACTGAGCAGTCGATAGGTATTATGCTGCATCTTCCGTCCAGGATTTCTGTGAATATATCCAAGCAGTGCAAGTATGTCTGTCACATCAAAAACACCTTGATTTGACAGAATATAATCTGCTATTTGAGCACAGTCTGCTACTTTGCAGGAATTTATAATTGAATCTGCAAAAGCTGTTGCCTCATGTTTTAACATCCAGATTGCATTTTTCGCCATTCTGTCCTTTTCGTAATTATCTAAATAGTATGCCAGAAGCTGATTTGCTGATTTGACAACATCACTGTCTGCATTCTGTGTTGCATTAAATACATCTTTAAAATACTCATCACCTATTCTAATGTATTTTCTCCTTAGATTTTGTAAAGCCCATCTTCGTTTTCCATCATCTAGTCCACATTTAATCACATTAATATTTGCTTCAATGTATCCCTTCAAATTTTTGTTAGCAGTATTGATATAATCCTCATTTTTTTTGTAAAATTTACAGATATCATAACAGTTTTCATCATCTATAACCGGAGATAACAGCTTTTCTATTTCAACAAACTCCTTTTCCAACAACATGTTTGGCAGCTGAACCAAGCCTTTTATTGCAGATGATGTCAAATCTGCATTTCCTGCAAAATCTTTTAGCACTTCCAAATATGCATCTTTCATATTATCATCAAACCAGTTATAACACGCAGAAGTATAGTCGACAACCAAATCCGCAAATTTCGGATGTACGTTAATTTGCATCACATAGTCGTACATCCTGGATATCACAGGTTTCGCATCTTCCCAGTATTTATTAGCAAAAACTTCGTAAAGTTTTTGCAGCTGTGGATACTCATATTGCGAACTGCTATTATATTTTGTTGCAAGATTAAACTCTGACACAAGTTCCGTCCTTGTTTCCTTATCACACAGTTCAATTAATCTGCCAAAATTACCTGCACATTCTATATTGGGATTTGCCATTACTTCTCGCATACAGGCTAGTACTGCCGGTTGTATTTCTTCTGCTCCATGTTCTTTTTTATATGCAAGAATCAACTCTGCTGCAACTCCTCTGTCAGATTGGCTATTTATGAAATTGATATAAGCTTCGATATCATCTGGCTCATAATCTCGCTCTAAGATCAATTTATTTACATTATCAAAATCTACATTATCCGTTATTATCTGCTTATCTATCACCTTGCTTATATCAATATTAGGAATAAACTTTTCTTTATCTGCTACAACTATATTTAAAAATAATTTAGCAAGCGCATCTTCATCATAGACCGGCTCCAACAACCGCCATAACCCAGAAGCATTTTCTTTCGTCGCACACAATCCAAATGCTTCTGGTATCTCTGTGAACATTTCAGTATCACGATTATCTTCTTCAATAACATTTTGAATCAAATATCTATAGTACGCTTCCGACCATTCCTTCCTTGGACCAGTATATTTTTTACTAAGTATCCAAAATTCACTTGGTTTTATCAAATTGTTTTCTAAAACCCAGGTTATGTGCCTTAATATTTCTTCAAGTATGTTTTCCTTAAACCATTCAATATGATCCATATATGCCTGTAATTTAAGAAATACCTGTTCCTCACTGGATGATTTTATACTCGCCTCTACTATTTTCAAGTAATCACTTGAAAAACGAGATGCTTCGTAACCATACATGAGTTTATCAAAATCTATTTGTTTCTCATCTTCGTTTGTTAACTTCTCGGCAAATTCTTGTGCCCTGATATTAATTGCATCTAATGCAGCAGCAAGATTTTCTGCATTTATATCTTTAAACATGTAAATAAGAACACAGACTATATGCTTTACTTCCTCATTATCCGATGTCCGTTTTAATAAGCGAGTAGCTGATTCAAATACTTCCGGTGTCTCTTTGTAAGCTTCCATTGCACCAGTCATATTACCGCTTGTAACCATTTTCAAAAATTCCTGCTGTTTTTTACTGCCCGCTTTAATCGCAATGTCATCCATTGTCATATAAAGGTAAGATTCAATTGTATTTACTTTATATTGCACAGTATGTGTAAGAAAATTAATTAATGGTGTATTTGCCTTGTCTATATGCCACTCTGTTTGATCTACCACTTCTATTTTATATACTTTTAGTAATTCTTTTATCTCAACCGGAAGTTTTGGGATAAGTTGCCTGTCATTATTCGCAGCCACCACTAACTCCATTGCATTTGGATACACAAGCATCAAATCATAAAAGTCTTTAAAATCAGCCTGCAGGACAGATAATTTGGCTATCATGCGCATTCCCTCGACGGAGGAAGCAAATCCCTTTTCTACTTTGCCACCCTTCTCTCGCTCCATCCCTATCATCTGGTTATTCACAAAGGTGTTCACCAGCTTCTTTACCTGCCTTGGTGTTTCCACTTCAGGATGAATTATAATATTTCTTATAATTCTATCTACTTCGCTGTAATTTCCAGAACAATAATCATCCATAAAATCTTTCAGATTTTCTTTGCATATATTTGCCGCATAATCCTTGATATTGTCTGGATATATAGGTGGCAGATAGATTTTATACTGAAACAGCTTATCTAATACTCCCATTTCATTTTGAATCTTTTCGTCGCGCATTGCATTTTTTAAAATATCATCATCAAACGGCACAATAAAAACAAAATTGCTGTAATTTATAAAAACTTTAATAGCATCCAGTGCCTCTACCATTTTCTTTGCACTTAATCTATCAAGATCATCTAAAATCACAACAATTTTTTCTTTTTTATGTAACTGCATTTTACGTTCAAGAAGTATCTCATAATCCTCAACCCCAGGAGCCGGGTACGTAACACCTACACTGTTTTCCATATTTTTCAGGCGTTCAACCGCCATTGTCAAAAGCGATAAAAATATCGGAAGAATCAGCACCACTCCAACATTTCTGCAATATCCAGTAAATACATTCATCACAAAATATTGCATACCATTCCATTTTTCAAGCAAATGCAAAGCTACGCATTTATATATTCCATAAAGAATTACTGAAAGTGCAAAAACGCACAAAACAAATAGCCAATTTTTTCGTAAAAACGAAAACAACACACCCCAGATTGTATTCTTTTCTTCTGCACCTTCTTTGCTATTTTTACTTCTTGCAGATAAGCACTCCTTTATCTCATCGTTAAACATTTCAGCGGTGGTTTTCTTGTCTTTCTTCTCACCAAGTTCTAATAAAATCTGTCTTAAGAATACTCTGGCCAGTGCCTCTTTTTCATATTTCCACGCATTTATCTGAATTACTTTGTAATCTGCCTTATTTTCCAGCTCAGACTTGACCATATTAATAAGCGAAGATTTTCCCAATCCCCACTTACCAATAACTGCAATGTTATAAGGTGTTCTATTGTTATCAAGAATCTTAAAAATATTCTTTTTTAAATCATTAGAATTGAAAAAATCACCTTTTGTATTTTCTAATTCTGCGTCCATCAAAAAATATTTTTTTTGCATTTGTATTGAGTCCTTCCGCCATTTTCATTGTTTTATCAAATTTAATTTTACTCCCCTTCGTAATGCAAAGCCATTCGATATGGCGTAATTTCAATGTCAAACCACTATATATGCAGTACAATTATTTTTTATTTAAGAGCTTCTTTCTCAGAAGCCCTTAATCTTAACTTACTGACCTTTTCGCACACAAACTCTTTTGTCATCAGCCCTAACTTTTAATTTTGATACCTGTTCTTCCTGCTTTATAATCTCTTCATCTATTGACATACTGTTCTTTCTTGGTCTTACTTTTAAGGAACCCTTCTTCTTATCGTGTCCATTCTATAGGGTATATTTACACACTATGAGTTTCAATATATTCCTTTATAACCTCTTCAAAATAATCCTCATCATACACTAGTCTTATTGCTTTAATTCCATATTTACGTATAAATATTTCTACTTTTCTAATTGGTTTCTTTATATCAATTTCATATTCTTTGCAGTTTTCCAAATAATGCACAAAATTACTATCGCTTATGTTCCCATCAAAAAGTTTTGGTGACAATTGACCGATAAAATAAATTTCCTTGTTTGTATTATCTATATACTGGATAAGTGGAGGTTGCTTTTCAAAAAAATCATATAATCTAATAGCATCCAACACATATATGTTATCTTGTTTTACAAAAGGATAAGAAATATTGCTCACGAATATAGGTACTACTTTTACGTTTTTTATATCAAAATCAGGTATATTTTTCCTAAATCTATTATTAAGACTGTCTTGCCCACTCTTATCTTTTGTGAAATATTCCAAATTACGTCTAAATTTAGATAAATAATATTCATTTTCTAATATATTTCTATAGTAGCCTCTGACATCTTCATGCTGAAATTGCGTTTTACATTCAAACACAAATAATGTGCTATTCAAATAGAACAATACATCTAATTCATAACTTTCACCATCATGATGAGTTTGTAAATTACTCTCGATACATGATTTTGAGTTCACATCATACAAAATATTCCTCACATAATTTTCAAAAGAAACCCCTTTCTTACTAATATCTCCATGCGTATGTTTTGTAAATAAGGACATCATGCTCTTCAATGGTTCAGTTACTTTAATAATTGAAGATAAAATTAAATAATCTTCTCCTTGTTCTATTAAAAAAGATGAAAATAAGTCATTGCTTTTTTCATCAAACGTAAAAGCCTCTAAAACAACAGATATAGTGTTTTCATCAAACTTCTTCATCTCTAACAACTTAATTAATTGTTGTTTACCAATTCTTATAATTTCATTTTTGTCATATGCAAAATTATAGAAAAAAGTATATATTTTTATCCATTCTTCCAAAGTAATTCCAATGTACTCTTCTTGAAAATCATTTGTATAAAAAAACTCAGAAACTTTTTCCCTCAAACTTTTTTCATATATATTTATTTCATTTGAATTATCAGAATAAGCAAGTACAGTTTTAGTCACTTTAGCAGCATTTAAGGCCATATATTCCTTAATAGAAAGAATCCTGTCTGAAATAATTCCAAAGTTCTCATATATGTATATTAAACTAAAATACTTACGTTTTAGGGTCACTTCACCAAAAATCCAATTTCTTATAATATCATTAACTACATTATACACTTGCATAATCTCCATGATTTGCATGTATTTTTTATGGGAAATAATATTTTTACCTTCATTATCCCCTTTTAAAAGTCCATGACGAAGCAAAATCCCAGTTCCTAATATAATATTTTCATTTGATACAATTAAGTTTTCTTGCAAAGTTTTTGATTTGCAATTATAAGTCCCATTGTACAAAATAACATCATTTATATACTTTAATAATTGCAGTGTATCAATATCGTGACTCTTTATATAACTCATATATCGTTTTATCTTTTTTTCAATTGACTTCTTCTTTCTTGATAATATCTTCCCCTCTTTAATATATTTATAAAATTTTTCTTTTGCCTCCGTTGAGCAATTAGCTCTTATCCACTTTTCTATTTCTCTTCGTTTTTCTTTTTTAAAGCCATTTTGGTTTCTATCAGTCACAAAATATCCTGCAACCTTTAGCCTTTCAATAAGCATTAAATCCCCCAATTCTCTACTTATATACTCTAAATACTCTATTGCCTTAGTGCCTTGTAAATTTCTCTCGATAGTATTTAATCTAACATCCTTAAACTTTTTCAATATTGTCACCTCTGTTTCTTTCATTGTATGTCCTGCATCCGAAATGATAGTCCTTCTTACCCTTTAATCTTTCCCGTGCTTGTTAATTCAATAAATTTTGATGGATAATACTGTTCGTCCATTTTAACCTTCAATAGTTTATAAAACTGTTCATTGTGTGTTGAAATAACGATTTGTCTTCCAAAATCTGTTGTAATGGTTCTCAATACATCTATAAATGACAACAAATTAATTCCATCCAAATGCTGAATAGGATCGTCAATAAAAATCGTATTAAACGTAGTATTTTTTTCACTCAATACCTTGGAAAGAAAAATACATAATGATAAAATATTTACCTGAGCTGAGCTCAAATATACAACTGGCGACATTTTGTTGGTTTCAGATTCATCATATGTATATATATGCGTCTTTAATCCATCATTATCCTTTTCTGTTATGAATTTGATATGCTTCATCGTAGGATGAGGATCAATTTTGTTGTATATTTGATTAATTATATCAGAATTAAAATATTCATTTGTCTTATTCATTATATAATCTTCTACATAGCTCTTGCTCTCCTCCAATTTTTCCATACGCTTATTCAAATAATCCAAGTTCACTTTTTTCGATTCCAAACTCTGCTTTCTATTCAACCACATTGTTTGTTCTTTTAGTCCATTCAATCCTATAAGAATAGATGTTTCACTTTGAATTTTTTCACTAATAATTTCTAATTTATTATGATATCTTTCTTTAACCTGATTTATTTGTGCTAATAACTGCTCTTGATCCGTTGTACCCGCCAATTTTTCACATCTCTGAAGATAACTTGAAATCTCAACTTGTAGTTTGCTCATTTCCTTATAGCATTCATTTAATTTTAATAAATACTCCTCTTTTGAACACATATCTTCCAAATGATAACTTGTCAACTCATTATCTAAATTATCTTTTTGATGTTCTAATTCGTTACTGGAAGCCTCAATTATAGATTTCATTTCAAGATAATTATGTTTTGAATCAAAAAATTCTTTATTTTCCAGATTCTTTTTTATTTCAATATATATTTTCTCTGCACTAATTCTATTATTAGCCTCTTTAATCTCAAGAATTTTTAATTCATAGGCTTGAAATTGCTGTTCAAATTCTTTTTCTTTATTTTTTTCCTCCTTCACACTATTCAATAATTCATCTATATCCTTTTTTATTCTCGTCCTTTCTTCTGCAATTTTCATCTCATTATTTTCTAATTGAATACCGTCAGAGATATCAAGTTTTTCCTGTTTGTACTTTTCTTCTAACGTTTTGTAGACATATTGTGCAGTATTTAGATTTCTTTCCCATGTTTCTACTTCTATTTCCAAGCTTTTTACTTTTTGGGTTTCTTCCATATATTTGGCTTTATATGTACTACTAATAGCTAAAATCTGACTTTCTGTATCTTCGCATAACGTCTTTAATTCTTTGTCTATTTCCCATTCTCTTTTTTGGTTCTTTTGAATTTGTTCATCAATTTTTGCCAATTCAATATTTTCTTCTGTGGCTGCACTTATTCTGTCCAATAATTCATTATAATCCTGATATTCCATATGACATAATGGACACTCTCGCTGCTTTTGCTCAATAACAATATCCCTTCCTTTGATAGACAACTGTTGAATTTTATCAAATAATCCAACTAAATTTTTTTTATTGCTCTCTAGAATATTGTTATTCTCGATTAACGATTTGCGTTCTGTTTTTAGCCTTGTTATAGAATTATATTTAACAATAATCTCATCTGTAAAAATGTCACACAAAATTCCTATTCCTAATTTACCAGCTAAAAACAGATCAATTTGTTCAATGTATAAGGACAGCCTCTGTATTCTCTTGTTACGCTGTTCCAAAATATATTTCGCTTTATCACTTAATCTTTCATATTTTTTCTTCTTAGCTTTGTTTCTATTATACTCGTAATAATCCTTTTTTAATTGTTCTTCCCTAATGTCTAATCTTTCCAGTTCAGAATTACCGTGTTTCCATTTTTCCTCTAATTCATTAATTTTTTCAACAGTACTAATTTTTTGTTTTTGACAATTAATTTTATTATGCTCTACCGCATTTAATTCTGCTATATTCTGATTCAGTTGATCCTTATAACTATAAAATTCCTTCAAATTACTTAACACATATCTGGTCTGCTCTATTTCCTTTGTTGTTTTTTCTTGCAATTTTTTTATTTGTTCGATTTTATTCCATGTCTCTATTGCCTTGTCAAATTCTACTTTGCTTTCCTGCAATAAACATTTTTTCTTTTGGCTCTCCTCAAATACCGGATAATCTTTTATCAATATATCGATATCATTACATTCTTTTTCCTTCTTTTCTCTTTCTTTCTGTGACTCTTCATGTAATTGATTAAATAAATTTAACATTTCCTCAATGTCAGAAGATTTATCATTAATAAAGTCGTTATCATATTTTATTTTATAATTTTCTATTAATTTAAAAACTTTATCATTTTTTTCATTTTCAAATTTATATTTTTTTAATTCTTTTTCTTCACTTGAAAGCTCTAATGCAAACTGTTTTCGTTTCTTTTCCAATTCATTATATAGTTCGGTAATATCATTCAATATTTTTGAATAGTTATTTTCATCCCACATTACCTGTAATTCATTGGTTTTATCCTGTGCAGTATAATTCTGTAAAAAACCTGTAATTTTATCATGTGCCAATAAATTAGTTGTACAAAATGATTCTTTTTCAGCATATATAGTGTCTAATTCAGGCGAAATTTTTAATACGTCTCCCGGTTTGAAATCACTTTTCATTTTTCCTCTTTTTTTCTTTGTATTGACACTAAAAACTTTATTTTGCTCGCTGATAATTGTCACGTTACCATGATCTTCACTCGAGTCCCGATTCTTCAGAATATATCCTTCTTCATTCTTCACCTCTTCTTTAATTGGTCTTCCATTATTTAATCTCTCTATGGTACCGGTAACTGCCCACTCAATCGCATCAAAAAAAGATGTCTTTCCATAACCATTTGGTGCATAAATAGCTACTAGATCAGCTATATCTTCACTGTTTTTATGCAAAAAATTGAATTTTTGTACATCTTTATAAGCCCGAAAAGCTGTAATATCTATCTCTTTGATTTTCTTACTCATTAATACCATCTCCCACATACAATGCAACTTTTTTGTCAAGAGTCAAATCTTTTTTTTGTAATATTTTGTACAACTCCAAATCATTCTCCTCTATCCTTTTTATCAATTCATCCTTATTTTCATGTTTTTCCGATTTTTCATTAATTTCAAAGCAAAGCAAACGTTTTCTAATATACTCTTTGTCTTTCATCTCCTCCTCTTTCAAATTATCCCAAACAACTTTACGCACTGCGAACTTATCCTGCTCCACTTTTAGTCTGATTTTCCAATCTACAGATTCTTTGCATTCAAATACTAAATATATGTTCCATCTCTCTATTGCCTTTTCTAAAGTAGACTGAAATTCCGTTGCAATTGATGCTGTAATAGTTTCATAATATTTTTCTATTTCTCTTTGGTTTTCAACAATAGCTTGAAAAATGTATATATTATACCCTGACTCCTTTTTTACCCAACAAATGATTTTATCTATCCATTCTATGTTATCATCATTCCTCAGCAGTTCTTTTCCCTGTTCATACAAATCAAATTCCATATAAAACCTCTACTATTCTTTCTCCCAATTTTTTTGCCAATTCTTGCCCTCTTAATTCTTCATTTTCCTCTTGTTCTGTAAAATTAATCATCTCATCAACCAATGCATCTATATGTATAACAGACATTTCACTTATATTAGCTTCAACATCATCAATATAAAGATGATTTTCTTTACCTATCGTACTACTTATATTCGACACTATATTTTTTATTTTTTGTTTTGGAAGTCTTTTGGCAGCCGGTGTTCTCTCAGTTTTTATAATCATAATCTGTCCAGGACTAATATCCTGATATGCATTTCCAAGATAATCTTTAAGAAATTCCGGAAGTGTTATATGATTTGTAGCATAAAGCACTTTGACTTTTCTATTTTTCTCTTCATTTTTTATTATATAAAATCCTTCATTTCTTACATTATCGCGACTCTCTATGCACCGAATTATTAAATATAACAGCCATTCCTCCCAGACTTCCTGTTTCTGAATTGATTTATTGGAATAAGGCCAAACAATTTTATTTCCACAATGTTCTAAAATACTATCAGGTGTCACATTTTCTACTATTTCAGGTATTTGAACTGAGCAAATATTAGCCAACGGTTCCTCAAATATGCTTAAAGTAGATTCAATAAACTTTTCGAAGCTACCCCATTTTGCATTTGGAAGATGTATATTCTTTACTTGATACAATTTATCTTCAATATCAATTATTGATATTCCATTTACAAACGAAAAAAGTCCTTCTTCTGATCCTAACTCAGTAATAATTCCACACAAATATGAAATTGTCTTACTTTCTATAAAAATTCCACATCCCGAATAACCCGACATATTTTGTTTTGCATCGCTCGAATATGTATCAAAATCTCTCTCACTGTTTACTTGAATTATGAATTCATTCGGAAAATCATTGATTTCTCCCCTATTTATATATCTATGTGTCATACATTCTTTGTCTTTTAAACCATTGGGGAAACCAACGAATGCTACTTGATCTCTAAGTTCTGGACATACTATTTGATATTGTGGTATATCCTCCAAATAATCTAACTCCAAAATAATAATATCAGTTTGCTCAATTATTATTTTATCTTTATAATTTAAGCAAACCGGTTTTAGTTCATTTTTTTCCTGCCTATATATCTCTATTTCTCGGTAATCAATATCATGTTGCTTATAAAAACAATGCCAGGCAGAAATCAAATATGAATTATTATTCTCTATATCGGATATTAATATCCCCGAACCCTCACTGCCTTTATATTTTACCTTCACTACAACCTTATCATAAAAATCTGTTTCCATTTTTATTTTTCTCCCACATCAATACCCTGCTCATCCAGCAGAAAAAACTTCATACCATATTTCAAGAATTCTTCCTCCGTAAAAACATTATTCCAATCCAATTTATAATTACAATAAAAATTAATCGGCTTTTCAGAATTACATATAATTCTGCTCAGGCATTCTTTACTTGGTCTTCCATCATTAGTCTGCTGTGTACTTATTATATAATTGCTGCAATCCAATATCTGAATAAGTTCATTGCTTGTATTATGTCTGCTCGCATGATGCGCAATTTTACAAAATTCAACCTTTAATTTGTTATTTTTAGAATATCCCAGTTCCGTTAATGATTCTACAATTCCCTCAGGATCCGAATCCCCTAAAAGTAATATACGTAGTTCCTTAAATTGAAATAAGCAGGCAATACTACTTTTATTTGTCAAAGAAATTTTTCTCTCAAACTCCTTTTGATTTAATTCAACAATACTCTTTTGATAATCATCCCTATATGCAATTTCAGTTGTTGCTTTTTTCTCTTTTTTATCCTGTCTGCAAAATTTTTTCAACACTTCTTTGGAAGGCGATAATATCGTTACAGAAGCTCCTGATATAGAAAATTGTTCTAGTTTTGTTACAATCCTTCTTCTTATTCCTTTTTCCTGTATTATTTCTTCCATATCTGCGCCTTGCTTCCAGCTAATTTCAGTAGAATTAGCATATAAAGTTACTTGATGACTCCTATCATTTATTCCAAATAGATCATTCAAACCTTTTCCAAAATCAAACCACATTTCATCTATCAATGAAAAATCAAATGTTTTTTGAGATAACAACCGCAAAATTCCATCAATATGATCCGAATCAATATGCGTCAGAATCAACAAATCAATCTTATTACCAGCTTTTTTTTCATTATCAACATAGGTGCACAATTGCCGGAATCCAGTTCTTCCCTGTCCACCATCAATTAAAATATTATGCTTTTCTTTTTCACCATAAGAAATAATAATACAGTCCCCATTTAACGCTTTTAAGACTTTGATATTTAACATCTTACGTTCATTCCTCTCAAGGCTTGAATATTTGTCACTTTTTTGCTCTGGTCTACCCTTTTCTCATACTACAATCTTGTTATGCTATAATAATTATAACATGTGGGTTGGTCAATGTTTCTTATTCTATCAAATTTAATTTTATACTCTTTTGCTAAACAAAACCATTCGATATAATGTAATTTCAACATTTGTAGTACTATATTTGTAGTATGGTTGTTTTATATTTAAGAGCTCCCTCTCAGAAGCCCTTAATGCATTCACTGTCTGTTGCTTTATTACACTATTCTCCTCTCGATCTATCTTAATCTGATAAACTCTACCTCTTATAAAAGCAATTATCTGTATTACCAGGTGCCGCATGTCCTTTTAAAACCAAACGGATTTCAATTGCTTCTAAGCGTTTTGCATATCCTTCACTTCCTGATGCTTCTCCATTTTTTGCCCAGCCAAGCCATCCAAAATCCTGACAATGTACTCGATAATATATGTCATACTTTTCTGCTGCATGACCAGTCAAATTAATTTGGATTGCTTCTAAACGCTTTGATTGACCGGCTGTGCCACTCATCTGATCATTTTCCTTCCAATCTTGCCAGCCTATGTCCTGAATGTGGGTTCTATATTGAATTCCACCATTTATCGAAGATGACAACTTGATATTAATAGCCTCCAAGCGCTTTGACTGTCCAGATGTTCCACTCATCTCTCCATCTGAAACATAATTCTGCCAGCCTATATCCTGCACATGCGTTCTGTAAGAAACCATCTCCATAACAAATGGTCGATCTGTACTGCCCGGCGCTGCCTGTCCTTTTGAAACCAATCTAATCTCAATGGCTTCCAATCGTTTTGAATAGCCCTCGCTTCCAGAAGGCTCTCCATTTTTTGCCCAATCAAGCCATCCAAAATCCTGACAATGTACTCGATAATATATGTCATACTGATCTGCCACTTTACCATTTAATTTAATTCGTATAGCTTCCAATCGTTTTGACTGACCTGTTGTACCTGCCATTTGACCATTTGAAACCCAACCCTGCCAGCCTATATCCTGCACATGTGTCTGATATTCCACAGAACCTTCCAAATCAGATGATAAGTGAATATTAATGCCTTCTAATCTCTTCGACTGACCAGATGTTCCACTCATCTCACCATCTGAAACATATTCCTGCCAGCCTATATCCTGTACATGCGTTCTATAAGAAATCAATTCTGTTAGCTTATTTATAGTTTCTTCTTTCGTTGCCGAGCATTGTGTACATGTATATCTAATAATTCCTTCACTATCAAGTGTAGGTGCTTTCACTACTACACCAGAATCCCATACATGCTGCGTATGCCCGCCAGCTGGCTTATTTTCATTATATGAAACTTTGAATTCTAATTGTGTCGCCTTACCTATTGCATATAATTGAGCTTTCGAACCATTACTGAACCAATCCATTTGATTAATGGCATATGCCAGAATCCCATTCTGAATTCCAGATATGCTTGGCGGGTATGATGAATTATCAGCGGAAATTGTAAAATTCGTTGTTTTAGCATCCAACTGAGCCTGAATTCTATCTCTATAGTTTTCTCCCCACTTTGCTGCCTCTCCATTTTTTACAAAGTAATTATCCGCTAAGCTTGCAGATCTCGTTCCATAACCATCTGCAGTATATATCTTTTCGTGTCCAGGATGTGCTATTGCCATTAATTCATCTGTTAGTCCAAAATACAAATGTCTGTTATCAAAACTATAATAATTATTATTAGAATCATCCCATGTACAATCTACCTGATACCATTGACCGTCCATTTTAACAGCATTCCATGTATGTCCATCATAAGTATCTCTTGTTTCTGCATTTTCAATTCCCGCAGCTGACAGCAATTGTGAATATGCACTTTCATAAGCCTGACAGGTTCCTGTACCTCTTGTCAAAGCACTTTCTGCAGAAGACCATTTCAATGAATCGTCATAATCTAATTGATTTAACAACCAGTCATGTAACCATAACGCTTTTTCATAATCAGAGCCATCTGTTTCACTATTGCACTGAACAACAGCCTTTTCTACTATAGACCTGACGCTTGGATAATTTTCATCAGACACCTGAATATAAGTATTTGTACGCAGATATGTAACCCCTGATGTCAAATCCATAACATGAAATCTGAAATTATATGTACCAGACGCTGTCATAGTGAATGTATAATCCTGTGAGCTACATTCATCTGTGTACTTCGTCCATTCTCCCCTACTAGGATCTGCAACCGACTCATAAGCATTTTCATTTGGATTTGAGTAGCTTGGTGCTTCCATATTAAACTTATATGCTCTGCTTCCCCCTGTTGCAGACACGTGAAAAGTAAGTGGCTGCCCTAATACAGGTTCATTCCACTCTACTTTTAAAACAACACTCCCTGATGCAGCAGTATCACTATGCGCATAGGTAGTTTCCTCTGCATTAACTTTCAGCGTATTATTATTCCATGTAAATATTAAAATACATGCTAGTGCAATCAGTATTTTAACTATCCATTTACATACAAATCCATAGCTATCTGTTTTTTTTGTCATTGTTCTAACACCTCTTCATCCTTCATTTTTTGATACAACCATAACCTACTTATCTTTAAACGCCCAAAACTTATTAATCATAAAATTCAATGGAACACTAACCACTAAATTAATAACAGGCGCTATAAATTCAGAGATTCCACATATTTTTACCCAAAGTATCAATAATATACTATTCAAAAAAAGACCCGTAAACGAATATGAAATATATGTTTTTATAAGTGCTTTCCACCATATTCTTTCTGTGTCCACCGAAGCAGCAAAAACCATCTTATTGTTCCAGTAAAATGACCATAATACACTTAAGATAAACGCAACAATCTGTGCAAACAAATAATCTGTTTTCGGCAAAAGACATGCCGTCTGCAAAATCAATAACGTTCCCGCATATAAAAGATAGCTAATCACCGTATTTGACACACCCACAATGCCAAATTTAACAAATTGCATGATGGTATCATGTTGTATGTCCTGATAACTTCTTCTCAAAACCTTTTCCATTATAAATTTCATTATCACATATACTGCTTTTTCAATCCATGCCCATATTTTTGTAAACAATTTAGGTTTACTCCTACTCAATATATTTTACTCTCTTCATCCATATGTATCATACGCTTTTTTATAAAAATGCATAATGATATTGACTAACCAATTTGGCCAAAACTTTCTAAACATATAAATATCATCTTTTTCTCTTTTATGATCTACAATCCATTCTTTACTTGTTGCTCCATCATGCACACGATAATAAGTCAACGGCTTGTCCACATAAAGAAAAGCCCCATCCATTTCTGATATTTTATAAAAAGTATCCCAGTCTATGTTAAATTTCAGTTCCGATGTAAAAAACGAATTGCCAAGTTTACTTTTTCGATATGTAACTGCCGGACAGCAAATGCTATTTCCCAACGACAATACTTTTTTCTTCCAAAACTTACTTCGTGCCATCCAATTGTATTTTAATGGCGTGCGTAATAATTTTCGGATCTTTGAATTAATATCTCTCGGTCCAATTTTTCCATTTTTAATTGGAACATAATCCGATACAAATGCAATCGCATCTTTCACTCCCACGACCTTTTTCTGCATTTCCTCCACATAAGCCGGATTATATCTGTCATCTTGATGTGCAATAGTAACCCATTCTGTGTCTGCTGAATCATATGCAAAATTCCAATCATCACGAATATCGCTCTTACCATTTCTAATGAAAAGTGGTATTTGATACTTATTAGCAAAATTTTTGATATAATCATTCGGCGTAGATGTAGCCATGATAATATTTGTTTTCACGGTCTGATTAACCAGTGACAAAATACATTCTTCCAAAAATTCTGATTCTTTATATGCACATATTGCAAAGGTGTGATCAATTATACCCTTTTTTTCTTTACTCGTTTTCATTTCCCTTATCCTTCAAAAATTCCTCCACAATGTATCTTGGTCTTTCTTTTGTTTCAAGATAAATCTTACCAATATATTCACCAATAATACCGATTGCAAGAAGCTGGAGACCACCAATGCCCCAAATTGACACAACAATTGTTGACCACCCTGCTACCGTGTTACCAACAAAATGTCCAATTGTATAATATAAAAGTAAAATAATACTGACAACGAATAAAAATATTCCAAGTGCAGTTATAAAACGAATTGGCTTAATGCTCAATGAGGTAATACCATCTAATGCAAATGCAACCATCTTTTTGAGCGGATATTTAGACTTACCTGCAAAACGTTCATGCCGTTCATAAGTAACAATTCCGGTTTTAAATCCCAGTAATGGCACCATTCCCCGTAAAAAAAGATTTACTTCTTTAAAGCCTTCTAATTCATGAATAGCTCTACTGCTCATTAGCCTATAATCAGCATGATTATAAACAATTTCCACTCCCATATGGTTCATCAGCTTATAAAAGCCTTCTGCCGTATGCTTTTTAAAAAAAGTATCTGTTTTTCTGGCACTACGGACACCATATACAATCTCACATCCATCATAATACTGCTGTACAAATTTGTCTAATACCTCAATATCATCCTGTAGATCAGCATCCATTGAAACAACCATATCACATTCATCTTTTACAGTCATTAAACCTTCCAATAACGTATTTTGATGACCTCGGTTTCTGGATGACTTAATTCCAAGTACCAATGGGTTTTCCTCATACATCTGTTTAATCAAAGTCCACGTCTTATCTTTTGATCCGTCATCCACGAATACCATACGACTCTTTTCCGACACCAGACCAAACTGTATCATCATACTTAATTTTTCAGTAAGTCTTCTTTCTGTCTCTGGTAACACTTCCTGCTCATTGTAGCAGGGAATGACCAGATACAATGTCTTCTTCTCTTCCATCCTCTTAAATCACCTTTTTAAATTTTTTCTGATGTAAAAATATAATCCCAAGTACCATTATACTTAACGCTGAGAAAATACATCCTATTGCAGCACCAGGGTAATGATACTTCAATTCGAAGCTATGACTTCCCTTCCCAAGTTTTATTGCCATAAATCCAGAATCTGCTTTTAAAATTTGCACCTCTTGTCCATCTGCCACTGCACTCCAACCTTTTTCAAATGGAACTGGTAAAAACAAATATCCTTCTGTTTCGCATTTTACTGTGCCTTTTAAGTAATTATTTTTTATTAAATCTACTGTAATATCAGCTTCATGTGGAACAATTGGCGCATCCACAGACAGAATTTTTATATTCTGTATATTAACATCCACCTTCGAACTTTTCAAAGTGATATTCTTTGTTCCAGACGGCAATAAAATTCTCATTTCAGAAAGACTACCATCTGTTGTTCCTCTGTGATAGTATGGTGTTAAATTTCCCGCTTTAGTATCTTCATCGAAATACACCATAATATTATTCATGTAATCCAAATCACTTTGTAATTCCAGATAATACGTTTTTTGATCATCTGGTATTGCCTCCGTAAAGGCTAATGTCATTTCTGTTACACTATTATCACTTCTGTTTTCCTTGTAATTTTTTATTTCAATTCCAGCATCCTCTTGATGCAGTCCTCTTAAGACATCCTCTATTGATACCTGCATGGAAGATTTCTCATCAATATCCTTGTCTTCGAGAACCACGGCATATGATAGAACTTTTTCTCTATCATTCATCCCTAGTTCCTGTACTTGAGATTTTTTCATTACGTGGTCATAAAAAATTCCAAACGATTTTGCCTCTTCATTCTGATATACTTTTACATTTCCATTGGTATAAACTAAACTGTATTTATCGTTAGGATATGCAGTGCCATTTGATAAAATATAACGAATACCCATGAGGGAATTTTGTGTAATATCATTACTAACATTTAAAAAAGAGTACCAGAAACTATCTGCTGAATAGAAATTAATTGCTGGATTACAATACATTCTATAAAATTCTTTAATATTTCCATTAAGTGTAGAATTATAAGTTGAAATCCCATGATATTTTTCGAAATATGCATCATGGTAATAAATCAAATCATAATAATTTTTTTCCAAACGATACATACTTGTATCAATTTGTTCTACATGTTTTAGAGCATCCATAGTTGCATAATCATCTTCGTCTATCAAATCGCGACTAAATTCACAAAACACTCTATCATTTACTGTAATATAGCTATCCATCGTAACATTTACAAATATGAGTAACGAAAATACTAAAACACAATATTTTCTTTTATATTTATAAGATAGCAACGCTACAACCAATGCGCCAAGTGTAATAATAAGTTCTAATTCAAGAAATAGCTTATAATACACATTTCCATTAGCTCGTTTCAAATAATATATAATCACAACTAACCCAAATGTGCAAAATGTACTTAATACATAAAAAACACTTTCAAGCTTTCGCAGCTTTCTCATTTCGTCCAATGCTGTCATAGACACAATTGCAAATATCGGCATTAATAAATAACTATATCTACCAAATGTCGCAACAAATGCATTAAACATTGCAGACCCTAACTGATTAAACATTAAAAACGTAACTAAAATCCCCGCTACTATTCTGAGCACGCATTGAAACTTACCTTTCACTCTCTTTGCTAATGTCACATAATAAATTGTGATAAATACTATAATAAATATCGAGAAAAACAATGTTGGTGCTGCATAATAATCATTTACTGAATTTCCAGTGATACCCCAAAAATTATTACCCGTTGATTCAAGATTATTAGATAACATTCTTAAAAAAATTGTTTTATCTGCTTTTAACGGATATGGTGTCAATAAAAATGTTTTTATTTTTGTTAAAAATCCAACATCATCTCCCGTTATTCTAGTTGAATTAAACAACAATTCATTTGCTGTCGGTATCACAACTGGCATTGCAAGCATAACACCCAGTACTGCAAATATTATTATTTGCAAAATATTATTAAATGCCAATGCGATCTCATTCTTTCGATACTCTTGCAACACTCGAAAGATGACATATATTCCTGCAAATATTCCTATCATATATCCAATATAAATTGATGCTAGAAATAACGCAGCACAACATAATGCAAAATATAAATTTACTGTTGTTATCTTTCTATTTTTCAAAATCTTTTCTATCAAAATCAGTATTACAAGCAGATAAAAGCAAAAATCCGAATGTACATAATGCTGAGCATACAATATCATATACCCATTAAATGCACAAATATAACTAGCAACTGCCTTTGAGAAATATGAGCCTTTAAAATTATCCAAATATTTGTAACATAATACTCCACATACAACAATATTCAACATCTGAGCTACTAAAAGCATAGTATTCATTGTTGAAATTCCAAATAGAATGCCTGATAAAAATACTAATAATAAAAAAGGATTCAATAAAAATCCAAAAACTGCAGTTGTAGATGTTCCAAGTCCATTAAAAAAAGTCCATGACGAAAGTGTACCAGACTTAATCTGATTTATATATGATACAAATAATGGAATATACGCTTCTGGTTCATCACCGCCACCTATATCATAATATACATATTGATTGCCTGATACAATGATTTTCCCATATACAATTATAATGGATACTCCTATTACTACTAAAAGCATTAATAAGAAAAATTTGCATTCGCTCCCAACCTTTTTCATCATCCAATGTTTAATTTGTCTGAGCCTATCCTTCTCGTAAATCCACAAATATAAAATGCCCCCACAAATAATGATTTCGAGAAATATTATCATACACAAAAATGGCTGAATTCTTCTTGCATTAAATAAAGTAACCGATTCTATTACTAACGTAGTATCTTCTCTATCTGTCAAATCCAGTCTTAATTTTGATGTTTCGACATCTGGAAGTTGAATATAATTTTTCCCAACTCTTAACTTGCAGGAAATACTTCTTTCAGTCTCTAAACCATCATTTTGACCATAATAAAATATTTGGGTATTTCCTGCATCATTTATTGCTTTTATGTTAATTACTATCGTTTTTATATTTTCCGTCGTTTCTATAGTAAACCATGGATCACCTGAATTCGAAATAAATGTCCCATCGTTTTGCATCTCAAAATCTTTTGCATTTTCCTTTAAATTTTCTGCTGAAAACTCTATTTTTTTTGATACCTTAAGATCTGGAAAATATATCTTATTATTATACCAAACGCTGGTTGCAATATATAAAAAAAATGACATCACCAACAAAAGCAGCCCATATATTATACCCCTTGATACTTTTTCTTTCATCACATAAATTCCTCATCATGTTCCGTCTTCCCTAATGTCATCCTATATCAGACATTTGTTAAAATATTATCACAAAATACTATTTTAACCTCATAAATCAGAAAATAAATCTTCCTGATACAGACCTTTTTCTAACATTTTTCCAAAGCTTTCCCTTACGTCTGCCACGTCCTCTTTGTAAGTCATTCCATACCATGTATCATTACTTTTCAACACTTTCACTGACATCTTTCCCTGTTTTACCAGTTCACCAATAAAAATTGGTATTAAATACTCTGCTTGCAATGGATTTTCTGGCACATCTTTTTCAAAAAATTCTGTGAAACCCTTTTCTAATACATCTAAAAATTCTGGTGTCAGTCCCCACATATTCATGGATACAAGGGATTCTGTGTCAATAGCTACACCATTGACTTCTGCACCTTTTGAAGTTTTCACTATATTCTTTGTTTCAATAACTTCTGTTAAATTGTTTTCTGCGTCCATCTTGCAAATACCACGGGTCACACCTCCATTGTCTGACAGGGTATTCTTCAACACAAATCCTGCCATACAAGATTTACCACCATTTATCAGATACTCATGAACAGCCGAAAAGCCATCTTTTCCATAATAATCATCTGCATTAATTACTATAAAAGGACTATCTATCACACGCTTTGCTGAAAGCACAGCCTGTCCAGTTCCCCACGGCTTTGTACGTCCCTCTGGCAAACTTTCTGGAATATCATTAATATTCTGGAATGCATAGTCTACAGTCACCTCATGAGCTTTACAGATATTCTCAATACGATTACCAATGACCTCTTTAAACTCTTTCTCAATATCTTTTCGAATAATAAACACTATATGATTAAAACCTGCTTCAATTGCATCATGGACTGAATAATCCATAATAATATGATTATTATCATCCACTGGCTCTAACTGTTTAATTCCTGTCCCAAATCGACTGCCAATACCGGCTGCCATAATTAGTAATGTCGTTTTCATTTTTATTTTAATTCCTCTACTTTCTTCAATGCTGCTTCAATTACCTTGTCCATATCATAATACTTATAACTTCCAAGTCTTCCTCCAAAAATAACGTTTTTCTCACCCTCTGCCAATTGACAATATCTTTCATAGAGTGAGTCGTTTTTCTCATTATTGACAGGATAATATGGCTCATCTCCTTTATGCCATTCGCTGGAATACTCTTTCGAAATAATGGTAACCGGCTGCTTTCCGAACTCAAAATGCTTATGTTCAATAATTCTTGTATATGGCACTTCTCTATCTGTATAATTAACAACTGCATTTCCCTGATAATTATCCATCTCGTACCGTTCCTGCTCGAATCGGACTGAACGATACTCTAATACACCCAATTGATAATCAAAATACTCGTCAATCATTCCTGTATAGAGAACTTTATTTGAAACATTACCATTCTTAGCTACAAATTCTTTATAGTCTGTATTAAGTAAAACCTCTGTTCCCTCTAACATTTTTTCGATGATTCGTGTGTATCCACCGATTGGTATTCCCTGATAACGATCATTAAAATAATTGTTATCATATGTAAATCTCAATGGTAATCTTTTAATAATAAAAGCCGGAAGTTCCTTGCAGTCTCTACCCCATTGCTTTTCTGTATATCCTTTAATTAATTTTTCATAAACATCACGTCCAACAAGTGATAATGCCTGTTCTTCAAGATTTTCTGGATCTGTAATATTCAAATCAGCAATCTGAGACTGAATGATATCTTTTGCTTCCTGTGGAGTAACAATCCCCCACATTTTACTAAATGTATTCATATTAAACGGAAGATTATATAACTCATCCTTATATCTTGCAATCGGTGAATTAATGTAATTATTAAACTCTGCAAACTGATTGATATATTCCCATATCTTTTTATTAGAAGTATGAAAAATGTGTGCACCATATTTATGCACATTAATATCTTCAATCTTCTCGCAGTAAATATTTCCACCTATATGATTTCTTTTATCAATAACAAGACATTTTTTTCCCTTTTTTTTCATTTCATAAGCAAAAACTGCACCATAAAGTCCACTTCCAACAATCAAATAATCATACATTCCTATCAATACCTCTCTTTCTATCATCCATTTTCTTTTCCAAATACTATTATAAACTTCTCCGTACACTATTTTCCTAGTAACTTTTTTTTCATGCTCTTACATAAGTTCTCCCACATCATCCCTGGATCATCCTGCTGCTTCCTAAGTATATCATTCTCCTCTCTAACTTTGCCAAACATATCCAAATACACTTCGTCCTGCATATCGACAACTACGACATCCGCCAAAGCTGCCAATAATGTATCCAGCCAATAAATATGTGATGTTGGAGATGCATATATCAAAACATCCACATTATCCATTATCAACTGTTCATAAAAAGCATTGCAACGTACTTCATACTCCCCCCAATTGGCACTAATTGAATTTGGCAAATACACAACCTTGCCGCCATACTTTACCATATCAGATGTTAATTCTCTTCGATCCTGGTCAGTATATATTATCACATCATTTCCATGTTGAATCAGCCCATGCATGCACTGCAAGACTTTTTCATCCATATTATTGTATCCCAAATAGCGATAATAAATTGCAACCTTTTTATGTCCTGTTATTTTTGCCCTGCTATAGATATCCTGTCCTTCTTCAAAATATACTCTTGCCATTGCCTTTGTAATTTCATTTGGCTTAAAATACTTGCGCAAAATTTCAAATCCTTGCTGCGCATCCTCTTTTTTCAACTTATTATGCCAGCAGTCCACACAATCCCACAGTATCTTATCAGAAAAACAGCTGAATTCTTTCTGAAATTTTTTACTTTCTCCTTTTTCATCAAGAAATTTTCTTACTAGCTCAGATGCCATAACACCTGAACATCTTTTTTCCAATTGATCCAGTGATAATATATCTCCACCAGTTATACCTATACCAAGATTGTAATTATAATATTTCTTTACTATGCCAAAATAATTTTTTGCATAATACATAAGAAGGAAAAAAATATAACGATCCTCAGATGCCACCAGTCTGATCTGCTCCATACTATCAAATGCCTGTTCACATATCTCCCGTCTCCATATCTTATTAGTAATATTGAAGTCAAACATCTCATCTACAAAACATTTTTCAATCAGACTTCCCTGTAATTCTCCCTCATATGGTGTGAGGAAATTGGTAACCCAGTCTTTTAAATTATCTGATACATTCTCATTTGCATGCAAAACAGTACCAAAATGCAGCACATCTACCGGATGTTCTATAAGCAGTTCTAAAAGTTCTTCACAAGCAGACACTTCCAGATAATCATCACTATCCACAAACATAATATATTGTCCTGTGGCCGCTTTAACCCCAATAACTCTTGCACGCAAAGTCCCCATATTCTCATCTGCATGAATCACTTTGATACGATTATCCCGCGCAGCATAATCATCTAAAATTTCCCCCGATGTATCAGAAGATGCATCATCAATGCAAATAATCTCTAACTCTGCAAATGTTTGCGATAATAAACTATCTATACATTTCTTTAAATAATTTTCAACATTATATACCGGTACTATAATTGATATTTTTGCCATCTTTTTTCTATCTTTACCCGCTTCTTCATACTTTTCCATTCACTTCTCCCATGTATAAATGATATATTATTCTTTATACCAAAAATTATTTCTTTATCTGCGCCAACTCCGTATCTTTCTCGTTAAACTGTACTTTAGAAATCTTTAAATTTCCCTTATATACAGTCCGAATCTTTTTTTCCAATTTAACATAATCAGGATTTGCTCTGATATTGGGCACAGATGAACTAACAACTACCCGTCCATACACATGTTTAAACCGAGAAAAGAACCCTTTAAATTGTATTAATGTACCATCTATCTGCTTTAATGAATGAACAATATCGACTCCTTTTAATTCAATAAGAATTGCATCACATTCCTGACCATTGATCACAAACATATTGTCACATTTACAAATTCCCTGTGGAACTGTTTTGTCCTGAAAAATTACTCCACCATCTATTTTATATGAAATCACATGATTTTTTGCCGTATTTTCAAGTATATATTTTTTGCCTTTTTCTTCACATTTCACATAAAGACGATTATCTGATACTTCTATACACTCTACATTACTGTTAGCACACGACTCCATCGGTTGTTTTTGTATCTGTCTATCTAGGCACTCGCCTATTTTATCACATATCATTTCCGATCTCCTCATCCAATAATTTGTCCAGTTCAATATTGGTAATCGAAGAAACCTCATCAATATAATCCGTACTGATCATATGACTTTCTTCATCCAGTAGATTTTCCATACTGTTAGACTCATTAACTCCACTTTCTAACTTATATGCTCCAAACGTTTTGTAATTAACACGTAGATTTTTATTAATAATTGCCTGTCTTTTTCCTTTCGAATTCCTTTCTACTTTATCTGAGTAAAGCAAAATATTCAAGGATGTTAAAATATACGGACTATGTGTTGTAATGATTGCTTTACTATCCGTCGAATTAAGCATTAATGAAATTAAACTAATTACATCCTTTTGTGCTATAGGAAATAAATGTGCTTCCGGTTCTTCAATAATTACAAAACTTTTCTGATTCTCTAATATAATATTAAATGCCAGCATCAGAATCCATAATACTTCCTGTTGTCCCGATGAGCCATACATTAATTTAACCCAATGTCTCTCATCAAAATATATCTTTTCTCCATCATTTTCGCTGGTATAGTCTGCCTTAAAAATACTCTTAATCAGGTCATATGCCATATCCAATGCGTTATTATTAATCTGACCTCTCACTGTTTTTGTATAATTCTTTACCATATCAGGTATTTTACTGCCAAATTTATTTTTTTTATTTCTAATCAGATTAATAAATTCCTGCATCGTCAGATCCATGTCTGCAATCGAAAAGTCATGCAATTGTTCTGACATAGTAGCCAATAAACTTCGACCTGCTGGAATATACATAATCTCTGCATTATTCTCGAATATTATATATAAACGTTCCTTAAATTGCTGTTTCAACAACGCTAATGCTGTAATATTGTCAATTATAGCATTAATCTTATTACTATTTAATTCATTCAGGAACATCTCAGCAGCTTCATTTATCAAACTATTTAAATTTTCCTGCAATTCGTCATCAAATTTAAAACGAATATATCCATCCTTATTTAAGGTAATAGCAATCTGCTTATTTCCAAAGACATAATTGATTTTAAATTTTTGCATATGAGTAGTTTTTCCAAAACATCCCATAAATTGTTTTGTCAAATATTTCAAATAAAGGTTAAAATATTCATTCTTATGATTATTAAAATACTGGTTTCCATCCATTAAAAAATCTAATGTATAATCACGTATTTTTTGACAAAAATATATGACTTTGCATACTGTACTTTTTCCTGACGCCTGCGTTCCTATAAAAACCTGCATCTTCTTATCAATGTCAATATCTGCCTCTTGAACAGGTCCAAACTGCTTTATATAAATTTTATTCATTCTAAATCACCTCTTTTTGCAACACTTTATAATCTAAAAATTTATTATTAAAAAAATCTTATTTTTCTTTCTATACGATTCACTCTCTCAAATACCTTCTCGAAGTTTGACCATATTTTCTGTTCATCATCCATAATTGCCCACTCGTGTGTAAATACAACAATTGGAAATTTTTTCACTATTAGATAATCCAGTTTTTCTTCTATAGATTCTTCTTTTTCCATTCTTAACCATGTAGGTAAAAATTTAACCCCGAGCTTTCTATCATTATATTTTCCATCAGAATATAACTTTTGTTTAGATGCCTCATCAAGATAATAACTTTCTCTTTCCATTGTTTCGGCACACAAAAACCCCTTTATCCCCTCTTTTTTCAATCTTCCGATTCCTTCTCTGCTGCCTTTAAAAGAAGATAATCTTAAATACTGTGCTAAGTTTTTTTCAGATGTTATACGGCACAGTTCTTTCGTAATCTGCATATAGTCTTTTAACATTAATTCAGTACTATCAACAGATTCATACGTTCTGTCATTTCCCGATTCATCAAATCCATATCCATGAAATCCAAATTTAAGCCAATTTGCATTTTCTTCAAATTCTTTTGTAAACCGTTCTGTGGAATCAGCAAGTGTAAAATTATACCATGCATTATAAAAGCAATAGCAGGTAAACCCCCCCCGAACTTCAAATGTAGTTTTTTCATCGTTTTTAAAATAGGGTTCTCAAATATCGAAACGTACTCTTTATGCTCCGTTATATCCTTAAAAATCCATAATGTATCATCAATCGAACAATGAATTTTTTGACTCCCCCAATCTGCTAGTTTCATAAATTAATTACCCTTCATATCTTCTATCTGCTTTTGCAGATTATTGACCCAGTCTTTATATACTTCTAATTCTTTTATCCTTTCTTCATTCTGCTTCTGCAGATTGTTAACCCAGTCCTTGTAAACTTCGGTATCCTTCATTCTTTCTTCATTCTGCTTCTGCAGATTGTTAACCCAATCTTTATAAACCTCCAATTCCTTTTGTTTATTATCTACTTGCTGCTCATATGACCGAATCAATCTGTTTGTATCATTATACATTGTAACAGTTTGATAATGTCTTACTCCAAAATAGTCTAATACTTCATCTAAACTTTTCTGATAAATATCGTCATCATTTAACTCTAGGTTTTTATTTTTTATATTATCTAATACATCTGTAAATTGCTTTATTGCTAGCTGTTCATCATAAATTTTTCCAGCATATCCACCTGCTTCATTTAATGCTTCCATGAATTCTGTTATATCATGAACTAACTGTACATTGCAGCAATCTTTTAAATACACATAAACATTTTTTACCTTACCATTAAAATTATCAAATACAATACAAGGTGTTCCCGTTATTACAGAAAAAATCATTCCATGTAATCTATCTGTGATTACTAACTCTGCAGATTGAAATTCTTCCAATTTATGCATTAATAACAATTCTCTATTTTCTTTGCAATAATCATCCACCTGCGTATCTGTATATGTTATTTCAGAAAATGCTTTCTTTATAACTTCTTTCATTTTTTCAACATTCTGTTGATTCATAACACTTTCTTTATCATTACGCAGACAGATTAAAGCTCCCTTACGCTCTTTCTTTGTATTAACAGCATTTAGGGAAAGTACCACATCCGGCAGCATATACATATCGTTTGTAAAATTAGCTTTCAAACATTCAAAAGATTCTGCATCTCTTGCAATTAAAACCAGATTTTTATTTTTATTGTATATACTTACACTCTGCTTTAATTCTTCTTCCCCTTCTTTATCCTTAGAAAAATATACCGTCTGTGGGAACATGATAATCCTGTTGTTTCTGAATCTGTTAATTACAAATCTGCGGATCATCTCATCATCCATATAATAATTGCCAAAATTACCGCCCCCCTGTAATATCAGAATATCCTGATTTTGAATCAGATGCGCAATCCCCTCTATATCCGTCCAAAAATCACTCATGTCCACATCAACCACATTGGCATTCGTAAAATATTTTTCCAGCAACTTCTGTGTTGCATACCAGATTGCCTGATCTCCCATATTTCCATGATTTGGCGTGCCAATAATAAATATATTTTTTTTATCATCTTCCATATGATATTTATTTTTTATAACATGATAATAATCCAAGTATGCCACTTTCCGCTCCTTATTATATGATGTAAACAGCTCTGCCTCATAATTGGTTTCATAAAGTTTACAACTCATTGCTGCTTTCATTTCCGGCTTTAACCATTCTTTATCCGTTCCTTCCAGCCGATTTCTCGTTTCTGCGTAAGTTACTGTGTCTAATCCAGGTATATCTCCCAGTGTCAAAAAAGCATGACCATTATAACAATGTGCTAATCCACATTTTGTTCCTACCGGACATTCCACCAGACCTTTATCACAATTTTCGTAAATATTTCCCAATGTATTTCCTGTATAACATTGTTTATACTCACCTGTATTTAAGTTTACCCAATAACTCCACATTCCAGCATGACAAAATTCTGTTCTCTTTTTCTTGAATATTGAATACTTAAAATCCAGCAATTTTGAATCAAATGTATTCCAAATATCATAAAATTCCGGCAGAGAATGTTCGGATAACAATTCTATTCCACCAGTTCTGTCATCTCTGGCAATCGTCACATGGCAAGGTGCTCCAAAATTATCCACACATACTTTTTTTACCTCATCAATATATGGAATCAATTTATCATTCGGAGTAACCTCTACCGTATAGGAACAGGCTGAATGCGCGATTTTTCTGACATTGCCAATAAAGGTATCCATCATATTCAAACGAGTCATCTCTAAATAATGAAAGGAAAACTTTATAAAAAGATGACTTAATAGTGTGTCATTCCAACTTATTATCTCATCAAATCGTTTTGTCATGGTACCATTTGTGACCAAAGTTACATAATGTCCTTCTTCCAGCAATGCCCTTACTGTTGACAAAACGCTTTCTCCCAGCAATGTCTCCCCACCAGCACATATATTTATTAAACATGTTCCTAAACGTTTTATAGAAAAAGCTTTTTTTATTTCTTCTGGAGTTTTTTCTATTTCTATAATTTTATTTTTAAATTTTTCTAATAATGCAATATAACAATAGTGACATTTCAGATTGCAAGTCTCTGTCTCAATGTAACATTCAATATATTTTTCAATCTTATTTCTAATCACTGTTTTATGCCTCCATCTATTGCTTTGCGTCATTAATTTTACAACAATTTGTTGTATGTCATATCTCCCTTAGCTTCTTCAAACTCATCCGGTGTACCAAAGGAAACATGTTGATCCACATTAAAACTCTTAATTTTCCTTCCCTGTTCTGCCATCACATTATAAACACCACTGACAAAGAACTCACTATAAGAACAATTTTTCAAATAAATATCCACAGCTTCTTCAAATAACTGCTTATTTCTAAAATAATAAGCTCCACAAATTGCGTCATCACTGATTGCCTGTTTTTCAACTGTATGATTTACATAGCCATTTTCATCATATGCAACAAAACTAAACTTCGGATCATGCGATTTAAAAGTCAATAAACCTCCATCAATTGTTTCAAATTCATTATTTTTGCAGAATTCATAAAATGAACTGCACAAAAACAAATGATCACAATCATTAAAAATGATCGGTTTATCATTCTCTATATTGGTCACGCCCGCCTTGCAAGTCAGTACAGCTCCCGGTAATACTTCTGGAATCACATTGATTCTGGCATCCGGATAAAATTCTTTAATTCTCTGATCAATCGCAAATTTTTCAATATGTTCTTTTAATACAACAAATGTAAGGCTTTCGATTTCAATATTTTTGACCAGTGACTGTGTCGCCCAGTAAAAAAAAGGTTTCCCATAAATCTCAATTAAAGGTTTTGGTACATTAAATCCATGATTTCCAAATCTGGTGCCACCACCACCCATAGGCATTATTACATTTAATTTCATATTCAGTCCTCCGTAGAAAAAACAACATCTGATTTGTATTCTTTAAACTTCTTTTCTCTTGCATCCTTTAACATAAATTTCTTTCTGCCAAAGAAATAGCTCACTGCCATCTTTAAAGTCTGCCATGCCTGTCTTGTCATTTTTACATTTGACACCTGATCCTCTTCCCTCCATACGATTGGAACAAATCTATAGGTCTGTTTATACGATGCAAGTGCAAAAAGCATGTAACAGTTAAAGGTTAAATTATCTGGAAATTTCTCATAATACTTTGACTTCAGCATTTTGGTAGAATAAAGATTTAATCCGGCTCCCAAATCTAATATTCTTTTTCCAACAGAAATTGAGAAAATCACATTGAACACTAAATTTCCAAATGTTCTGAACTTTGAATAACCAACCAGTTTTGAACCCTTTGCAAATCTGCCTCCAAGACAACAGTCATACTTTTTAAATGCACCATTTTTCAATACCGGTATCATATCACTGATACTTCCCTGATCATCTCCATGAAGTACGATAACATAATCAAAATTATTCTCTATCGCATAATTGAAGGCCACCTTATGTGATCCACCCAATCCATAATTTTCTCTGTTTTTTAATACTTTAATCGGAAAACCTGCATTCATTTTTTTTATCTTTTCTATAGCAGCCTGCTCTCCATTATCTGTACTCCTGTTATTGACAATGATTGCTTCTGAAATATATTTTTTTATTTCACCATTCAACTGATCTAAAACTCTTACAATCTGCTTTTCACAGTTATACATGGGGATAAAAACCAGTATTTTTTCTTTCATCTCTAAATCCTTTCTATCAATAATTTCATTACCAAAAAGTTCAAACACATCGTTAATGGTGTTACTATAATCTTAGCAGCCATCGCAGAAAATTTACCAATGATACTTCCATTAAAAATTTGATACAATCCTGCAGCAATTACCGCCAAAAGCTGTGATACCAATAATATCAGAACAATCTGATACAATATATAAATTGCAAATTTTACTTTTAAAGGAATTCCACCGTCTTTTTGTACGAATGTTTTCCGGGTAGAAACGGAAAATACAAAACATACTGCCACCAATGAACTGATCATATTATTCATTGCCACATAGGATGACTTTAGATTCAACAGATTAAATATCACAAAATCCATGATCCAGCCAATTCCACTGATTCCAACAAATGCAATTCCCTGCTTTAATAATTTTCTCATACTCTTTTTTCCCTGTTAAGCAAAGCCCCTGACTACAAAAACTGATGCTCCAGATTTCTCTGCTGCCTCTATTCCAACATCCGAATCTTCAAAAATAATTGTATTATCTTTTGAAATCTTATAATAATCCATGGCCTTACAAAATCCTTCCGGATCCGGTTTTTTCTTTTTTACATCTTCCTGCGAAATAATAAGATCAAACTCATCAAGACGATTATGATATTTTAATATATCCTCACTGTTTTTTCTCGAAGCAGTCGTAACCAGAACGATATAATACTCGTTACGAATTGCTTTTATAATCTCAAATAAGTGTTTGTTTTCCACTGTTTCTGAAAGGAAATCACCATAATATTTCTTTTTTAATTCATGCACTTCTTCCATATGGGTCTCACTCTGCATAATCTCTGGAAGAAATGTTTTATAATGTCTCCCATTACACCGATTTGCAAAATATTCATAATCCATCGCATATCCAAACTGCTCTAATGCTTTCTGATATGAAAGGAAATTCACTCTTCTCGTATCATATAAAGTTCCGTCCAGATCAAATAAGGCCAGTCGTGTCTTCATCTATTTTTCCTCTTCAAAATTATTGATAACATCATTCATTACCATAAGCATTCCGGCATAAAACAGCAATACCCTTTTTCCATTTTTTTCAATTTTATAAGGCATTAATCTCAGCCAGTGTATGATCTCATGATAATAAATACTCTTTACGCGTTCTTTTGCAAAATGTTCCCACATATATGCATCCAACATACTATATAAATATGTATATGCTTCCGACTTCGTAAACACAAAATTAATATGATTTTTTTCTATACTCACATTCTTTGTTGCCATCAAAAATTCATAGCCACCGTGTATTGACTGCAACAATTTTCCATAGTCAAGGTTAGAAGAATCATGCACATTTCCAGTATTCGGATCTATAATATAAAAATCATCTTCTCCTTCTTCATTTCTTGTACAAATAATATTTTCAATTGTCAGATCACCGTGAATCTCTGAATATGTATCATTTTTAAAGATATCGTATAAATGTTCTTCTGACAGATATTGTAAATAATATGGCAAATTATGAAAACTTCGTCCATTAATGATGATCTCATCATACTCCATAAGACGCTTCAAATATTTTGCATTCATAATTTTATCCAGATTTTTATTGACTTTTGACTTAATATATTCATCAATTGTTGCTTTATCTGCCGCTCTTTGATTTACTTTATATAATGAATTTTCCAGACATTCTGTTGCTTTTTTTATAAATCTCCACGCATTTTCCTTTGGCATGGAATGCGCATAATCAAACAACCCTACAGCCTGACTATCATATGGCATATCGTAATAACAGAAATTATCCTGTTTCTGATACTGCATGACCTCCGGCAAAGGTATAATATCTTTATAACGTTGCAGCCATTCAATCTGCTGATATAACTTATCACCATCTGCGCCAAATGCATACTTACGGAAAAAGGTCTTTCCATTATTCATACAAAGCATTGTCGTCGCATTAGAACCTGCTGAATAGTCACGAATAATCAATATATTCTGGTTGATTTTCAGATAACTTTCTATATATTCGCGACGTTCATTTGAAAAATAGGTCTCTAAAAAACTCAAGCGTTCATTCTCATCCAACTGTGGTATCAAATTCAGATATTCTTCTTCTGAATTATCCACTTCTTCATTCTTTGCTTTAAAAAATAGAGAAATAATAAATAAAATAACGATCGGAGCAAATAAATAAATGCCTGTCCAAATCATTTGTGAATTCAGTATTCCCGTTGTAACTGTTACCGCTCCCAGGCTTCCTACATGAATACTGTTTTTTGCAAACAACATGTAAAATACATCAAGCCACTTTACATTTGATCCCTGATGGCTTAAAAATGCTGCAAAACAATAATACGATGCAAGATACAAAACCCACATTCCCAATGTTTCTAACAATAATCGTGCTTTTGATATTTTTTTTAAAATATCTTTAAAGCTCCAGATTAATGACCAGAAAAATTTTAACAAACGAATTTCAATTCTTGCATTAAAAATACTTGCTATACTTTTCAATATCTTTTTTACATATCCACGCAATATGTAAACCAGTAATGTAACTACTAAAACTCCTGCTGCTAAAAACATATAAAACTGCACAGAATCTGCATTTCCTAATTTAAAAATGGAGAAAATTGCAAACAAAATACCTACTACCAAAATGTCTAAATAACGGTCTACAATAACAGTTGCCAATGCAAATCCTCTGCCATTTTTCATTTTTCTTCCAGAAATCCAGGCTCTAACTAAATCTCCCGCTTTAAATGGAATAAATGAATTAATAAAATAACCGATTGACAAGGACTGTAATAAGTTTTTCGTATTTGGTTTTTCATATGTTTTTACAAATAGTTCCCATCTCAGTGTTCGGATAAAATGGGCTAGACAAACTAGAGCAATTGCAATAATTAACATTTCTTCTCCTTATTTAATAACACAAAACACTTTTTTATATATTTTTTTATTTTTAATGTACTTTCTCTTAAAATACATATAATGATTAGTGTACAAAATACAACAACCAGCATTAAAGAAGTTTTCTCATTTGGGGACTGGAAAATATTCAATTTAGCACATATAACAAATAATATTAATAAATTTGTTATATGAAATCCTAAGAAAAAGAATGAATTTTTCCTATATATTTCAGTGCTCTATTCTTTCTTACTCTATTAGCTACCCCAATTAAAAACAAGCTACCACTAACTGCTGCTACAAAAAACAACAAATAATTCCCAAAGTTCCTACAAACCATATCCACCCTGTCATTTGCCAGTTCAGAACATACATTTATTGCAAATAAAATCAAGAGTGTTTGCACTTTCATCACTTTATCAATATTTAACACATGTCTTAAACCTATTCCAAATAAAACAAATGGAACCGCAAAAAATACAAGATCTGCATTCCAAGGTAAATATATTCGGACTTGCAAATTATAAATTATTCCGATAATAAATAATGATAACCCACACACACTAACCCATATAGGAGATTTATTAACTTTCATAATTATATAGCATACAATCTCTGAAACCGCCAAAACAGTAACAAACCACAATGGTGTACAATTAATTTGAACTACAAATTCTTTTATTGAGTATAATCGAAATATTTCATCTCCCCATAACCAATTAGGTATAACCTGGTAAATACAAAATCCTGCTGCATATACGAAATATGGTATGATCAAAGATTTTAACAGCTTGTAAAAAAAATCTTTACAGGATAATTTATATCTTGTAAATGTATATCCACTAAGGATAAAAAATAATGGCATGTGAAAGGAATAAATCCACTTGGCAATGTTTTCATTTAGCAGCCCCGTATGTGGGAATATTACTAATAACATGCCTATTCCTTTAACAGCATCTAACCACTCAATCCTGCCGCCATCATTATTTTGTACTACAATCTTGTCATTTATTTTCTTATACGGAATTTTTAATCCATCTGTTTTTATGATTCCCCATATGACCAGCAATAAGTACATACTATTATACAGTGAATAGTAATACATTGAATTTGCCGCTGGTGCCGTCAGAAAAACAATGAAGATTGTCGCAAAAACAACAATACTGGATAACCACAATTCTTTTCGCCGGCAATACACGCCATATACAAACAATACAAAAACCATTGCTAATGGAACAATTGCACTTCCAAGTATTATGCCAACCTTATAAACAAAACTTCCTCCCCACTCATAACCAATCAATTTCTGAACAAATTGACGCATTCCCTCATTGATTGGTTTTGTACCATTAAAAGAATCAAAGCCAAACTGACCTTCTGCCCCATTAACAAGCGACTCTATTTCATTAATTGTAGATTTATTATAATTGATAGACGCCAACATTGTTTCCGCTCTGAATTTCAAGAAAAGCTGCGGGTTAAAATATACTAAATTACAGTATGCTTTCAGCATATTATTCCAATCTTCCTGAGAACAGTAAATGTTATCCCAAAATCCTTCCTTAAACCATGCTGCTCCTTCTACACTTGCAGATATAGGTGACGCTTCTGAATTTTTTAAAGTGTCAACACTAAATACTTTATCAATATTTCCCAAATCTCTTTGTAAATTATCTGAACTCAGTTCTGATTTCATCATACATTCCAAAGGATTCATGATAGCTGATGCCAAATAATTCCGGTCACTAGGAATCGGCATTGAGACAATTCCCGCCATAATCAAACTACCAATCAAAAAAGTGACTGCATTTTTTTTCTGTTCAGAATGAAATAATTTAAATGCAATTAAAGGAATAAATAACAATAACCCATAACCTTCAGAACGGATATTCCAAATAAATCCATATAAAAGGACAAAATAAATCAGATTACAATCCTTGTTTTTCCATAGATTTATAAATTCCAACACAGCCAGTCCATAAAAGAAACCAAAGAAAGCCGTTCTGTATGCCATCAACGACCAATATAGATTTGCCGGCAATAATAAAAACAAAATTAATAAATATGCCTTCTTTTTATTTTTAATCCACCCAGATACAATATAAAAGATTCTCCCCATAACAGAGGCAATAATAATAATCTGACAGATATTCACTCCCACTGGAAATGGAATTGCCATTAATGCAAATACAAAAAAACACTGCATGTAATATCCATGCCACCCACTTAGTTTCATTGTAGATGCCATGTTTAACATTTCCATATTATCCCACAGCCATATTCCAGGATATGTAAGAAATAAGAATACCATTAAAATTCCAAAACAAATCCCTGCAAACTTAACGGCCGTTCTGACACTCTCACTTCTTTTTATTGCATAAACTAATTTACAAATCAACTGTCCGATGCAGACAATCAATATCACATATATCAATTTAAGAGTCAAATAATGCTGCCTTTGAATCTGAATTTTATCAAATATGATGTTATCTGTAAAAAATGAAATCATTGCAAATACTATTGAAATGCAAAGCACTTTTATATTTACTTTGTACTTTATAATTTGATACATAAAAAAATCTCCTAACACTCTAATAACAATACTCCTAAATTACACATTAGTTAATCTATTCCTCTAATCATAATAATAAACGTCATATTTTGTATCATAATTTTTTATGTTTCCATATTTTAAATATAAATAATTCTGCATCAAATCATGATATTGTCCCTCAGCATTGAAACTATGACCTATAAATAAGTATACGCGGAAAACGCACAAAAACATCTTTACAAGGCTCACAATATTTTAAATTTGTTCATTTATAGTTTTATGTTGATTGGTATCATACAAAATATTCCTATAAAACAGCTAATACCAGATTTATTATATCTCTTTTTTGTATAACAATTGTTTAATAATCCTTTGTAATTTTAATGTAATTTCCCTTAAAATAAATACTACAAAAACCGCACCAATTACATCAACAAACATTAAAATTGTTTTTTCCGTTTGTAATTGAAAAACATTGAATTTTTCACATAGAATTAATATTATCAATAAATTAATTTGATGAAATCCTAAGAAAAAAAACGAATTTTTTCCTATATATTTCAACAGTCTATTCTTTTTTGTTCTATTAGCTACTCCAATCAAAAACAAACTGCCACTAACTGCTGCTACAAAAAACAACAAATAATTATCAAAATATCTGCAAACCATATCCACCCTGTCATTTACCAGCTCAGAACATATATTGATTACAAATAAAATCAAGAGTGTTTGTACCTTCATCATTCTGTCGATATTTAAAACATACCTTAAGCCTATTCCAACTAAAACAAATGGCACTGCAAAAAACACCAAATCTACATTCCAAGGCAAATCCACTCGAATATATCGATTATAGATTATTCCAATAGTAAACAACGACAAACCACACACGCTAATCCAAATTGGAGATCTATTAACTTTCATAATTATATAACATACAATCTCTGAAACCGCCAAAACGGTAACAAACCACAATGGTGTACAACTAATTTGAATTATAAAATCTTTTACTGAATACAAGTAAAAGAGGTTATCTCTTTCCCATAGCAAATTAGGTATAACCTGGTAAATACAAAGTCCTGCTGCATATACGAAATATGGTATGATCAAAGATTTTAACAGCTTGTAAAAAAAATCTTTACAGGATAATTTATATCTTGTAAATGTATATCCACTAAGGATAAAAAATAATGGCATGTGAAAGGAATAAATCCACTTGGCAATGTTTTCATTTAGCAGCCCCGTATGTGGGAATATTACTAATAACATGCCTATTCCTTTAACAGCATCTAACCACTCAATCCTGCCGCCATCATTATTTTGTACTACAATCTTGTCATTTATTTTCTTATACGGAATTTTTAATCCATCTGTTTTTATGATTCCCCATATGACCAGCAATAAGTACATACTATTATACAGTGAATAGTAATACATTGAATTTGCCGCTGGTGCCGTCAGAAAAACAATGAAGATTGTCGCAAAAACAACAATACTGGATAACCACAATTCTTTTCGCCGGCAATACACGCCATATACAAACAATACAAAAACCATTGCTAATGGAACAATTGCACTTCCAAGTATTATGCCAACCTTATAAACAAAACTTCCTCCCCACTCATAACCAATCAATTTCTGAACAAATTGACGCATTCCCTCATTGATTGGTTTTGTACCATTAAAAGAATCAAAGCCAAACTGACCTTCTGCCCCATTAACAAGCGACTCTATTTCATTAATTGTAGATTTATTATAATTGATAGACGCCAACATTGTTTCCGCTCTGAATTTCAAGAAAAGCTGCGGGTTAAAATATACTAAATTACAGTATGCTTTCAGCATATTATTCCAATCTTCCTGAGAACAGTAAATGTTATCCCAAAATCCTTCCTTAAACCATGCTGCTCCTTCTACACTTGCAGATATAGGTGACGCTTCTGAATTTTTTAAAGTGTCAACACTAAATACTTTATCAATATTTCCCAAATCTCTTTGTAAATTATCTGAACTCAGTTCTGATTTCATCATACATTCCAAAGGATTCATGATAGCTGATGCCAAATAATTCCGGTCACTAGGAATCGGCATTGAGACAATTCCCGCCATAATCAAACTACCAATCAAAAAAGTGACTGCATTTTTTTTCTGTTCAGAATGAAATAATTTAAATGCAATTAAAGGAATAAATAACAATAACCCATAACCTTCAGAACGGATATTCCAAATAAATCCATATAAAAGGACAAAATAAATCAGATTACAATCCTTGTTTTTCCATAGATTTATAAATTCCAACACAGCCAGTCCATAAAAGAAACCAAAGAAAGCCGTTCTGTATGCCATCAACGACCAATATAGATTTGCCGGCAATAATAAAAACAAAATTAATAAATATGCCTTCTTTTTATTTTTAATCCACCCAGATACAATATAAAAGATTCTCCCCATAACAGAGGCAATAATAATAATCTGACAGATATTCACTCCCACTGGAAATGGAATTGCCATTAATGCAAATACAAAAAAACACTGCATGTAATATCCATGCCACCCACTTAGTTTCATTGTAGATGCCATGTTTAACATTTCCATATTATCCCACAGCCATATTCCAGGATATGTAAGAAATAAGAATACCATTAAAATTCCAAAACAAATCCCTGCAAACTTAACGGCCGTTCTGACACTCTCACTTCTTTTTATTGCATAAACTAATTTACAAATCAACTGTCCGATGCAGACAATCAATATCACATATATCAATTTAAGAGTCAAATAATGCTGCCTTTGAATCTGAATTTTATCAAATATGATGTTATCTGTAAAAAATGAAATCATTGCAAATACTATTGAAATGCAAAGAATTTTTATATTTATTCTGTCTTTTAACACCTTGTACATTATTTACCTCCACTTATGTACTACTTTCATGCCGCGTTTCTATTTTCTTTAATTATTATTCATCATAAATTCTTTCTGTCTCTGAATCTACTCACCAATATATTCATGTAACTCATCACTAAGTCCCTTGATTCTCTTCTCTAAGTATTCTTTATTTTCATCCGTATAAGAAACTTACTGTCTGATCTGATTGCCTATATATTCGTACAACTCATCGCTTAATGCTTTTATTCTGTCATTCAGTCTATGCACTTCATCTGACGATATTTGGGATTTTTCAACTTCTGTTTTTACAAATTCCATTTCGCTATTTTTTCTTAACTGCTCATTTTCTTCTTCAAGTCTTTTTATTCTTTCATCCATTTTAGACAATCTATAATTACATTCTTTTAATCGCTGTTCCAAATCACTGTTTTTTCATAAATTTTTCTCTCCATATCCTCTCTTCTGCTACTTCTCATCTTCGCCAAATATAACGCTTGACATCCAGTACCTGTAGCTTATTCCCACTTTTGAGATCGTCATTTTAATACCATCCTGCTCCAAACTCTCTATTGTTTTAGTAATTCTATCACTATCTAAAACACTGTTTACCCGTCGCAGAATTTGATCTAATTTCTGATTTACTTTTCCAGGATTATGTACCTCTTGCCCAGCCTCGATTTCATTATTTAACATGTTTTTTTGTCGACTAATATTTACTAATTTATCATAAGCAAGTCCTATATCAGTATTTTTCACACACTTTTTCAGCCATTCATAGTCTTCTGGAATCCATGCAACATTCTGAATCCACCTAATAACAGAATCATTATTTAATATTCGAAACAGCTCTGCTTTAACACCGGTATCTTCACTGTCATTTCTAGAATCAAATACCATATTTATACAACGAATTACATGTCCAACTGCATATTGGTAAAAATATGTAATATTCTCATCCTTCCATACGCATTGTGCACGCAAAAACTTTTCATATTCCTGCAACAATAAAGTCTGATTATCAAACATGTCGCTCCTGTAACACGTCGTGAGAGAATTTTTTCCCCATTGTAAATAATAATAAAGAACATCCGAAATGAATACAATTCTCTCCAACTTTCCAAAATACTGTAAGTTTAGCAAAAAATCTTCTCCCAGTTCTTTATCAAGAGGAAAACGAAAACCATAATTTTCAAAATATTCCCGCTTGTACAGCTTATTACATGGTCCCTCAAGTAAAACAGTATATAATAATATTCTTGAAAAATCGCCCACAAACTTTTCTCTTGAAAGCACGCACTCTTTTCCCAGATACTGTGGCAGCCAATCATTTGAACTGACAGGTCGGTTTCCTTCTAAAGCCATATAACGCATTCCGCAAATTACCATATCAGCTTCATAAACATACATCGTTTCCACAAGGCGCTCTGTCATATTTTCTGCAATTACATCATCTGAATCAACAAACTGAATATATTTTCCTGTCGATGACTCAATTCCACAATTTCGTGCATTACTGACTCCGCCATTCGGAATATCCAAGACTTTAATCCTATCATCAATTGCAGCATAATTCTGACATATGATGAGTGAATCGTCTTTCGAGCCATCATTAACTAAAATAATTTCTATGTTTTGATATGTCTGTTTTAGTATTGATGTGATAGTATATCCCAGATATTTTTCTGCATTATACACCGGAACAATAATACTGACCTTATCGTTTATCATTTTCTTTCACGCACACTCCTTGCCATACCATACTTTTCAATTCCTTTTGACAAAAGTTTAAATTCTTCAATATACCACGGATCAACATCATGTTTCTTCAAATAATCCACATCTTGCCTTGCCTGTTCTACAAGTGCTTTTACTTTTGGTCCATTTATCTGTTGACGATAGCATTGATAAATCCGGTCTAAAAGAACCCAACAATAGATATCATTCATTTTTCTTTCTAATGATTTTATCCCGTGCTTTTCAAAAAAATCTACTCTCTCCCGAAATGCCCAGCAAGCATCAAGATTTGCCTCTCTGAATTTTTCTCCTGTAATGCTGTCTGTTCTTCTTCTATCATAATTGTAAAATGAGAAATCAACATAAACTAATTTTTTTGCATTATACATATATTTATAAGTTGTATACTCATCTTCATGCAGTTTACCTTTCGGATATCTTATATCTGCAATGACACTGCGTTTATATAGTTTATTCCATGCATTAGGTTTAAAATATCTCCAGTCAAGCATTGCCTCCAATGCAAAAATATTGTCCCCTTCCACAACATTTCCTGTGCAGTTTGTTTCCTCTACGATACAGTCTGCATAAAGATTTCGATAACTGCATTCTGCAATATCAGCATCATACTTCAATAATGTATCATATAATACCTCATACATTTTATCATCTATCCAGTCATCACTATCAACAAACGCTATATACTCACCGGTAGCAGCCTCTATTCCCACATTTCTGGCGTCTGACAATCCACCATTCTCTTTATGCAACACCCTGACACGAGAATCTTCTTGCGCATATCTTTCACACATCTCACCGCACATATCTGGTGATCCATCATCTACAAGTATAATTTCCAGATTCTGATAAGTCTGTTTCTGAATCGAATCTATACATCGCTTTAAATAATTTTCCACCTTATAAATGGGAACAATGACACTAATCTTTGCCTCTTTCATTTTTTCATACTCCCAACTATTTTCTCTACAGTTCCCGCTACAGAAATACTTTTCCTGCTTTATTTTGTCGCATAATAAATATTGCGTGCAAATGTTCTTAATTTGCTTCCTCTCGGCAGAATCTCTTTTAATTTGTCGCGCATTTTTTCTCTTTGCAACTCTCTGTATTTACTATGCTTTCTATTCTTTTTTCCACACATATCGTAACTGATGTGCCATGCGAATTCATTCTGCATATCACTCAAAATCTTTTCATAAAATAATGTTGTGCGTGCAACTTTCCAAAACTCAAATCCAAAATCTTCATCTGGTTTCATCCATGGTTTCAAAAAGCCAGCATAATGAATTATATATGGATGTTTTCTCGCTTCTTCATATGCATCCATAATATAATATGGAGCAAACTTTATCACATCATGCCATCTGCTGTGATTACAGTCTGTCAGCATGTTCCATGCCATATCAATATAAGTAACCCGATCCTCACAAACAACATTTAATATATCCTGATCTGAATATTTATAAATACCTGTATCTGACATTTCCAATAATTTTTCAACTGTAATAGTCTTATTCAGTTCCTGCACATTTAAAAGCAATACGCCCGCCTGAAAATATCGAAAACAGTCTTTTAATTTCAATACTTTGTCACAATATTTTTTAGTCTCTGTATTTGCTCCATTGCATTGTCCTGTAAAATCAGGATCCAGAGCAGCGCCTATAAGGGTATTGCCAAGATCGGTATCATATAACTCTGCAACATCACGCATAATAATCATATCGCAGTCAAGATACAGCACCTTAGGATAAGCTTTTAAAATATCAAGAATCAGGAAACGATAAAAAGTCTCTGTTGTAATATGTTCTTTTGCTTCCAGACGATATCCAGACACCTTACTTGTTACATTCACAAAAGTAATATGAATATTGCTTCTCTCCAGATTATCCACAAATAACTTCTGGCTTTCTGCATCAATATCTGTATGAAAAATAAAAATCTCATACTCACGTGCATCCGATGCTTGATTTACAATAGATTGTGCGCAGGTAAATAATATTGGTACATATTTCTGATTTGCTGCAAGAACAACCGGTACGGTATCTTTGTCTGGAACTTTTTCTATCTGAACCTCTGCTTCTGCATTTTGTATTAATGCAATCTGCAGTTCACCAAGCTTATACCCGCCTTTTTTACATAAATACTGGTAGAAAATCCCTGTCATGCGTTCTCCAAGATGTCCGGTCGTGCGATAGCCTTCTCTGGAATAACGGCTCATATCTGTGCGTTTTTCAAACTCCTCCAAAATGTCAAAAAGCATTGCCGAATACTGTTCAAAAAGCTCTGCTTTCATAATGAACATATTACATGGATAAAATTTATGTCCATCAAAAAATTCTTCTGCTGTTTCACTCAAATCAGGATATTTTTCCTCAATAATATTCAACAAGGTTTTCACGTCTTCAATATGCAGCTCTGGAGCTTTATCATAATGGTCATACACAGATTTTGCCCGAAGTGTTTTTGTCTCAATTCCTTCTGCAATCAAAAAATCATAGTTTTCAATATAGGCTCTCATGGTCTGCTCATCAATACCAAGTTCTTTCATCACCTGAGCATTCATCGCTGGATATGTAATCGTTCCCCAGTCATCTTCCGGCAGTTTTCCATCATGGAACGAAAAAAATCTGCGATAATGACAAAATCCATAGTAATCAGCCTTTTGGTTTTTCCACGCCCAATATTGTGTTGTCAGTTCACAGTATGACTTGTTTTTTTCCGAGATATTATCTCCCTCATCATCACAATAAACCCCTGCCGGCACATCTTTCTTCTGATAGCAGCTTCCGGCAATCACATTATAAAATAATGGATTGTCAATCCTCATTGTGTTACGATTTGGCGTATGTGTTACAAATATTTTGATATCACTCATCTATATGCTCCTAATCATTTTATCTAATTTTTACCCATATATGCAGCACAGACTTCTTCGGCGCTGCCACACATTTTTACATGCCCTTTCTCTAACCATAACGCATTTTCACAAATCTTTTCCACAGCCTCTTTTGAATGCGATACATAAAGCAGTGTCGTTCCACTCTTAAGCATTTCCTGCATTCTTTCCTCGCATTTTTCCTGAAACTTATAGTCTCCGACTGACAGCACCTCATCACAGATCAATATATCAGGTCGTACCATTGTTGCAACTGCAAACCCTAACCTTGCAGCCATACCAGAAGAATAGTTTTTGATAGGCATATCCATAAAATCCCATAATTCTGCAAAGTCTACGATTTCATCAAAATGCTCTTTCATATAACTCTCTGAATGTCCTAAAAGCGTTCCATTTAAATAGATATTCTCTCGTGCTGTCAGTTCTCCATCAAATCCAGCTCCAAGTTCGATTAACGGAGCCATTGTTCCGGTTACTTTTACCGTTCCCTTATACGGTTTTAAAATTCCACAGATCAGCTTCAACAGTGTCGATTTTCCAGAACCATTCGTTCCAACAATTCCCCATGATTCCCCTGCTTTTACTTTCAGGCTGACATCCTGCAAAGCCAAAAATTCCTGATACATCAATTCATGTTTTACTAATTTTAATACATATTCCTTTAAAGTATCCACACGTTCATTTGCCATATTAAATCGAACTGCTGCATTCGATACTTCAATCACATACTTTTCGTTATCCATAATTCCTCCAGCTTAAATATATAAGATAAATTTATCCTGCTTTTTATAAAAGCACCAAGCACCAACAATTAAAAAGACAATTCCAAATCCAAATCCTAATGCAACATCTCCACCTGACGGAAGGCATCCATATAATGCCACATCACGAAATTGCGTAATATAATTGCACATTGGATTTGCAATCTTTAATACCTTCTGCATTGTTTCCGGAAGCTGTGAAAGAGGATAAAAAATTGGTGTAAGGTACATCCACGCAGTTGTCACTACACTGTAAATATATTGTAAATCCCGGAAAAAAACTGCTGCCTGCGCAAGAAATAATCCAAATCCTAAACAAAACAAATATATTTCCACTAATATAACTGGAATAAAGAACATATACAAAGTAAACTGTATTCTGGTTGCAATAAACACGATAAGCATTGCTCCCAATGCGAATAACATGTTTACCAACGAACTTGTCACTTTTGATAATGTAAAAATATACTTTGGAACATATACTTTTTTTAATAATGAAGCATTATCTGAAATCGACATCAACGCCAGATTCGTAGATTCATTCATAAAGCTAAATAATGTCTGTCCGATAATTAAATATGCCGGATAATTCTCGATATCAAACCGGAAAATCTGTGAAAACACCAGAACCAGTACAAGCATGATCATAAGTGGATTCAGAATACTCCATACATATCCTAAGAAACTTCTTCTATATTTTAATTTTATATCCTTTACAACAAGCTGTTTGATCAAAAAACGATAGTCATATAGTGCCTGCCATCTTTTTTTCATTTTTTCCATATCTACTCTCCTATTTTTTTATAATTTTATATATTACCGCTCCGACTGGAAGGATTCGATAATTTGTTTTTCTCAACAATGTAATGCTTTTCTTATATACTGCACGATATACTTGTGGATACTGCTTTTTCAGACTGGTATCCCACTCACGCAATTCCTGCTGTATCGTCTTATCAGTACCCATGCTGATATAAATCTGAAACTGATTCTCAACCACCTGTCCAATACAGTTCTCAATATATCTTCTGCTTCCCTGCGGTATATTTTCAAGGTTCTTATAAAACACAAGCAGACTGTCAAGCACTCTCCTGTGCTGCAAACGATTCTTCTGCATACTTTTTATATCCATGCTCTGACCATTTCTTCCAAGCCTGTACATATATATAAATTTATGATAATAATATACAGACTTGACATATGGAATCGGGTATGTAATATACTCACAGTCAACATAATAACAATGTTCATCTATATGAATGGAATTCTGCTGCAATATGGATGTCCGGATAGTTAACGCATGCATTTTTATCACATGCCTCACTTCTCCTTTGGTCATATCTGCAACCTGACCGTATTGTTCCCGACTGCCTGTACAATACTTTTCCTGCAACACTTCATCTGTTCCATCTCTAATACACAGATAATCTGTTGCAACAATATCTGTATCTGTCTTTTTCAATATATCTATAAATTGAGGAAGTTCCTCTGTATTCAGCCAGTCATCACCATCCACCACCTTAAAATACTTTCCTGTGGCATAACGTATTCCATAATTAATTCCTGAGCCATGTCCACCATTCTCTTTATTATAAAGGATATACGTTCCCGGATATTTTTCACAGTATTTTTTAGCAATTATTTCTGTGTTATCTCTAGAACCGTCATTAATGATCAGCACCTCTATACTGTCTAATATTTCTTTTACCTCAAACGATTTAAGAGAGCGTTCCAGATATTTTTCTACGTTATACGCAGGGATTACTATACTTAATATTTTTTTCATTTTATCTCTTATCCCTCAATACTTTATGATACATTAATTTTCGAATAGCAGAAGGCTGCAACGTCATAGATGCTATCAAAAGGAATGCCATAACTGTCTCTGGCCAGCTTAACAAACCTAATTTTCTTTGTTCCTTCCAAAGTTTCTGATATTGCTTTAAATAATTTTTTCCGCCGCGCCGATCATACATTTTGTCACTTGTTCGCATATTAACCAATACCTGTGGCAGGTTTGTTATTTTGTTACCATCTGCCAATACTCTGCACCATAATTCATAATCTTCCAACAGAGGAAAATGTCTATAATTTCCAACCGAGAGAATCACTGACTTTCGAAACATGACGGTCATATGATTCAGTGGATTACGATATCTTATATATTTTCGTATATCAGCTTCTGTCTGTGGCATTTTTTTTATCTTTGAATAATTACCTGTATCATTAAATTCTCTGATCCAGCCTCCACATGCTGCTATTTCACGATGTGCTTTCATATAATGATACTGCAATTCAAACCGATCTTTTACTGCGATATCATCCGTATCCATTCTTGCAATGAGTTCATTGGAGCATAATTCCACTCCCTTTGCCAAAGCCCTGCCTAATTTTACATTTTCCGTGAATTGAAAAGTAATGATCTGTGGATATTTCTGTTTCAATCTTTCAATTGTACTATTTAACGCTTCTGTCAATGGGCCATCCTGAATCAATACCAATTCATCAGGAACAAGTGTCTGTGAAAAAACACTCTCAATAGCCGTCTGTAGATATTCTTCTTTCTCATTCCTATATACAGACATTAATACCGAAAATCCCATTTTTATTTTTTGCTCCTCTACGGCTCTTTCTGCTTAACATACTACATTTTTAAAATTATATCAGATATTATACTATGTCGCAACTTTTGAAAATTGATGTCGATCCAGCCTTGCTTTATTTAATGAATAATTTTTTGATTTTATTCTTCCCATAACGCACATACCAGTTTCTTTTCCGCTGCTCTTTTGTCGCAGTCAGCTTCATGCAGCGGTCACTCATCCGAAGTAATTCTTCCGGTGTGATATTCTGTCTGTTTTTCAGTCTCTTAAAGAGCTCTGCAAATCCGAACTTTTTTTCAGCAGGCAGATGCCAGATAGCAAGTTTATCATCCCCTTCTTTTACCTGATCCAGATTCATATCCGTCCAGATTCTTCGGATGTACTTTCTTCCAAGCTCATTAACTTTTCCCATGCGGTAATAACATAACGATAGTGTATGTGCTTCTTCGTTCAATTTCTGTTCTTTCTGCTCGTATAATTTCTGATCTTTTGCCCAAACATCATAAAATATCGGAAGTAATTCACTGACTGCCTCTGATGTCATGGCAATGAACTCTCCACCCATATAGAGAAGATTCTTCGGATACTCGGTGTCAAACATCTTCTGGTAAATCTGTCTCATCTGTTCCATTGAGCAGCCATTAATATCTTTTTCAATGGAATAATCAATTGGAAGGGTAAGCACCTGTTCCCTTTCGATTTCCTGATAGAGATTTTGAAGTGAATGTGCGATCACACAATCTGAATCTAATATCAGATGATTTCCCTCCAGATTCTTCAGATACTCGAGAACATCAAATAGATAGAACTGATTTCTCCAGGCTCCATACCAGTCTTTCGGTGTCTTTCTCGTCAGCTCCAGATAAATTACCTGAATCTGATTTTCCTCAAAAAACCTACCAAAATCAACTCCATCCACGGTTGGAAGATTCTTCACATTGGTGAAAAAAAGCCAGTCTGTTACAATATCCCTGTTTGTGATCAGCGCCGAACGATATAACACATAGATACATCTCCAATATACATATTGAAATTCTGCACTGCTTGAACTTCCTCCAACAGACGGATAATAGCTCTCATCATTTGCCTGTTCTGAATAGAACCAGCTGATAAAATAATTTCTCATATGATCATTCTCCCTGTATGTGTTTGCTGTGGCTGTTTGCGACTTTCTCCAGAAGTCTGTTGACTCTCTCCGCAACTTTGTCGATTGTATTCTGTTCCACAACGGCTGCTATCTTGTTCTGATATATCTGTCTTTCTTTTTCATTTTTTTGAATTGCAATCGCTCTGTCTATCGCTGCAGCAAGCTGTCTTGGATCATCCTCCCCATACAGGATAAGTGTATCTCCAAGTGCCTCTTTCGTATCTGCAACATCTGATGAGATTACTAGTTTTCCTGCCGACAAATATTCAAATATTTTCGATGGGAATGAAAAGTTGCCAAATTCATGGTGTGCCAGCTGCACATTCAGACAGATATCGGTCTCTTCCAGTTCTTTCTTATAGGCTGCATAATCCAAATATCCCAAAAACCGGATCCGTCTGTCCTTCTGTGCTCTTACCTGCTGTTCTGCCTCGCCCCTCCCCGTAATGGTAAGGATAAAATCTTCCTTCGTATAAGCCAATGCTTCCAAAAGCACCCCGATTCCCCTCTGTCTGTCAAGCGTACTTGAAAAGAGCAGCTTCGGTATATGATCTGTGTCTGGAAGACACTTCTCTGTCCGGCTCTTTTCTCTGTCACGAATTGCTCCACGTATCACGACAGATGGGCATGGCACCTGAATCTTGGAATTAACAAGAAAAGCTCCGTCCAGCTGTCCTAAAACTTCTTGTTCCATGTTCTGATATACCAATTTTTTCAATCCCCTGATATTGGCATCATTTGTCAGTCCATCCTCATACTGCAGTATAATCGGTATCTTGAAATGTTTCTTTGCATATAAGGCGAGTTTTGAATTTTCAAGTCTCATATTATAAAAAATGATAACATCTATTTTCTGTTTTTTTACAAGTTTTCTCAAAAAACGTTTGCTGCTTGCAAGACAGACATAGGCATTCAATCCCGGAATTCCCACAATATCTGAATAATACAGGCTGGAATCCTCCTCTGACTGAAATCCTCGGTAGAATTTCAGGCTGTGGCTGTTTGTCCATGCATTTGACCAGACGATCACATCATTCCCACCTGTTCTAAGCATATCCATGATATACCTTCCCTTATTCTGTCCTGCCTGAGAGATGTATGGTTCTGAATGCCGCTGTTTTACAACATCATCCAGATAATAATTTGTTACATATAATATCTTCTTACCCAATTTACAGTTCCACTTTCTTGTTCTTCTGATTACACTAAACTTCTTCTGTTTTCGAAAGAATATAGTACTCTTCCGTCTCTCCAATATATTCAAATGCATGCCGCTCTGCCATGCAAAGCAGCTCTTTTTCTTTTCGAATTACTAAATACTGAAAATCCTGTGCTGCTTCTGCTGCATCCAATGTTTCTATATCACAGATTCCGTCCGAATACCCTGCAACAACAATATCACCTGTATACTGTCTGATTCCATAAACAATGTTCTCATTATTCGGTAATATTGCACGAACTTTTCTGTTTTCGGAATGCTCCAGAATAGACTGACTGATCGTAAGTGCCTGATCATCGATCTTATAGATGTTGTCCGCTTTTATATACATATTACTTCCATAAGCAGCTCCGCACAACATAATGATAACGCAGATTACACACAGGAATTTGATTTTTCTTTCCTTTTTCTCCGTAATGTCAATAGTGTCCGCATAATAATCTGTCACTGCATATGCAATCACCGGCATCAGCGGAAGCAGATAAAATATCCTCATGTATGCCCAGCGGTCTTCCGCGAAGAAGCGGAGACCAAGTGGTGCCACAAGCGGATTATATATAACAAGAAGAAGCACCAGAATACTATAAACTGCCATGATTTTTCCTCTTGTATTTTTCTTTTTATTCCATAATATCATAATAAGAGACATCGTCAACAAAACCATATAACTGCTGTCTCCCCAAAACTGATTGTTCAAAAAAGAAATAAGTTCCACTGAATTCTCCTTAAAAATGAATTAGTCTCAAAAAGTCATCATATTTCAGATAGATAAGCATGTAAATCAATGCAGGACTGCACGCAATCCCTGCACCAGCTATTTTTATCAATTGATGTTCCTTTACTGCATAAATTAACGCAAGCAGTATAACCATAGCAGCCGCAAGTCCTGTTCCTGTCAATGTCGTCGATGAAGTTGCAACAATAAGCAGACACAGCACAAAGAATTCATACATAGTTGTCTTCTTTTCAAATACCAGATTACAATAATAAAAAAGAAATGGTAACACAATGATTGCCAGAAAAGCCTTGCTCTGCCATACCCAGGTCAGTAATCGGAAACTTGTTGTATATCCTGAAAATCCCCCAAACAACTGCACAAGATTCAACAGCCCCATAAATATGAGCATTCTGCGTTCACTATTGCAGAACAGATGCGCTGCCAGCAACCCATACACTGCATAGCTCATGGGAATAAAGAAAAAAAGCAGCACTGTCTTACACAGAATCAGTGGATGAAGTCCTGATATCTCAGCAAGGTATGCAATCCATGTCCAATAGGAGGAGAGTGAATACTTAGACAGAATCCAGGATACCGGTTCTCCTGTATGCGTATCAATTAAATATAAAGTATCCGAGGATAGAATATCGTTCACCATAGTGATATAAGTCGTATCATCCCCATAAATATGTGGTGTATAAAAAACCAGTATGATAATAGGAATAAAAATGAACACTATCACAATCCACCACTTTGAATCTGCCACGCGAATTCTACCCACTGCACGCTGTACCATTTTCCAGATATATTTTCTCCGAAGAACTACTGCAAGAACAAGCATGCATAGCATCACAAATGTATAGCTTCTGTATAAAACAGAAAAAGACACTTTTCCAAGTGTCATTGGCACAGAGATGAGCTGCATAAATGCAATCATCTCTGTAAGTCCCATAAAATATGAAAAGGTAATCGTATTCGAATTATCCCGCCGAATATGTACGGACAATAATGTTCCTAAGAGGATTGGAAAAATTCCAAGTACCAACAGCAGTATTATAATTCCAAGGATATTTTTTCCAATCTCAATTACCATTTGTCTGTTCTCCCTTTAATTCTTTGTGAGAATAACTCCAATCACCTGTACCTGATTCTGAATGCAAAGGTTCAATTCCTTTGCGATTTCTTCACATTTTGATTTTTCTTCTACTTCCATTAATACTGCATTTCCGACTTTTGCCATCTGCATCAGGGATTCTGCATCATATAAGATACTTTTTCCAACTGTCAGCTCAATCTGCTGTTCATTCAGACATTCTCTTAATTCCTCGACGCATCTCTGTGGAATAGCTTCTAATTCACTTCCTGTCAGATATACTTTATTTATCTCACTGTTTTTGCATGTTAGCAGAATGTTGGAATATACCATCTGCATCTGTTGTTGTGTGCTTAAATATTTTTTTCTGCCATAATTCAGTTTATCGATTGCCGTGTCAACTGCTGCTGCAGTTTTTTTTCTGCGATACGGTACCATCCTGACCGTTCCGAATACAGTTGTTCCAAATAAGTATTTTATTTCATCCGCACCATGCACAGCTTTAGAGACTGTATAACCCAAAGCACATACTGCATAAGCAATAATTGTCCCTGCAAAGAAGCCTGTCAGAATCATTTTTACACTTGGTTTTACATAAATATTCGTATCGATTGCTGATGCATCTCCACTCAATGGTGCTTCTGTCTGCTCTTTAGCATCAGAATAAATACTAATATCTCCATTCTGTCTAGCTTCCATAAGCATCTGGAATAACTGCTTCTGCGTATCAGAAAATCCACCATAATATCCATTGTACATATTGGTATTTGAATATATCTCTGAATTATAAGATGCTTGAAGATTAATTAGCTCATTGTCAATGACCACATCTTCTGCTCTGTCTCTTAAAGCAAGCTGTGTCTCTCCATCGACAGACGCCTGCATTTCTTTCATATAATCCTGCAGAATCTCATCTATGGCATCTGCAATATCTGCACATTCCTCTGCTGATCCTGCGCATACTTTCACGGTAAAATTCGCAATATCATCACAGGCACTGATTTTGTATAATTCCTGCAGATATTTATTTTCCATAGAGAGATTCAATTTCTCTTTCAAATGTGTTACCAGTGCATCACCTGATAAATATTCTTTATACTTTAGCACGACTGCTGCCGGCTGTGCAGAGACGACCGTATAAGAAAGTTCTGTCACATTCTCGTTATAAGCGTCCAGATTCATATAGACAGACTCTTTCATATATGTTGTCCGTTCATCTGCAAACAGCTTATAATTCACAGCATTCCAGACGCTCTGAACTGCATCTTCAGTCAACTGTGCCTCCACAGATTCAATCGTTGGAACCGGCGTATTTGCAGCGTCTATCTGTGCCTGAATGTTATTCTTTGCAGCTGACACATCTGCCTGATACTGCCTTACGCCAAGAAAAACTGCCCCTATGACTGCAACGATCAATATAAATCTCCAATGTGTCAGTGCCTGAACCAGCATCCGTTTTACATCAATTTCCCGTTGTTCTACATAATAATTATTCTGTTTCTTCAAACCGATTCTCCTAAACTAATCTTTATTGTACATGGACTCTGTCATAAAATGGATCTCCATTGCATTCTTCATGCCATTGATAAACTTTTTGATGGACTCATTTCTTTCCTTTGCCTGCTCATCTGATACCGGCCGTCTCAATGCCTTATCCACGTAGTTGTCGTTAATATTTGCCGAGAAGCCATCAAAACCGGCAAGATAAACTTCTTTTACCTGTAATGCCTTTAATAAATTCAGCATGATCACAATCGCAGAATCATTAACACCCTCATCAACTTTGATCCACTCCTTATAATTGATTACCTGAATGTGTTCTGACGTGTTCTGTGATACATTTGATGTCACAATGATATTCTTATGATCAGCCACAGCACTTTCGTAGATTTCCTGCTTGGTTGCAAGCACATAATCTGTATTATATGCTTTATAATAGTTCAGCGCAATTGATACAACTTCTGCATCATCAAGCATTTTCCGGATCTGCTCATCCGCATCCAGAAGATGTTTTCCCGGTGCTGTGAGCAGGACTTTCTTTCCTTTCATACTTTCCTGCAATACTTTTAAGGTTTCACTGTCATCATACTGCTTCTTCTCGTTATATTCCAGATACAGCTGATCTGCAAACGCTTTGTCAAAGGAAAGCTTTTTTTCCTCCGGAAGCATTTTTAACAGATCTGATACCTGATCAATAGAAAGCATATGTTTCTTAAAGAAATGTCCTGCATAACTTGGTGTGCAGTGGTTAATAGAAGACAAATAATATTCCACTGAATATCCCCAGTAAAATTCAGAATGGATCTGATTAATAACGGTATCGATTACTTCCAGCAACGGCTGAATATGATACTGCTTTTCAAAGTAAAGATTCAGATGTTCTGCAAAAAGCTCCGTATTCAGATTACCTGCACCTTTTCCCATTCCCATGATCGATACATCTGCCATACGTGCTCTTTCCGTATGGAAATCAATAAAAGTAATCGCATTCGAATACGACAACTGAAGGTTGTTATGGGAATGAAAACCTAATGTCATCGTTGGAATAAGGTTATGATCTACAAGATTGATCAATCGATCCATATCATTCGCACGCATCTCACCGAAACTATCTACAATATAAAATGCCTCTGCATCTGGAAGTTCCTGATTCACTTCCTGGATCAGTTCTAATAATTCCTGATCTGTATAACGCATCACGATCATTGGCTGAATATATACCTTATATCCTTTTTCCATAATGATCTTTGCTTTTTCAACCATATTATGACGGTCTTTCTTATGAAAGCAGAGACGTATTCCATCAATATCTTTTTCTGTTCTCTGTGGAAGATTATTCACATCATACTTACCATAATCGATCATTGCCAGATAAGTTACACCTGGCTTCTTCTCCGTCAAGAAATGATCACGAATCGCCTCTTCACTGCAATACTGTGTCCTTCCTGTCTCTGTACCATTCTTTTCATCAATATATCCACATTCAATGTATTCCACTCCTGCTGCTTCCAGCGAATGCAGAATCTGCTTCATATAATCAATTCCAAAGTTGAAATTGTTGACACACCCACCATCTCTCAAAGTACAATCCAGAATTTTTATGCTTTTCATACTGTTTCCTTTCTTTTCAGCGCTTTTATTTTCTACTGTTCATCACTGCTTCCACACGTCCGATATCCTCCGGGCAGTCCACACCGATCGTTGCTGAATCAACTGTTACGAATTTGATATTAATATGGTTTTCAACAAATCGAAGCATCTCGATATCTTCAATCTTCTCCAGCTTCGTTCTTTCTGCTGATGAATAAAACTGTAATGCTTTTCTTGTCAGTCCATATAACCCAAGATGTTTGTAATAAGTAATATCTTGTCCCTTCTTAGGATAAGGAATTGGGGAACGTGACAGATAGATACCGTCATCCTGCGCATTGGTTACTACCTTCACACAGGTATTTCTTGTAATCTCCATCTCCTCTTTGATAGGAGTGATCGTATTGATAACTTCTGTATCCGGATGTTCTAATTTGTAAGTAATAACCTTCTGAATGGTCTCCGGCTCGATCATCGGTTCATCACCCTGAATATTTACATAGAAATCTGCCTCAATTTTCTCTGCAACTTCGCCGAGTCTGTCTGTTCCCGTCTGATGCTTGTCTGATGTCATGATAACATTCATATCATATTTCTTACAGGCTTCCTCTATTCTGCTGTCGTCTGTGGCAACATATACTTCGTCAAACTCTTTTACTTTCATGACCTGCTGATATACCCAGTAGATCATTGGTTTTCCACAGATCTCTGCCAAAGGTTTTCCCGGAAAACGGGATGATTGATAGCGTGATGGTATAACTCCGATTATTTTCATATTTTCTCCTATCCTTTGCATTTTCACACAAATATTTTATTTTATAATTATTTATTTCTTATGATATCCTTAATTTCCACTCTCGGAAATGTCTCTAACTGACCGCCTCTTGTGGCATTGAATATCTGAATGCCATGCTTTTCTGCATATGCCTTTGCAATCTCAAACTGTGGCAGCATCTGATTGCCGTTCTTAAGCAGCCGCTCTTTGGACCATTTTGTTTTATGGTCTATGTATGTGACATTATCACTATACATCTTAGGCTGTGCATAGTTGCAGTCAACCCCCAGAAGATATATCTCCGTAAATCCCATGTACGCTGCAATCTGAAGCATTGCGTAGACAACTGATTTCCCAGTATATACCACTTTCGTGATATCATCACTGAAATCTGTGTCTGGAAATAGTTTAGGAAACTTTCTCTTATACCAGGTGTCTGTCATCATATTCGCAGAATCATCTTTTGGAAATGCCACTCCATTCGCTCCATCATAGGAAGCATCTATATCTGTATAAAACAGTACCGGCACTTCACCGGACTTCATCTTATTACCTAAAATCTCAACTGTGTGTGAATCTACGATGCCATAATAATCCGCACGCCACTCCGTCTTATCATACATGGTAATGCAGGAGTTCACTCCGAATGTCCACTCGTCCTTCAATAATTCCACATCCTCCAACAGAAGGCTTGGTCCTGTTCCTATGATAAAGCACCTCTCCCCTTTATGGATATTATGATACTTGCCAAGGTTTCTCTCGTACTGAGCATGCATATTATCATTTCTTTGTTTTACATATTTTTTCTTTTTTCTGTATCCAATCAGTTGCTGTGTATCTTTTACAAACTGAATCAACCCCGGAAAATACTTTTTCAAAAATTCTTTCATATCGTCTCCATCTTATACATTCTGGACAAATTTAATCTGCTTTTAATAAATTTTTCCACTGTTCAATAATTCGTTCTACAGCCAGTGAATCCGCTTTTTCAATCGCATATGCTGCCATTCGCTGTCGATCCTTCTGCGAAAGTTCTGTCATTTCCAACATTCTGTCTGCAAACTTTCTCACATCATAGCTCTCTGCCAGATACCCTTCCCTGCCTTCTGTAATAAGAGGCTCTATTGCTGTAATGTTATAGGAAACAACTGGAATCCCCATTTCAAAAGCTTCTGTCAAAACCATTGGAAAGCCTTCCCAACGTGATGACAACAGATAAACCGACGCATCTAACAGATACTTTTTTACTTCTTTCGTATATCCGGTAATGGTAACACGGTCTTTTAAATGATAACGCTCAATCTGTTCCTCCAACTGTGACCGCATATCACCGTCTCCAACAATTGTAAGTGTCCATTCACTTTCTTTTTCTGCAAATAAATGGAATGACTCAAGTAAAAGATCAAACCCCTTCTGCCGGATGCATCTTCCACACGCTACAAATTTCTTATTGTTAAGACTGCTCTTGTGCTCACTCACAAAGCTTCTTGGATTGTAAATCACATCACATTTTCTACCAAAAGCCTCCTGATACTTTTGACTGATATAATTATTCAAGACTACGCAGTGATCAAGTTTTCGTATGCTTCTTCCAAAGAGCTGATCCATATGCCAGAAGTATAATCCTTTTGTCTCAAAATACGCCTCATATGCATTGTGTTCCCATCCTACTGTTTTATCACAGTCCAGCTTATCTGCAATCAGTCCAAGACGTATCGTATTGCCGCCGGAAACAGCAATCATCACATCATAATGCTCACCTGACAGTTCCTGTATCATCTGCTTCTGCCATGCCTTACAGAAATACGCGTATTCCAACAGATTGTAGCAGAATTCACGTTTATATAACAACCTCGTCCTCTCATTCACCTCACGGATCATTCTTCTGACTATTCTGCCTGCCAATGGGAATTCAGGCTGCCTGATTTTTCGAATTTCAATACGTGGATCCACCTGATATGGATTATTTTGTTTGTCCGGTTCTTCATCCATGGTATATGCAATGATCTGATTATTCTTTACAAGTTCATTTGCAATCACAGCGGTAACTCTTTGTTCTCCGCCCATCGTGAATAAAGATGATGCTATGAAACAAATTTTCGCCATTACTTTCCCTTTCCAAGCTTTTGCATAATTTTACTGGCTGCTTTTTGTGGATGAGTCAGATAGAATTTTATCCTGCCCAACTTATATGCTTTCTTTTTCTCTCTGATATACCGGATCAGTTCCCTTCGTGGCAACTCCAGTTCCTCTGCTTTTTCCGGGAAATAAGCAACTGCCTGATTATCCAGTTTTCCCAAAAGATAATCTCCCTCCGTATTGCAGTGAACGCCTGTGCCATCAAATCCAATGTTTTCACAAAGTCTTTTATTAGAAAAAAGCGTCATCTCATCATGCGTAAACATAGTCCAATATGCTCTGATTGCCCATGAATTGATGATATGATCCTCCATCTGCTGCTTTAACATTAAGCTGTTATCAAAGCATCCTTCATAATCAAATGCATATCGGATTTTATCATCCGATTTTGTTTTTTCCCATCCTGATGCATCTGCATCAAATAATGCCCAGCGGTCTTTCCATGTTGCCCAGCTCCAGGAAGAAAATACTTTCAGGAAATAACTTTCCGGTAATTTTTCATTTCCATTTGGGAAATGAGAATATCCAGTGATAGAAAAGACATTTTTTTGATTTTCATATTTTTCTAATGCAGTATTCATGTATTCCAGAAAATAAGGACTGGTGACCAGGTCGTCCTCCATTACAATCACTCTGTCTTTCTCATTGACTACCTGCGTGACACCACTTATCACAGATTTTGCAAGACCATAGTTTTCTTCCCTCTCTGTAATATGGATTGCCTTAAATCCCTTTATACTTCTTACATAATCTCTGACTGCATCAACCTTTTCTCTTGCATTATCATTCTTTGCTGCATCACAGAATATATATATTTCTGTCTGTTCTGCGCCACAGTTCCGTAATAATGCTTCCACTGTTTTTCGTGTATGTTCTGGTCTATTATATACAAATAGCACAATTGGTGCAAATGTATGATTCTGCATAATTTTTCCTCTATCTGTCTATTCTGCTGATTTTCTCGTAAATAGCTACAAGATCTCCAATGTTTTTTTCGATATCAAATATCTGAGATGCATGCCTTCTTGCCTGATCCGTAATTTTCTTTGCTTCTGCTCCCATCTCAAAAAATCTGCCCGCATAATATGCGATCATATAAGATGCATCATGCTGATATACATAACCTTCCTTTTCATGATCGATCATATTCTTCACTCCACCGACATCGGACACTACGGTCGGTGTTCCAAGCATCATAGCCTCCCCAAGCGAATTTGGTGAATTTTCAATCGCAGATGGAAGTACAAAAACATTTGCCTTCAGATACTGCTCACACATCTGCTTTTCATCCAGTGTTCCAAGAAAATGAATATTCTCCTGCAGACCATATCTGTTTATGAGCTTCTTCAGATAATATTGATAACTGTTGAGCCGCAGTTTTTCTTTTATTCCTCTTGGATTTACAAAATCACGTTCCGTAATATATAGTGAAACCATTGGATACTGTCTTTTCAAGACTGCCAATGCTTCTATCATATAATGAAATCCCTTATAAGGCACTCCACCCTGACTCATAAAAATACGGTATTTTTCACAGGACTCATACTGCCATTCATTCTCATAAAAGCTGTCGCGCAATATCTCATTATTGAAATGATATGCAACATCCGGGTTAAACATTTTCGCACATGCCTCATCCCAATCTGTTCTGCCTATGACATGTTCCGCTTTTTTTAATGCCTCTATCTCATATTTTCCTCTCGCCGCAAATTCTTTTGCAGCTCCCCTGATATTGCAATGCCGGATCAGATCACGCACTGTGTAAAAGTGCTGCACCCACTCTGGAATGTTTGCGGTATAATGTCCTGCATAAATAGATACCAAACCCTGTATGGATACTACCGTAGAAGCATTTCTTCCCGATTTTCTGCTTGCATTTATCACACTCAGCGTATGTGGAAATTCTGTCCCAAACACATGGATTGCATCCGGCTGTACCATCTCATACACTTTTATCATTTGTTCTTCCAGCTGCTCATCAAACTGATTTACTGCTTTTTTGTTTCTTGGCACTGCAATAAATGTCACCTGATTGCCTTTTCCTGCAGCAATCTCTGTACGTTCAAACGATGTATACGCTATATATAAATCAACTTTTTTCCGAAGTGCTTCACTGATTCCAACCAGCCATGAAACTCTTACCTGTGTCTCATCTCCCATAACCTCTTTTGCCTCTGGGATTGGAACATTACATATCCACAAAACCTTCATTTTTTCTCTCCCTATATAGATTTCCACAGTACCAAAGTGTTTCACCATTATTATTTTCCACTTGCTCTGCCCGGTATGTTTTCTCTTTTTCCCTTTTGCTCATCTCATACAGACAATGACCCAGATAAAACCCTACAATTGGAGAGGAAAATGGAATGGAAGACAACATAATACACAAAAATCCTGCTGTATAGAGCAGCCGCGTATCCCTTAGGTAGGATTTCCAAATGATCACTGCTATCGCCAATAATATGATGATCGCAATAAATCCACATTCGTAGAACAACCCACCAATACCACTCATGATTTTCTGCTCACTCATTCCATGCGGCAGGAAATGATTCTCATAAAAGCTCTGGAATGAATATGTAATTGCATTGACACGCATTACAATACTCTCGTCTTTTAATATTTTTCCCGGATTGGTAAATAGCAATTCCACCAATGCTCCCATACGGTTTGATGCTGGAATGTATTTATCAATAAACATTAATCCACCAATGCCGCCCCCTGCTACCAGTACCGTCTTTAGCATAGAATACTTTTTCCGCATGAGCAGTTCATTTATCATATAAAGCACAATATAAACTGCCATATAAACCAGTGAAACCGATGATGTTGCAAATACGATCACCTGTATCAGAAGATTTAAAATGTAGAATTTTGCATTTTTCCTAAACCGAAATGCGATCAGCATAAAGAATATACACATATATCCATATGCTGAAGGTTCTGACGCAAGGCTCACTGCTCCTCTGGTGGCATTGGTAGTATGTCTGGAAAGCAGACTATATCCAAACTCCGGCTGCACATATTTCTGCATAAATCCACAGAAAAACCAGATCCAGATGCATATTTTTGCCAGCACCTCATTCAGTCCACCATGCATTTCCATCATAATACACGTTGCAAGCGGAACCATGATCAACGTCAGATAAGTAAAATAACTTCGAAACGCCATATAAGCGCCACCCTGCATAATTAAAATAACCGCAAATGCTCCCATTGCAATTCCAGCCAATGCTGCCACTATATACACTCTTGAAGATGATGCTTTTCTTATCCAATAAAGAATGACGATCACCATTGAGACGAGCATTCCATACGGCTGTGTATCAGAGCCTATATAATATAATTCCACAAATGGGAAAAAACAGGCTGCATACAACAATATTTCCAAAAGGATGCCCGGCATATCATTTCCAACTGGTCTGTAATATTTTTGTTTTGATAACGGATTTTTAAATTTCATCCACAATTACCTTTCCACTATAACATACTACAATACAATTTATAGTACGCTTCGTTCGATATTTTCTTATCAAAGCGCTGCCGATACGCCAGACACGCATTTTTATACTTCTCCTGTCTGTTGATGATCTCAGCAAAAGCTCTTGCCACTCCTTCTGTATCATGAGGTTCTAACACCACTCCACAGCCGTCTCCAACGCTCTCCGGCACTGCTGTAGAACGGTAAGCTACAACAGGTGTACCACAACAGATTGCTTCTCCTGTCGTCATTCCCATTGTTTCCTCAATACTGGAATTAAAATAAATATCTGCCATTGAATAATAATCAATTAGTTCTTCTATATTCTTTGTCCGGTCCAATGCGATAATATTCGCTGGTAATCTTTTTTTTCTCTGTTCATCCACACCAATCATGACTAATTGATAGGTTTCATCCAGCAGTTCTGCCAGCTGAATGAAATCATTGATTCCCTTTTGCTCTGTCCAGACATTTGCCACACCAAGAATCACTTTTTTATTTGAAATTCCCAATGTGTTTTTTAAATTATTCTCTCTATAAACAAATTTTTCAATCTCTATTCCATTCGGTATCGCCGTACACGGAATATCCATGAAAAATGACTTTTCCACTTCATTCTTTAGCCACTCTGACGGTGTTACAAGATGCAGCTTTACCAGTGATGTAAATAATTGTTTCTTGGTTCTGTAATTTTGTGTGGAATGATCCAGTAAAATACTTCCCGGATAATCCTTTTTTAAAGGACACTTATAGCATTCTTTCTGCCATCTATTGCATTCGACACAGGTATAGTGTGAACAGTGTCCTGTATAGGACCAGCAGTCATGCAACGTCCACACTACCGGTTTGTTATATTCCCTTAAAAATTCAAATAACAGCTGTATATTCAGATAATATCCATGAATATTATGCAAGTGTATGATATCCGGCTGATATTTTTTTATTTTCTCAATCAGTTCCCTTGTTGCACCTTTAGAATACATCCCATGCCGGTCTGTAAGCCTCGTCATAATCCCGTGCCAGTATATCTCTGCCTTGTTTCCAAATTGAAAGCAGTCCACATCCTCTGGCTTTGTTCCTCGTGAAAATGCTATACAGCATTCATCACCATGTTCTTCCAACATGTGTGCAAGATCAACAGCTATCCTTCCTGTACTTCCAGAACCACATACTGTATTAATCTGAAAAATCTTCATAAAAACCTGCCTTACTCCACAATTATTACTTAAGCATAGCCTTTGCTATTTCATGAACCGTACATTCGATCAGGTAAAAACGGCTCATCCCATTCTGCCTATATATTGCATAGCGCTCTTTTATCTTTTCAAGAGCACGTCTCATTCCACCTTCGTTGCTTGCCCCACCCATCCGGAAATCAGCCAGCACCTCATTTAATACTACTATTTTGCATCCCGCATTTCTTACTTTTAAAATAAAATCCCAGTCATCATATACTACTTTACATTGATAATGAAACCTGTCATAGATGTTTCTTTTTACAAATGTCGTCGGATGATTCCAGTCTCTTGATGTTGCATATTTGCGATATCTGGAATGTTTTACAACAGAACTTCCATCCGGTTTTATCAGTCGAATATCAGCATAAAACATGTCAAATGCAGTCTTCTCGTATGTATCCACAACACGTTCCACCGCATTCTTTTCATACCAGTCATCGCTATTTAAAATCCCTACAAGTTCGCCGGTTGCTCTCTGGGTTCCCTTGTTCATCGCATCATAAATTCCGTGATCTTTTTCACTGCTTATGATGTACTCCATACCTCTTTCTTCAAATGCCTGACGGTATTCTTCTGCGATTTCAACCGTCCGATCTGCCGACTTTCCATCAATGATCAGATATTCGATATTGGAATAGGTCTGATTCAACACAGATTCTATTGTATCCCGGATTGTCTTCTCGCTGTTGTAGCATACTGTAACTACACTGACTTTCACGCTATCGTTCATTTCCATTATTCATCATCCTCAGTTCTGGTCAACCGGATTGATTCCCCAAATGGAACCGTCTGATATTCTTCAATCCGGATAGGACCTTCGCTTAATTTTTTATCATAAACAAGACTTCCAAATGCCTTATTGCACAATTTTCCATACTGTCCATGCATTCTGGAAATCAGATAAATCGCCCAGTTAAAAATTGGTGTGACCCAGATATGTTTGTGATGTTCCATTGCAATCTTCTTCACCATAAGAGATGTGATAACATATTCTTCGTTCTGTGGATAAAAGGTTCCGCTTACCTCACGTTCGATTGCCAGATGCACAAATTCACAGAGATTATTAATGAATATCATAGAGCGCTCATTCTTGATTGCAGGGAATATCGGAAGAGTTCTGGCAAATTTCTCCAAAATCGGGAAATTTCCCTTACTTCCCTTTCCGTAAACCATTGGTGGACGCAAGATCACAACCTTAAAGTTTTCATCACTTAATTCCAGAAGTCCTTTTTCTGCCTGAACCTTACTATCTCCATAAAAGTTTGCCGGTGAGACAGCTGTTTGGGCTGTAATAATGCGCTGCTTTCCAACTGGTGCGCTCTCACCATACACACTCATACTGCTCATAAAAATGAACTGACAGACACCTTCGGCTTTCGCTTTCTTCGCAGTCTCTATTGCCATATCACAGTTCACGGCATAGTATTTTTTCTTGACCTCTTCTGACACATTTGTTACATCTGCATGAGCAAGTCCTGCAACATGAAAAATGGCATAATGTCCTGAAAAACTCTTATTACGCCACTCCCCATCAACCATATCAATTGTATCAACCTGATAATCAGGATACCGCTGCATCCATCTTTCAAACGAGGTGCCAACATAACTATTGGCACCAGTGATCAAAACTCTTTTCATACACTATTTTGACTGGTGTATACTGCCAGTCCCTCCTTCTACTACTCCATCATGCTTCAGTACGCTTTTGATTGTTCCAAAGAAGCACTTCAGATCAAACAAAAAACTCATGCGTTCCACATACTCGCCATCTAGCTTAGCTTTTACCGGAATTTCGAGTTCATCTCTTCCGTTAATCTGCGCCCATCCGGTTAAACCCGGCATAACATCGTTTGCTCCGTATTTATCCCTCTCAGCAATCAGGTCATATTGATTCCAAAGTGCAGGTCTAGGTCCAATAATACTCATCTGTCCTGCCAGAATATTATAAATCTGTGGTAGTTCGTCCAAACTGCTTTTTCGTAAAAACCTTCCAACCTTAGTAATATATTGGTCAGGATTTGTCAGCATATGTGTTGGCATATCCTTCGGTGTATCAATACGCATTGTACGAAACTTCAAAATGTTAAACGTCTTCTTATGGATTCCAATTCTTTTCTGTTTGAAAAGAACTTTTCCCGGACTTTCTATTTTAATTGCTATACATAATATAATCATTAATGGTGCTAAAATAATACACCCTAAGAAGCTTAATACAAAATCAATCAAACGTTTTACTTTTGGATAGATCATTTACAGAATTCCTTTCCTGTCTGCCACTCATATAGTGGTAGTTTATTCTCTGCTCTGTATAGAATAAGTTGGCACTATTTCCTGTACCCATTTTCTGATATCATCCGGCTCCTGCACCACATGATCTGCAAGCTTCTGCAGCTGCTCAAGGAATCTTTCCTCATCAATCTCAATAGGTTTTCCTATATGAATCAATTTATTTGCTGTATCCTGCAGGCCTTCCTCGTCCATCAGCATTTCCTCATAAAGTTTTTCTCCCGGGCGAAGTCCTGTAAATTCAATCTTAATATCTTCATCCGGTTTATGTCCTGAAAGAAGGATCAGATTCTTTGCAAGATCTAAGATTTTTACAGGTTCTCCCATATCAAGAACAAAAATCTCTCCGCCTTTTGCGTAAGCTCCTGCCTGCAATACAAGAGAAACCGCCTCCGGAATCGTCATAAAATAACGGATAATATCCGGATGTGTTACTGTAACCGGTCCTCCCTGTGCAATCTGTTTCTTAAACAATGGGATAACACTTCCATTGCTTCCAAGTACATTTCCAAACCGTACTGCAACATATTCTGTTTCTGAACGGTTATTATAAGTCTGAATGATCATCTCACAGATACGCTTTGTTGCACCCATGATATTCGTAGGATTCACGGCCTTATCTGTTGAAATCATAACAAATCTTTTTACATGATACTGATCTGCTGCTCTTACAATTTTCCAGGTTCCAAGAACATTGTTCTTAACTGCCTCATTCGGGCTGTCCTCCATAAGCGGAACATGCTTGTGTGCTGCCGCATGATAAATAATTTCTGGATGATAAGTCTTAAATACCCAATCTACACGTTTTGTATTTCTCACAGAACCAATTAATACAACAAGATCAAGATCCGGGTAATCATGCTTTAGTTCCAACTGAATATCATACGTCGTATTCTCGTAAATATCAAAGATAATTAATGTCTTTGGTTTATGTGATGCAATCTGACGGCATAACTCACTTCCAATTGTGCCACCGCCACCAGTGACCATGACTACTTTTCCAGACACATAGTCCATGATGGAATCGAGGTCGACACGAATTGGATCTCTGCCAAGGAGATCATTTACATCAACATCTTTTAACTTGCTGACACTGACCTCTCCATTGACAAGCTGATACATTCCAGGCAGTCTCTTTAATTCGCAGCATGTTCCCTTGCAGATATTTAAGATTTCTTTCATCTCTCTGGAGGATGCTGTCGGTATTGCTATTATGATCTCCTTAACATCCAGCTCCATTACTTTTTCCGGAATGTCATGACGATTTCCAACAACTTTAACTCCATGGATATATCCACCAATCTTATTCCTGTTATCATCAATAACACCAACAACATTCATGTCTATATAATTGCTGTTCTGTATCTCTTTGATAATTGCATTACCCGCTTCTCCTGCTCCTACCACAAGAACATTCTTCTTGGCGGCATTGCTTGTCCGCACTCTTATCAACATTCTTATTGCCCGATAAGCGTAACGTCCGACAAATGTCAGTGCCAAAAGCACCGAGCCGTAATAAACATAAAAACTTCTTGGCATTGGGCATAACTGTCCACGGTTTGTCATCAGAATATAAAATACATACACAAGCGTATCTACAATACAGCCTACTATCATATAGAAAAACTCGGTACCACCTGCGTACGTCCATAGACTGCTATACAGACGAAATGCATAAAAAGTAATCAGCATGATCAATATTCCTGGAAATATTGATTCTGTCATTATCTTCATATATTGTTCCGGAATCGTCTGATAATCAAAATCAAATCTTAATAAAAGTGCAAAATAATTTGCGATGACAACAGCCACAATATCATAAATAACTAATGCCACTCTGCGAATCCAGATATTTTTTTCAAATTTACTTAATCTTTCCATCTTCTCACTTCTTCTCTTTATAACTTATAGTATATACTATAACCGTAAAATATAATCACCTGCTGCATGCCGATTTTTTTCATATATTCTTCATCATCATACTGGTGCTTTACAATCAGCATATTGCATCCGTAGGTCTGCATCTCATATAGAAGCTGCTCAAGATCATCTTCTGTATACTGGTAACCATCTCCATATGCAACTCTGATGTTCACATCATACTCCTGCAACTGTGAAGCAACTTCCACCGGTGCCAATACATACGGTTGTTCTATCTGTTGCACATTTTCGATACATTCTGCAATCTGTCCTACTGGCAACGATACATGCTCTATATTATAGTTAGACAAGTATTCCGTCGTAAATCTCCATCCGGTACCTGACTGAATGATTATAGCATAGAGCACAATAATTATCCATTTCTTTTTTCCCTTCAGTGTTTTACTAAAAATCTCAACTCCTGCATAAGCTGTCACCAGAGCTATCGGTAATAGATAGAATGCCTTCTGCGACACTGCGGAATTACTCTTTGCAGTAATACACTGAACTACAGTCACCAGCCCGGCAGACAGAAGCGCATATAAATATATATTTTGTTTTTTTCTATCTTCTCTATAAAGAAAAAACCATGCTACTGCAATCCAGTAAAGTATAATACTTACAGTATTGATACCATAGGATTTCCAGCTATTTATCACGCTTTCTAACAAATCCAGCATTCTGCAAACCTTTCTTATAAATTAAAATAATCACTCCGCACATCAGAATTACAAGTGTAACGAAATATCCCTTTGAAATCATCAACTGCAATGCAGAAGCCATAAATACCATCTTTATAATTTGATCTGCTGTCACATTTCCATTTTCAATAAAGTAATCCAGCATATGAAACATCTGAATACATACCAACGGAACACCACATGCTACTGCTAATGCAACCCCATTCCATGAATTATTCAAAATTCCCACTGCAAGCATTGTTTCCCTGCTTAATCCTGCCGTGTAAAAGATTACTACAAATAAAGCAAATAGTCCCACTCTCTCTATTCTGTCTCGGAAAAAATATCTTCCAGCCAGCCAGCATACTGCATAAAAAAAAGGTATAAAAAAGAATGGAATTGCAACATGTATGATTGTCAGTGAATCGAGTCCTGTGATCATTCCTGTAACTGCATACAACATCTCAGCAGGTGATACTGCTTTATCCCTATTGATTCCATCATACGGTATCTGCGTATACGGCTGATACTGGTACATCGTATCTGTCTCAATCGAAATATTCACAATCTCAGGTGTGTCATCCTTTTGCGATGGCATAGAAAATGTTACACTGATCATAAAAATCATGATCATAAACAAAATGCTTATTCCTGATTTTTTTTTTGCATACTGAATGTTTTCATAAAAACGCTTTATGACGATCCTTATCCGCTTTTTTCTTTTGTAATAAAGCAGAAACAGAACCGGAAGTGTAACTATCAAAAATATTTTCCAGATAAATACCAGCACTGACAACTTGTTGACAGTAAATATTACCGGAACAGCCATGAATAAAAAGATTGTAAATAAAAGACAATATCCTTTAATATACATTCTGTGGATGGATATTTCCTCTTCATCTCCACTCCCCAGCAAAATTCCTGCTGCAAAGGGGAGAACACCAAATTCATAAATGATTGTCACTATACTCAACACCAAACTCATCCCTCTGCTCCTGTCAGTTCAATCGTTTTCTGGAATTTTCCTGCATAAAACCGTAATGCATATTGATCTTCTTTCGCAGTCCACGAAATATCAAATCCCCAGATTTCATATTCATCTTCCCTTGCCGGCAGCATTGCCTTTACATCCGGTCTGAGTTTTCTTTCAAGTGTTCCCTCAACCAACTGTCCGCTACTATCAACAATATCTATATAAACCGGAATAAAATGCGTATCCTTAACAGCTGCATAAGCCCATCCGCTGCAGACCATTCTGCCCTGACAGTTTGTCTGGCTGTCTATATGAAAACACAGGTCTTCTATATCCGCTTTCTTCTTCTGCAGCAGTTCTTCCACTTTCTTCTCCACTTGCGTCTTATTTGCTTTAAATGGAATTACCTGATTGCCCAAAAGTTCTACCATGTCTCTTGCAGGAATCTGTTTACCCGTGATGTAATTTTGAAATTCCTGTTCCCACGCAAAATATTTTTCTGCATTTTGTGTTGTAATCTGTGCCAGGTCAAGCAATGTCGTAAGACTTGTCAATTCACAAGATGGTAATTCTATACTCGCCCGGAGCAGCGCACGATATATCACAAACTCAGATGGAATTTCCTGTAAAAATGTCCATTCATAATCGATAATATTCCACTGTTCTTCCTCAACTAAAATATTGGAAAATACCATATCAAGATCTGTAGCCGAGCTTGTTCCTTTTTTTCGTTTTTCAAGATAATTTTTTAATATTTCTATTGCTTTTCTCAGTTCCTGCTCTGCTTCTTCATATTTCTTTTCATCAAGCAGGTTCTGGAGTTTCACCTGTAAAGATACGCCATTGGCAAATGGAGACACAGCTCCTTCCTTTTCAATATGCACCGGACAAAAATGAATCATTTTTTCTCCGTTCTCTTCTGAAAGCAGCTGATAAGATACCTCCATGTTTGCAATGTGTTTTTTTGCCTGTCTGGAAAGTGGATATTTTACCACATACTTTACATCATTTTCTTTTTGCACAATATCTGTACGTATCTGAAACTTGTTCTGTCTTTCATTCGAGAACTTCGAATAAATAACTTCCTCCTGTATGCTTTTTTCATTCTGCCTGCACAGGTATAGGTAAGAATTGCTAAATTCCGGAAATATCTCTTCCTGAATAATGCTGTTAAATACTCTTGTCTCGTCAAATATCACATATCTGTCTGCATTGAAGTTGCGAATGTTGGCATTCAGCTCTCCTGTCTTCGGCAGACATTTGTCAGAGTAAATACTCATCGGAAACTGATAATCCGGATATGGATAGTAACAACATATACTCTGAAACCCTGCCTGACTTAATGCCCACTCGTATTTTTTTTTGCTCAAAGCCTGTCTTTGTTCCTGTGTGATTTTCGGATACCCTTCCAGACTGGAAAAATATTCTCCGGTATTATCATCCTTACACCCCGCAAAATATTTTAATCCAAGACGATTCTGGACTGCAACAATCAACATTCCATCACTTGATAACAGTTCTTTATACTTTAAAAAATACTTTTTATAAGTCACCTCTGCCTTATCTTCTCCACAAGGTAGTTCACCAATTTGTACGATCACATCATATTGCTGATCTGCAATTCGTATAGCATCCCTATCTGTGACTCTTGTAACCTTGCACCCTTGTTTTTCAAGCATGCCCACAAGGCAGGTCTTTCCCTCGTTAATCATAAGAATCCGGCTTGCTGGTTGAAATTTCAAAAAGCCAAGCAGATTCTGTCGGATATCTGAATGCCTGTAAAAAATGTCATATGAAGTTTTTCCAAAAATATTTTTTTCTGGCAGCATTCCCTTTTACCCTCTTGTTTCTCTATGGCTTATCTCTTTAACAGACGTTTTAAAAACAAGATCATTTTCCATGATCTGCTGTTTTTGATCAACTCAAGTTCTCTCTCTCTGTCACTTTTCCGCCGTTCTGTCTCTGTAGAAATCTTTTCTCCGCATGGTGTTACCTGCTCGAAAGAAAGTACATTCTGTGCAGAACCTGCTTCTATGCGATAGTTTATAACTGGCATTTTTTCATATAGTCCACCCAAAGACAATCCTGCAATATACTGTTGGAAAGAAACTTCCATCTGAGCAAATATCTTTTTTTCTTTCTCCGATATATTTAAGCTGTCCTCCACCTTTTTTTTCACATCAACTGGTAACATAGCAATGTTTTCACTGCATAAAATACTTCTATATACAATGTATTTCAACGGAATATCAAAATTAAATGTCCACTCATAATCCACAATATAGGTATACTCAGCCATTATTATATTCGATGCTGACATATCAATGTTCAGATTTGCTGCTGCTACAAAACCTTCTAACTCCGGATGCGTCCCAAATATCTGTTCAAATTCTGTGCAAGCCTGAAACGGATGCTTTGTAACCACATTAAGAATGAGCTTCTGCCAGAATTTAATATTCTCATAAACCTTTTCCCACTGATGCTTCTTGGTATACTCTGCTATCAGTTCATCCAGACGCTGGCCAACAATATATGGAGATAGCACGCAGCCTTCGGCAACTTTTTTACATGGAACAAGCCGTACATTTTCTGTTGCATATACAAGATCAGATGCTATCTGCGCCATGCGCTCTACATGGGTGGCTGCACTGCTATTCTGTGCTATTTTTTCTACTTTTCTAATGCCATCTTCTTCATATATACGCGTAATCAGTCTATATTCACTTTTTCTGTCCATAGAACTTTTAGCATAAACTGTTTTCTGCATTGCTTATCCTTTCTTCGTTGCCACAACAAAAAATGAATTGGAAAATTCAGGAAATAATCCTGCCTCTATAATTGTATTCCACGCCTTTGTTTCATTAAAAAGTGCCATACGGTCTGCATCAAAATTCCTTGAATTCCGACACAATTCACCTTTTGCCGGCAGGAAATCATCCGTATATATCGTATCTGGAAGTTTGTAATCCGGATACGGATAATAAAATTCTAACCCTTCATATCCACTTTGTGTCAGCAAATCTGCAAGTGCTTTTTTTGAAAAAGTTCTGACTCCCGAAGTATTTGTATAACCTTCTATTCCTTCAAAATATCTGCCCACATGATCTTCCTTACAGCCTGCAAAATACTTGAGCCCCAATTGATTTTCAATTGCAATCAGAACTTTGCCATCCGGTTTCAATAAACCTTTAATTTTCTCTAGAAATGCCTGGTATGCATTCTCTCCAGGAATATAACATTCTCCATACTCCAATACCCCGATCAATGTGACATAATCATACCGTTCTTTCATTGCGGACGAAATATCATAAAAGTTTCCAACGATTATTTCAAGATTTTCTTTATCCTTATTCCGATAAGCATTGATCAGGCTTCTTCTTTTTGACAGATCCACTGCTGTCACTCTAGCTGTCTTATCAGCAAGCGTTCCTGTAATAGCTCCACAACCTGCCCCTACTTCCAATACATTGGCATCCTTTTTAAATGGATACCAATTCAAAATATTGGTCCTCACATCTGAAAGATGGTATAAAACTGGCCATGACTTTTTCTCTGCTATAATTTCTGGAAATTCACTCTTGTCATGGTTTTTCACAATTTCCAACAGCGTATCTTCTATATCACCATCACTGTACAAATCCTTACCACTGTAATAATCATAGTTCATTGTTACTTTTCCAATATGTTCCATAAAGTCTCCTATAAGTATGTCACTTTTGTTCCCATATCCACATAACCTACGGTATCATGATCTGAAACGACCTGTAAATTACATACGTCATACAATCTGCTATATACTGTAAAATTACCATTTTCAAATCCCGTACATCCTAATGCAAGCAGATAATTTCCACTTTGCAAGCACATATTCTGGTCAAAATTAACCGTAACAATTTCTCCTGCCTTTACCTGATCGATTGTCTGCTTTTCGAGCATTGTATTGGTTCCTGTGATTTCTGTTCCTTTGACATCTTTTAATGTATAAGCAAAAATTGGTTGCTTCACATCCTGATAAAACTGAATTTTCATACGGATTGAAAAATTTGACCCCTTTGAAATAGAAAAATTTAGTTTTCCTTTTTCATCAATGATGGCATAATCAATAATATCTGCAACACCATTTCCATAAGTAACAGCATTTGAATTATTCAGCATCTGATTTTTCCATATACCATCCAGTTCATTTGTCTGCAAGTTTTCAGTCTCATTGATTTCATCTGCTGCATCTTCATGTTCAGAATTCTCTTTATTATCATTTTCTTCCGGATTTTCTTTGTTCAATAATTTTTCCACATCTTTTTCATCAAACTGATTAACCAGAATTTTTTTATATATATCTACAATTTCCGAGGATTTTCCAACTGCAATTTGTTTTCCATGATGAATCAGCAAACTTCTATCGCAGTATTTAATAATACTGCCCAGATCATGGGAAACAAACAGAATTGTTTTTCCCGCCTCTTTCAAATCCATAAATTTCTGATAGCATTTTGACTGGAAAAAGATATCTCCAACGCTAAGTGCTTCATCCACGATCAGGATATCCGGGTCAACATTGATTGCTACAGCAAATGCCAGTCTGGCAAACATACCACTGGAATATGTTTTTACCGGCTGATTAATAAATTCTCCAATATCTGCAAAATCTATAATGGACTGCAGCTTACCATCCATCTCTTCTTTTGTAAATCCAACCATCGTTCCATTCAGATAGATGTTCTCAATTCCAGTATACTCCTGATTAAATCCAGCTCCCAGCTCTAAAAGTGCACTAATTTTCCCCTTAATCTCCAATGTGCCGGAAGTTGGTGCCACTACCCCTGTCACAATTTTTAAAAGCGTAGATTTTCCCGAACCATTCGTCCCGATAATACCAATGCATTCACCCTTATATACATCCAGGCTGATTCCCTGCAGGGCATCGTGGTCCCTGTGATAGTTTTTGTGCGTAATAGAGAAATTTTCTCTAAGTCTGTCCGATGGTTTATTATAAAGTTTATATGTTTTTGTAACATCTTTAATTTCAATTACTTTTTCCTGCATCTCATCCTCCTACAGCACATCCGCAAAATGCACTCTCATTTTGTTAAAAGTTCTGCTGCCAATGATTGCAAGAATTATAACAAGTATCCAGAAATAAACTGTAATCCCGGAATGCTGTGTTATCCATTTTCCATAGATAAAGCAATCCCTATATCCAGTTACAATATAATACATTGGATTTAGCCTGAGTATATGCATAACCCAAGCAGGCATAGTACTCTCATCCCACATAATTGGTGTCAGCCATATACCAAGCTGTGTGGTAATATTGATAATCTGTGTCATATCCCTAAAAAATGGTGTTACGGAAGCTGTAAAATATGTCAATGCCAATATCAGACATATCTCGCAAAACATATAATATGCGATCTGTATCATAGCCACTCCTGGCATCCGTCCCGCAATTGTAAAAATGATAAAAGCTAGCAAAATAAAGAAAAAATGCACAAATAATGATGAAATCACCTTGACAACAGGAAGGATGCTTATTTTAAACACCATTTTCTTCACAAGATAGCTATACTCTATCAGACAGTTTGTTGCGCTTACCCATGCATCTGAAAAAAAGAACCATGGAACAATGCCCGCTATCAGATACAATACAAATGGATATTCTGTAGACTGCGGTGTCATTTTTAATCCAAGTCCAAACACAAATACATAAATCAATATAGTAACAATTGGCTGCACAAACGCCCAGATAATGCCAAAATACGAACCCGCGTATTTTGTTTTAAAATCATTCTTTGCAAGCCTGAAAATCAATTCACGGCTGTTCCATACTTCTTTTACAAAAGAAGGCTTTTTTGTGTTATTTGCCATTCTTTAACTCCCTGATACCACCCCATACTTTATCTTTATCGGATAAGGTAAGGTCTGCTTCTGTCATTCCTTCCGGCATCGGCCATTCCACACCAATTTCCGGATCTTTCCATAATAATCCGCCCTCGTCATTTGGATGATAGAAATCTGTGACTTTGTAGCAGAATTCTGCATAATCAGACAATACGATAAATCCATGTGCGAATCCCTTTGGAATAAAAAACTGTTTCTTGTTCTCTGCTGACAGTGTCACTCCGAACCATTTACCAAAAGTTTCGGAACCTTCACGCAAATCTACTGCAACGTCAAACACTTCTCCATTTACCACGCGTACCAGCTTGTCCTGTGGATAATTGATCTGGAAATGTAAACCTCTTAAAACACCTTTTTTGGATGCAGACTGGTTATCCTGAACGAATTCGCAGTCAATTCCTGCCTCTTTAAAATCATTGTAGTTGTAAGTCTCCATAAAGTATCCGCGTGCATCTCCAAATACAGCAGGCTCGATCACTTTTAATCCTGCGATTCCATTACAATTATCTGTTACTTTTATTTTTCCCATTTTCTTACTTCCTTTTCAAAATCTAGCTTTTGATCCAGCGCTTTTCTGAATTTTGCTGTAAATCAGTTCCTATGCCTTCTGTGATTTATTTTATAATCCTTCTGCAATCTCCATCAGATACTTGCCATAATCTGTCTTCAATAATGGCTGCGCAAGCTTCACAAGCTGCTCTTTGTCAATGAATCCTCTCTTGTATGCGATTTCCTCGATACAGGAAATATATAATCCCTGACGTTTCTGGAATGCAGACACAAAATCTGCTGCTGCAAGGAGCATGTCATGATTTCCGGTGTCTAACCACGCAAAACCTCTTCCTAATGTCTCTACGCTTAATGTGCCACGACTCAGATACTCATTATTGACACTTGTGATCTCAATCTCACCTCTTGCGGATGGTTTTACATTCTTAGCAATCTCAACAACATCGTTGTCATAGAAATAAAGACCCGGTACTGCATAGTTTGACTTTGGATGCTCCGGTTTTTCTTCAATGGATAATGCTTTTCCATTCTCATCAAATTCAACAACACCGTATTCTCTTGGATCCCGCACATAATATCCGAAAATAGTTGCACCTTTTTCATTCTCTGTGCGCTGTGCAGCACTCAGTAAAACTTTTGAGAAACTCTGTCCGTAGAAAATATTATCCCCAAGCACTAAAGCTACCGCATCTTTTCCGATAAATTTCTCACCGATGATAAACGCATCTGCAAGACCTCTTGGCTGCTCCTGCACGGCATATTCAAAATGCATGCCAAGCTGGGAACCATCTCCTAAAAGTTCCTCAAATACCGGGAGATCTCTCGGCGTGGAAATAATGAGCACTTCCCGGATTCCTGCTAACATCAGTGTAGATAATGGATAGTAGATCATTGGTTTATCATAAACCGGCATAATCTGCTTTGAAATTGCTTTTGTCAATGGATACAAACGTGTTCCGGATCCTCCGGCTAAAATAATTCCTTTCATGTTTCGTCCTCCGCTTTTCTTAAAATATCAGATATTTCTATCTTTTCTCCGTATTTTCTCTTAAAATTTTATTAAAAATCCATACTCTTTAAAAACGCAAACAAGCAGTATCGCCCTGTTCAGACGGTACTGCTGTTTTTGCCTTTATTACTTACCCTGGTACATATCCTCATAGTACTTTTGATAATCTCCACTGGTAACATTCTGCATCCATTCCTCATGCTCTAAGTACCATGCGATTGTCTTCTTAATACCATCTTTGAACATTGTCTCAGGTTCCCAGCCAATCTCTGCTTTGATCTTGTCTGGTGCAATCGCATATCTGCGGTCATGACCTTTGCGGTCTTCCACATATGTGATCAGATCTTTGCTTACATTTGCCTTTCTCGGATCACTGTCTGGAAGAATCTCCTGTAATGTCTCAATGATAATATTGATGATCTCGATATTACGTTTTTCATTATGTCCACCGATATTGTAGGACTCACCAAGTCTTCCCTGTTCCTGTACCATATCGATTCCCTTTGCATGGTCATCTACATATAACCAGTCGCGGATGTTCATTCCGTCACCATAGACCGGTAACTTCTTCCCGTGTAATGCGTTATTGATAATTAATGGAATCAGTTTCTCTGGGAACTGGTAAGGTCCATAATTATTGGATGTATTCGTAATGTTCGCCGGGAAATGATAAGTATCAATATATGCCTTCACCAACATATCCGAAGAAGCCTTGCTTGCGGAATATGGACTGTGTGGCTGGTATGGGGTTGTCTCATAGAAGTAACTCTTGCCGTCATCCGGAAGTGAGCCATACACTTCATCTGTTGATACGTGAAGGAACTTCTTTCCCTCTTTGAAGCTTCCATCCGGAAGTTCCCAGGCTGCTTTTGCACAGTTTAACATAACTGCTGTGCCAAGAACATTCGTCTTCACAAATACTTCCGGATTCTTAATACTTCTGTCTACGTGGCTTTCTGCTGCGAAGTGGACAACACGGTCGATATCATTCTCCTCAAAGATCTTCGTGATTGCATCTTTGTCTGTAATATCAGCCTTCACAAAGGTATAGTTATCTCTATTCTCAATATCTTTCAAATTTTCCAAATTTCCTGCATAAGTCAATGCATCCACATTGATGATACGGATTTCATTGTCATATTTGCGGAACATGTAATGAATGTAATTAGAACCGATGAATCCGGCTCCTCCTGTTACTAAATAGGTTCTCATATTTTCCTCCCGAATAATCTATAATATTTTCCAAATAATCTTTTGTTATTATAACATGCACCTTAACTGTTTCCAAGTAATTTTCTTATTTCAAACTATTTCTAAGATTTTCTTAATAGTTTTTTTTAGATATTTCATAAATATACATTCCATATTCTGAATATACATTGTGCAAACCATTTTCATCTGCACTTTTTAACTCATCGACACTTAAAATATAGTCTACATCAAACTTGCTCAAATCTTCATAATTTAAATCCAGCTGAATATAATCTGTATTTACCAATTCCGCTTCTGTTTCCTCTTCTGTCAATGTAATACAGATATGTGCATATCGGTTATATACTTCTTCATTTTTCTTTAGCGGATCAAGTTTTTCCCAAAATTCCATATTTGGAATATAATTCGTTGAATTATATGTTCGTGCTCCGCACGCAATCAGATAATCTGGTGTAATGATGCTGTCCACTCCTATCCACTTCGCTTTCGGATTGTTTTCCACAATCTTTTTAATTTCTTTTGCGACCGGTTTTGAGTATATGGCATCCAGACCACATGTTAATGGATTTACCGACAGTCCTGTTATAACTGCGATTCCCGCTATCACCGCTTGTGAAGCATTTTTCTTTTGCCAGTTTACATCCGAAACCAGACATATCTCCAGAATAAAAGTCAATAATGTGATGATCATTAAGAATGCTAATTTTATCTTTCGATCACAGTACCCATAAGCATATACAAATGCCATGCCCGTAGAAATACCTGCAAATATGATTCCAACAGGCAGTTTCATCCGTTTAACTTCTCTTAACTCTGAAAGTGCTGCTACAAGCATAAGAACATTTAAATACCCCAAAACATCCACTACACGTTTTGGCATTGAAAATGTCAGTAATGTCAGTTTTGCAATTGTGTGGGGTAACGGTATTATACAGTAAAATCCCATGATCACTGCCGGGATCAACAAACACCACATTAATAAATTTTTTCCTTTTTTCTGAATAAGGGCGTATGCAAACACTATAACAGAAAATGGGAATAGTCCATAAAAACATCCCATTTCACTTGGATTTGTGAAATCAGTATATGGCGTTGTTAACGATATTAAATATCCGCACAACTTATCAATAGAAAATCCTCCATAATAAGTTCTTCCTCCTGGATAAACCGTATTCATAATTGCTGTCATATAATCCATATAATTATACAAATACATACCTATGATGCTTATCATAAATACGAAAAATCCACCTGCTAACATCCAGTCTTTTATCCGATAGTTTTTCAGGCAGTCACGGTTGTCTATAATAATCCAAATAAGCAATGCAAGATATACATATCCGGCAGGCACCTGCCATGCCGGATAAAGATCAACTACAAAATTCGCTGCCGATATCGCAATTCCAGCGCCAAAGAATAAACGCTTTGCCAGCCTTTTTTCCCGAACAAAATAGTAAAAAAATACGATCGCAGCCTGACCTGCAATCAGCCACGTAACAGTTGACCACCACATATTAAAAGAAGAAAACCAAATAACAGTTCCCCCCATAACAGAAAGCAATTTTTTCTTTTTGGATATAATCATGCAAAGTTCAAAGGAAAATAAAAATCCAAAAATCATCCGGAACGACCACACAAACGATATCCCATACTCAGATCCAAACAAATAATATCCCCAGTCTGCTGGTTTTGCCAAAGCCGAATAATTTAAATATAATCCGGATGCTGACAAATTGGTGGTTTCTGTCGCCCTTACAATGTCATTCATTTTTCCATAATCTGTATATTCTGCCGACAATGATCTGGGAACAGAAACAAGCCATTCATCACTTCTAATCGACCTTGATGTGCCAAATAACGGAGAAACATACTCTGAGCCTTCTCCTGGTTGAATATAATTATCATACTGGCTCACTGAAGAACCATTGAATTTGTTAGCAACGCAAAAAATAAATAATGCAATTGCAATCCATACCCTGTTCTGATAAACAAATTCATACAGTTTTTTTATATCTATAAAACAATGAAGAACAAAAAAAAATGCAATCAGTAAAATAATTTCACATCGCCTTGCAAATATTCCCCATCCCATAGTTTCTTTGTAATCATGTACTATTCCAAAGCACAGATCACCACTCTGTTCTTCTCCATTGATTTTCAATATTCCCTTTTCATATTGATCATCTTCCGAGCACCAGATAGTAGTCCCTAATCCAGGCTGTACCAGTTTTCCTGTAATAAGCACTTCATACATAGTCGGCTCATGTACGTCTATTTCCTGTTCTGATGCAAAGCAGAAGTATTTATTATCTTCAAACGTTGACGTGTTATAACTCTTGTTAAAAACAGTTTTTCCAGTCTGTTGTTCAATAATTTTCACCTGTAGAATTCCATGTTGCTTTTCTCCAAATGTTCCCATAAGAAATGCAACCCCTTGAAACGGTTCTGCTGCCTCAAATGACTGTGAAATTAATACCCTGCTGTTTATTTTTCCAGCATTCGTAACATTCTGACTCTGTATTATTTCACTTTCTCCTGATCTGACAACGGATTTTTGAATCATAAAACAGATTTCCAATATTGTTATGACTAGTATTATAATACAAGCTATAAATTTTATTTTCTTTTTTTCCATATACGCCTCCAAATCTCGTTGGAATTATAGCATCTTTCTTTTTTATTGACAACTTTTCATACTTTTACTGTATTTTTTTTGTTTTTTTGATATACTAACCAAAGTAAATTAACAAGTACAAATAATATATAATATGAAATATCAGGAGGTATCTTTTTTTGCATTCAGAAAAAAATCTTTCAGATAATACAAAAACTGCAAGGGCAGCTCTGGTAAATACAACCGCAAATATTATCATGACAATTGTTGCAATGCTTATGATTCCAATTACTACACGGATTTTACATACAGGTGATCTGGGAAATGCTGTTTCATTTTTTTCCATCCGAAATATCTGTCTAAATATTTTTACACTCGCAAGTTATACTGCTGTAAATCGTGGACTACTTGAATTTCATGATAACAAATTTGAATTTTTAAGCAGTCTTCTTTTGTTCAACCTTGTAACCATAGGACTGTTCGGTCTGGTTTATGGCATATTCAGATCCTTTTTTGAATCTATCCTTGGCTTTACTCCACTATTGAGTTTTCTGCTGTTTTTTAGTGTACTGCTCTGGATGTCCTACACCATTGGTACTACTTATCTGCTTTACCATAACCGCTATAAGACCATGTTTTGTATCACCATGTGCATTGGTCCATTCTCCCAGTTTCTTGCCATTTTTTTAATTTTACACCTTAACTCCGACAAATACCTTGGTCGAATTATTGGTTTGGATGGTTTTTACTGGATTATAGGATTCCTTTTTCTTATTCTGATACTTTTAAAAGGACACTTCACGTTCAAAAAAATTTACATTAAATACGCATTATCTCTTTCCCTGCCACTAATTCCGCACCTGCTTGCCCAAACGCTGCTGTCTCAAAGTGATATCATTATGATCACTAATATGTGCAATTCTGACAAATCAGGAATTTACAGTATGGCCTATACGATTGCAATGGTACTTTATGCACTTCTATCACAAATTATGGCGGTATGGTCTCCCTGGTGCTATCGCCGTTTGAATGAAAAAAATACTTCTGTAATCTATCAATATTCAAAGGTTCTCTATTTTGTTGCCTTGATTATGTCCATTGGGCTTATGATGATAAGTCCAGAAGCTGTATCCCTATTTCTTGCAGATAGTTATCATGAATGTATGTACTTAATTCCTATTATTATAGTAGGAATGTTTTTCTTATTTTCCTACACGTTCTTCTATGACATTGAATACTATCACAAGAAAACCATTCTGATTGCTGTTGCTTCTATTCTTGCTGCTTCTATAAATATTGTTTTAAATTTAATTTTTATCCCTGTTTTAGGATACATTGCAGCCGGATATACAACTGCCATTGGATATTTTCTTCTCATGCTGCTGCATATGATTTTTATGAAAAAAATAGACAACCGAAAAATATATAATATACCTATGCTATTTATTGCAAGTTTGTTTGTCCTCATCTTTGCGTTGCTTATGGTTTATCTTATAGATTATATTTTTCTACGCTATTTAATTGGAATCCTTAGTATTTTAATACTCTTGTTCTTCATAAGAAAAGATATTTTTTCTTTTCTCAAGGTATTTCTATCTTAGTACAGTCCATACTTTTATAAAAAGGCTGCCATATAACCTTATTCATTATATAGTAGCCTTTTCTTTATATTTTCCCCAATAAAAAAAGAAATCTGAGAGCAAGTTCGCCTGATAATCTCATTCGAAGGCGATGCGGGTATAATACCTTCCGCAGCCATCCAAAAAAACCTGCTGGTTCTTTGATAAATACCTCCATTGTCTCCCTATCGCTTTTCGACATTTTTTCTGAAAAAACATCATAATAATACTTTAAATATTCTTTTGCCTTTATCGCTGTATCTGATAATAATTCATCCTTAACAAAGTGAATTAAAAGGTTTGTATTTCCAGCATCCTCTGCTGTCACTGAATTTTCATATCTGATATGTCTCGCTGTACTTCTTGGATCATAAACAATCTTTCCAAAGCATGTCGCTCCACGTATCATCCATTTGTCATGCATCTCATTTCCCGGCGTACATTGTAACACCATCATTTGTCGCAGTAAATCATTAAATACAAGTGTAAAGCCAGAACCAGGAGTATAGTACATTACATTTTTTGCTGTAATATTTCCTTTTTGTATAGGAAAATGCCTTATAAATTTTCCATCTTCCGTATAGTAATCATAGGAAGACAAATATAATAATGGAACTTCATCCTCCTGTACTATCTTCTCTTCCTGTTGCAGTTTTTCCACTGCCCATTGGATTTTTTCAGGATACCAGCTATCATCCTGATCACAAAACGCATAATAATCTGTTTTCTCACATTCACGGAGTATTTGATAAAAGCTGCCAGGACATTTCAGATTCATTCCGTCAGAGTCCAGCACAGTAATTTTATCTGTTCTTTTCTGATAATCCCTTACAATATTAAGTGTATCATCAGATGAACCATCGTCACGAATAACAATTTTAAAATTCTGATATGTCTGAGCAAGAATACTATCCAATTGCGTTCTAATATGTTGTTCCCCATTATAAGTTGCCAAAGCAATTGTCACAACCTTATTCTGCAACATCTTTTTTCTCCTCAATGTCATATTTTAAGATTGCTAATTCCTGTGTCAGTCTCTTTACTTCGTCTGACATTTTTGATACTTTTATCGTAAGACCAAATACTAAAAGCAGTGCAAAGCAAAATCCGACAAAAAATAGCATATTGATCGGAAGTTCAATTCCAAGAGCTGCTGCTATTCTTCCAGACATACCCGGAAATATGTCCATAATTAAACCAACAACTCCTGCTAATATCCATAATAAGGCATATTTTAAATTCAATTTTCCACGATGAACCATAATGAAAATTCCTGTCAAACCAAGTATCATTATGATTCCTACAATTATCTGTAAACGAATCGGCATTTTTTCTCCACTTACAAAGCTGCAATTAAAATTGCTACGCTTACTTTAATCATATAATATACTGCATTAAATGGTGATATGGAAGAAACCCCTTCCTTTCTCTCCCTCATACAGACAGGTATTTCCCTGATTTTTTTTCCCTTTTTCAAAAGAATAACAGCACTTTCTGGTTCTGGATAATCTTTTGGATATTCTTCTGCAAATAGCTTTATGATATCTCTGTTTACCATCCGCATTCCTGATGTAGGATCTGTTATTATTTTTCCTGTCAGTAATTTTATAATAGCTGTAAAAAAATGTATTCCTGCCCGCCTTATTCCAGATGACTGAAAGCCTTCTTTATTAATGTATCTGGATCCAATGACCATGTCCAGTTCTTCTTTCTCCATAACCTCTGCCATTTTTTCTAAATACAACGCATTGTGTTGACCATCGCCATCAAATTGTACTGCTATATCGTATCCATTACGCCAGGCGTACAGATAACCAGTCTGAACTCCTCCACCTATTCCCATATTAACGGGTAAATTTATTGTATGAAATTTATTTTTTTTGCAAATTTCATACGTATCGTCTTTTGAGCAGTCATTAATCACAATATAGTCAAACGATGGGGCATTTTCTATAATGTCTTTTACTGTTTTTTCAATATTTCCCGCCTCATTATATGCAGGAATCACTGCAAGTTTCTTCATAATGATTCAATACCTATTGTATAATATACACTTCCAAATTGTTTTCCAAATTCTACAATTCTTTCATATATGCTTGCAAAGCATCTTTCCAGTCTGCCATTTTATACTCACTTGTCAAACGAAGCATATAGTTATCTAAAATAGAATATGCCGGACGATTAGCTGAGGCTGGATTCATCTGTGCATATTGTTCACTTGTTACGTGGTTTACTTTCACATTTTTCCCTGCAAGTTTAAAAATTTCTTCTGCAAAAACTGCCCAATTAGTATCCCCTTCACAAGTTGCATGAAATAATCCATAATTATCTGTTCCTTCCAGATAATGAATCATTTTTGCCAATTCCACAGCACTTGTTGGTGTTCCAAGCTGATCACATACAACACTGACCTCATCATGTGTTTCGGCAAGTCGTAACATTGTCTTCACAAAATTTTTTCCATCTCCATAAAGCCACGCTGTCCGCAAAATAAAATATCTGTCCGCAAATTGCTGAACAAATCGCTCACCTTCCAGTTTTGTTTTGCCGTATGCACTTACTGGATTTGGCATATCGAATTCTGTATAAGGTTTTTGTCCATTTCCCTCAAACACATAATCCGTTGAAACATGTATCATTTTTGCGTTCACTTCACTTGCTGCAATACTCAGATTTCTTGGACCGATTGCATTAATTTTATATGCAAGATCCCATTGCTTTTCGCATGCATCCACATTGGTGTGCGCTGCACAATTTATGATCACATCAGGTTTTTCACTCTTAATCAACCGCATAACCTGATCAATATCTGTAATATCAAGCGCAATTATCCCTTCAGCCTCTATTACATCTGTATTAATAAATGTAATCTGTTCATTTTCATATTCCTTACGAATAGCTCTGCCTAATTGTCCGTTACATCCTGTCACTAAAATTTTCTTCATTATTTTAACCTTTCTATTTTTTCATTATTTTGCAAATACTCTTAAATATATTCCTATTGCTGCATTACGAAATTTTCGAAACCAGATACTAAACGCATATTCGAATCTGTTCAACTGCAGTTCACCTGCATATTTATCCACAAGTCTCTGATGCTCTGCAACATATGTTTCACGATCTTTTCCAATTAAATTACCTGTATTAGAATCATTTCGAATCCGAAAACTGTTCAATAGTTCATGGATAATATATACATCTCCAGTACATGCTATTTTCATCCACATATCAAAATCTAAAATGTAGGTAAATTGTTCATCAAAATATCCCGTTTTGTCAAGCACACTTTTTCTAATGAGATTATTAACTGGTGCCCCAAAAAAGTTATTCCAGATAATCGAAGTTCTTGCTATTTTTTTTCCTTTAACAAGTCCCGATTTATGGTACCTTTTAAAAGATCCTGTTTTTTTCCCATTGATATCAATCAATCTTGTATCACTTTCTACTAAATTAACAGAAGGATTTAATATCATAACCCCTGTCTCTTTCTCAATTTCATTCTTGTCCAAAAGATCATCTGCACAGACAAGCTTAACAAATTCTCCATTAGACATCTGAATGCACTTGTTCCAATTTCCTATCATCCCTAAGTTAGTCGAATTATGATAAATTTTAATCCTATTGTCTTTTTTTTGTTGCTCTGTGACCAATTGTAGTGTTTTGTCTTTTGAATTGTCATCTATTATAATAATTTCTATATTTTTATAGCTTTGATTTCTGATTGATTCTAATGTTGCAATAATCGTGTTCTCATTATTGTATGCTGGTATGACAATACTAACTAACGGCTGTTCTTTTCTATCCATACTTCTTCTCTCTATAACATTAAATGGAAAACAAATAATACTCTCATTATAACTTCGTCCACTATATTTTGTCTCCGTACATCCTTACTAAAAGCAATTTTTAATGAATTTGGGAATTTATCTGCCGCTATCACTCTCTGTAACTGCTTGTCTTTTTTTTCTTCTCCATAATACACAGCATGAAATTCATTCAATTGCTTTCCCAGTTTTCCTCTGTTTTTCAAAATGTATTTCACATTATATTTTATTTTGCCCCATATATGATCAGATGCACCAACAACATTACCACCATGTTGCCGATACCAGATATACGCTTCTTTGTCATATATCACATCTCCAATATATGCAGACAAAAGGTAGCACCACCAATCATGTAGCACTGCCTGATCAGGTATATGCCCCTTTATCAAATCAACCAGTCTTTTATTCATGACAATTGTACATCCGGTACATATGCTTTCTACCAATGCATTTGAAAATGACGGTTGTTTTTCTCTCTTATTATTTTCTTTAATAATGTCATCATTTTTATCTATAAGAACTTTATTACAGGCATACAGTGCTGGTTTTTCCCGTTTTTCAAGCTTTTGAACTGCTACTTCAATTTTCTGTGGCAGCCAGATATCATCCTGATCTGCAAATGCAATATAATCAGAATTACTTTTCTCTATTAAAGAAAAAAAGCTTGCTGTAACTCCAATATTTTTTTCCAAAACCACATTTATATTTTCATACCTTTGTTCATATTCTTTCAATATTTCTACTGTACGATCTTTTGAGCCATCATCCCTTATAATCAATTCTATATTAGGATAAGTCTGTGCCAATATACTTTCTATCTGTTTTTTTAAATAAGTCTGCCCATTATAAGTTGACATTAATATTTGTACTTTTTTCATTCTCATTTCCATACATATCGTCCACACATATCTCTTTTTCTATATAAATCGGTCTGTGCTTTATCTCCAGATACATCTTGGAAAAATACAACCCAAGTATTCCGACAGACAGTAGCTGTATTCCTCCAATCAATATTACAATACATGCCATGGATGGCCAGCCGAATGCAGAACCTCCAAATAATAGTTGCCTGACGATAATAAATATGATTGCCAGCAATGCCACGCCACACATTCCACCGCCAAGAATCGAAGCAATATATAGTGGTGTCTCTGAAAAAGAAACAATTCCCTGCAGCGAATATTGGACTAATTTCCAAAAGGACCACTTCGTCTCTCCTGCTGCCCGCTCCTGATTTTCAAATTCAAGCCACTTTGTTTTAAAGCCTACCCAGCCAAAAATTCCTTTTGAAAAACGATTAGATTCCTTAAGACTAAGCACCGCATTAACATATTTTCTTTTCATAAAACGATAATCTCTTGCCCCGTCCATCAGCTCCACATCACTAATTTTGTTCATGATATGATAAAACTGTCTGGCGCAGAACGAGCGTATCGGCGGTTCCCCTTTCCGGGTAACTCTCCTTGTTGCCACAGAATCGAAATGTTCCTCTCTCACGATTCGAAGCATCTCTGGTAAAAGGGAAGGTGGATCCTGTAAGTCTGCATCCATGATCACAACATAGTCACCCGATGCATGTTCTAATCCGGCATACATTGCTGCTTCTTTCCCAAAATTTCTTGAAAAGGAAATGTATTTTACTCTTTTATCTCTTACATGAAGTTCTTTGACTTTCTCTAATGTCCTGTCGGTTGATCCATCATCCACAAACAGATAGTCTGTCTGAATATCTGGCATATACTGGACCATCTTTTCAACTTCTGTATAAAAAAGCTCCACGGTCTGTTCCTCGTTATAGCAAGGAACAATTATGGACAACTGATCCATCCCTTACTCTCCCAATCCATCCTCAATCGCTTCCACGATCGCTTTTAAAGCCTCTTCCTCATCTTCGCCCTCGCACATGAGTTCAATCTCATCTCCGGACTTGATACATGCACCTAACACGCTTAAGACACTTTTTGCGTTTGCGATATTATCGCGGTAGCGGAACGTGATATGTGATTTAAACTGCATTGCATCCTTACATAAAATTCCCGCAGGTCTCAAATGCAGTCCTGTCGGATTTTTTATTACTACTTTCTGACTAACCATGCTGTATTACCCTCCAAATTCCAGTCCCCTGATTTTTTACTCTGTATGCCGGTCTGGATTCCCCTGTCATAGTCAGACCAGCATTCTGGTCTTCTATAACATAATTCTTGTGATCAGTTCTGCCAGTTTCTTCGCCTCTTCATCAATCACTTTCTGGTCTTTTCCTTCGATCATGACACGCACCAGAGGCTCTGTTCCGGATGGGCGGATGAGAACCCTTCCCTCGCCCTTGAATTTTTTCTCAACATCTGCCACGGCATCTGCAATTTTCTGATATTCCATGAATTTTTCTTTTTTATGGTTTGGAACTTTTGCGTTGACAAGAGCCTGTGGGAGTACTTCCATAATCTCAGCAAGTTCTGACAACGGTTTTCCGGTATTGACCATAACTTCTAATAAATGCAGGGCACTTAATAATCCGTCACCGGTTGTATTATCGTCTAAGAAGATAACATGACCGGACTGCTCTCCTCCGATGTTATAGCCATTTTTTCTCATATTCTCAAGAACATAACGGTCGCCGACTTTTGTCTTTTCCACATGGATGCCCTCTTTCTGCCCCATAAGGGTAAATCCGAGGTTTGTCATGACTGTGACTACGATCGTATCTTTCTTCAAAGTTCCTTTGGACTTCATGTAGTTTCCACAGATTGCCATGATCTGATCGCCGTCCACAACATTTCCATGCTCATCCACCGCAAGCATACGGTCTGCATCACCGTCAAACGCAAGACCAACTGCTGCCTTTTCATATACAACACGCGCTTTCAGCTCATCCATATGAGTGGAGCCACAATTGGAATTGATGTTCGTACCATCCGGATCGGTGTGGATTGCGATAAGATCTGCTCCAAGATCTGTCAGTGCTTTGACAGATGTATAATGGGATGCACCTTCTGCGCAGTCTACAACAATTTTCATACCTTTAAGATCCACCGGAACACATTTTTCCATGAATTTCACGTATTCATCTCTCAGGTCAAAGCGGTAATCAATCTTTCCTACGCCGGAACCGATCGGAAGTACCACGTCTTTCATATTATTTTTGATCAGAGCCTCAATCTCATCTTCCATCTCATCCGGAAGCTTGTAGCCCTCTCCATTGAAGAACTTGATCCCGTTAAATTCCATTGGATTGTGTGATGCGGAGATGACTACTCCGGCATCTACTTTGTGTTTTCTGGTGAGATATGCGATCGCAGGTGTCGGCATCACTCCGACAAATATTGCATTTGCGCCAACCGAACAGATACCTGCCATTAATGCGCTCGCTAACATTCCTCCTGAAATTCTCGTATCACATCCTACAATAATGGTTGCCTGATGCTCCTGCTCTTTTGTGAGCACGTAAGCTCCTGCCTGACCTAACTTTGTTGCCAGTTCAATTGTCAGTTCCGAGCCCGCCACACCACGGACGCCGTCTGTTCCAAACATTCTTGCCATATTACTGTTCCTCTCTTTGTTCCTATTTCAAATTTTTTAAATCTGCTAACGTTCACTTGTTTTCCTTACCGTTGAGGTACTCTCCAGTTCCTCATCTGTATTATCAGCAGAAGCTGATGTATCAGATGCGCTTTCAATGGTAACCGCGGCATAGGTATCCGCATAGCTGACCGTATTTGTATCCAATTCAAATGTAATCAGTACATTATGTGCACCCAGCTTTAAATCTGTCAGATCGATACTGCCGGAAATCGTCTTTTCGTCCAGCGCATCGATCACACTGCTTCTTCCTGACACTGTCAAGGCAATGTTGTCTTCCTCATACTGTACTTTTTCATCCGAACTCAGTCCGATCACCTGAAGATTCGTCACCGGGATCTGCAAAGTCTTTGTCTTTACTGCCTCCACCACAACTGTAACATCAATCTTGGAGTCTGAACTGATCACTAATGCAGTGCCTGAAGGAAGATATGTGGAAATGTCCACAGTCTTTTCAATATTTGAAGTTGCATCTGTAATATCTAACACTTCTTCCGGGATCGTGATCTTATTGATGGTATTTAAAATAGCCGCCTCGCCTTTAATACGTACTTTCTGTGGTGTATAGGTGATATTCCCTGCCTGGTATCCATCTGCCGGAGTTCCGGTTGTCAGGAATTCCAGTTCCACATCTTTCGTATTCAGTATCTGTGCACTGATATTGACTGTGCTCACACTCAGCGTAAGCTTTGTCGTATCCACAACCTCTCCCTGTGCATCATAAAATACAGGTGTCACACGGTCTGTGATATCCGTTGACATGCCATCTACATTAATAGTCGCCACAACGGTATCGATCTGATTTACCACAGAAGCTGGACCGGATACTTTCATAACATTCGCATCTGTGATCTCAACATCACCAAGCGCGCATCCCGACGCAACCGTACCGGTTGTGTTTGTCTTGATCGGGAACTGCTTTGAAGCAGAATCCTCCAGTTCAAGATCCAGATACAGATCTTTGCTGGTAATATTAATACTGCTGTTGTTACGGTTACAGGTCACGACAACCGGCACACGGTAAGTCCCTGTTTTCTCATCATATTCAATTTTCTGTGCATCCGCCGTTGCTGTAAAGTTCGCATTGGTAAGTGTATTATGCACAGAGCGTTTTGCATACACGCTGAACGTGATCGTATTCTTTCCATCCAGATAATCTGCCCATTTTCCCATGGAGGTGATATAAGATTTATTTTCCAGTGAGACACTGGTTGTGTAAGGTTTTGAGTTGCTCGGATCATCAATATTCACGACTACGATCCATAAAACAACAGCAAACAAAACAGCAAGGATTTTAAGGCCAAAGTTATTCATTACTCTCTTTCCGAATTTTTGTAACATCTTTCAGCCTCCTTCTCCATGATTTCACTTTCGAAGTGTCCTGCTCACGTTTCTGAATGTAAGCCAGTTTATTTTTTAAGAATTCTGCATCTACATTCCGGTAAAGTTCACCGTCCAGTGCAATGGATACTTTTCCGGTTTCCTCCGATACTACAATTGTGAGTGAATCGCTCACCTCACTGATACCGACTGCCGCACGGTGTCTTGTTCCAAGGTCTTTGCTCAGGCTTAAGGAGTCCGTCAGTGGAAGATAGCAGGTGGCAGAAACAACTCTGTCTCCCCTCACAATGACTGCTCCATCATGCAGCGGTGTGTTTTTTTCAAAAATATTGATCAGAAGCTGGCTGGTCAGGATACCATCTACGGCAATCCCTGTCCTCTCATACTCCGTCAGAACGATTTCATCTTCCACTACGATGAGTGCTCCTGTTTTTACTTTTCCCATCTCATAGCAGGCCTTCACCAGCTCTGTGATAGTCTTGTCGGAAAACTTTCCATTCTCCACTTTGTTGAAATCAAAATTAAAAAGATTTACCAAAATGTTCTTCCGTCCGAGATTTTCCAGTGCCTTGCGCATCTCCGGCTGGAAGATCACGACCACAGCGATCATTGCCACGTTAAACAGTTTGTCGGCGATCCAGACGATCGTATTCATTTCAAACAAAACTGCAAGCAAAACAAAGGCAAGGATCACAAGGATTCCACGGAGAAGCATCCACGCTCTCGTATCTTTGATCCAAACCAGCATATAATAGATCAGAACTGAAATGATAATGATCTCTATAATATCTGTGAGGGACATCTGAAGCGTCAGGTAAGACACCGCTTTTTCCCAAAACGTCCGCAATATTACGCCTAAATTCTGCACCGGATTCACTTCCTTTTAATCTAATAAATTTTCGTCTATGTCCATCTCTTCTGCAAATTTCTTCTTGTTCAAACGTTCCTTCTCGTTTTTGCCGTTAAAACGTTTGATCTGTTTATCCTTCTCTGTCACCAGAGACTTTGGAACTGCTTTTACATAATAATAGTAATCATCATCCTCGAACTGGAGTCGTTCCGTTCTGGAGTAATCCAGATTAAAAAACAGAAACTGGATGATCATGGCGATCACACCGGAGATCACGCTTCCAATGATCACACCGGCAATTTTGTCTGAAATCCCAAGTAAAATGTATCCTGCTGTCAGTCCAATCGCTTCAAATAAAATACCGGATGCCCATGCAACCGTCCATGAATGCTCAATGTCAAGCTTTCTCACCACATAGACAATGAGTGTCGTAATGATAAAAATGCCAAGAACAAGGTACATCTCTTTATTTCCAATCAGCTGGTTCAATGCCACTACTACTTTTGATACCGAAGAATCCGTCTCTTCCGTTGCATCGCTCAATGCGCTTGCATTCTCGCTCACTCCATGGATAAAGAAATAGATCACCGTACCGCAGGCAACAGACACTACAGAATACGCCTCACTCAGCAGACCGGAGCCAACCGGTACCGCATAAGGAATATGCAGCTTAAAGCAGACCGGTGTCAGAACCGCATTGATACCACTCTTTGGGGAAAAACGGAAATAAATAAAATAGATGATCGCAAACATGAGAAGTCCTACCAGACATACCTCAATGGATAATGCGTACAGATCCGCCAAAACGACCAACGCAGCAATTGCGATCAGTCCATTGACCGGAAGCATGGAACACACAAGTGCAAGAATGACTGCAACCGGAGTCTTGCTGACCAGTTTCATATATCCAATACTGTTGTTGATCACAAGGAATGTAAACAATGCAAGTACAAACCGGATCGCCGGTTTCACATATATTTCATTTTTTCCGTAAAAACGGATCAGTTTCTCTTTCAATTCTAATAAGGTTGTCATTTTAGCCTCCCGCCGTTTGTTTTACTCCTGATTTTCCTGCCCCCCGGCAGCGTTCAGTGATTATTCCCAGTCTTTATTCTCAGACATTTTCAGCTTGTCTTCCCTCTCGTATAACTGATTCAGCTTCTTCAGATTGCCATAATACTTCTTTACCTCACGGCGTCCCTTTGTATATCTTCTATTATAAACAAAATACGTGATCGCCATGTAAGCAATCATAAACACAATATACTTTACCAGCACGGATGTCAGCAGTTCCTGAATATCCATTGCATTCAGATTCTCCATTAACTGGTTCATGGAATAAATGCCCCATGTCACAAGGATCAGCGCAAAGCCAATCGTTCCTGACACAAAGCTTCCAAGCATACGCAGCGAAACATAATCTTTTCTTGCATACTGTGTCATCGGCTTACATTCTTTTCCCTGATTGGTGTCAAATATCGCCATTTTTATCATATGATGTAAACGTTCTTCGTTAACCATGCAGATTTCCTTCCTGTCTGTCACACAATGTATCTACTATAAAATAAACCCATCTCATTTTCTGAAAAAGTACATTCTTCACGCAATTATGCATTCTTATTCATCATTATAACACAGTAGGCGGTATTTTCAAACAAAAAAAAGCAGATGCGACCTTTCTACGTTTCTATCTATATAAATAACGTAGCTATGCGCCCTGCTTTTTTATAAATTCTGTCCTTATTTTCAGATATGTGACATTCTGTTCCCGGTTCTATCTCAGGAATCTCATCTTATCCCCTTCATCACGCTCTCCGCCCGATCTCTGCTGCATTGGACGTGGTCTGTTCAAAGCACTCCGCAGATTATTTGCCATAGCAGCTTTACACTTGTCACAGAAGCGTCCGCTTGTGATCGGTCTGCCACAGTGTTCACACAACACACCATCTAAAGAAGCTTCCGAGAGGATCAGTCTCTCCTCTTTCACCCACTGTTTGATCTGTTTCACAGAAACATCCATATCCTCTGCCACCTGACTGATGGATGCCTGTGGATGTTCACCGATATAATCTTTCACGCTGCTAAATTTCTTCTCAAGCTTTGCCCTGCATTCAGGGCAAAGCTGTGCGCCACTCATATAATTAAAGAGTTTTCCACAGCCCTTACAATTTCTTACATCCATAGCATATTCCTCCTAAAATCCCTCGCCGATACTGATACATAGGAAATAAATCTCATCCACCCCTGCCTGCAAAAGTACCTCTGCCACTGCATCGATCGTGCTTCCCGTCGTATAGATATCATCTACAATTAATATTTTCCTATATTTTACTATATTTGGTACTAACTGGAAAGCTTTTTTTAGATTTATCTTCCGTTCGACATCATTTAATTCTTTTTGCGGCGTGGTATTCCGGATTCGTTTTACCATGCGCTTTTCCACCGGAAGATTCATTTTTTCTCCCAGAGTCCGCGCAAATACGGCTGCCTGATTATACCCTCTCCCCTTTTCCTTCAAACGGTACATGGGAACGGGTACAATTGCTTCGATCTGTTTTCTCCGGATCCAGTCTCCATAGATGCGCACTGCTTCTTTCGCATAAAAATCTGCATATTCGCGTTTATTACTATATTTAAAACGGTACATGGACTGGCGGATTTCTCCCTGATAAACAAAAACCGCTTTTCCCTGGGAAAAATAGTGTTTTTTCCTCATGCAGTCTGTGCAGTATTCCCTCCTCTGGTCTTCTAATGGCTTGCCACATTTTTTGCAGGACGGTTCCCCGATACAGATCACTTTCTTCCGGCAGTCTTCACAGGTATCTTTCCCAACATATATCACCTCATCACAGACAGGGCATCTTGGAGGAAATACAATGTTGGATAACCCCTCTTTTATTTTCATAAAATCCTTTCTAAAAATCTCTCCGGTTTCCATCCTAACACTTTTCTGCCCTGCATACTATAAAGGTTTTCTTAAGATTTTAAATCTTTTTCTTATGATCCTCACCGAAAAAATGAGTGTCCTTTACACATTTTTTCTCAAATTCCGGTTGACGAATCCTGTATGAGTGATTATAATTCAATCATTAAAAGTATTAATGCTTTAAAGCATTAAAGGCTATGATCAATGATAAGGAGAATGAATATGAAAAAGATGAACAAAATACTCTCTGTCATGATGGCAGCTGCAATGACAGTTTCCATGACAGCATGCGGCGGCGATACAGCCTCCGACAATACCTCTGCATCTGCTGACAATTCAGCAGCAACAACAGAATCCGCTGCAGCAGGCAGTACCGATGGTCAGAAATATACGATCGGTATTTTACAGCAGTTAGAGCACCCTGCTCTTGACGCTGCTTCCCAGGGCTTTGAGGATGCACTGACAGAGCTGCTCGGTGCAGATAATGTAACATTTGACCTTCAGAACGCACAGGGCGAGCAGGCAAACTGTGCTACCATTGCAAATAATTTTGTTGCCGGCAACTATGACCTGATCCTTGCAAACGCAACCACTGCTTTACAGTGTTCTGCCGCTGCTACAAGCACGATCCCGATCCTTGGAACTTCTGTCACAGATTATGCAACTGCCCTTGAGATCGACGACTGGACAGGTTCTACCGGAAGAAATATCTCCGGAACTTCCGATCTTGCTCCTTTAGATGAACAGGAAGCCATGATCAAAGAATTATTCCCGGATGTAAAAACAGTCGGTATCCTTTACTGTTCCGCAGAGCCAAACTCCAAGTATCAGGCTACCCAGATCGAGGCTGCTTTAGATGCTGACGGCATTGCGTACAAAGAATATACTGCTTCTGATTCCAATGATATCACCTCTGTGGTACAGACAGCAGTTTCAGAAGTAGATGTTATTTATATTCCAACAGACAACACAATGGCAAACAACACGGAAACCATCAATAACATCGCTCTTCCGGCAGGTATTCCGATCATTGCCGGTGAGGAAGGCATCTGTTCCGGATGTGGTGTTGCAACGCTTTCTATCAGCTACTATGATATCGGATACACAGCAGGCCAGATGGCTTATGATATCCTTGTAAACGGTGCTGATATCACAACGATGGATATCAAGACTGCACCACAGGTAACAAAAGAGTACAATGCAGATATTTGTTCCCAGCTTGGAATCACACCTCCTGATGATTATGTTGCAATTGAAACAGAATAATCTTTCATCAATGCAACAAGTTAAAGCTTTAAATCGTTTTAGTATTATGTTATAATATGCCTGCGGTATTTCGTCTCAACAAATACCGCAGGTATTTTATGCTGTGGGTATTTTGTTCTGCAAGCAATTGATTTCATGAATATTATTTTATATTTGTAGATAATTTTTGCACCAAATAGTTCCGCACAGGCATTTTATAAAAAAATAAGGAGAGATTTCTTATGACGATGATGTTAACAACTTATTTAGCTTCCCTGAGCCCGCTGGCATTGCTCCGTTCCCTGCCGGGCGCATGCGCACAGGGACTCATCTGGGGACTCCTTGCACTTGGAGTCTACATTACTTACAAATTGTTGGATTTTGCCGATCTGACCGTTGACGGTTCCATGGCGACCGGAGGTGCAGTCGCCGTTATGCTGATCCGCGCAGGCATGAACCCATGGCTTGCTCTTATCTTTGCTTTTCTTGCAGGAATGGCCGCCGGATTTATCACCGGAATGTTACATACCGCACTTGGGATCCCGGGAATCCTTGCAAGTATCCTGACGCAGATTTCACTTTACTCTATCAACTTAAATATTCTCGGAAGCTCCAATCAGGCAGTCAGCGTTGACAAATACAGCCTTGTTGTGTCACTCCGTTATATTTCGGACTCAACTGCAAGCAAAATCCGTATGTTTACGACCTGTATCCTCTTCTGCGTTGTACTCGTTGCCATTCTCTACTGGTATTTCGGAACAGAGCAGGGACATGCAATCCGTGCAACCGGCTGTAACCGGCAGATGGCAAGAGCGCAGGGAATCAACACTGATTTTCATACCGTACTTGCACTGATGATCTCTAACGGTCTTGTAGGACTTTCCGGTGGACTTTACGCCCAGTATCAGGGAGCAGCGGATGTCAATATGGGACGTGGTGCGATCGTTATCGGACTTGCTGCTGTTATCATTGGCGATGTCCTCTTTGGAAAAATGTGTGCCGGCAAAAAAATTGCATTTGCTTACACACTGCTCTCCGTCATTGCCGGAGCTATCCTGTACTACCTTGTTTTAAGTGTTGTTTTATGGTTGAAATTCCCATCCGACGACCTGAAATTATTCTCTGCAATTGTAGTAGCTATCTTCCTTTCAATCCCGTATCTGAAAGCGAAACATAGCAGGAAAGGAGTGGCAAAATAATGGCTGAAATGTTAAAAATCGATCATATCTGCAAAACATTTAACGCTGGTACGATCAATGAAAAAGTTGCTTTAAACGGAGTTGATCTGACATTAGAAGATGGCGATTTTGTCACTGTTATCGGTGGTAACGGTGCTGGAAAATCCACAACTTTAAACGCTGTCGCAGGTGTCTGGCCAGTGGATTCCGGTAAAATTTTTATTGGCGGTGATGATGTCACAAAATTATCCGAATACAAGCGTGCCAAATATTTAGGCCGTGTCTTTCAGGATCCTATGACCGGAACTGCAACCACCATGTCCATCGAGGAAAATATGGCAATTGCAGCCCGCCGTGGCAGAAAACGTGGGTTAAGCTGGGGAATCACGAAGGCAGAACGTGACACCTACCGGGAAATGTTAAAAACATTGGATTTAGGTCTTGAAGATCGTCTCACCAGCAAAGTCGGACTGCTTTCCGGCGGACAGCGTCAGGCAATCACACTGTTGATGGCTTCCATCCAGAAACCAAAACTTTTACTGTTAGATGAACACACCGCTGCCCTTGATCCTAAAACGGCTGCAAAAGTACTTGAGATTTCTGATAAGATCATCTCCGACAATCATCTGACCGCTATGATGGTAACGCACAATATGAAGGATGCTATTGTGCACGGAAATCGCCTGATCATGATGCACGAAGGAAAAGTTATCTTAAATATTTCCGGGGAAGAAAAGAAGAAACTGACGGTTGAAGATCTGCTGCACCAGTTTGAAAAGGACGGTCTTTCGGCGCTTTCGCTGCCGGAGGAAAGCAATATTGTTCCGGCGCTTGGCGCGCTGCTTGGGTATTTGGAGGAAACGCAGCGCACCGGAATTGAACGCATTAATTCGCTTTCGCTTTATTCACAGGCGCAGTATATGCGGCTGGATCTTTCCGCCCGGCGGAATTTGGAGCTGACGGAAACCATGCGGAAACAGGCGCAGAACTTTGGCGCGGAGTTCCTGCTGGCCGAAGCGCAAGGGATCGACGTGGACGGGGATTTCCGCATCGTGCGTACGAGCCGGGGGGCTTTCCGGTGCTTCGCCGTACTGCTCGCCACCGGGGCCCATCCCCGCAAGGTGGGTTTTGAGGGCGAGGAAACGTTCCGGGGCCGGGGCGTGGCCTACTGCGCCACGTGCGACGGCGGGTTCTTCACGGACAGGGATGTCTTTGTGGTGGGCGGCGGATTCGCCGCCGCCGAGGAAGCCATGTTCCTCACCCGGTACGCCCGTTCCGTGACCATGCTCGTGCGCCGGAGCACGCTGTCCTGCGCCGAAAGCATCGCCGAGCAGGTGCTCGCCCACGAATCCGTCCGGGTGCGCTTCAATACCGTTCTGGAAGCGGTGGAAGGCGACACGGCCCTGCGCCGCGCCGTGTTCCGCGACACCGTGACCGGGCGGCTGGAAACGTATGCGCCGCCCGAGGGCGAGACCTTCGGGGTATTCGTCTTCGCGGGGTACGAGCCCGCGTCGCGGCTGGCCGAAGGCCTTGCGGAGCTGACCGGGCAGGGGAACATCGTTACCGATAGGGAACAACGGACGAGGACGGAAGGCGTCTACGCCGCCGGGGACGTGTGCGACAAGCGGCTGCGTCAGGTGGTCACCGCCGTTTCCGACGGGGCCGTTGCCGCTACCTCCATCGAGCGCTATGCGGCGGACATGCAGCGCAAGACGGGTTTGCGCCCGCAGCGCCCGGCAACCCCCCCGGCGTCTTCCGGAGCCTCGAAAGCCTCAGCCCCTTCCGGAAATGCCCGCGAGACAGAAGGCGGGTTCCTCACGGCGGAGCAGCGGGAACAGCTTGCGGGAGTCTTCGCCCGCATGGAACGCCCGCTCATCCTGAAGGCGGAACCGGACAGCCGCCCGGTTTCGGAAGATCTGCGCCGGATGCTCATGGAGCTTGCGGCTTTGACGGATAAGCTGACCGTGGAGTGGACGCCGCCGTCTGACGGGCCGGAACGCCCCTGCGTGCGGGTTTTGCGGGCGGACGGGACCGATACCGGCATTGCCTTCCACGGCGTCCCCGGCGGGCATGAGTTCAATTCGTTCGTCGTGGGCCTGTACAACGCGGCGGGCCCCGGGCAGAGCATCGATCCCGCCCTTGCCGAGGCCATCGCCGCCATCGACAGGCCGCTGGATCTGCAAATCGTGGTTGCCCTGTCCTGCACCATGTGCCCGGAACTGGTCATAGCCGCGCAGAAGATCGCCGCCTCCAATCCGCTGGTGACCGCCAAGGTCTACGACGTGAACCACTTCCCGGAACTGCGGGAACGGTATAAGATCATGAGCGTGCCTTGCCTCATCATCAACAAGGCGCAAGTAGCGTTCGGCAAGAAGACGCTCGGCCAGTTGTTGGAATTGCTGGCAGAACCGGAGGCCGGGCAGACTGGTTGATTTTCATGGACGGGCCTTGAAAGGGGAGGGGTAACGCTGGGGAAGGGGGCTTTTTCTGAAGAAGGTTTCCCTTTCCCAAAACCAGTCAGTACGGCCTTCCTTCCTTCCTTCCTTCCTTCCTTCTCTTTCCAAGGCTGCGCGTATT